>Ga0335085_10000453_pt1 | contig 116705 bp, 93 predicted proteins | sample Lox_Sample_45_FD_206712 | JGI IMG/M metagenome (GOLD analysis project Ga0335085, IMG submission 206712) | Soil microbial communities from Loxahatchee National Wildlife Refuge, Florida, United States - Lox_Sample_4.5 | ecosystem: Environmental > Terrestrial > Soil > Wetlands | place: USA...
AGGTAAATACCAAAACAACATCAATTTTTATGAACCGCCTGACAAGACATGAACTGAAAATCTTCGCCAGCAAAACAGGTGGTCAATTTGCTTCGGCCTGAGGTGGTCAGTTTGATTGGCGTGCGCAGATTGGATGAAGATTGCGGATTTTTTACCACCGAAGCTCATCTTCTCGAATGTAACTTTGTTGATTACTCCGGGCATCAACAAAACAATAGCATATGAAACGTCGTAGGTTTCTTCATAGCACGCTAACCACGCTCGCCGCCGCGACTGTCCCATTGCCCGCGTTTCCTAATGAAAGACAGCATCATATGGCGTTTAAGGTCAATACATTGGAAACCAGGTTTACCGAAAGAATTGTCGCGTCCGGCGCACCCATTGACTTCAAATTATTGAGCAGCGATACGGAAGATCGCCTTTCGATATTTATCAGCACGCACAATCAGAAGGGATTCGGGCCCCCGTTGCACGTCCATTATGCGTTTGACGAATTCTTTTGCGTCCTTGACGGCAACTTTCGGTTTCAGGTAGATGATGAAATTCTATCATTAGCGACGGGAGACACGTTATTTATCCCAAGGAGTGTAAAACATTGTTTTACTTACAGCGGGGAGACATCCGGCTCGTTACTCGTGGGCATGTCGCCCGGAAAGGGAATGGAATCCTTTTTTTTGAAAATGGGCAAACTTTTGACAGGCCCGGGGGAACCTGATATGAAAGCAATGCAGGAGCTATTTAAGGACTATCGCTCTGAAATACTTGGCCCACCGATGAAAGGATAGTCGTCAAGGAACGACCAATGCCCGGATCAATCCTTTGCCAGATCGTATTCCGATATGGTATATTTCAGCAGGTTCACCGCATTTTCCTTTACCCAGTTATCGTCTCTGACTATTTCGTCACTCACCACGCGGATCAGCACCATATCGGCCGCCAGTTGTGTCAGACCGGCTTGTGTCAGGTTCCGCATATGCGCGTCAGGCAACGGCCTGTGACCGAAGGCGGCAAGTAGATTTGCCGGGGTAAAATGCTCCCGCAGGAAGGAGTCCAACATATTGTGTTGGTATTGAAGGTAAATGTCCTGCACGGTATGCAACAGGTCGATGTAGCCTTCGTAGTGTGCGATATGCGTGATCAATTGCGAGTGGGCGAATTGTTTGAGGTGCAATTCGTTTTTGATCGCGGCGATGGCGCCGCCTGCCGGGTGAAACGCCCAGAGGTTATGGGAAATGATGATAAGCTGTTGGATCCGGTTGAGGTCGGCTGTTGCCAAAGGTTGCTGCAGCAGCGTGATCAGGCTGTCGTTTGCCTGCAGAATTTTGGTCTGCGCTTCGATCACCTCGTTTAATCGGGCGGTATCCGCCCGCAAATCCGCCACCAGCTGAGAGGTCAACTCGTGGGCGTGCTGGCTATTGGTGATTTCTTCCCGGATGTTCTCGGCAATAAATCCCATCATCACGGCGATAAAGATCATGAGTCCCTCCAGCAGGTATTCTTTCCAGGGCTTTTTGTTGTGATGCAGATCGGGATGATGATGTACTTCCATGGCGGTTGCGGGTATTGGTTGTTCGGTGAGCGGTTTGGGTTGCGGGATTTCCGGTTTAGGGGCTTCCGTTTTAGGGGCTTCCGGTTGCAATGTACCGGGTTCCGGTTTAGTCTCCGGGTTCGGAAGGATGTCGTTCCTGGCGTCCCCGGTCACTGGCGGGGAGGTGATCGACCCGTAGTCCTCTTCTGTGTCTATATCGATGCTTCCTTTTGGAAAAGGCACTGACGCCACATCTTCGGCATATCGCGCCAATAATTGTTTTGCACCCGCGTTGCCCGAAAGCGCGGCCAGTTCTTCAAAATACCGGCGACCAAACAGTACCGGGGTTCCGGATGTCCCCGCATATGCCGATGCGATCATCCCTTTTCCAGTTATGGCATGCGTCTCCGTCAACATTCGGAAAAGGTCCGCCGTTATATGCGGTTGATCACAGACGGAAACGATCACCGACTGTACATTCGGCGCTAAATCGAGGGCTTTACGCAGTCCCACCGCAATCCCCGAGGCCATACCGGTTTCCCAATGCGGGTTTTGAACCGGAACCGCCTCAAGCCCGGTCAGCGAGTCAAGAACCTGGTTGTGAAAGGCGCCGGTTACCACGATCACCGGCTGCAAGGACGCTGCGAGGGATTCGGTTACCACATGCGAGAGCAAGGTCTTACCCCGGTAAGGCAATAGTTGTTTTGGACGCCCGAGGCGGGATGAATTTCCCGCCGCCAGGATGATGATACCCGTATTAATCATGAGAAGACAATTCTGCCGGCCGGTTGTGAATAGGATCACGCTTTTCTTTCAGCGACCCGCCAGCGGCGCCGGACAAAACCTTCTTTATCTCCGCTATGATCGACACGGCAATTTCCTCCGCCGTCTCGGCGCCGATATCCAGTCCAACCGGGCTGTGAATCGCAGCGAGCTGATCTTCGCCAAGGACCACGCCGCCCGCCCGGAGCTCAGCGAGCATCCGGTCAAGCTTTTTTCGTGGCCCGAGCATTCCGATATACCTGAACTTTCCGGTGATGAGATCTTTTAGCAATGCAAGATCATAGTTGTAATTGTGGGTCATCAGCAAAAACAACGTCTGCGGGTCGCTGGTCAGCCGGCTCAGTACCTCGTTTGCCCGCACGACCAATACCCGATCGGCTTTCCCGAAACGCCGGGATGTTGCATAGTGTTGTCTTCCGTCCACTACCGTGGTGTGCCAGCCCAGCATCGACATCATGTCCACGACAGGCAACACATCATTTCCCGCTCCTGCAATTACCACAGCCGGCGGCGGCACCACGAATTCCAAAAAACCGCTATGGGTGGTGTTGGCTTGAACGTATTGTTTGATCGCAGACAGCTTGTTCTGAAATGCTTCCTCTACATCTCTCATAACTGCTTCCTTCCAGGGGGCAGCCAGACCCGTTTGCGCCCGGCCATCGACATACACCATAGATGTCCCCTGCTGTTCCGCCGTCCGATCCATTGAAAACAGCGTCAAGAGTACCGCCTCTCTGCGCGTGTCGGTCAGTTCCCGCAGCAACCGAACCGGATGATATTCCCTTGTGACATCGATGGGTTCAAACAAAATATGGACGACCCCGTTGCAACCCAACTGAACCCCGAACTGTGCGTCATCCTCATCTGTCGTATCATAGGTGACGAGCTTGTTTTTTTGCTGGTTGATGGCGTGCAGGGCCTTCCGAAGCGCGTCGCCTTCCAGGCAACCACCGCTGATAGCGCCTGTCAGCTGGCCATCATCCGTCACCAGCATCCTCGCGCCAGGTCTCCGGTAGGAGGACCCTTCCACATGAACAACGGTAGCCAGCGCCGCGCGTTTCCCTTCGCGCTGCGCCTGATCGAATGCCCGCACTATGTCCCGGACCTCTTTCATGGAGCCATTTGTTCTAATTTACAAAGATATGGGCTATAATTTACTCCGTTTTTACCTGTGCTGTCTGAATAACCACTCCATCATCAACGGGTCGCTGTATGCCCCAAGCCATGAAAAATGACCGACTTCGGGGTATTGGGTGAATCCCGGATGTGCACCGGCGTTTGTCAACGCTTCGAACATGGCCAGTCCGAATAGCGGGCTGACCGCGGGGTCTTCTGCACCGAGATAGATCCACATCGGGATATGCGCGATCGATGCGGCGCGGGAAGTGTCGCCGGCCCCGCATACGGGTACCGCCGCGGCGAAGAGGTGGGGATATCGTTCGAGGGCGTCAAAAGTCCCGTACCCCCCCATCGACAATCCGGTGATGTATATCCGGTTGGTATCCACCGGCATCGTCGTCTCCAACTGGTGGATAAGCGCGATGAGCAAATGCATCGGCTTGCTTGGTTCCGGGTTCAGGGTCATCCCTTTCTTGTTCCTGTCAGGGTTCAGGCTGCTCCAGGTTTGGTGTTCGGGGCACTGGGGTGCGATGACGATCGCCGGATGCGCAATCATATTCTGGTCGGTCGCGAAATTCATTACGCCCCACTTCAGTTGTGCGTCGTTGTCATTGCCCCGTTCGCCGGAACCGTGCAAAAATATGACCAGCGGGTATTTTCGTTGCCGGTTGGCATCGGGAAATAGCTGACGATAGAACAGCGTATCGCCGTTTTCGATAAATTTTTCGCGGCTGAACCGTGATGGCTGGGCTTGCGCGATGGCGGTCGCCGTGGCGCAAAGAAGAAAGGCAAGTATTGTTTTCATAACAACTAATTTATGCTAATTTCCGGTTAGGCGTGGCATCTTTATTGTGGCAAATAGTAAGATTCAACTAATATCGCTTACATATGAATAGTTCGGTTCAGCGACCGGGTATCAAAATAACCGGCGATCGCGTCCACTCCGCCCAGGACCTGCTCGCCGTTGAAGAACCCCTGGAAATCCGGATCGCCTACGGCCCGACCGGATGCCGGCGAGTTACAAATCTGGCCGTCACGATGCGTACGCCGGGGCAAGATGCCGAACTCGCGCTGGGTTTTCTCTTCACGGAGGGTATCATCACGCGGCCCTCCGAAATACAGGACATTCGGCACGTTTTTGTTGGCTGTGAAGAACGCCGCGAAAACGTGATCCTCATCTCGCTTACCGAAGACGTCAACCCCAATCTGGGAAAGGCGGAGCGAAATTTCTACACCACTTCCAGTTGCGGCGTCTGTGGGAAGGCTTCCATTGACGCGATACGCACCATAGGGCCGGGGTTGGGGAGAACGCCGGCGGATATCGGTAGAGCGCCAGGGGATGTCGGGAACGTGGGAAGCGGTTGTCGGATCGCTCCCGACCTGATCCTCAAACTTCCTGCTACCCTGAGCGTCGCCCAGGAAATATTTGCCGAAACGGGCGGGCTGCACGCCGCGGCTTTGTTCGATGACAACGGGGAACTCTTCCTGGTCAGAGAAGATGTAGGTCGTCACAACGCCCTTGACAAACTCATCGGGGCCTCGATCGCCTCGGGCCGGCGGTCATTTGACCCATCCATCCTCTTACTCAGCGGGCGGGCCAGTTTTGAGCTTGTCCAGAAAGCTGCCATGACGGGAATCCCGGTTATCGCCGCGGTCGGCGCGCCCTCCAGCCTTGCCGTCGCGCTGGCGGAAGAGTTTGGAATCACCCTGATCGGATTTCTTCGCCCCAAACGACTCAATATCTATTCTGCACCTCAACGAATCCAATTACCTGTTTATGAAACCGCGCATTAAAAAACCCAAAACCTGGGCAGCCGGCCTACCCGGCGTCGCGGCGGCGCTCAGCGATGTTTTTGCCGAGGCGGGGGCTTCCCGCGGACTGAAAGCTCTTTTTAAAATGAATCAAAAAGGCGGCTTTGACTGCTCCAGCTGTGCGTGGCCCGACGAAGATGGCGATCGCTCCCCCATTGCCGCCTACTGCGAGAACGGCGCCAAAGCCCTTGCGGAAGAAGCCACGAAAAAGAAACTGACCGCCGACTTTTTTGCGCGGTATTCCGTTGACGAATTGGCCAGCCTGACTGATATGGAGATTGGCAAAAAAGGACGGATCGCCTTTCCCGTCTATCTTCCACATGGGGCCACCCATTTTCAGCCAATTTCCTGGGAGGACGCCATTAAGAAAATTGCTGACGCGCTCAATGGCCTCGACAGCCCTAACCGGGCTGCTTTCTACACTTCGGGCCGTCTCAGCAATGAGGCTAGTTTTATGTACCAGCTTTTTGTGCGGGAGTACGGCACCAATAATATGCCGGATTGCAGTAATATGTGCCATGAGTCCAGCGGTGTAGCGCTGGCGGAAACAATCGGTTTAGGAAAAGGGTCCGTTACGCTGGATGATTTCGACTGCGCGGAGGTCATAATTCTGATGGGGATCAATCCCGCTACAAATATGCCGCGGATGCTTGACAACCTTCAAAAGGCCAAAAAGAATGGCGCAAAAATCATTGCGATCAACCCGCTGAAGGAAGCCGGGCTGATTGGTTTTAATAACCCCCAGCAGGTCATGGGCCTGGTGGACAGTGTAATCGGCAAAGGGGCCACCAGGATCGCCGATCTGTTCCTCCAGGTAAAGATCAACGGCGACATGGCCGCCCTCCAGGCGATTGAAAAGTTGCTGCTCGAGGCAGAAGCAAGCGCTCCCGGCGCCGTACTCGACCATGGATTCATCCGCCGGCATACCGTTGGGTTCGACGGCTTGGGCGTGCACCTTGCCGAACTGTCCCTCGAATCGCTTGCGGAAGAGTCCGGCCTGGGCGTCGACGAGCTCCGCCAAGCGGCCGCCTTTCTCCGGGACAAAAAGAAGATCATGATCTGCTGGGCCATGGGCATTACCCAGCATCGGAACGGCGTCGACACCATCAAAGAAATGGTCAACCTCGTTCTTCTTAAAGGTGCGCTTGGCAAGTCCGGAGCCGGTCTGTGTCCCGTACGGGGTCATAGCAACGTACAAGGCAATCGCACCATGATGATCTGGGAAACGCCGCCTGCCTGGTATCTTGATAAACTAAAAGCGGTTTTCGGTTTCGAGCCGCCCAGGGCGCCCGGAGTGGATGTTGTCGATTGCATAAAGGCTATGCATAAAGGGGACATCCGGGTGTTCTTCGCCATGGGAGGCAATTTCCTTTCGGCTACGCCCGATACCACATATACCGCCGAGGCCATGAGCCGGTTGAATCTTATGGTCAATGTTTCCACGAAGCTCAACCGGACACATCTTGTCCAGGGCGGGGAAGCGCTTATACTCCCCACCCTTTCGCGCAGTGACAGGGACGTCGTCGGTGGTGAGGCTCAATTTGTCAGCAGTGAGAATTCCATGGGCGTCGTCCAGCTTTCAAAAGGAATTCTAAAACCGGTGTCCAACGACCTCCGCAGCGAAAACCAGATCATCTGCGCGATCGCCAGGGAGACGCTAAAACATCGCACCAAAATTGATTGGGACAAATATGCCGGAAGCTATGATGCCGTCCGCGATCTGATCGCGCAGTTTATCCCCGGCTTTGAAGACTACAATAAAAAGGTGCGGGAACCCGGCGGGTTTTACCTGCCCAACGGTCCACGGACCGGGAAATTCAGTTCCCCGGAATTTGGCGACAAAATACCCTTTACCATCAGCAAGGCCCCGCACCTGGTCCTGGAGCCTGGCGAATACCGGATGGCTTCGGTGCGCAGTCATGACCAGTTCAACACCACCATTTACGGGTTAGCCGACCGGTACCGCGGTATCTACGGCGAGCGCCGTGTCATATTTATGAATCCGGAAGATATTCGGGACGGAGGTTTCGTAGCCGGCGGGCTGGTAGATCTTTTCAACTATCATGATGGCGTGGAGCGGGCCGCCCGCTCATTTGCCATTGTTCCCTATGACATCCCCCGCCGCTGCACGGTCACCTACTACCCGGAAACAAATGTACTGGTGCCTATCGGAAGCGTCGCCGAAAAGAGTAACACGCCGACGTCCAAGCTGGTGATCATAAAAATAAGAAAGCATTAGCGGATCTTATTGCCCAACGGCTTTCTGTAACGCCTGATAAATTCCGACGGGGTCATTCCAAACAGCTTGGAAAACTGTTCCCGAAAATATTTAAGGTCATTGAATCCGGTCAGGTAGGTGACTTCTACAATTGTCTTGCTGGTGTTTATCAATAACTCAGCCGCTTTTCGCAGTCGCAAATACCGGATGAAGACATTTACCGTTAGCCCGGAAATAGCCTTTATTCTTTTATATAAGGCCGGATGGCTCATGCCGATCTCCTGGCAAAAGATCTGGACACCGAATTCCGGGTCATCCATATGCTGCTCGACGATCTCGATGCATCTTTCCAAAAATTCTTTGTGATCAGCTTCGATACTGGAGGTGGGCTTCAACGTAACCGTATTGAAGAAATACTGTTGTAGCCTGCTTCTGGATCGCAGAATGTTCTGTACCCGTGCCACGATCAATTCCTTGCTAAACGGCTTACTTACGTAATCTTCAGCCCCGCACTCCAGACCTATGAGTTTGGATTGTTCGGATGAGCTCCCCGTCAACAAAATAATGGGAATATGTGCGAGGACCGGGTTCTCCTTCAGCTTCCGGCACAATTCAATTCCATCCATTTTTCCCATGACGACATCGCTGACGACTATATCGGGCGATTTCTTGCCAATCAAGTCAAGAGCCGATATCCCATCATCCGTTTCATATATATTGAATCGACTTACGAATATTTCTTTTATATACCCTCTAAGGTCGGCGTCGTCATCGACAACCACCATCGTCGGTAGTCCTGAAATGATCTTGTCTATTACCTGCGACTTGTTTTCCTTGTCCTTCTCCCGGTCATCCCGGACTTCCTCCACCAATTCATGAATAATGCTTTGGCGGTCGCCCTTGATTGCTTCTTCGCTATAATCGTCTTTAATACTTTCCCCCGGGAGGCTTAGCGTAAATGTGCTACCTTCTCCTTCGACACTAACATATGACAGTGCGCCGCCATGTGCCGCCGCAAGTCGTTGCGAAACATATAGCCCTATACCAAAGCCGGATTGCGACGCTTTCTCCGTATTGCCCGCCTGGTAGAATGCCTCAAAAAGCCGGCCCCGAATGTGTTCCCCGATCCCGCACCCGGTGTCTTTGACATCAATACGAAGTTGCTTGTCATCGGGAATAAGCGACAATTCCACGGTACCGCCCGCCGGAGTATACTTTAGCGCATTTGAGAGAAGGTTAAACAAAATGATCTCAATCTTTTCCTTGTCCCCGCAAAAGGATAGTTCATCCGCCGGCTTGTCAAAAACAAAGTTTATATTTTTCGATGCAGCACGTTGCGCGAAAATCAGGTAGACATCGTTACATGTTTCGCAAAGGTCAAAATTTGACAGATGCAGCTGCTGCTCGATCGACTCCGCTTTTCTGAACAACAGCAATTGATCGACCAGGCTCAGAAGGCGCCGGGCATTTCTGTGGACGGTCACCAATTTCTTCTGGGTCTGCCCTGAATCCGTTTCCGTCATCAGGTCCTTCAGCGGGTTTACAATCAAGGTGAGGGGGGTCCTGAACTCATGAGAGATGTGCGTAAAAAAAGAGATCTTTCGTTCCGTCAGCTCCTTTTCTTTTTGCTTTTCCAGTAATGCGAGCTTTATTTCATAACGCAGCCGGTCCTGGCGGCGATAATAGTAGATGAACCCGTATATCGAACCAATCGCAAATGACGTATACAGAAGATATGCCCACCAGGTTCTGTGCCATGGTGGTAAAACCGTTACAGAAAGCAATTGCACTTCTTTATTCCAGACCCCGTCCGCATTCATCACTTTTACATAAAACTTATATTTGCCCTCTTGCAAATGGCTGTAGTTGGCCGTCCTTACATTGCTTGCTATGTCCCAGTCCTTATCCCAATTCTGTAGCCGGTAGGCATACTTCAGATTTGCCGCATTTGAATACTGCAGCGCGGTAAAGTCAAACGAAAAGGTCGCCTTATCGAATGGAACGGTTATGCTGGTGATAATGTCGCGATCGCGGGCAGTAACGTATGCCGTTTCTCTTTCGACCGGCACGTTATCGATATTCAGTCCGGTCAGAAATAAATGCGGTATACTACTCTTGTCATAAATGCTGTCCGGGTAAAAAATATTAAATCCCTTGATCCCGCCAAATAGAAATTCACCGCTTTTGGAGATCAGGGCGGCATTGAAACTAAATTGGTTGCTTTGCAAGCCATCCGCCTGCGTAAAATTCCGGAACGTCTTCAGTCGCGGGTTATACCGGCAGACGCCGTAATATGTGCTAAGCCAAAGATTTCCTTTGCTATCCTCCAGTATCCTCAATATTCCATTGTTTGGCAGGCCATCCTTCGTCGTCAGTTGCCGGAATACGCCTTTTTCCCGGTCAAATAACAATAATCCTCCTCCTTCCGTGCCAACCCAGAAATTGTGATCCTTATCTTCGTGGATGCTTCTTACTGGGTAGCCGATAAAGAATCTGGAGTGCTTCTTTTTCTCCGGATCAACTTTTATCAACGACGAGTAATTGCCGCCCCACAGCGTACCGGATCTGTCCTCTGCCAAAACCTGGAAATCAAAAAGCGACGCATCGAACAGTTCAAATCTATCGGCAGGCCGGTTGTATAAAAACAGATGGCCCCTGTTACTGGCGCATGCCCATAAACGCCGTTTACTATCTTCATAGACCTGCCAAACGTTTCGCTCGTCCGTTCGCAGTGCAGGATTATAACAATTATAATGGCCGAACGTGCCCGTAGATTTGTTGAGTTTGTCTATTCCGCCAAACCAGGTTGAAATCCAGATATCGTTTTTAAAGTCCCGGGCAATGTAAGTAATAAAGTTGCTACTGATCGAGCCAGGATCCGCGGTGTGAACATATTTTGTGAATTCGTCTTTTTGCCTGTTCCAGAAATGCAGCCCGCCACCGTCCGTTCCAACCCAGAGGTTTGACTGATCATCTTCGCAAAAAGACAGGATAAAATCATTTGCTGCTTCCGTCTTCTCCTTCTGATAAGAAATTGTCTTAAACAAACTGTTATTCTTTTCAAGGACATTGACCCCCCCTCTTAACGTACCTATCCAACCGCGGCCTTCCGCATCAATAAAGACATTATAGATGGAATTACTGTTGATCTTGTCTCCCGTCAGAGTGAGCGGCTGCGCCTTACCGGCGCCCGGCGGCAAATACCACAACCCGTTCCCGTCAGTCGCTATCCATAACCCGCGCTGCGGGTCCTCTGCCATGTCTCTCACGGTCATTTCGGGAACCGGGTCAAACCGGGTAAATGTGTTTTTGCCAAGCCTGAACACTCCGGCATCATTTCCAACAAACAGGTTTCCGTCCGATCTTGCAAAAATGGAGATACATTGGGTGATTCCCGATGCCACCAGGGATAACTTTTTGCTCCCGATGTCGTATCTATACAAGCCAAGATCCGTTATAAATACCCATACCTCATGCCGTATGTGATCGTATTCAATCCCCGGAACAGCATAGCCGGCATCGGTCTTTCCGGGCAGTGCGATTTGCGTTCCTATCTCGCTGCTATCATCAAAAACAATGAGCCCTTCATGCGCAGTGCCTACCAACATCGTATTGCCGACGCTTTTTGTCGTATAGGCGCCCTCGACCAGGGGAATAGACCCTGAACTATTTACTTTTCTGAACCGGGGCGTGAAAAAGACAGCCCGGTTCGGATCATAGATGCTCACACCCTTGCTGCCCCCAACCCAGATCCTGTTACTATTGTCGGAACTTATGCAAAAGACATGATTGTCGGCCAGCGAGGTAGAATCCCCGATAATATTCCTGAAAACATGAAACGAGTAGCCATCATACCGGTTCAACCCATCATAGGTTCCAAACCACATAAAGCCGTGGCGGTCCTTGTATATACAGGTTACCGCGTTGTTGGACAGCCCCTGGTCGATGCCCAGATATCTTACCGATAGGGAATCGGTCGCCAGACAATTCCCAACCCAAAAAAAGAAATATAGCAAAATCGCAACTCTCATCGGTACAGTCTAAGTTTTCTTTTGGTATTTGTGATGGTCAGCGATTGAACACTGCTGTCGGCTAAAATAAATCTCGAAGATTGGGATAAAAATGAATTCCCGTAATAGAACTCTTCCTTTCGGCTCCTGCCGTTCTTCCAGGTTATCGTAGCGCTAACATCATACGGGTCAACCCTGACCGTGTTGACTTTTCTTTTTAACCGATATAGCTGCAGGGCGTCCTGATGCTGGCTGGCTGCCACCAGGTAATCGCCGGACGAACTCAACAGCTTAATGAGCGCCTTACCGTTGTGGGGAATGCAGATCCCGCTTTCCTGAATGGATTCCGGGGAAAAGTTGCCTTTGCCATCCCCTTTTAATACCAATCCATTGAGGGCGTCGTACCGCCCGGTGGAGACCTCCGTCCCGTAGTCGTTGCCATTCATCATTATATCGAGGTTGCCGTCACCGTCAAAATCGTCTACGACCATGCCATTGATGACCGAAACCTGGGCTTCGCGCGGCAACGGGATCAACGTGAATTTTCCTCCGCCTTCGTTCCTTAAATAACAGGATTGCAACGTGTTTGCCCGGAGGCGAATTGCACCGCTGCGCTCGTCCGGAGTAAGTACGTCATCCATTGTTGCCAAAGCGAAGGGTTTGTATGTCGCAAATCGTTTTTTTATAGCGGGGAACTGTCTGGCGATATCGTCTCTGCCAAAAGCCGGAAATTCTTTTTTTTGACCCTGCTGATCCGGCAGGTAAAGAGAAGTTATGGCGATAAAGGCGCCATTATGCTGGAAATCTTTTGCTGTAATATAAACAGGAAATTCCTCATCGCCCCGATAGTAAGTGTTTAAACCTACATTCCCGACAATGTAGTCCATTCTTCCCGTATTTCTGAAATCACCCGCGGCGATGCTATTCCACCAGCCTGTCCTGCCGGCGATCCCTGTTGAGGGAGTGACATTCCTGAATTTTCCATTCACATTTTTAAAGAAGGTTACCGGCATCCATTCACCGACAACGATAAGGTCTGTTTGCCCGTCGCCGTCAAAATCGGTAAACAGGGCATCGCAGACCATGCCGATATCTTTTAGCTCGGGTGCGACCTCAGCGGTTACGTCCTTGAATTTTACCCGGCCGTTCTCCGTTTCGTTGCGAAAAATGAAACTACTGACCCGTTTTGGATATTGGCCGGGGGCTACGCGGCCGGATACGAACAAATCCAGTTTCCCGTCATTGTCAAGATCGAAGGCCCTGACACACAATTTGCTGGTTTTATTTACCGGTAAGGCAGCGGGTTCTTCCCTGAAATTTCCTTTGCCATCGTTTATCAACAGTCTGTCCTGCCAGGCCAAACTGTCCGCAGGGTTTGAATAACCACCTCTCGCCACGTACAAATCCGGCTTGCCGTCACCGTTGGCGTCGAAAAGCAACAAACCTTCATCTTTTGCCTGATTTGTTCCGCCTGACCCCCCCGGCAATATTTCCTTCTGAATGAATTTCCCGTCCGGTTGCTGCAAAAACAGTTTCGCGGGGTTGAGGGCGTTACCGCCGACCACAAAATCATCAAGGCCATCCCCATTGACATCCGCGGAAGCCAATGCGGGGTTGTACTCCGACAGTTTGTGGGGTAATAGCGCCTGAATGGCAAAATCATTATACGGGATATCGGTATGGGTGTATTTTATTCCGGCGTCCCGGGTCACCTCCCTGAACAACGAACGTCCATCAGTCGCCGGCTGCCGGTCAGCATCGGTGTCTTTTGCGTCCTTTACATCCACAACGACCTGTTGATCTGCCATTACGTCTCTCAGGATTTGACGTTTCCCGTTATTCCAATCGATCACGACGGAATCGATCAGCGTCGTCGTTCCCAGCCCAAAATGTCCCATGCATTGAACCGACGAGAGATAGCCGCGATATGGATTGTTGTCGTACACCTGTCGTTTCCCATGATTATAAGAAATGTACGCCGTGGCCCCGATGCCGTTCACATTTTGTTGGCCCCCTTTGAACCGGATGTTCAGGTAGTGCGCTGGATCCCCGCCCTTGTCTGCGGACGTATTCCGGTACACCAGTGCTTCGTCATCGATATTGTTGATCACCATATCCATTGCTCCGTCGTTATCAAAATCGGCGTAGGCGGCGCCGTTGGAGAAGGTCGGCAAGCTTAAGCCCCAGCTTTCCGATACGTCGTCAAATCCCGCTGAGCCGTTGTTTTTGAAGGCATAGTTGTGCAATTTTACCTGGGGGATCAGGGGAAGCATTTGCATATAGCCCATCCGCCCGCCTGATTGCTGGCGGTATGCAATAAAATCATGATCGGACCAATCCCGCGGAAATCCGTTGGTAATGACCAGGTCGCGATAGCTGTCATTGTCAAAATCAACCACCATGGGTGTCCAACTCCAATCCGTCCGTGCCATTCCGCTCATATACCCGATCTCACTAAATGCCGGAATCCCTATCGTGTCACCCTGCCGTACGGTGGGGCCCTGGTTCAGCTGGAGCGTATTGCGCACATATTGGAATTGATAGCCGTAGTTTTCAAAATTCTGGTACGTGTTTGTGTTGTTTGCGTTCGACATCATCTTTTCCCGATAGTTGTCCTCAGCGCTCATGTCCAGCTCCACTACGTCGGGAAGCCCGTCATTGTTGATGTCCACTACATCCTGTCCCATGCTGTTATACGACGTATGCTTGAAATATTCTTTGGTCCTGTTTGTGAACGTGCCGTCATGGTTGTTGATGTACAAAATATCATTCGAAATGAAATCATCCGATATGTAGATATCCTTCCATCCATCATTATTTATATCGCAAATGCTTGCGGCATGCCCGTACCCTTCAAATTGAATTCCGGCTTCCGCCGAAACGTCATGAAAGACAGGATGGCCCAGACGCGGATCCATATCATTTCTAAAAAGCCTTCCGTGGTTTGGACCGCCCGTTGGCTTGTCCTGCCCGACAAAGACCGAGGCAGCGTAGCCTCCCGACGCTTCGTTGACGGTCAGATACATGTCAAGATCTCCGTCGTTATCGTAGTCGAAAAAGCTCGCCATGGTTGACTGGACATGGATGTCCAGGCCGTATTCGGCGGCCATGTCTTTAAAATGCGGGACGCCGTCTTTATCCGTCCCGAGGTTGATGTACAGGATATTTGTTCTTCTGAGCGAGTCCTTGTAGAGCGTATTGCAAACATAAATATCCATCAGCCCGTCGTTATTGATATCCACTACTGATACCCCTCTTGCCCATCGTCCCATTCCGCCTACACCGGCTTTTTCGGTAATGTCTTCGAACATAAAGTTACCCTTATTGAGATAAAGTTTGCAGGGAACCATTCCGCCGGTCAAATAAATATCCTGCAGGCCATCGTTATTAAAATCCCCAATACCAACTCCCCCGCCGCTATAGATATTGACCAGGGTAAGCGGGTTTATGGAATCATTTTCGACGATCTGATTGTTAAATGTAATACCGGAATGTGAGGAAGATATCTTTTCGAACAGATGATGCCGGCCATTGCACGATGTGGTAAGCGTAAACAACAAAGGGTAGGCCATTAGCCGAAGTGCTGGCAGGATCGAAGGCGGGCCATCATTCATCGAATTTCGTTTGGATCAAATATAGGTGCTTTTTCCGGCAACCGGCTGAGCAGGGGCCTCCCGATACCCCGTAAAAAATCCTGCCGGGGTTTTATCAATTCAAACACTACAATTTCATTGTTACCCGGCTTTAACCATTCACCCGGAACATAGACCGTTTGCTGGGGGCCGACATTCCAATATCTTCCGAGGTTATAGCCATTTACCCAAACGACGCCCTTGCCCCATTTGCTCATGTCGAGGTAAGCATCGCCGACTTCGCTAAGATTGAAGGTCCCTCTGCGGATAACCGGGGCCTCGGAATATTTGGGAGCCCCGGAAGTTCGTCGGGCGACATCGGCGCCGGCATTTCGGCCAACGGCATTGATATCGCTGAAGGGCAATGAGAACATTTTCCAGTGCTTGAGCTCCTGGTTGTTGAACACCACTTCCTGCGTGATGCCTTTTTTATTTCTCAGCAGGTAGGGACCAAAATTTATCCGGCCAAGATTTTCAACCAGGATGTCGAGTGTAACCTTCCCGGGCGGCATTTCCACATCGATGCTGCTGTCACCATGCCTTCTGTCCAGAATACTTGTGCGTTTGCCGTTTATGAATACCAGCGCATAGTCACGCAGTCCCTTCAAAACCAGCTTTCCCTTTTTACCTCCATCGAGCGTTGTCCGGTACAGCACAAATCCATATGCCTGATGAAGGTCTTCGAACGTCAAAAGTTCCGGGTTCACCTTTGGAGGGGAAAGGACGCTGAATATGCTTGTGGATTCGGTGAATTGTATTCCATCGATCGATATGACGGGTTTGGGGTCCGGCACATCGGGCAATGTTTCTCCGGGGAGGAGGTGTTTTTGGATCACCGACCTGAAGGCCATGAATTTCGGAGTCGGGTTACCGGCTTCATCCAACGGCGCATCGTAGTCATAACTGCTTATCTGCGGCTCATAGGGACTTTTATTATTGTAATTGGCTCCGTTCATAAAACCTCTGGTAGTCCCGCCATGAAACATATACATATTCACCGAAATGCCGGCAGACAGCATGCTGTCCAACCTTTCGGCATATTTTTCGGGTGGAACGACATGATGTGCCGAGCCCCACCAATCAAACCACGCCGGGTACCATTCAGCGACATAAAAGGGACCTTTGCCATTGTTGTACTTCCTGATCAACTGCTTGATCTTCTGCGGACTGTCAAGGCCATTTACCGCGGGGAGTAAGCCGGGCAGATACCCTTTCGCCAAATCATTCGCCTGATCGCACGTGTAGAGAAGGCCGTCAAAACCCGCTTGCTGAAATATCCGCCGGTTGGTTGCCAGATACGCTTTGTTGTCACCATATGAACCGTATTCATTCTCCACCTGGATCATCAGGATATTACCACCGTGGTTGACCTGCAGGGGCGCCAGTTGCCGCCCCAATGCCAGCAGATATTCCCTGTATTCCTTCAGGTAAGTCTTTTCCTGGCTGCGAACGACAAGGCCTTTTTCATTTTGCAGCCAGTATGGATAACCGCCGAATTCCCATTCGGCACAGACGTATGGTGAAGGCCGCAGCACGACCCATAACCCTTCTTCCTGCGCGGTTCTTACAAATGCGGCAATGTCGTAATTTCCTGAAAAGTCGAATTTTCCTTTTTCAGGTTCCTGTATGTTCCAGAAGACGTAGGTACCGATGGTATTCAGACCCATCGCTTTCGCCATCTTCATCCGCTGACGCCAGGCTTCGCGCGGTATGCGCGAATAATGCATCTCCCCGCAAATCATCTGGAAGGGTTTGTTGTCGAGCAAAAAGACGGAGTCTCCGAGCGCAAAGCTGTGCTGCTGCTGTCCCTGGCTATTGATGACAAGGGCGATCTGTACGACTACCCAGATTGTGAGAATCTTTCTCATAGTCTTTGACAAAATGAAGGCTCCCTGTGGAAACAGCGAGCCTTATTCACAATTGCTTATGTTCTTAATAAAAAGGGTTTTGAACCAGTTTCAAATTTTTATTCATTTCATCGTAGGCGATCGGCAGGAAATAATATTGGGGTTTCCACGCCCGGCCGCCGGAGTAGTCCAGATTGGCATAGTTACCGGCTCCGCTGACATCCGCAACGGGTGTGTAAACCGGCGTACCCGATCCGTAATCCGCAGAACCATTGTAGGGATAAAAGATATGAATAGCCCACACGTTGCTAAAACCGGCTTTTTGACCGTACACGGCGGGGTCGCATATCATCCAGCGGCGAATATCGAAGTAGCGCAGTTCTTCGTATGCCAGTTCGATCTTCCGCTCGTGTTGCAGGTTTGCCATCGTAGCGGAGGCGATATTGGGCATGCCCGCTCTTGTCCTGATCATGTTGATGTAGGTCGTTGCGGTTGCCGCGTCACCCAGGCCCAAAGAGGCTTCGGCATAATTGAGTAACACCTCCGTATAGCGCATATAACGCCATGGAGTCGACTGTAAAACCTTTAACGGGTCGATAGTGGGATCGCTCCACTTCCTTAAATAGTAACCGGTAGGAGACCAGTTCCAGATATTGGCGCCCGTCGGCGGATTGTGGGTATCAAAGCCGCCTATCTCATATTGAATATCGTCGGTTGTCGGGTTAGCGGCCGAGGTGTTCTGGTATCCGGTCTGGAGCTTACCGGTGGGCTCATGCGGCAAAATATCGGACGTCCGCTGACGCCAGTAGGCCCCGTCATACAAAACGGTTGCGTAGAAGCGAGGGTCGCGGTTGGCATAAGGCGCCGCGGCCTGCGCCGGGTTGCTCCAACTGAACGTACTGCCGTCGTTCATTTCATACTCATCGACGAATTGCTGGGTGGGGGCGTCTACGCCCCAACCCCAAAAGCCGTTGGGATTGTGAAAAAGCCCCGGGCCATATGTCTTTCCATAGTCGTTCCAGTTGGCCACGGTATTGGTTGAAAAGTATTTTACAAAAATATCCTCCGGCGTGCTCATTTGTATAAACAGGTTACCATAATTGGTAGCAGCGTCGGTTTGCGTCGCCGGGTTTGGCATGTACAGGGAGTATTGTCCCAGGTTTATTACGGCCAGGGCCGCATCCTTTGCTTTTTGCCAACGGGCCTGTCTGTCGCCTGCCGAAAACGTGGTATATCTGACCAGTTCGGGGTTGGAATAGCTTGCAAACGGATCGGGAACCGTGCCGTTACCGCCATTGTACAGGTCGCTGGCAGCATATAGCAATACTCTTGATTTTAAAGCCAGGGCGGCGCCTTTTGTGGCCCTGCCCACCTGCGTTTGCTGAAGCGGAAGATATTGGGCGGCGCTATCGCATTGGTCCGAGATAAATTGGATGCAGTCAGCATATGTATTCCGGGCAACGCTGAAACTATCGGTCAGTGAGTATGCTTTTGTAATGATGGGTACGCCGCCATAGAAAGACACCAGGTTGTGATAAAGGAATGCCCGCTGAAAAAATACTTCGCCCATCAACTCGTGTTTGGTAGCCGTATCGATCGGCGATGAATTTATTCTTGAAAAGAACAGATTGGTCGCTCTGATAAAGGAATATTCATTTGCCCAGGTGAAGTGTTGCAGTTCGGGGCAATTTCCGTTCGTAAACGGGCCAAGATTGCTTGGGGTTATCTGGCTTAACATAGCCATTTGCTGACCTGCCCAGGTACATGCCTGGGTAAGCGCTTCGTCGGTAAGCGAAGCCAGCATCGACCAGTCGAAACCATGCGGAAGTCCCTGGTATATGTCATTAACATAAGCCGTAAGCAAGCCAGGATCCGACGAGTTGAAAACGGCATCATCGGAAACGGCGCTGACCGGCGTCTGATCGAGTATTTTTTTACTACATGATAAACCGACACCTATTGAGATGGCCGTTACCAACATCATGCAAACAATATTTTTTTTCATGTTCGTTTTTTTAGAAGGTTAAGGTTAAGCCTGCCGAGACCACGCGTGATAGCGGATAGTTGCCGCCGGAAATGCTGGGTATGGCATTTTTCAGATCGCTCGGGGTGGTGTTTGCTCCCAATTCCGGATCAAAGTCCTTCAGGCCAGGGCACCAGGTCAGCAGGTTCTGGCCGCTCAGGTACACCCGCACGAATTTGATTCCTGTTTTTTGCAGGTTTTTTGGGCTAAGGGTGTAGCCGAACTGGAATGTTTTTAAGCGGACATAATCTGTCTTATGCAGGAAAAACGTGTTCCCGGTATTGTCCCAATAGTAATTGCCGCGATTTGGTGTCCGTGGAATGTTGCCATCCGGATTAGTGGGAGACCAGCGGCCGTCCAGCAGGCTTTCGCGGAAATTGGTGAATGTGCCGCCATCTGAATTGAGATACATAACGGCTCCCGTCGCACCCTGGAACAGCAGGGAGAGATCGAAATTGCTATAACTCAGATTTATATATGCCCCGAACGTAAACGTCGGAATGCTGCTTTTGTATATCCGGGTTTGTTGACGGGAATCCATGGTATCGTTGTGCGCGATGTCAACATACTTTATGTCGCCCGGCGCCGGCGGCGTGCTGAGGCCCCAGGAGGTAAAATGGCTTGTATAGTCCAGGGAATCCTTTGAGTTATGGATCACTCCATTGGCTACGTAGTACAAGCCCGAACCCATAGGATGGCCGGTGGTTTGTTGCCATAGCGGAGCGCCCGGCGCTTCGCCCCATTGCAGCACTTTGTTCTGGGCGTAGCTGCCGTTGATCGATATGGAATAATTGAATTTGCTCCTTGTCACATTGCTGTATGTAGCGGAAAAATCGAAACCCCGGTTTTGTGATTTACCATAGTTCACGCTTGGTAAGGACAGGCCCGCTGAAGCCGGCACGGTGGCGTTCTGGGGCCACAAAATATTACTCCTTTTATAATAGAAGTAGTCGGCTTCGACCGTCAACTTGTTGTCCAGGAAATTGGCATTAAAGCCCACATCGCTCTGGTTGGCTACTTCCCAGGTTATGTTCGGGTTGGCGATAACACTTTCATAAACGGTTTGAAGTTCGCTCAGTGCGCTGGCAGCATCGACTACAAAGGGATAATATTGTCCGGACGTGTTCGGGTAGTAGCTACTACCGAAGAGATACGAGGTCAGGTATTGGAAGTCGGCAACACGGTCGTTCCCGGTCTTTCCCCAGGAAGCCCGCAATTTAAAATAGTCGACAAACCGGACGTTGTCTTTGAAGAATTTTTCTTCCGACGCCACCCAACCTGCCGAAACGCCGGGGAAAAAACCAAACCGGTGGCTGGGCGCGAAGATATACGAACCGTCGTACCTGCCGACAAACTCGACCAGGTATTTATTGGCGTAACTATAGTTCGCTCTTCCGAAGTAGCTCAGCCTCGCATTCACGGTTCCTGATCCACCGGTGGCCTGGTTGGCGGTTGTCCCGGCGAACATTTCCTGAACGGCGGTCGAGGCGAACAGGTCCCGGTATGCATTAAAACTCTCGGTATTGCCGTTTGAAACCTGTGTGCCAACCATCAATTTGATGCTGTGGTCTTCGCCAACATTCGTTTGGTAATTGATCAACCCGTAAGCCAGTTTGGAATAGTTGCTTTGGAACGACTCGTACAGCGTAGGGGAATTGTTGGTACCCGCGCCAAAGACATTTGAGGTAAGGACCGGTTGGTTGTTGGCGTCGACTGTAGTTCCGTCCCAGGAATACAGGCGCCACGGCTTTGTGAAATTCTTATCAAAATCAAAACCCTGATCGTAGGTCAGGTTCCCGTTTAGCGATAGCCCCTTTACCCAGGGGATATTGACATCCAACCTTAAATTAGAGTTCAGCACATAGTATTTGTCGTTATTATAACCGGTAGCGCCGGTTGAGATGACAACGGGGTTCTCCCCATGCTCACGGGCGGGACCGGGGTCGCCGTTCGGCCACCAGGCCACAGAGGTCGGGTAGGCAGAGACCAGGTCGTTAAAAATGGTTCCCGCGGATTTTTGCGGGAAGTGTCTATCTTCCAAACGCCCGCTTACGTCTACCGCTACATGGATATCCTTGCTGACTTTGCCGTCGACGTTGGATGTAAATCCGTATTGATTATAAAAGGTGGCGCTGTTCTTATATTGGCCGTCCTGGTGTTTGTAGTCAAGCGAAACAAAGTATCGCATCGATTCCGTACCGCCCGAGATGGCCAGGTTGGCGTTGTTCTGGGCCGACATAGGCTTCAGTACGGTTTTGAACCAGTCGGTGTTCGGATAGCGCAGGGGATCCGAGCCATCTTTGAATTTTTGGATTTCCGCGGCAGTGTACGTTTGATTCAGGCCGCCGGAGGGATTGTTGTAGTAGGCAATTTCGTTCAAGGCGGTGGCGTACAGCGGAGCGTCCGCCATTTTTGGAATCTTTGTAGGCTGGTTATAGCCATAGTTGCCATTAAAAGTGATCTCCGGCTTGCCTGTTTTCCCGCGTTTGGTGGTTACCAGGATGACGCCATTGGCGGCTCTGGAACCATAGATCGCCGCGGAAGCATCCTTCAATACTGAAATGCTTTCGATGGTATAGGGGTCGATCCTTTCCAGGCTCCTGTCCGGAACTCCATCGATCACCACCAGGACGCTGTTATCATTGAACGTGTTGCTGCCGCGAATCCGCAGGGTGGTCCCGTCGTAGCCGGGCTCGCTGCTACTGGTAACGGCAACCAGGCCGGGTAGCCTGCCGGCCAGGCCGTTGGTCACATTGGTCACGGGTGCTTCCGTGACTTCTTTGGACTTGATGGAACTGACGGCCCCGGTGAGTGTCGCTTTTTTGGCGGTTCCGTATCCGACTACGACCACGTCATTCAATTGTTTATTGTTACCGGAAATCAGCCGGGCGACCACACTTTCGCCGGTTGGGGTAACCTCGATGGAGGCGTAGCCAACGCTCGAGATGGTCAAAACTACGTTGGTCAGCGTCGACGGAACCTGAAGTTTGAAGAATCCTTTTTCGTCGGCTGAGGTCCCGATCTTCGAATGCAGTATTTTGATCGAGGCTCCGGATATAGGGTCCCCGGTTCGGGAATCCGTGACCGTGCCGGTAATGGTCCTGGTTTGGGCAGAGACGGTAAGTTGGAGTAGCAGTAGTGAAAATGCCAGAAGCAGTAACTTGATTTTTTTCATACAGCAGTTATAAAATGTTAATAAACAATCAATTAGTCAGAAATTTCCAACGGGGGTGCGTACCTAGGTTTTATACATATTGCAATCCTTTTTTATTAAATAATTACAAATATGCTGGTCTCCCCCGCTTTTTATAGGGGGACAAAATGATAAAATAGGGGGGTAAATTCGTCGATGGGATTTGTCTCACGAGTCTCAGACACGCGGGTGCGGGGGCGCGGCAGTGGGGGCGCGGCCGCGGCGCTTGGAGCGCGGTGCGGGAGCTGGATTAAGATGCGGATATCTTGGCTTATTCGCTGCGCAGGGACCTGACCGGGTTGACCGCCGCCGCCCGGAAAGTTCGAAGGCAAAGGACGATGAGGGCGATCACCAGAAGGGCGGCACCGCCCAGCGCAAAGACCCACCAGTTCAACTGCGTTTTGTACGCAAAATCTTCTAGCCATTTGTTTGCGCCCCACCAGGCGATCGGAATGGCGATGAGGATGGCCAGGCCGATGAGTTTTAAGAAATCCTTTGACAAGAGGAAGATGATCTGCGTGATGGAGGCGCCGATGACTTTTCGGATCCCGATCTCCTTTGTTCGCTGGTTGGTGATATAAATGACGAGGCCCAGCAATCCCAGACAACTGATGAAGATGGTCAGGCCGGCCGACCAGACAAGGAGATTGGCGGTGTTCTTTTCGGCAGTATAGAATTTAGCGATGGTGTCGTCGATGAATTGGTACTCGAAATCGTCGTTGGGGTAGATGGTTTTAAAGGCTTTTTCGATCTTTGCCATGGTGGCGGGCCAGGCGCCGGTGTTACCATTTTGCGGTCTCAGGGCAATGTTGATACATTCCGATGTCTTTGTGCCGTTGGCGATGAGCAGGGGTTTTATCGATTCGTGGATGCTGCGCTGATTAAAATCGGCCATCACACCAACGATGCGTTGTTTGCCGCGTCCGCCGGAAATTATCTTATCAACGGCCTGTCGGGGATCCTGGAAGCCAAGGATATGCAGATAGGCAGTATTGATTACTATGGAATTGGTCGTATCGGACTGGGTGATCGCGTTCCCGGCCAGCAGGTGCAGTCCGAACATCCGGAAATAGTTACTGTCGGCTACCTTCCATTCCACATTTTGGATGATTTCCTTTTTGCCGTCGTTGTAAGTCATCGTGCTGGTCCACGTCCCATTGCTGGACGGCGGGTTGCTGGCGATGCTGATCATGGCGATGCCGGGCAGTTCGTGTAATTGTTGGACCAGCGCATCGCGCTTTTGCGGGGGTTCATTGTAGTTGGTCCGGAAATAGACGATGGCATCCCTGCGAAAGCCCAGGTCCTTGCTGAGGGCAAAACTGATTTGTTTGGTGACCAGCAGGGTTCCGATCAGGAAGACCTGGGCGATGACAAACTGCGACACGGTAAGGGTCTTACGGAGCCAGGCGCCGCGTGTCTTACCGGAGCCCGCGAAGGCCTGGTTCTTTAACACCATGACCGGCTTGAACGCTGACATCACGATGGCGGGATATAAACCGGCGAGGATGCTCACGACGATGACCAATACGACCAGAAAGACAAGGAGCAGTGGCTGTCGCAAGGGACTGAAATGAAAATCTTCGGGAATAAAATCGCCAAATACTTTTAAAAGAAGGGGGGTAAGGGCAATGGAGAGCAGGGTTGCCAGTATGGTCAGCACAAAGGTCTCCGTAAGGAACTGAGCAGTCAGCTGGCGGCGGTGACTGCCCATGGTCTTGCGGATGCCGATCTCTTTTGCGCGCTGTGAAGCCTGGGCTGTCGAGAGGTTGATAAAATTTATACAGGCCAGCAGCAGTAGGAAGCCGGCAACGGCCAGCAGGCCATAAAGGGTAGGCTTGTGCGCCTGGCGGCTTTCATCGAATACGCCGTAGTCCGTGTTGAAATGGATGTCAGCCAGGGGCTGTAGTTCGACGCTGAATGTGCCGCCACCGTGGTTGTTTGGATCGGGCGGGTTGTATTTTTTCCAAAGGCGATTTAGCTGGGCAACAGTCCGGGCGGCCGTGTTGCCCGGGGAAAGGCGGACGAACAGTTGATCGGCGGAGTTTGTCCAGCCCCATTTCCCAAAGCCTTCGGGTTTCAGCCTGCTTGTATAGATAGTGCTTCGCGAAATAAAGGTGTTAAAATAGAAATCGGTGTTTTCAGAAATGTCCTTTACGATGCCCGTTACTGCAGCCAGTATCGTATCGTTGAACGTGATGGTTTTGCCGACTATATCGTTGTAATTCAGCTTTGGAAAATATAACCGGGCCTTTTTTTCTGTCAGCACAACCTGGTAAGGCTGCGAGAGTGAGGCGGCGGGGGAACCGGCCAGCCAGGTATAGCGAATCAGGTCGAAATAGCGCTTATCGGCATAGACGGCGTCCTTTTGCTTTCGGAATATCTGGAGCCGGCCGCCATCGCCCGAAGGGACTGTTACCCGCATCTCATCTGCGGTGGTAAAGGGCACCACAACATCCAAACCCGTCATATCTTTTTCGACTGCCGGCCCCATGGGTTCCGACAAAGCGTTGCCGTGCCAGGTGTTACCCTCAAACGTGCCGGTGGCGACGATTCGGTAGATCCGGTCCCGGTCCTTTTCGAATTTGTCAAAGGTGAAATCATAATAGACCAGCAGGACGATGATCAGGCTTGCGCTGATCCCGATCGCGAGGCCAAGAATGTTGATAGCGGAAAACGCTTTGTTACGCCGGAAGTTGCGGAAGGCGACGCGGAAATAGTTTTTAAGCATGTCAGCAGGGATGATTGGCTGTATGTGACACAAAGAATGCCATTATGTTGCAGTTTGCTTATCAATTAGTTGACGAGCGGTCCTCCGGGCTGGTGTACGGTTATGATGCAGTCGGGTGTGCGAATTCAACCAATGAGTGAGACCGGCGAGGTTTAGTCCGCCGTGGAGCCGGACAGTGCCGAAATTTTATTCATTTCGCAAACCGTTGACCGGATTTTGTACAGAAAGTGTACGGGAAGCGGCCATAGTCCGCGGCGCCGAGTGCTGCCGGTGCACATGGTAGCGGCCTCCGCTGTCATCGCCGGAGTCGCCACTTCCGTCGTCACTGCCATCATCGCTGCCATCGTCGCTGCCATCGTCGCTCCCATCGTAGCTCCCATCGTCGCTTCCGTAGTTGCCATTGTCCCCGGGATCATCCGTGTAGGAGTACGGATCCTCGTAAGGAGCGGGATTTGGATCGGGCTGGGGCACATCTTTGTTGCAGGAAACGAGGACCAACAGGAGAGCGGCCGTAAGGAATAGTGTTTTCATCTGTCAAGCGTTTGGATGGTAGGGGGCGGGTGTTTGATCTTTGACAGGCAAGGTAAAATAAAGTTGAAGGTCCGTAGGAGGTTTAATCGGCGTTTAATCGATATTAAAAGAAGTTTAATCAACACAAAGGATTTATATTTGGCACTGTAAGGTTAATCTATCCAAACCAGAACGATTACTATGCCAACAAGACGTCGATTCCTTCAACAAGCTGGTCTTGCCTCTACGGGGCTGATGATCGGGACCAGCGGCTACTTTCCCGGCGGCCACTTTATGAGACGGCCCACTATCGGACTTCAATTGTATACGGTTCGAACCCAAATCGAAAAGGATGTCGAGGGGACTATTGCCAGGGTGGCCTCGATCGGATATAATTCAGTGGAAGCATTTGGATATGACAATGGGAAATTCTTTGGGTTGACCCCCTCGCAGTTCGCCGATCTGCTGCATAAATATCATCTCAAGTCGCCGAGCGGGCACTACATGATGATGAACTATTTTATGAAAGGCGATGAGAATGATCTGAAGGACAATATTGCCACGGCGGTGACGCTGGGTCACAAGTATCTCGTGATCCCTTTCCTGACCGACGAAATGAGGACCAGTCTCGACGATTACAAGCGGCTGGCGGCGAAATTCAATGTCGCGGCCAAGGCGGCAAAGGAGGGCGGGCTGAAGCTGGCTTATCATAACCATGACTTTGAATTTAAGGACTGGGGTGGCGGCCAAACGGGATTTGACGTCTTCCTGAAAGAGACGGATCCGTCGCTGGTATTTTTTGAAATGGATTTGTATTGGGTGACAAGAGCGGGGCTTGATCCGATCCAGTTGATCGATGCCAATCCCGGCCGTATCCGGATGTGGCACCTAAAAGACATGTCGCAGAAGGAGCCGGCGAGCTATACGGTCGAAGGGCAACAATATTTTGCGGAAGTGGGCGCCGGTATCATCGACTTCAAAAGCATCTTTTCGCACAAGAAAAAATCGGGGATGGAGTACTTCTATGTCGAGCAGGATGAGACGAGTGAGCCGGTATATGATGCGATTAGGAAGAGCTACAACTACGTAAAGGCAAATTTGGTTTGAATGAGACGATGAATCCTAATTTTCTTTAATCCTTTATTATGGCTGAGAATCAATTTGACGCGATCGTCGTAGGATCCGGTATCAGCGGCGGCTGGGCAGCGAAAGAGCTTACTGAAAAAGGGCTCACGGTACTCTTGCTTGAGCGCGGCCGGAACATTGAACATGTGAAAGATTATGTGAACGCAACAAAAGCGCCCTGGCAATTTCCGCACCGGGGCAGCAAGACCCAGGAGATGATCAGGAATTACCCGGTGCTGAACCGGGATTACCCCCTTAACGAAACGAACCTTGACTATTGGACAAACGAACAGGAATCGCCTTTTACCGAGGTTAAGCGATTCGATTGGTTCCGCGGGTATCACGTGGGCGGGCGGTCCCTGATGTGGGGACGGCAAAGCTATCGTTGGAGCGATTTTGACTATGAAGCAAACGCCAGGGAAGGCATTGGGGTTGATTGGCCTGTCCGCTATAGGGAGATTGCCCCGTGGTATGACCACGTGGAGAAGTTTGCGGGCGTAAGCGGATCGAAAGAGGGGCTGCCGCAACTTCCGGACGGACAATTCATGCCGCCGATGGCGATGAATGTCGTAGAAAAAGACCTTGCGGCCCGCCTGAAGGACCATTATAAGAATGGCCGGCATATGATCATCGGTCGCACCGCCAATATTACCGAGCCGCTCCCCGGCCGTACCAACTGTCAGTATCGCGATAAATGCTGGTTGGGCTGTCCGTTCGGCGCGTACTTCAGCACCCAGTCCTCTACCCTTCCGGCTGCGATGGCAACGGGTAAGCTGACGTTACGTCCCTGGTCGATAGCAACCCGCGTACTTTATGACAAGGACAACAAACGCGCGACCGGCGTGGAGGTCCTGGATGCCGAGACCAACAAGACCTATCAATACAAATCAAAGATCGTTTTTTTGAATGCGTCGACTATTAATTCCGCGTGGCTGCTGATGAATTCGGCGACGGATGTGTGGCCCGATGGGTTGGGCTCGAGCAGTGGCGAGTTGGGGCATAACCTGATGGATCATCACCTCGATGCCGGGGCCTATGGCCGGGTAGAAGGGTATGAAGACAAGTATGTCTACGGTCGCCGCGCCAACGGGGTTTATGTACCGCGATTCCGGAATTTGTTTGGGGACAAGCGCGATTACCTGCGTGGTTTTGGGTATCAGGGCGGAGCGGGCCGGAACGGTTGGGACCGGGAGATTGCGGAACTCAGCATCGGCGCCGAGCTAAGGTCGGCATTGTCGGAGCCGGGAGCCTGGAGCATGGGCATTGGCGGATTTGGTGAAACACTCCCCTACCATGACAATAAAGTCACGCTTGACAAAACGCGGAAAGATAAATGGGGGCTCAACATTCCAGCCATTGACGCGGTCATTCGGGACAACGAAACCAAGATGCGCAAGGACATGCAGGGCGACGCGATCGAAATGCTTACCGCGATTGGGGTAAAAGATGTCCAGGGGTTTGACAACAACGCGGTGCTTGGACGCGGCATCCACGAGATGGGCACTTGCCGGATGGGAAGGGATCCGAAGACGTCGGTGCTCAACAAGTGGAATCAGGTCTGGGACGCGCCAAATGTCTTTGTGACGGATGGATCTTTTATGACCTCGGCGAATTGCGTAAATCCTTCGCTGACCTATATGGCCTTTACGGCACGGGCAGCGAATCACGCCGTAGATGAACTTAAAAAAATGAATTTATAACAAACTTTTCGTCATGCAAAGAAGAGAAGCGTTACAAATGGTTGCCCTCCTGATGGGCGGCACGGTGATCGGGGCGGATGCTTTTTTGTCGGGCTGTAAAACGCCGCCAAGGAAAGAAGGGCTTTTTTATGATACCGACGTGGCACTAATGGATGAGATCGGCGAGACCATCCTCCCGGCGGGTCCGGGCGTCCCCGGCGCCAGGGAAGCGGGGATCGGTGAGTTTATGAAAGTGATCGTGACGGATTGTTATACGCCCGGGGACCAGGATGTTTTTGTCAAGGGCTTGCAGTCGCTTCGGGACAAGAAATTTATGGATATGACGGCGGACCAGCGGCATGAGTTGCTGGTACAACTGGACAAGGAAGCGCGCGATCCGAAAAATAAGGATAAGAAACAGCCCTATTTCAGCATGCTAAAGCAGCTCACGATCTGGGGATATTTTACGTCCGAAGCCGGGGCTACCAAGGCATGCCGGTATATCGAGACACCCGGGCGGTATGATGGTGATGTGCCGTACAAGAAGGGCGATAAGGTTTGGGCAATTTAATTCTGCAGCAGGGGTTCCCCCTGGTCACCGGCTCACTCTGTCCGCAACGTATGGGCGGGATTGGCGAGAGCAGCGCGAATAGCCTGAACGCTGACGGTAGCCAGCGTGATCCCGATGGCGGCGATGGCGGCGGCGATAAACACCCAGGGGCCGATCGTTATCCGGTAATCGTAGTTCCACAACCAGTGTTGTAGAAAATACAACGCGACCGGTGATGCGATCAGGCAGCTGATCAGCACCAGGACGATAAAATCTCCGGTGAGCAGGAGCCAGAGCTGGGTTACGGAGGCACCAAGGACTTTGCGGATGCCGATCTCCTTGTTGCGCTGTTCGGCCATGTAGGCGGCGAGTCCGAAGAGGCCGAGGCAGGATATAAAGATCGCCAAACCTGCGAAGGTGGCCGCTAATTTTCCGACCAACGTTTCGGAACTGAATTTTGAGGCGTAGTTGGCGTCTTCGAATGAGTAGTCGTAGGGGTAGGCCGGATTGTATTTACTGAAGATAGGGCCCAGTTTGGCAATGGCATCGCGGGTTTTGGCCTGCGGCGAGAGCCGGTATAAAATGACACTTTGCGGAGAGGGATCGGGGTCGTAAAGGAACATAGAAGGGTCGGCCGGGCTGAATGGGGACGTCATTACCGCATCTTTGACTACGCCGACGATGGTGCGGGTGGTGTCGTATTTAATCGTTTGACCCAGCGGGTTCTTGAGACCAAGACGCCGGACGGCCGCTTCGTTCATTATGACGGTTGCTTTATCGGAAATGCCGTCGAAATCCCGGCCTTGTACCAGGGTCATTCCGAGGGTCTTGAAATAGTCCTGTTTGACCCAGATCGTGCCAAGAGCTATTCGTTCACCGGGTTGTTTCCCCGGCCAGTCGCTGATATCGTCGTGCAAGTTGATCCAGGTGGCCGCGCAGGAGGACATGGTGACGGAGGAGGCGACACCGGAGCTAAGAAGATCATTCCTGAGTGCGGTATAGTTGCGGATCAGGTCCGGGCTGCCGCCAGTCACCAGGAGCCGGTCGAGGTTATCGCCGGTCGGCCTGTCCCTGGCATACTTGATCTGCTGGTCGACGATCGTGGTGCTGATGATCAGGGCGATCGAGCAACTGAATTGCAGGACGACAAGGAGTTTTCGCGGGAGCGAAGCTGCATTGCCGATATGCAGGGAGCCTTTCAGGACTTTGACGGGACGGAAGGAAGAAAGGTAAAATGCGGGGCGGCTTCCGGCTGCGAGGGCCGTGATGCACACACCGCCGGTCATCAGGAGCCAAAACCAACCGCTGGATGAGGGGAGGACGACCCGGCTGTCCGTTAGCGCATTGAAGGCGGGTAGGGCTATCCGGGCGAGCAATAGGGAGAGTGCAAACGCCAGCAGTACCAACATGAATGACTCCGTAAGAAACTGGAAGATGAGATCTTTACGCCGGGAGCCGATCGCTTTGCGAATCCCCACTTCGCGGGCCCTCTTTTCAGAGCGGGCGGTGGTGAGGTTAATAAAATTGATACAGGCGATGGCGAGAATGAGGATGCCGATGACGCCAAACAGGCGGACGTATTCAATGAAGCCACCCGCTTCTTTCCCGTTATGGTATTCCGTAAACAGGTGCCAGTCTTTCAGGGGCTGCAGGACGATTTCCGTTGTCTTTGCGTTCTCGTCGTTATCGCGCTTCTCGATGTCTTTGATTTTTGGTCCAAGCTTCTCCAGGGAAATGCCCGGCTTCAGCTTTACAAATACCTGAAAGGCATTCCCGCCGCCAAAAAGAAATGTCCGCATTCGTTTTACCCAGGGTGTGGTTTGCTCGTAAAAGCTGAAAGGGACCAGAAAGGAAAATGAGAATGAACAATTATCCGGGACGTCCTTCAAGATGCCGGTGACCTTCAGGTCATTGAGATTGTCGAAGCGAACGGTTTTCCCGATCGGGTCGTCATTGCCAAAGAGCGTTCTGGCAGTGGATTCGGTCAGGACGATGGAGTACGGTTCTTTCAGGACGGTTGAAGCGTTGCCTTTTGTCAGCGGAAACCTGAAAATCTTGAGAAAGTCCTGTTGGACCTGGCCACCGTTTATGTACAGGCGCTTTTCGTTTACTTTCAGGCCGTGGGTGCCGAACCAGTCGGTTTCGCTGGCGAATTCTATTTCGGGATATTCGGTGCGAAGGACGTCGGCCAGCTTTGTCGGGGTGCTGTTCTCGGTATCGATGTCCTTGTCCACGTTGTAGTTACTTTTTGCCTGGTAGACGCGATCATAGTCCGGAAGAAAGGTATTGAACGAATATTGGTGGTAGACCCAGAGGCCAATCAGGAGCGTTACGCACATGCCCGTTGCAAGGCCGATGATGTTGAGCGCGCTGTACCATTTGCCTCTGATAATGTTGCGCCAGGCGGTTTTGAAGTAACTAAGGACCATGCCGGATTGTTTGACGGATGTTCCTCCAAAACGGTGCCGGGATTCCATGGTTCTGTTAATCAATGGTTTGGGCCATCGGTGCGCTACAGCATGTACGGTTTTGATACGCGGTATGTGCTTTTTTGGAGATTGGCGTATTTTGCCGCTGTGATCCTTCATGAGTTTCCTGACCTTGGCTGGCTCAAGGGCCAGATTGCCCGGGGGTTTAGTAACCGGATGGGATGGTGTGGCCGCGTGCTGGCGAACGAAGGTTTTCCCAGCGTCGTTATTCATACCAGGGTGAGGGAATGCTACCGGCCGGACGTCAAAGGGCCGTTTTCTTTTTTTCTGAATGTCCGGGGCACTAGTCTTTGCGGAGTGGATGGCAGGACTACTCGTGTCGACGAGGATCATTATTTTGTCAGTAACCAATCTCAGCTGTACACGTTACAGGTAGAGAAGGGGGAGCGGGCGGGCAGGGGTGGATTGGCGGGAAGCGGCGGAACGGAGCTATCCAACATCCATTTCGGCGAACGTTTTAGCGAATCGGTATTCCATTCGCTGGTGACACCGGTTGATGCGATCCTCGACTCCGGAACCGATCAAACCTCGGTTCCCGTTCAGTTTTATAACCAGCTACATCGCCGGGACGCGACCTTCAACGCACTTGTAAGGGGAGTCCTGGATTCGGCCGATGAGCCGGCGCTATCATTCGAAGAACGGCTGACGGCGCTGCTGGTTTATCATTTGCAGCAGCATGCGCAAATTGACCGGATCATCGATCGCTTGCCTCCGGTCAGAAAGGTTACGCGTGTCGAGTTGTACAAACGTCTTTCGCGGGCGATGGACGTCATTCGTTCCGGCTTTTGCGGCGCCGTCAGCCTGGATCAGCTCGCTGCGGAGGCTTGTCTTTCGAAATATCATTTTCTACGGTTGTTCAGGAAGGCCTATGGCATTTCGCCGTATGGGTACGTCCTGCAGCTCCGTCTCGAAAAGGCGATGGCGTTGCTCGCCGGTTCGAATATTTCCATCGGTGACCTGGCCGGACGGCTAGGCTTCGACAACAGCCAGTCTTTCAGCCGGCTGTTTTATCAGCGGATCGGTGTTTATCCAAGCCAGTACCGGCTCCGCGCAAATTAGCAATTTTGGGTATCGGGCATACGGCAAAGGTTAGGAACTTTGTGGCGATAAACATTCAACGTATGTCCAGATCCGGTCTTCGTCTTGCTGTTGCTGGGGTGATCTTGTGGGTCATCTTGCTCGCCGTATTGTCGATCAGGGGATTTTTCTCTGACTTTTCCGCGTTGCCTCCCCGGCTGAGTTTTGCGCTGCTGATCCCGTTGGCGGCGGTGTTATTCTTTGTACGGTCACGGGCGGGTACGGCGGTGTTACGCCGGATCCAGCCGCAATGGCTGATCTATTTACAGACTTTCCGTATTTTGGTTGAGATGGGACTTTGGTTGTCGGTTCGTAACGGGCTGTTGCCGGTACAGTTGTCTTTCGAGGGACGCAATTTTGACTTGTTGACAGGCTTGATAGCGATCCCGGTTGGATATTATTGTTTTGTCAGGCGGTCCTGGCCCCCGGTCATCGCGTTGTTATTCAATATCGGCGGGCTACTGATGCTGGTGAATGCGGTGACGCTGGCCACCTTGTCGATGCCGACGCCACTACAGGCTTTCCATGGTCAGCCCGATGCTTCGCTGCTTACGCGATTCCCGGGAATTTTTCTACCGGGGCTGCTGGTACCGCTGGCGTATACCCTGCATATTTTTTCGTTGCGTCAATGGCGGATCATAGGATCAGTTCGACAACGGGAATCTCGTATTTCGGTTTCCGGACGGGAAGCTTGAGTGTGAGATCGGGGGACGTGCCGGCCGGCAAGATCGGAGTCTCCGAATCGTCGTTTAATAGCTGCGCATAACGCACTTTCCCGGCGTAACCCGGCAGTACGAGTTTGCCGTCCGACGGGTAGTCATAGAGATGGACGTACAATCGTTTTGTTTGTGGATTGTACGTGAGCCGTTGCCCGGCCGGTGTTTGGAATTCGTCGGGAGCAAAGGTGCAATTATAGATCGCTTTGCTGTTTGCGTGCATCCAATAGGCCAGGCTATCGAGGGCATTATGGGCGCGGTAATCGAACTCCCCGCGTGCGGTCGGTCCGACGTTTAGGATCAGGTTACCGCCGTTTGCGGTCGAGGTGATGAGCAGATCGAGCAATTGGCGGTGGGTCTTCCAGGTCATTTCGTCCCGGTAATAACCCCATGATCCGGAGAAGGTCTGGCAGGTCTCCCAGGTTTTCCCCTTGTATTTGGCCAGTTCCTCTGTAGAGACTTGTTCCGGGGTCACAAAATCGCCGCCGTCCTCATAGTCGTCCAAGCCAAGCCGATTGTTGACAATGATCCCTGGCTGAAGCTTGCGAACCAGTTTTATCAGTTCGACGGCGCCCCAGTCTTCGGCGTGTTTGCCGCGCTTGTCATCTTTCCCCCAGGTCCAATCCAGCCAGAGGATGTCGATCTTACCGTAGTTCGTCAGCAGTTCGGTGATCTGGTCGCGCAGGTATTGCCGGTACTTTCGCATGTCCCGGCCTTTATTTAGCCGGTCATAGTTCGCCTGGGAGGTATCGGTCTGCGTCAGAGGATGGACGTCGTCCATGGTGTAGTCCGGGTGGTGCCAGTCAAGGAGCGAATAGTAAAATCCGATCTTCATCCCCTGCGCGCGGAACGCGTTGACATATTCTCGAACGAGGTCGCGGTGGGCAGGGGTGTTTGTCGCTTTATAATCTGTGAATTTTGAGTCGAAGAGGCAGAAGCCGTCGTGATGCTTGGTTGTCAGGACGGCGTATTTCATGCCTGCAGCCTTTGCCTGTTTGGCCCAGGCAGCGGGGTCAAAGTCGACGGGATTAAAGAAGTCAAAGTATTGCTGATACTGTTCGTTGGTCATGTGTTCATTGTGCTTGACCCATTCGTGTCTTGCGGCCATCGAATAGATCCCCCAATGGATGAACATGCCAAACCGGTCGTCGGTCCACCAGGACATGCGCTGCCGGCGTGCGGCCTGAGTTTCATCGAAGATGCGTTTTGTCTGGGCTTGCAGGGTCGCGGAGAGGAGGGACGCTGCGAAGAGCAGGATGCTAAGCTTTCTCATAGTGCCGTCGAAAGTAGGGAAAAAAATCGGGTTGCGGCGCCGGTTGCGGATGGCGCGATTCAGAATTGTTTTAAAAAGCTGGCTTTAAAGATGAGATGGGATTCTGTTTGGGGCTGGATGGGGGGCTCGGTCAGCTGGCTGTTGACGCCGCGGTTATAGATGAAGTAGATATAGCTCAGGGGGGAATATTCCCAGGCCAGCCGAAGATTCCACGCGGTAGAGTTGTTGAGGGAATTCCATTGACAGACGCCGCTCAACTGGAAGCGCGGATTGAGGGCGAAGCGACCCTGGAGGATATACAGGTTGACCGTGGTGGAGGTGTCGTTCACGCCCACGCGTAAGAAGTGATTGCGGTTGAATTCGCCCTGAAAGGAAATGTAAGGAATCGGCGCGAACTGGAGCTTGTAGTCACCCATGATCAGGCGGCCGTTGAAGTAGGTGCCGATCGAGTAGTTGACCTGGGCGTTCAACATTTTAGAAGGGTCAGTCGAAAAATAGATCTGTTGGTTCAGGTAGTGGTATTTTCCGGGAGCGATGTTGACGTTTAGGGGGGAGAAAGTGGATGTCAGGTTCTGCCAAACGAATTGAAAGCCGTAGCCCAGGAAGCCGCCGTCGCGGAAGTTGAACCAGAGCGGGAAGATGGGAAGATCGGCTTCGGAAAACTGGCGGGTCGAGGCCGTGTAGTACAGTTCGGGGAGGATGCCTGGAGAGAAAGCAAGGAGGAACTTTTTAAAAGGAAGCAGCTTCCCGCGATAAAACCAATTGATACCCGGTGTCGTCCCGATGACATCGCTTCGCGAGATGAAACCCATTTGCGGATCAAATTCTTTTGTGATAACGGACTCCGTCCACCAGATCTCGTGGCTGTTGGTATTGTTTAGGTACTGGACGATGCCGCCGAATCCTTTGGCGCCCGTATTAGAGGTAGTCGTTTGGGTGAAGATGGCTTTTATGGAGTTGGATTCGCCAAGCCGGAAGAAACCATCGACGGTCGATTCGATGTTGGTGGCGCCCGGTTGTTGACGTATGGTCACAAGGCCCCCTACCCGATCTTGTTTTGAAAAGTTCTCCGAAAAGCGGCCGATAAAAAAATCGGTTGCGGGTCCCTCCTTGTAGCCTTGTTGGCGGATGACCATGGCCCCGTAATTTGAAGTTGCGGAGCGATGGACGAAGCGGCCGCCGCCTGTGATGGGGATAAGGTTGCCGCTCGTATCTAGGCCGATCGTCCGACTGTTGAAGGGTTGGTAACGCATCGAGCCGCCGCCCTGATCGGGTGTCATGCTGACCTGAACGCCAAAAAGAGAGGCGTTCTCCAGGAAGAACGGTCGTTTTTCAGGGAAGAAGACGTTAAAGCGGGTGGTATTATTGACCTGTTGTTCCACGTCGGCCTGCGCAAAATCGGTATTGGCCGTAAGGTCCAGAACGGAGTTGGGGGTCACCGCCCATTTCAGGTCGCCGCCGTATTTGATGCTCGACGTATGCGGTGATTCGGTATTGCCGAAATTTGTATAGTGGTCGTCCGAAGCAAGAATATAAGGGTCGATGCTGATGTTGGTAGTAGGCGGCGGGGGATGGAGGTTGGTGAGGATGCCGGCATAGTTCATATGAGTGGCGGAGAACGTGCGCGGGAAGGGTGAGAAGGCGCTGATTTCGTTGGTGAGGCGCCGGTTGCGATATACGTTGAAACCCCAGTTCTGCAGAGAATCGCTGTTCCGGGGGTAACGGAGAGTTTTCCAGGGGATGGCCATTTCGGCGGTCCAGCCGGTGTCGGTACGCCGCGTGCGAACGTTCCACAGCCCGTTCCAATCGATATCAAAATAGAGATCGTCAAAGGACAGCAGGTCGCGTTGGACTCCGTAGGCGTTCGTCGCAAAGACGATCGCGTTACGCTGGTCGTTGTAGGTGTCGAAGGCCAGGTTCACGAGGTCATGGCGGAGGTAATCAAAGTCCCGAAGGAAGTCGGTGGCCATGATGGCATGTTTGCCTTTCGGATCTTTACAGACGACCCCCACGTAGAGATATTTTTGATTATACAGGACTTTGATGATGGTAACGAATTGTGAGGGTTGGCCCTGGGAGGGTTCGATCTGGATGAAGTCGGTGGCGCCGGCAGTTAGCCCCCATTCCGGTTCATCGAGCAAGCCGTCGATGCGAATGGTAGTGGCGATGGGAATGGCTTTTAGTTCGCGGCGGATAGGGTTGGGCTTAAAGAAATCGGCTTCTTGCGCGGATGCGGGGAGCAAAATCAACAGGAGCGCAGGCGTAATGGCGAGTGCAAAAATTATAGTGAGCACAGGGATGGCAGCGTGGATTCTCATAAGTCAGCCGCCAAATATAGGAAGAAATGCTAATGCCAGTGAGTGTTACCTACTTACAAATGCGTCAAAGGATTCAACCGGCGTTACCTGGTCTTCCTTCACCCGCACCAGCAGGAACTTGTGATCGTCCAGCAGGCCGACTTCAAATACCGGGGTTACGTGATCGTCCAGTTCATTTACAAAAAGCATGGTGTACTTCGGGTAATAACTTCTGACATCGGAGCAGACCCGTGAAGGAGCGTTTCTTCCGGTATAGTAGACGTGGGTGTCGAGGGCACGCCCGCGAGTAGTGTAGTGGACCACATAGAGGATTGAGTCCGGAGTATAAAACCGGACGGAAATACCTTCCGACTGTTTGTTCCATACTGCCGTCTTAACAAACCCGTAGAATTTTACGAAGTTCCGGAAGGCCCGGGCGCAAATCTCGTTTAAGGGGACATTGGTTGTCAGGGAATCGTGGTCGGCATCAAAATGATATGGGATTGTTTGGGCAATGGTCGTCGATGCAGAAAACAGGCCAATAGCCAGGATCGCAGAATGAACGATGCGGTTCATACCGATAGAATTTTGTTTGATAAAAAAATAGCAGTATGAAGCTCCGGTCACTGAAATATGCGACAATGCAAATATGCAGCCATCCCGAGCTGCCCGGTCAGGGACCGGTCGTTTCTCAACGGGTGCACGTGCATCGGTATGCAGATCGTGTGCCAGGGTGGCTGCAGAGCCATATCGCTGGGCTAAGGACGAATGACGACGTGCTTTATATTTTTCCGGTCGTAGGTATAGGTAATATGAAGCAGCCCGTCAGAAGTCTGGACAACGGCCGGGTAGCTGTATTCGCCGGTGGTCCTATTTTCCAGATCCAGGATATCCCGCCAATGTTTTCCATCGTCCGAGATGGCCATCCGCAGCCTGGCGCGACCATCAGACCATTGGTTACCGGCGGTGTCGGGGTTATAAGCGATCAGTTGGCGACCGTCCTTCAGGGTAACCGCATCTATGCCTGAGTTCGGATTGAGCAGCGTAGTTGCAGTGAGATCCGACCAGGTCTTACCATGATCGGATGACCAGGACTGGATGACGCGGCCTTGCTTGCTTCTGCAAAGGATTTGCAACCGTTTATGAGGGTATTGTAGGATCGCCGGTTGGATCACGTCGAACCGCGAATTGGTGTCGACAGGGATGAAATTCCCCGTTGACAAATGAGGATCGATCACTTCCATGCGAATCGTCCAGCGGCCATTTGGGTGCTCTATGCTTGAAGGGCATAGCAGCGTGCCGTCCGGGAGTTGCACAGGTTTGTCCTTGATCGGACCGAGCAGGTTGTTCGGTAAACGGTTGGCGGCCGACCAGGTCGCGCCGTTATCATCGGAGGTCTTGAACATTCCCCACCACTGGCGGGGGTTCGGGCCCACCTTATAAAACAAGACCAACTGCCCATCCTGCTTTTTGAATAATACGGGATTCCAGCACGGATACCGGAGCGTGTCATTTATCACGCCGTTGGCGGCTTCCCGGGGGGTCGCTTTTCCCTCCGCTGAAATCTTCCCCAGGAAAATGGCGACATCGCTACGGCCTTCTCCGCTGCCGCCGAAACAGGCTATCCAGATGCCGCCCGCATTGTCCTCGACGATGGTCGAGGCGTGGCAGCTCTGAAACGGGGGGTTGGAAAATAAAAGATTTGCGGAGACCACTTTCCATTTGGGCCGGAGCGGCCTGGTTTCTATTGAAAAGTCAGGTCGCCCGGTTTCGACGCCGATGACCGAGAGCAATAAAATTAAAAGGGCCTTCATCATCAGAGGCCAAAAGTGCGAAAAATTAAGATACCGGTAATACACCGGTTTGTCGATTGCACTAATTTCGACGGATTGATTTTGGGCAAATTCTGAATACATTATGACTAAGTTCTATTTGATTTGGGTTGCATTTAGCTGTTTATTTTTTGTAGCGTGCTCGAAAAAGGGTCAGAGCGTTGCGATCTCGTCGCAAGAATTTATGGCGGGGAGCTATATCCATAGCGGCGACACGCTAAATTCCAGCAGCGGGTCAAACGGCCGGGCAATAAAGGGAACCTTGCAGTCCGGTCAGACCTACTACCTCGCAAGCGACTACGCGGATGCAACGATCAACAGCGGTGACACGCTGGTGGTACAGAGCGGGGTGAACGTGTTAGTCGTCGGTCCATCCAGCGGCACAAGTATGATCGGGACCGAAGGCCATGCGCCCGCCCTGGTTGTGAACGGCACCTTGCTTTGCCTCGGAAGCAAAGCAAATCCGATACTCTTCAGCGTGGCCGATCCCACGTTGAAATCCAATCCTGCTCTCGATCCGCAAGACCCGAACACGGACCCGGCATTCAAAGGCTACTGGGGGGGCATACAGGGCGGATCGGGAAGCGGTGATATCATTATCAAGTGGACGCGGCTTGAGTACCTGGGGGGAATCGCATCGGCAACTGATCCCAGCCGGCCGGGGAAGCCGAGGTACGGCATATTTATCAACAATCCCGCCTGCCATTTCGTGCTGGAGGACAGTTGGCTGTATGGTTCGAATAACGACTGTGTGCGGCCGGCGGGGTGCCAGTACGAGATCTTCCGGAACACGTTCGAAAAGGTTGGCTTTACTGCCGGGGAATGTGTCAATGTGAAGAGCGGCTGTATTGGGGATATCGGCTACAATCTGGCGATCGGGGGGACAGGCAATGCGTTTAAGACTGCGAATGCGGGCGGATTATCGCCGCAGAGTAATATGAATACGTATAATAATACGGTGGTGACGACGGGGTACCGGCAAGCGAAGGCGGGTGAAGGCGGCTCTATCGATTTTGAGAACGGCGGCCGGGGGATGGCATTCAATAATTTGCTTGTCGACTGTGCATACGGCTTAAGTGTACTGGGCGGGGGCGGGGCGACACCTGCCGCCGATACGGCAAATATCCAATACGGTTATACCTATAACTATGGCGATGATGCGGCAATAACCGATCAGTTCCTTCCGGTTGGTTTTATTTCGCAGGCGCAAACCGGCGATATCAATGGCGGGAATGGGACGATACCGGGGGCCAACAACCCCATGTTTGTCAATTACGCGTTGCCGCTCGCCTCGACGACAAATTTCAACAGCGCGAATTTTGTGGGGAGTTATGATTTCCATTTGAAGGCCGGATCGCCGGGGATTGGGAAGGGAAAGACGGGGTTTGCGCCATATGCGGTCGTGAAGGTGGATAAGGTGTTCGGGGTGACGGAGATCACGCCGCCGGGGAAAGACATGGGGGCTTTTCAAACGGATGGTACGGGTAATCAGCATTGATGTCCGGGCGATGGATCATATGGTGGATGATGGGGGTCTCATTGATCTTTTCCCTCCGGGCTTCGGCGGGAAGGACTGCGTGTGACACGTTGCCGAAAGTGATCGTCGTTGCCACGCCGGATAAAGGCTCGGAACAGAGTGTTCTGCAGCTACAGAGCCTGTCCGGGAAGATCGTGGATATGGTATCAGCCGAACGTGTCCAACAATCCTCCGATCTGTCGGTAGCGGATATCACCCGGCGGGTGAATGGATTGTCGGTTACCATAGATCACTCCGGTCAGTCCGATCTCACGATCATCCGCGGTATCGATCCAAAATATAATTATACATCGGTCGACGGCATCAAGGTCCCCAGTCCGGGTGACCGTAGCCGGTATGTACCGTTGTCTATCTTTCCGGCGGAGTTGATCGAGCGGGTGGAAGTATACAAAAGCCTTACCCCGGAGATGGAGGGGGATGCGATTGGTGGTGTGGTAAACCTGGTGCTCAAAGATGCGCCTTCGCAGCCGATGTTCAATTTGCGATTGGCGACAGGGTACAGTCAGGCGTTCGTGGGGGAGTCTTATTTATCGTTTGACCGGCAGGTCGTGGATAAGCGATCGCCGTACGAGCTGCATGGGCCACGGTACTCCGCGACGGGTAGTGACTTTACAAGGCCCAATCTATCCTTTACAGATCGGCGCCCTGCTCCGGACCTCGTCGGCAGCTGCGTGTGGGGACGCCGGTTCGACGGGCAACAATGGGGGGTGTTGGTGGCGGGTGACTACCAGTCGATCAAGAGCGGGGTCAGCAGCCGGTTCATCCCGCCGAACAACGAACCGCAATTCAACAATTCGCCGGGCTTGACGGATTTTTATGTGGACCGGTATTCGGCGACAATCATCCGCAAGGGGTTGCATGCGCGGGTGGACTTTACGCCGAATGGAAAGAACAGTATTTCCTTATACCAGTTATATAGCGGACAGGAAGATGTGGAAAGCCGTCACCGGATCGATACCAGTTTGACGCAGGGGCGGAGCGAACCCGGTACGGGCAGGATCACGATCTCGGACCGCAGCAGGCTGCATTTTCAAAATCTTTATAGTGCGTCACTACGCGGAGCACATCAGCCTGCGCCGGGTTGGGGGATCGAGTGGACGTTGGCGTATGCGCTGGCAACGGGGCTTTATCCGGATTGGGCGGAACTTTCGGCCGGAACGGCGCGGATCGAACAGCCGAATGGGTCGATCGTCCAGGACACGCTGTTGCTGGACCCGCTGACGCGGATATGGCTACGCAACCGGGAGCAGGACCTGTCCGGTTATTTGCATGCGGGATATCAGTGGAAGATGGGCGGCCGGAAGCTTGCGGTGTCGGCGGGTGGGTTGTATCGGGCAAAGGACCGGAATAATTTTTATAACAGCTATACTTTTCAGCCTGCGATCACGGGAAGCTACGGCCAGCCTTTTGTCGATATCTATCATGCGGTGTGGACCAATGACGACGGGCCGCAGAACCCGCTGGGAGCGGTCGCCAATCCCAATACCTATACGGCGCATGAATATATCGGCGCCGGCTATGCGATGTTGACGGTCGGGGGAAAACGGACCGAATGGTCGGGGGGACTGCGGTATGAGCACACGCGGCAGCAATTCGTCTCTTCCGTGGATCCGACCGTCAGTTACGGAAAGCAAGGGACCATATCATACGCCGACTGGTTGCCTTCGCTGCAGGTGCGGTACCGACTGGGAGAAAAGCAACAGCTGCGGGCGGCATGGTACGAAAGCATCTCACGACCGGCGCTGTATGATGTAACCTTTTACAACGTTACCTATGAAGATTATATCGAGGCAGGGAACCCCTTTTTGCGGCGGGCGGGAGCGGACAATGTGGACCTGCGGTATGAATGGTATCCCGGAGAGCTCGACAACCTGCTGGCGGGCATCTTCTACAAACATATTTCCGATCCGTATGAAAAGACGCTGTTGAATGCGGGCGACGAGTTGTATCCCTTGCCATCGCAGGGCCTTTCGTATACGCCCGCGCAGGTGCTTACCGGGCAGATGCGCAACGGGCCTGCAGCCACGGACTATGGCTTCGAGTTTGCGGCAGTGCGGTACTTCGGAAGGCTTGGCGTTCAGGCCGGGTATACGTATACCAACAGCCGGATCACATTGTCCGCGAAGTTCAAGACGCGGCAGGACCCGGCCGACCCGTCGAGCAACCTGGTGACCGTCACGCGGATGGAAACAAGACCTTTGCAAGGGCAGTCCCCGCATCTGGCCAACTTCGGGCTTATCTTCCGGGATGATCACCGGGGCTGGGTCGCGCGGGTGACGGCCATCTATACGGGCCAGCGCATTTATTCCGCGTCCGGCTGGTACGGGCTGGACTATTGGCAGCGCGGGTATATGCTGGTCGATGCGGGGATCGAGAAAAAATTCGGGCGGCATTTCCGGGCATTTGTCAAAGCGGCGAATTTATTCAATACGATAACGACGGTGGACTTGCGGATGCCTAACCCGGAGTTCGCTTCAGCGTTTATTCCCGGGCAGCAGAGGGCGGATCGGATCACCGTGATGCGGCAAGTTGAAAAGACGGCCTGGTATGCGGGGATCAGGTGGGCGATGTAGAGAACAGTGATAACCACGGCCCTGGCGAATCTGGTAACACGCCTTAGGGCCGAATAGTTAGCCACTTGTTATAGATCGCGCTGACGTCGACGCCGGTGGCGGATCTTAGTAAGCCGGGGAATTCCTGCATGGTAAAAGGTCGCTGGTTTTGGCGGGACCATTCGTAGAGGTACCGATAAATGGTCCGCATGGAGGACTTCCCGCCGGTGCGGGTCTTCACGTATTCATTGATCTCCGCCGCCATCAGGGCGCCGCGGGAAAAGACGGACGCCCCCAGCCGAAAATCCTCTGCGTATTGCGTTGAAGCGATCTGGGAGAGTTCTACTAGCGTAAGGCGACGGATCTCGGGTGAACTATGGTAAACATTATTCCGAAAGAAGTCGAACAGCCCTTTAGTCTTTAACGTGTCCGCGACGAGGTACCAAATAAATCCTTCATTAAACCAGATATTGTTGATCACGGGCGGGATTTCCAGCACATAAGGACGATATGCGTCACCATAGCAGCGGAGCGGAATAAAGGCATGGGCCATGTGGTGAAGGTAGCCTGCTATCCGCTTCCATAGTTGTGCATCGGTCATCCCGTTGAGCGGGGTGTGATTCGTGTCGCCAAAGAAAGTCGAGCTTTGCAGATGCTCCATGGCGAAATTACCCGGATCGTCGTCAGGTTTCCGCACGGTCTCCCGGAACAGCGCGGAATAGTTGGGGAAGGGGAGCTCGCCGAAATAATCCCTTAATATTTCCATGCTGCGGGTCTCCATCCATGCATATTGATCAAGGTCGGACTGCTTTCCCTCACTGTAGTCGGCGATAAACAAAGGAACAAGGGCCTTATATTCCTTTACGCGGAAGCCAGGCCCGAGGAAGGTTTGGGCATCAGCCAGGGTATAATAGTCTTTGGCGCCGAATTCGAGTTCTCCCCTGGCGGGTGATGAAGCGGGAGCGAGTGTCGAGAAGATTGGCCAGGTGGAGACCGTGGTGACCGTGCATTTGACAGGTTGGCGATCAAGGCCGTCGATCCAGCCCAGGACGGAGTAGTTGAGGATACCGGCGAAACCAGGTCGGACAATGGATTTGTCGGAGGCCGCATGCATTTGGTCATCCATTTTTTTTATGTCGACTTCATAAGTGAGGCGGGCTATGCTGATGCCGGTGTCATTCTGGTACCATCGGGGGGCGCCGTCTTCGTCCTTGGTCATTTTGTGGATGTGACCGTCGGAGCTTTCAGTTTGCAGGTTTTGGATGAAGAGGTCATATTTTGTGACGGAGTAGTTGCCCGGGACGGAGCGGGGCATGACAAAAGCAATTGGGGCTGTCAGGGGTTTAGCTGGTTCGATAATGATCCGGAAATGTCCGGTCGTCGTGTCGACATAGGACAAGGTATAGCGGAGCTGGGCGCTCAGGCTGGTTAAATTCATGAGCGCCAGTGGTAGAAGACAGCTCGATAGGCGGAGGGCCATTCCCCAAGGTATTAAAAAAATCATCTTCGCCGCATTTGCGGTCCCTGGATATTCAGTAGGCGGAAGACAGCGGCAGTTCATCGGCATAAGCGAATGCCGCCTTCGCGCGGGCGCCGTAGTAGCCGGTGCTGTCGCGGGACGTGCCGCTTTGGGCGTGAGTCGGGCGGAGCTGGAACATGCGGGAGAGGCCCATCAGTGACCAGCCGTTGCCGGGGTTTTGGATCAAGTCTTCGCGGAACAAACGATCGGCCGGATCAGGCCGGCCAAGCCGGATAAGGCAATTGGCGGCGAACTGGCGGGCGGGCAGGGGCCAGTCATTCGGTTCGAGGTAGGTCAGGCGATCTTCCCAGTCGATGGCGCGCTGGAATGCGGCAATCGCGGCTTTCGGCTGCTTCTCTGCGAATAATATTTCTCCTTCCAGGATGCCTTCCGCCACAGAGGCGCCTTTCACCGGGTCATTGAACGGCGGATGGTGTTCCCGGAGTACAGGGTCCTTTGATTCTTCCTTCAGACTATCAAGACAGTGGCGGGCCGAAGCGGTGTCGCCGGTTCGGATATAGGCCATCCCGCGGGCGAAGTGGCTGATCACCTTTGCGTAAATCCAGCGGCCGTCCGGTTCGGGTTGCTCGAGTATCGACTGCCATTTACCCATGCGCACCATGGCGAATTCGGGCATCATAGACAGATATTGAAGATTGGTACTGATGACGCCTGGTCGCGATGCCGCGATAGCCCTGCATTTAAGAGCGGGTCCGATCGCTTTGCTGAACATCCCGCCATTCATGGCGCAAAACGCTTCGACGGCATCATAATGGACATTATCAAAAATCAGATGAAGCTGGGGTGCAAGGCGGCTATAGTTCCGCTGAGCCGCGCTGGCGGAGTCATTTATGATTACCCCCTTATCATAAATACCTGTCCGTTGGTAGGAATGACTGGCCATATGGACCATATGAGGGACGCCGGGCATCAGATCTTTGAGGTGTTCCGCATTGCCCAGTGCGGCCTCCGGGTGAAAGGACGCTTCCAGCAGGTGGATGTCATAGTGCAAGGCAGCCGGGTGATCGGGGTCGCTTTTCAAAATCGTTTCGCAATAATTGACCAGTTCCGGTGTCCAGGGTCGCGGGTTGCCGCGGGTATCCCACATATCCCATGCGTGTTCGTCCATTACACCATCGATGTAGAGGGCCATGATGTCATTGTCTCCCGGGTATTTTGCAATCAGGGCTTTTGTAGCCAGGGAGTACGCGGCATTCAACTCGGTCCTGCGGCTGTCGGTCGTATCGGTTGAGTACCGGTGATTGAGGGCGGCGATCAGGTCTTTTTCTTTGTTGCCGGCCATGGGTGCGAGGGCATTCATCCTGTCGAGCACCGGCAGAATGGCGGCCGGCATTTTATAGACGTAAACATTGTTATAATATGGGCCCATGGCCAGCGCTTCTCCCCAGTAAGCCATTGCGCAGCGGCTATCCTTTTGTTCGGCCTCCTTAAAAGATGCGGCGGATTCGGTAAGATGGTAGCTGTAATAGAGGTTAAGACCCTGGTCGAAATAGAATTGGGCGCTATCATCTGTTGTGGTGACGGTATAGTGGTGATGACCCCAGCCAGGGAAGACCGGTGCGAAGCGGCCATCGGCCGCCGGAAGGATCGTTTGCGGTCCGGGCGGGGCGCAAGAGAGGATATCGTAGGATGGTGGCCGTGGGGTCCCGGCGACAGGCGGCGATGACGGCGGAGCCGGGGAAAGCAGGAGTAATATGGTTAACCATTTCCACATCCACCTAAAAGGTACGGTAATTTTTTCGATCTTACGCCATTTTGCAGCGGAGTTGCAATAGGTATTTCCCGCGGCGTCCGGTTTATTCGTAATTTTCGCCCCTGGCATAAATATCGTTCCGGGTATGTGTTTATATAGGAAATATCTCGTTGCATTTGGTATTATTTTATTGTTAGGATTTAACGGCAGGGGACAAACAGCGGATTCGACCGGGAGGCGGATGGCGGATAGCGGCCGGACGGTGGCGGAGAGCCCGCACATGGCAGCGGAGAGCCGGCACATGGCGGCGGACCCTGCGGTACCGGATTGGAAAGCCGGAAGACTATGGTCGTCGCATTTTCAACTGACGATCATCAACCAGATCCATTCCGGGTTCAAAGCCAGGTACAGTGGGACCAACAGTCTGGCGGATTCGGTCGAGCCCAGCGCCACGAGCATTACGACGACGCTCTTCCTGGGCCGCAAACTATGGAAATACGCCACGTTCTACTTCAACCCCGAACTTTCCGGTGGCGCCGGTTTAAGTTATGCGGTCGGGGTGGCTGGTGCGTTGAACGGAGAAACCTACCGGATCGGAAACCCTTCGCCGTCGATCTCCATCGCGAGGGCCTATTTACAGCAGGTATTTCCGCTTGGGGAAACCGGGTCCGATGATGTGGCGGATGCCGCCAACCAGGTTGAGGGAAAGGTTCCCTCGCACCGCCTGACGATCACGGTGGGAAAATTTTCCATGTCCGATTTTTACGACGCAAATAGTTGTAGCCATGACGCCCGTTCGCAATTCCTGAACTGGTCGCTTATGAGTGATGGCGCGTGGGACTATCCGGCCAATACCAAGGGGTATACGGAAGGACTACACCTGGAGTTGGCAGTGCCCGGATGGTCGGTGCGGGCATCTACCGTAACGGAGCCCAAGATCGCGAACCATCCGGAAATGGAATATGTCTTTGGAAAAGCGGCGTCAGAAACGATGGAAGTCGAGCGAGACTATACCATAGGCAAACAACCGGGCGCGGTGCGAATACTCTTCTCTTATACACAATCAAGGGCTCCTTCATATAAAGCGGGTCTTGCAGCGCTCGCGGATAACGATATGACCTTGCTGAAAATAATTTCGGGAAATGCGGAAAACCCAAATTTTGGCGGGCATAAAAGCGCAATCTGCATCAATGCGCAGCAGAACATCACCGACAATATCGCCGCATTTTTTCGTGGAGGCTGGAATGACGGGAAGTATGTCACCTGGGCTTTTACAGAGATCGATCAGACGGTGTCCGGCGGGTTTTCATTTAAGGGGGCGCGGTGGGGCCGGGATGGGGACGTGGCGGGTATTGCAGGAGTAGTCAACGGGATATCTACAGGGCATCGGGCCTTTCTGCAGGAGGGTGGATATGGTTTTATTATCGGCGACGGGTACCTGAACTACGGACATGAGGAAATTCTGGAAACCTATTATAACGCGAGGCTATTCCCGGCCGTTTTCGTTTCAGCGGACTATGAGTTTGTGAATCATCCGGGTTATAACAGGGATCGGGGGCCGGTGCATGTGTTTGCGATCCGGGCGCATTTCGAGTTTTGACAGCAGGTCGATCTTATAATGAAGGAGAGAAAGGTTTATAAACGGCCATGAGGATGCGAAGAAAGTTGAGCCAGCACGGCTTCATCACTCAAGATAACAAATCGGTGTATACTAAAGGTCGGAATTTATAAGTGCAAAATTTAGATCAGTTTGCAGGGAACATTCCATACTTTTAACGAGCAAGGATTTGTCACATGAAGAAAAACTTTATCCCGGATGCCGTCTGCGGCGCCTTTATCACTCTTTTCATTTATGCCGCGGTCTCCAAGCTTTTAGATTTCCCCGAGTTCCGGATACAAGTGGGCAAGTCGCCGATATTAACCGCCTATGCGCCAGAGGCGGCGGTCGTCACTCCGCTGCTCGAGATTGGGATTGCCGGGATGCTGGCGATACGGAGAATGCGCCTTTTTGCTTTGTATGCATCTTTCAGCCTGATGACCGTCTTCACGACCTACATTTATATCATCCTCCACTTCAGCGATTATATCCCGTGTTCCTGCGGAGGTGTGCTGCAAAATCTGAGCTGGCAGCAACATCTGATCTTTAACCTGATCTTTTTCGTTCTCGCAATAATTGCCATCCTGATGTATCCAGTGAATGTATCAGCCGGATGGCCGGCGATGGACGATAAGACAGGGATTGCCGAAAACCTGTTAGCAGAGTAGGCGTCATCAGTAGAGTTTTATTGCTTTTTATGTTTACAAAAGCAGCCATTTCGATGAAACTCAGAAAAATCCTGTTAGTTGCGGCGTTTGCGCTTCCGGTCCTGTGGGTATTTGGGACGAAAGCGTACCACAAAAAGGTGCCGATGGTGTATTATGAGAACACCCATGGTGTATGTACCGAAGTTCCCCTGCCTATCAAGTGCGTAGGTGGAGGAACGACCATTTGCCTGGTAGGAGGTCCTACCTACTTCGTCTTGTCGACTTGCAACCAGGCCGTCACGTACACTCCCTGATTAACTATGATCCACACGGGCATGTTGGCCCTGGCGGCCTACATGCCCCATTCTTTCATTCTTTTCTGTTCCCATCGTGCCAGCAATAATTAATCGTCAGCGGTTATTGCTCCTTGCCATATGTCTCGTCTTCAGTGTGGGGGCAACAACCGGTTTGTATTGGATATCCCTCCTCGCCAGGAGCAGGCCCAATGCCTTTATCCGGTCTTTTCCACCTCATCTAACCACTCCGGAGCGGATCGTCGACCTCCGTGTCAATTCCTGGTATGTTGCCGGAGGTACATCAAAAAAAATATATCTGGGCAATGCGATGGCGCCGTCTTTGCTGATCGTGACCGATACGGCGTTTAGAGATACCACCCGAATCCGCCTGAAATTCGTGCGGGAGCCCATCCTCATCAGGGGCATTAATATGGTCACCGTGGACTCGCCATTTATCTTTCTGATGGAAGGGGCATTGCCGCTCATGTTACGGGGGAATCTGTCGGACCTGACGATCGACCGAGAAAGGGCGGGCGCGTACTTTGATGTTTGTACGCCTGTTTCCGTGCGGACCAGTATCGCAAGGATCTGGGATAGTCGGAAGCAGCAAAACGTGCTGGCCAGGATCTTCCTGGATTCCGATTCGGTGGTCAGGGCTGAAAATAGCCTCGAAAAACAACAGGACGGCATATTCTCTACGGATGGAATGTTAGCGTATGACGACTCCAGCAAACGGGTCGTCTATGTTTATTTCTACAGGAACCGGGTCAGTTGTTTCGACACCTCATTGAACCTGCTTTACCGGAGCAGAACAATCGATACCATTAGCCATGCGCAATTAACGCTCGGCCGGCTGAATTCGCAGGGAGACATGACGCTGGCCAAACCCCCGCTCTTTGTGAACAAGCTGATTTGTGCCGCTAACGGACTTTTGTTTGTGCGGTCCGCCTTGAAGGCAAACAATGAGGAAGCTTCGGTTTTCCACGAGAATTCGGTTATCGATGTGTATTGGTTACGAGATGGACATTATCGTTTCAGCTTCTACCTGCCGGACTTTTCCGGGAACAAGATCAGGTCATTCCGCGTAATCGGTCACCGCTTGCTGGCGATCTATGACCGGTACTTGTACAGCTATCACCTGGAGTTCTAGGCCCGGTAAACGGTCGTGTAGGCCGGTCCGATTTATTTCTTCAGATATGCATTGGGGACGTTCGGCAGGGTGTAGTCGATGTGATATGCGTAATGCAGCAATGTCGAGATGGTCTTCGCAATGATCGCCGGATCCCGGTGCATTTGAGGGAGCAGGCCCATGGCGGCGTAACTGATGGGATTGACGGCGGGAATGAATGTCTCCCACTCGTATCCCCTACCCCACAGCAATCCGGTGACGGTGACGGAAAGATCGGCGGAGGAGCGCAACAGAAAGTGCAGCATACTTTCGGAGTTATTAAGGATCTGACAAACGGTATGAAAGACGGGAGTATGGCCGCCAAAACCGTATTGATCGCGGGCGGCGGGCGCGTTGACATCGGCACCGTAATTCAGCAGCACTTCGCCGCAGGCGACATGGTTGAATTCCGCGCAAAAATGCAGGAGCGTGGCGCCGGTAAGGGGGGTAAACGGGTTGTTGAACCGGTCATAGGTCTTGTCTACAAGGTGGAGGTTGGTCTCGATCAGCCGTTCGAGCGCGGGGGCGTCATTGGCGAGAACGGCAAGAAGTGCCGGATCATCGTATTCCAATCCGTTTTCGATAAAGACACGTACGCAGTCGCTAAAACGAGGCGATCGAAGATACATTTCAACCAGGCTGGTGAATAGCGGGATTCCATTGTGCTGCTCATTGGGACTGCCGCCTTCGGCGAAGTATTGGCGGATACCTTCGACCGAGTGGATCTCGAAGTCGCCGAGTAGTTTGGAATATTTTGTCCCGGACATAGTCCATAAAATTATCACTATTTCGGGAAATGTCATTCTCTCGATACCGCGTCGGCGGGCGGGGAAACCTTTTTGTACGGATCGTTGAGGAAGTCCCTGATCGGGGCATCCATTTCGCTGGTGAAGAAGACGACGTGGCTGCGATGGGCGAAAACGAGACGCTGGCTGTTTGGCAGATAATGGTGGATGCGGTCGATATAGAGTGGGCGACACGCCGGGTCAAGCTCGCCGTCGCCCAGCAACGCGGGCCGGTCCGAGTAGAAGGGCTCTTTGGATTCCCGTGCGATGGGCGGCGACTGCCAGCAATCGCAGATCTCGCGGTAGACATCGTTGATGTGATAACCCCTCATATAGGGATAGAGGTCGGTAAGCTGGCGGAGGATACGTTCGTCGTGGTACGCGGTCTGGTCGGCGCAGTATACGGAAAGCCGCATGCCATTGGGTCCGACGGTATCGTCGCTAAAAATGTAGTCAAGGGTCGGGCGGATATAGGTTTCGTGGTGACCCCGCATCATTTCGGTGATCATATACGGGATGTCTTTGATTCCGCCGACATTGAACAGCTGGTTTTCGATCGCATCGAGCAATTCATTGCGTGTGTATTGAACGTGGAGGGTGTCGGTAGTCCCATTCTCAACATAGGGGATGAAAAAAGTCCTGCCATCCAGCGAGGAGAAATATTGTTGAAATCGGGGATAGAGGTTGCCATAACGTGTCTGGTCGGCTGAATCGCTCCCGGCGCGGGCGCAGACGATCCGGAGCGCCTCGTTGAAATTGGCCGGCTCATCTTCATCGATGGGAACGAAATTCGGCAGCGGCGAGTCGAGGATCAGGGAACGGATACGGGCAGGGTCCTTACGAAGCACATCCAGCATAAGGCCGCCGCTATAGGATACACCTAACAGGTTGACCGAATCGATATGCAATGCGATCAGGAGGTCGTCAATGTCGGCAACGGTCTCATCGGTGTTGTACCCGGTAAGGTCGATGCCTTTTGACTGGAGTGACCTTTTGAAATTCCGGATGCCGACCAGGGTCATACTGTCCTTGTTAAGGTTCTTCCGGTAAGCCAATTTGATCGCATCGCTCAATTCGGGGCCATCGAGGACAGGAAGGGCATAGCGCGTGCCGCGTTGTTCGAAGGCGATGCAATCCCGATCGAGGATGACGGAATGGCCGGCGGGATTCCTGAGCCAGCCGAGGGAACTGCCGCCCGGGCCGCCGGTCGTATAAAGTAGAGGGTCTTTCTTTTTATTCGGATTTTTGCTGTAAGCGATAATAAAGGGCACTTTGATGGTGCGGGAATGTGGTTTGGTGCGATTCTCGGGTACGAGGAGGTAGCCGCACCGGGTTTGGAACGAGCTATCGATCTTGAAGGGGCAGGCGCTGTCCTGGATGCGCACGGGTGCGGGTGTCTGACCGGGAACGGGTTGTTGCCCGGAGACCGCGAAAAGGATCAGGAACGGGATGATCGGGCGAATGGCGGCAGGGATGCGGCGCTTCATGGGCGGTTTTTGCTCAAATGTAGCGAGGACCCGGGAATGGGCGCAGGTAAAAAACGGACATTTTACCGGCGGATGCCAAGGCGACGGCCGGTGAACTGGTGGACTGCTTTATAGAAATGGCTATGGTCATAATAGCCGAACAGTTCGGGCGTGAAGTTTTGCTGCCTGGCGACATAGGCGGTCAGAGCGGTGCGGGCGCGGACAATAGACAAATATCTTTTTGGTGCCAAACCGATGACGCGGTGAAAATATCGGTTGATCGTCTTTGAGTGCAGGAAATGCTTCTCTGCCAGCTCGGTGGTATTGGGATGCATATCGGCATTCTCATAGGCCCCGATGCTGTCGCGCACCAGTTTTGTGTAATGGTCCTGACTTCGCCGGGGCCGAAGGGCAGACAGGAAGTATTTTTCCAACAGGGCGATCCGCTGTGCGGCGGCGGGAGCCGTTTTCAATCCATGAATAAGCCCGATGGGCAGGATCTCGCGGAGGGGCACCACCCTTCCGAGGAATTTCGTTTGATTTACACCAAGGATCGCCTCCAGACCGCCGGGGAAAAATTTTACTGTAAATATATTATCGCCGGGCTGGTTATGGCGTATAGTCTGAACGTCACGCAGGACGAGGATATCGTGACCTGGGTGGATATCGAAATGGCTGGATGCGACAGTTAATTGGTATGGTACGCCGAGGTTGAACCAGAAGGTTGGCGTCCAGCTGGGAAACATTTCGATGTGGAATGGCTGTCCCGAAGCGACGCCGGTGGTCTTTTCGGTGGAGGATTCCGAGAAAAATTCGACAAAAGGTCGCAACGGTTCGCATGGCAAGCTGAAATCATATAGTCCGCGGATATTATCGAAGATTTCGGTCATGGCGATCCAACGCTTTTTGAGGCGACATGGCAAAGGTAACGAACGATACATATGTCCGCGAAGGGGCGGTGAAATGCCGTTCGCCGATAAATTAAGACCGGTGACATAAATGCTGGTCAATGGAAGGATTTTGATGTAAATTGGTTATATGGCCCGTCGTTCGCGTGTCCGATATTATATTCTATTCCTTTCGGCCTTTTCGATCTTCTGGTTCCTCTTTAAACTTGGCGGGATACCGGACGGTCGGAGGGCGCTTACTTCGACCGCGCTCGATGTGGTGTTGACCGGGACGGCCCTGGTCACCGTGGTGGAGTGGATGCTGCCGGAATTGTTTTACAAGCGGCGGTATAAGCTGTTTGGCTGGGGAGTTGCATCGATCGTCCTGGCCGGCGGCACGCTCAATATTCTTGGTCAGCTGGGATTGGCGGGGATGAGTCTTGCGAGCTATGGGGCGGCGATGGCGAAGTACAGGGAGCATTTCTTTTATTGGTTCTGGTCCGACCTGGTCGCAGGGTCTTATTTTATGATTGGAGTGATCGTGTCGGGCGGCGTGGCTGTCCGGCTGGCTTTTGACCACGCCTTGCAGGACCGGCGGCTGGCCGTGCTTGAGTCGGAGAAACTCCGATCCGAATTGGAAGCGTTGAAAAACCGCATCAACCCGCACTTTATCTTTAATGCGCTAAATACCATCTACTACAGTATCGACTCTTCGAACCGGAATGCACGTTCGCTCACGGAGCGCTTCGCATCGATGCTACGGTATCAGTTGTATGAGTGCAACGAGGAGCGGGTCAATATTGAACGCGAGGTCGGATTCCTTGAGAATTATATTTCCTTACAACGGGAGCGGACCGGAGACGGGGTGACCGTGCGTTGTCGGGGGCTTGACGAATTGACGGGGTTCGATATTCCGCCGCATTTGCTGATGCCGCTGGTCGAAAATTGTTTCAAGCATGTATCCAGGCATCCCGGTCGGCAAAGTTTTATTGAAATTTCCGGTGAGTACCGGGATGCTTCCTTCCTTTTTCAGACCCGTAATAGTTACGATGCCGGGAAGGCCGGGGATCTCAGTGGTATCGGTCTTTTATTAACGAGGAGGCGGCTTGAGCTGCTTGGAAGTGACAAGGGCCGGTTAATGGCTATCCCGGCGGAAGACACTTTTTGCACCACCTTAACACTCGATCTGTCATGAAACTTTCGTGCATCCTCATCGATGACGAGCCATTAGCCCGGAAGGGGTTGGCAGAAGACCTCGAGACGATCGGGCTGATCTCCGTACGAGCGGTGGTCAGTGATACCCGGGCGGCGATGGCAGTCCTGCAGTCACATCCGACCGACCTGATCTTCCTCGACATTGAAATGCCGGGACCGAACGGTCTCGAATTTCTGGCCGCACTACCCGTAAGGCCGACGGTTATTCTGGTGACTGCTTATCCGCAATATGCGCTCAAAGGTTATGAGCATGGAGTGCTCGACTACCTGGTAAAGCCGGTGTCGCTGGGCCGGCTCCGTGCGTCATGTGAGAAAGCCGTAGAATGGTGCCGGTCGGTCCCCGGCCGCCACGTGTACCTGAAAGTCAATGGCGCTTACGAAAAAATTCGGGTGGCGGATATACAATATATCGAAGGGGCAAACAATTATGTTTGGGTTCATTTACCAGGCAAAAAACTCCTCATCTACCAATCTCTCCGCGGAATGGAGGAACAATTGCCGGCGGGAGAATTCATCCAGGTCCACAAGTCTTTCCTTGTCGCCCGGCGTCATGTCAGTCAGATAAAGGGCGCAACGATCGTTGTCGGCCATTTGCCCATACCGCTCAGCCGGCGATACAAGTCCAGCGTATTGCAAGAGCTGCAACTCACCAACAAAACGAGGCCGGTCAGATAATCGACGCGACCCCGAACGGCCTGCCGGTTAGCTTTGTGAAAAAAAATGGATCGCAAACAATTCGCTACTACGTTGGCGCTGGGCGGCGCCGCTGTTTTGATGGGGGGCGGCACTCCCTCTTTCTCCCAGGCGCCGGTGCAGGAGCCCGCGCCTTTCCCGATCGATCTTGTAAAGGAGTTCGTCATCGCCGGTCATGGCGACTTTCCCAAGGTGCAGGCCATGTTAAAGGACCATCCCAATCTTATCTATTCCAAGTACGACTGGGGCAACGGGGATTTTGAAGCCGCCATTGAGGGTGCGGGTCATGTCGGAAATAAGGAAATCGCCAACTACCTGATCGAATCGGGGTCGCGCGTAACCTTGTACATCCTCACTATGCTCGGCCGCACCGATCTGGTCAAGCCGATCCTGGAAGCCTATCCTACGTTGATTCCGGCAAAGGGGCCCCATGGGTTTACGTTGCTGCATCATGCAAAGGTCGGTGGGAAGGACGGGGAGGAGTTGTATAATTGGCTACTGGAAAAAGGGCTCAAGGAAGATTGGGTAAAATTGAGGTAGGGGCGGTCGGATCGCGCGGGGCGGTCGGATCGCGCGGGACTGCTAGAGCTCTTTTGCGGGATCCCAGAAAATGCGGGCGAAGTCGACGATCTTTTCGCCTTTCAATTTTATCCCTTCTTTTATCAGCAGGTTCCTGCGGGTTCCGTGGCTGTCGTGCGAGAGACGGCCTCCGGCCGTTACCACGCGCTGAGCCGGGACACGCTGGCGCGCAATGTCGACGAATCGCATGGCATGGCCGACCATGCGGGCATTCGGGAGGTCGAGGAGTTTGGCAATTGCACCGTAAGATGTGACGCGTCCGCGCGGAATCTGGCGGACTACGTCATAGATCATGTCGGCGGCGGACGCCTCCCGTTTTCCGGAAGGTCGTACGGCGATCAGGCGTTCTTTCTTCGCAAATGTTGATTGTCTTGGTCCCGGCATGGTGTGAAGATAGAAATTTCCTACATTAGGAGGCATGAATTTGCAAACCCCGGTATTGATCATCGGGTCCAGCTTTTCCGGGCTGGCGACCGCCGCCTGCCTCAGGCGGGGGAAAGTGGCGTTTGAGGTGATCGAAGCAGCGAGTGAGGTTGGCGCGCCATGGCGGCGTCACTATGACCGCCTTCATTTACACACGAACAAACGGTTGTCGGGTTTGCCTTACCGTGGCTGGAGCGGTGCGGCGCCGCGCTATCCGAGCCGGTTGGACGTCATCGGGTATCTGGAGGATTATCGACGGGCTTTTGATATCCGGCCGCATTTTCTGACCGAGGCGTTATCCGTTCGGCGGTCAGGAACGGGTTGGATAACCGATACGGGCGCGGCGCGGGGGGCGGACGTGGATGCGGAGAGGGGGGCGGCCTTGAGTGCGGAGACAGGCGTGGAGAGAGTTGCGGGGCGTATCGAGTCGCGTTATGTCGTGATGGCGACGGGGATATTTGGCCGACCCAGGGTAATCGCGATTGCCGGCATGGAAAGCTTCCCCGGCACGATAGTGCATAGTTTCGAGTTCAAGACCGGAGCGGCGTTTACCGGACGGCGCGTGCTGATTGTCGGGTTTGGCAATTCGGCGTGTGAAATCGCGATCGACCTGGTGGAGAAGGGAGCGGCTTCGGTGGTGATGGCGGTGCGATCCGCGGTGAATGTCATCCCGCGCGAAGTTGCGGGTGTGCCGGTGCTGGAGTTAAGCTTGTTGCTGCGATACCTGCCGCCACGGCTGGCGGATCGGGTTAGTGCGCCGCTCGTGCGCGCTGTGGTAGGTGATATCGGGGCCCTGGGTCTCCGGCCAAAACCATACGGGCCGATCGAGCAGATCGTACGCGAGGGAAAAGCACCGGTGCTGGATATTGGGGTCGTGCGGTTGATCCGGGATGGAAAGGTGCGGATATTTCCGGGGCTGAGTCATATCGACGGAGCGTTGGTTTGGTTTGCCGACGGTCGAAGTGAAGTCTTTGATGCTATTGTCGCGGCAGTTGGGTATGAGGGAAATGTGCCGGGGCTTGTGGACGTGGAGCCGCGACGCCTTGACGATTTGAGGGTGCCGGTGAAAAGACAACGGTATTTTGGAGCAGACGGCTTGTATTTTTGCGGGTACTGGGTCAGTCCGACGGGCCAGATCCGGGAGATCGGGCGGGATGCAAGGAGGATTGCGCAGGATATCGTGCGACGTGAGGAGGGGGCGCCGGGCAAGCGCGGTGGTGCGGAACAGTCTGGGTGAGCGTTGGTGGATATGCGCCGTGATCGCCGGGGCGCACCACGAGTGTGATGCCGGGTGATCCCGGAAGATTTATGCGCATGATTTGAAAAAATACGCACGATCTTAGCGGGGGTACTCGACAGACGGGTATTGGGGGGCGTATGATCGAGGTGGCCCATATACCTTTGGTAAAGCGGGGCAGCGCACATGCTTTGGTCATGCCGGGTAGCGCGCATCCTTCTGATCATGCCGGGTAGCGCGCATCCTTTTGATCATGCCGCGCAGCGCGCATGCCTGGCGCGCGAGGCGCGGGATGCAGGACCGCAATAACACGAAAAATGATTGCTTATGAAAATAATTGGCTTCATGGGAAGGTTGTTGCTGGCGGTGGCACTCTCGGGGCCGGGAACTGTATTTGCCCAGCCGAAAAAGCATCGGGTGGTAGTACTGACGGATATAGAGGCTGATCCGGATGATACACAGTCGCTGATCCGGTTCCTTACTTATTGCAACCAATGGGATGTGGAAGGACTGATCGCTACGACGTCGATCCATCAGCAGACGAGGGTTGCGCCGGAAAGCATCACTCGGGTGCTTGATGCTTACGCGAAGGTACAGCCGAATTTGTTGTTGCACGAGCCGGGATATCCACCGGCAGCGGTCCTCAAAGACAAGGTCAGCCACGGACTGGCGGTCTATGGAATGGCCGGGGTTGGTGCGGGGCATGATTCGCCCGGGTCGGAGCTGATCGTGCATGTATTAAAAAAGAAGGATGACCGGCCGGTATGGTTTGTCGTATGGGGCGGTCCGAATACGCTCGCGCAGGCGCTTTGGAACATCCGGCAGACGGTTCCCGAAATCGAAGCGCAAGCTATTTACAAGAAAGTCCGGATCTATACGATCTCCGATCAGGATGATAGCGGACCATGGATCAGGAAAACGTTCCCTCGCATCTTTTTTGTCGTATCTCCCGGCTATAATTATGCACACGCGAGTTGGGTTGGGATGTCTTTTCCCATGCCCGGGTCGGACACCGCGGTCATTTCCAATGAATGGCTTGCACGAAATATTCAGCAAGGGCACGGTCCGTTAGGTGCGGCTTACCCCGATGTAGCGTATGGAATGGAGGGTGACACGCCGAGCTTCCTCGGCCTTATTGAAAACGGTGTCAACGATCCCGAGCACCCCGACTATGGCGGTTGGGGCGGTCGGTACGAATTGTATTTGCCGCCTTTTGAGGATTCCAATGTGGGGATGTTCCGGCGGGAGAACTGGCCAAAGGATGAACCGGAGACAAGGGCTATCTGGACAAATGCCAGCGATTCGGTGGTGTCACCGCTCGACAAAAAGGTCTATGGGGGTGCGCCGGCAACCATTTGGAGATGGCGGCGCGAGGTTCAAAATGATTTTGCGGCGCGGATCGCCTGGACGACGAAGAGTTATCGCGAGTGCAACCATCCGCCTGTGCCAAGGCTGGCGCACAGCGATCATCTGACGGTGAAGTCGGGCGAACAATTCCATTTGAGCGCCGCGGGGACCAGCGATCCCGATGGCGATTCGATGAGCTATCTCTGGTTTTCGTATCCGGAGGCGGGGACGTATAAGGGGAAGGTGACCTTCAGGCCCTATGCGCCCAACCTGTATGATCTCCCGGTGACGGCGCCGGTTGTAGATAGCGCGGTAACCATCCATTTTATTTTGAAAGTAACTGACAAGGGAACGCCGTCCCTGACGCGGTATAAGCGCGTTATCGTGACCGTGTTGCCGAAGTGACTTGCCGGGCAACTCCACGCATTACCCGGCCTTTACTGCCGTTTACCGGTCCGGGTTTAGGGCGGCTTTGGCATTACCGGCGTTCCGGGCCTGACAATTGCGTTAAAATTTGCATAATATGCACATTTGTTTATAACTATACCTTGGCAGGTCGCGTTAAAACAACTACTTTACTAACATGAAATTTTCTCCCGGTCAGGAAGTCATCGTACTAGATACCACTCACAAGCCAGCGGGCTCCGCGATTGTGCAAAGTTATCATCCGGAGGCGCATCGATGCATCGTGCTTTTTCAGTATCCGGGGTCTCTTGTTCCGGAGAGTATTCCGATTCCGGAACACAGGCTGGTGACGCAGCCGCTGGCAACGGCGACGGCTTAAAAATATTCAAAGAGGCCCCGGTTCGGGGCCTCTTTTACTGCGCGGCTATAATTTATCAATCCATTTTTTGATCTCCTCTTTTGTGTGGCCGGTTTTTTTTTGCAGGCGGCCCAATAATTCGTCTTCTTTCCCTTCCTCATATAGGAGATCATCGTCCGTCAGGTTGGCGTATTGTTGTTTGATCTTGCCCCTGATCTCGTTCCAGTTCCCTTTTATTTTCAAGCCGCTGCTGCTGTTGGATGTTGTTTGCATAGTAAATGTTTTGGGATATCCCTGCAAAAGACGGTCCACCGGGGTGCGGGCGCGCGATGCGATAAAGACGACGGAGGTACAATGAGTTGCGTCGTTTAAGAGGAATTTAACGATTGTTATGCTGGCTCAAAAAGGCTGCCTTGGCACGGTAGTAGATTGAGCTCTCGCATGGCAGAAAAGAAATCCTATACGATCTATTTTACGTTTGACGTGAACGATCACTCCCTGAGGTTTCCGTTGCGTGCAGAAGTGGAGGGCGCCGACACCGGCGTGTATACCATTACAAACATTCGCCAGGACGGTCAGAACGGTGAAGCCTTGTTGCCGCCCATAAAAGTCTTGAAGGAGGGCGGGGTATGGAGAATCGTGGACACGGACACCACCAGCCGCTTAAGCGCGGCCATCGGGGCGGCGATCGATGAACTCGAGCAGTCAGCGTAGAAAAATATCCTCATCCAAGGCCAGCCGACCCTCCGATGCGGGCCGGGAACCGGGATGACCAGGATCTATTCGTCAGGCGCCGTTGTGCCGGATTTGTTATCTTTAAAATTGGCAGAAGAGGTGCCAAAACGGCAAGAAACTTGTAGTGAAATATAAATATAAAACCCCTGACGGACGATGAAAATACTGCTCATCGAGGATGAAGCCAAGCTGGGGCAGTTTCTTTGTGACGGTCTCGCCGAAGCCGGGCATATATGCGAACATTTCACTGACGGCTCCAAAGGGTTGAAGGCTGCGCTGACTGCTGATTTTGACCTGATCATCCTCGACCTTATGCTACCGAATATGAATGGCTTCGAGATCCTCTCGAATCTCCGTAAAGCCCGCAATGTGACGCCGGTGCTGGTCCTCAGCGCGCTCAGCGACACAGAAAAGGTGATCCGGGCGCTGGACCTCGGCGCCATTGATTATATGCGCAAGCCTTTCGATTTCGATGAGATGCTGGCTCGTATTCGAACGATCCAACGGCGAAGCCTGCAGCAGGCGGGGGACCACATTGCTGTCGGTGACCTGAACGTCAACCTGCGAAGCAGGGAAGTGCAGCGTGGTGGCCAACGGATCAACCTTAGCAACCGGGAATTCGCCTTGCTGGAATACCTGATCAGTCATCCTAACCAGGTGGTAACAAAGACGCAAATCCTCGAAAAGATCTGGGACATCAATTTCGATCCGGGCAGCAATATTGTGGAGGTGCATATGTATCAGCTTCGGAAAAAGATCGACGGTGGCCCGGAAGAACCACTGATCCAAACGGTTATCGGACGCGGATATATGTTAAAAGGCACCGTCACCAAAAACTAATTCATGCGGCACCGTTTTCGTTTAGGTATCAAATTCAAGATCACGCTGGCATTCAGCCTGATATTTGTTGCGCTAAGCTCTACCTTCGGTCTGATCGGTTACCGGCTCGTCCGGGCCATCATGGTCCAGGTGGCAGATAACCGAACGACACTCGCGGCGAATATCCGGTCGCTGCGCGACATACTGATCGTTATCTGCACATCGAGTGTACTCGTTTCGTCGATAGCCTCTTACATTGTGGCGCGGCTTCTGCTGGTGCCGCTGCAACGGATCATCGATGCGGCAAGGAATATAACTACTAACAAAATGCGTGACCCCATTCCTGTCAACGGGGTAAGGGATGAGCTGCATGATCTGAGCGTCACGATCAATGAAATGATCCGGCGGATCGACGAGGGGGTGCAGCAGCAGCAGAATTTTTTTGGTTCTGCTTCGCATGAGTTGAAAACGCCGCTGGCGATCCTTCGCACCGAGCTGGAGGTGGGATTACGAAAGCCGGGATTGGAAGAAGGTTTACGGCAATTGCTCAGCAATCAGCTGGAAGAAATCAGCCGGTTGCAGGCTATCGTAAATGAATTCCTGGTTGTCAGTCAGCTTCGGGTCGGCAGCCCCAGCATTTACAAAAAGACGTTTGACCTGTCGGTGCTGATCGTAAAGGTGTTCAACCAGCTATTGCCGTTGTTACGGCAAAGGGATCTCGAGCCGGTTATCCATTTCGATGAAGAGGCTGCCGATTTCAATGTAGTGGCGGATGAGGAAAAGATCAGGATCGTATTGTTGAACTTGTTAGAGAATGCCGCGAAATATGCCGTAAGGGATACCCCGATCATATGCAGGGTGAATAAGCAGGACGCCATGGAAGAACTCACGGTGCAATTCGTCAACACGACGAATGAGGAACGGGTGGCGACCGACCATTTACAGGTAGCGTTTTATCGCTCCAACCTGGTTCAAAAAGGGGCTGGGCTGGGGTTGTGGCTTTGCAATGAGATTATCCGGCTGCACAATGGGCGGATAAAGGTTTCGAGCAGCGGTCATCGTTTTGAAGTGACGGTGAGCCTGCTATTGTCAAATGAGGCGGCGGCAGATATGGCGATTGCCTGAAATAACGGTCAGGCCAGCTTTGCTTCAATCAGAGCGACCATTTGATCGATCTTGAAGGGTTTTGCAAGGTATCCGTCTGCGCCGGCTTTTTTTGAAAATTCTTCCCCTTTTTCCGTTCCCGTAAAATAGATGACCGGGATGTGGCTGATCTGCGGATTCGACTTGATCAGGTTGGTGGCCTGTATCCCATCCATATCGGGCATACGGTGGTCCATGAAGATAAGGTCTGGCATAAAATCCTTTATAACTTCGACCAATACATTCGTGCTCCATAATACCAGGACGTTATATCCGCGGTTGGTCAGAACGAGCTTGCAGATGGACAGATGATCCACGTCGTCGTCTACCAATAATATTTTCCTCGGTCCTGGCATGCCCGTGTTTTCTTGCGGTAAAATTATGGCCTCGCTTCCCTTCCAAAAACTGTCTGCAGGCGGTATGAAGAAAAATTAATTTCAGGAGTAGAACGAGTTGGGGTTTGGGCATAACTAAATGAAAATCAGATATCGAAAAGCTTGTAGAGGAAATTCCCCAAATCTTCCTTCAAGCGGGTGACGGTGCCTGATAGGGGATTATCCGCCTGCCCGATGCGCTTCGATCGAGGCGATCAATTTTTCATATGGCTTTATGAATTTGTCGATGCCTTCTTTTTCGAGGCGTTGCGCAGTCTCTTCCAGATCGATACCGGCTGTTTGTACCGATGCAAGGATAAGGTCCGCTTCAGAGAGATTGGATTCGAGGGTATCTGCTACCTTACCATGGTCAAGGAAAGCATCGAGGGTCTCGATCGGGAGGGTGTCGATGGTGTCTTTTCCGATCAGCGCTTCAACATATTTAGTGTCCGGGAATGACGGATCTTTTGTGCTTGTGCTGGCCCACAACAGTCGTTGGGTGCGGGCGCCCCGATCGGCCAATGCCTTGAATCGCTGGCTGGTGAAGGCTTTCTTATAAAGGGTATATGCCCGCTTTGCCAGGGCGATAGCCGTTTTCCCTCTTAGCTGATGAAGTCCATTCTTTTCCAATATCGGGTCGACCAGGACATCGATGCGGCTCAAAAAGAAGCTGGCGACCGATGAAATATCGCCGATGGGCTGACCGGCCCGGAGCCTGTCTTCGAGACCGGAGAGGTAGGCTTCGATCACCTGCTCGTACCTATTCAGGCCAAAGAGCAAGGTGATATTTATATTGATCCCTTCGCCGATGCAGCGGCGGATGGCAGGTATACCTTCCACGGTCGCGGGAATTTTTATCATAACGTTCTTCCGGTGAGCCTTGTTCCAAAGCAGGTTTGCCTGTTGGATGCTGCCGGCGGTATCATGGGCCAGTTTTGGTGAGACCTCGAGGCTTACAAATCCGTCGGCGCCGGGTTGCTCGGGCGATTGATAGACGGGAAGGAAAAGATCGGCGGCGGCTTCGACGTCTTCGAGCGCGAGGCAATAGAAAATCTCTTCGTTTCCTTTACCACTGGCAATCAGATCTTTTATGTCTTTTGTATATAGGTCACTGCCGCTGATGGATTTTTCGAAGATGGCAGGATTGGACGTCATACCGGTGAGGCCCTGGTTTTCAATCATGTGTTGTAACGCTCCGGATCGGATCAATTGTCTGTCAATGAGATCTAACCAGATGCTTTGGCCGTGCCGGTAGGTGTCGCGAACCGTGTTGGTACTGCTCATTGTGGCGCTCATGGAATAGGCCGGAGGGTTTTGGCCCTCCTGCGCTATTTGCCGCAATCCCTGTGCCGCTTATCGAGGTGGCGCCGCAACGCCGGTCAGTCGCGAAAAGCCATGGGCGACAGGGAAGTCTGTTTTTTAAAGAAATTGGAAAAGTGAGCAACTTTTTCGAACCCCAGGGTATAAGCGATCTCGGAGATATTCCAGTCGGTTTGACGCAAGAGGATCTTGGCTTCCTTGAGAATCCGGCCGGAAATCAAACTGGTGGTGGTTTTGCCGGTATTTTCCTTCAAAACTTTGTTCAGGTGGTTGACGTGGATGGAAAGGCGGTCGGCATAATCTTTGGCGGTCCGGAGGCCGAGGCGCTGACGGGGCGATTCGATCGGGAACTGGCGTTCGAGCAACTCGATAAACAGGGAGCTCACGCGGGCGCCGGCGTTGTGAGTGGGATGCAGGGCGGTCGCGGGCTGGAGCTTCTGGCCAAAGTGGATCAATTCCAGCAGGTAATTGCGGAGGAGGTCGTATTTGAAGGAATAGTCGGAGGAAAGCTCCCTGTACATTTTTTGGAAGAGCGTGTCGAGTTCTGCGGTTTCGGCATCCGAGAGCTGAAAAACAGGATAGCCGCCGGCCCGAAATATCGGCAGCTCATCGATGTTGATGCCCGTCTTACCCTGATGCAAGAATTCTTCGGTAAAGATGCAGAAATAACCCGCCTGGTTTTCATCAAGGGGGACATAGTGATAGGGCACTTTCGGTGTTGCGAAAAGCAAAGCGTTCTTTTCAATGTCAATGATCTTGTCGGCATATTCGGCACGGTTGCGGCCGCTGATGAGGCTGATCTTATAGTAGGCACGGCGGTTATAGGGCATGACCCCTTTTTTCCTTATTTGCGTCACGTCGGCTACCCTGAAAACATTGAAATGGCCAATTTCGCGCGTAATACCGTCCGGGAGCAGGTAGCCGAGGCCGTCGGGCGCGTTGGCGTAAATTTCTTTATAGAAGTGTTCGAGGGTGGTGATGGACACACACGGTGGTTTGTGAAAATCAAAGGTACGAAATATGCTAAATCGCGTATACCGGGAAATAAGTAACTTATATTGAGTGGCGGATATAAGAGTCGGGCAAACAGGTGCTGGCATTGTTATGTATGACGGGCTAGTTGAATGACTGCCGGAATTCCAGCGGAGAAAGCCGGGTTACCTTCTTGAAAAATTTGCTGAAGGACTGGGGATGTTCAAATCCGAGGCCGTATGCTATTTCGCTGATGGAGGCATCTGTAGATGACAGTTTTTCTTTTGCTTTTTCGATCAGTTTTTCGTGGATATGCTGTTGGGTGCTTTGACCCGTGAGGACTTTCAGCAGGCCACTCAGGTAGTTAGGGGATACATTCAGGCCCGAGGCGATTTCCTGTACGGAGGGCAAACCTTTTTTTATGAGGTCTTCGGCGGTGAAATAGTCTTCGAGGATTTTTTCCAGGCGGTCCAGGATCTGATGGTTGGCGATTTTCCGGGTGAGGAATTGGCGGTGATAAAAACGTTCGGCATAGTTGAGGAGGGTTTCAATCTGGGATATGATGATGCCTTGGGTGAACTTGTCGATATTCGATTGATATTCTAGGTGGATGGAACGAATGATTGCAGTTATTATCAGTTCTTCCTTTTCTGAAAGGAAGAGGGCTTCGTTGACGGAATAGTCAAAATATTCGTGTTGCCGGATCGATTTCGCGAGTGGAGTATTCCAGAGAAAGTCAGGATGGATAAGAAGCATCCACCCCGATTGGTGGATCGGCCGGTTATTATCGTGCTCGATCCGGAACACCTGACCCGGAGCAATAAAGAACATCACCCCTTCGTCAAAATCATAATCCTGCTGACCATACCGGAATTTGCCGTTGAAATTGCGTTTAAGGGAGATATTATAGTAGTCGAGCATCAGGTTCATGGGTTCTTCGCCCGGCGGATGGTGGATATCCTCGACGTTGATTACACTGATGAGGGGATGTTCTGGTTTTGGCAATTGACGGAACTCGTGGAATTCGGTGATGCTCCTTATCCGGTGGATTTTGTTCATACTGTTGATTTTTGGGTGCAATTCCGTCGGTTATCGCGCGCCTTGCCGTTACCAGGCGACGATATCGTCCTTCAGAAATTTTCCGGTTGGTCCGTCCGGACCGATGATCGCATTTTTTACGATGTGTTTGGCGCCTTCTTCGACCGGCTGCGGGCCCCGGAACTGATTGAGATCGGTTGCAGTAAACCCCGGAGTAACGCAGTTGATCCTGAATTTGGGTTCCCGCCGAAACTGGTTAGCCAATGCCAGGGTAAACGCATTCAAGGCCGTTTTTGAGCAGCTGTAGGCATCGTAGTTATCCCAATTCGGGTTGCGTTCCGGGCCGCTATGGCGGGTCAGAGAGCCTAATTCGCTTGAGACATTGACGATGACGGGTGCGGTTGATTTCTCCAATAACGGCAGAAAGTGTTGGGTTGTTTGTACTGCGCCGAAAAAATTGGTTTCAAAGACGGTGCGGAGGATCTTGATATCGGTCGTGGCGGCATGTTGTGGTTGCGGGCCGGCGAGTTGTCGTGCCGTCTCGAAACCGATGCCTTTGTTTGCGCCCGTGATGAATACCGTTCTCATGATTGATATGCTTTTGCGAATTCTTTTGCAAATTCGGTCATTTTTGTCTTTCCAAGGGTCGGGCGATGGCGAAGATAGTCTTCGTAAAGCCGGCCACCACGGCGCGAGGCGTTCATTTCCACCAGTCCGCTGGCGACGCCGGCATTCATACCCGATGCGAGCATACCGCTGAGTAGTTGTTCGTCGGGGATCGCGACCCATTTCAGGTCTGGTTTGCCGATAGCGGCGCCGAGGATGGCGGCCACTTCATTTGGGCTTAATTCGTCGCTGGCGATATATTGAACAGTGCGACCCGTGAAGGGTTGAGTGATTGTCCTTGCGATGGCGGTTGCGATGTCTACCGGCGCGACCCAGGGCTCCTTGTCATCACCGTCGTAGTTGGAGACGATGGCGCCCCCGGATTTGATCACAGGGATAAAGGAAAGCAGGTTGTAGTAGAATCCGACCGGGCGCATAAAGGCAATGGCGACGTCTGCGGGCAGTTGATTCAAAATTTGCTCGACGTTGTAATGAAATTTGAGCAACCCGTTGTCTTTGTCGGTGTGAGCACCGATGCTGCTTAGGTGAACGACTCGTTTTATATTGGAATGGCTTACCGCTTTGACAAAGTTGCGGGCCAGCCGGGCAACGTATTCGTTAATGTCAAGGTTGGGGTCGAAAGGGTTACCCGGAGGCTCCATGAGATAAACCGCGTCGGCGCCTTTGAAGGCGGTCGTGAGGAACGCCGGGTCTTCGAGGGATCCGATGGCGGGGATGGCGCCTATTGCCTTTATGGTTTCTGCCTTTTTGGGGTCGCTACTGATGACGGTGACGGTGTGTCCCTGTTGGACGAGGGCCTCGGCCAGCGGTTTGGTGATATGGCCCAGGGAGCCGGTGAGCGTGAATTTCATTTTCCTGCGATTTTGATGAGGTAAAGGTCGGCAGTTGTCTGGAGGATAGTGTAGTCGAATCTACGGAGGTTGTAGTCGAAATTTTGCGGGAGGTCATTTTGCGGGTCTCTGGTGGGCAAACGGTGTCGGCGACCGATACGACCAGGTAATTATTCCTTATTGGCGTGGCGGGGTTTTTGTTTTGAACAGGTCCAGTTCGAAGTTCTCGACGGCTTCGGCTTTGCGGGCGGCGCGGTGGAACAAATAGAGATAAAGAGCGGGGACAAGGTTGATTCCGGCGTAGATTTGGCTCTGGCCTCCGCGGTAACTCAGGTTGAATGTGAAGCCGAAATTCAGGAGCAAATCACCCATTAGGTGGTCCGATACGCTAACTTCCGGAAGGATGGCAGGGCCGACGAGGAAATAAAAAGTTACCCCAAAGAGCGAAAGGTGAAAGAGTTGAATAAAATTGAACCACTCGTTGGCCGACTGCAAACGCTTTGTGAGCTTTCGCTTTTGAATATATTCGGTATTGAGATAAAGGATGTAGACGGTAATGCCCAGAAGGATCGCCGCCAGGAAGTAGGTTAACAGTCCCGCATTTGCGAATCGTTGTGTCAATAGGGCGAAAATGAATATGATCAGGCCAATTGAACAGGTTATGATCTGATAAATGCAAAGACTATAGAGCATGGGGCAAATGGTTGTTGGAGTTTACGCCGAAACTACGGATTTTTTTCCCACTGTTCAGTCGGCGGGCCACATGCGGGCTCTGGTGCCGGGTCACTCGGACCGAAGACTCTTTACCGGATTAGCCAACGCGGCGCGGATCGACTGAAAACTGACGGTCAGCACGGCGATAGCAACCGCGAGAAAGCCGGCGAGGAGGAATACGCCACCGGTGATATGGATATGGTAAGTGAATCCCTGGAGCCAGCTGTCCATGCAGAGCCACGCGATCGGTGTAGCGATTATAAGGGCAATCACGACCAGCTTGATGAAATCGCCGGAGATCAGAATGGTGATGCCCGTGATGGAGGCACCGAGGACTTTGCGAATGCCGATCTCACGGGTGCGGTTCTCCGTTGTGTAGGCGGCCAGGCCGAACAAGCCAAGGCAGGAAATAAATATGGTCAGGATGGCGAAGAGGATTCCAAGCGTGCCCTCCTGCTGCTCTGCACGGAATTTGGCGTTGTAGGTGTCATCGACAAAACTGATGTCAAAGGGATATTGGGGATTGTACCGACGGAATATCTTTTCGGCCTCGGCAACGTCGGCTGTCAGCGGGCGGGCGGGGTTAAGGCGAAAATGGATCACCGGGTATCCGGTGGAAAGGCCGCGGATGATCATCGGATTTATCGGTTCGTATGGGTTAGCGATAATAAAGTCCTTGATGACGCCGACGACATGAAATGCGACACCATTTGAATTGGTAACGATGCTCCCAACGGGTTTTTGCAGACGCATCATGCGAACGGCGGTCTCATTGACCAGGAGCGCAGTGCTATCCGTTCGATATTTGTTCAGGTCGATATCGCGGCCGGCCACGAGGTGAGTGCCGGTGGTTTTTACAAAATCGGCGTCGGCCTCATATTCGGTAAAGTACAGGTTCTTGTCTGCGGAAGTGCTGTTTGGCCACGAGAAGCCGGTGGTCTGACCCCAGACGCGGGTCATGGGAGAGAAAGTTTTTGTGACGCCGACGGCGGCGCCGCTGGAGAGAAGATCGCGCTTGAAAGCGTCGTAATGCGGCAATATATCGCCCTGCACGAAGATAAACGCGAGCCGGTCTTTGTCAAAGCCGGCGTCGCGGCTTCGGGCATAGCTAAGCTGGCTTTCGACGATGAGGGTGGAAGTGATGAGCGCTATGGCAAACGTGAATTGAAGAATGACCAGGACCTTGCGCGGTGTAATGAGGGTGTCCATGGCTTTTGTAGCCCCTTTCAATACGTTTACCGGGCGGGCGGCGGACAGGAAGAAGGCCGGATAGCTGCCGGCCAGGATGCCGGTAAACAGGATAAACCCAACGGAAAATAGCCAAAAACCGGGATCGGCCAAATCGAGCGTGAGGGGAATTCCGATCACCTGATCGAACGACTTAAGGCTAACCCACACGATGCCCAGTGCCAGGGCAAAGGCAAGTGCGGCCAGGACGATGCTTTCGCCGATGAAGTGGGCGACCAGCGAGGTTCGGAGGGCGCCGACCACCTTACGGATGCCGACCTCACGGGCGCGGCGTTCGCTACGAGCCGTGCTGAGGTTCATAAAGTTGATACAGGCGATCAACAGGATGAAGACGGCAATAATGATAAATAACTGCACGACCCGGATGCGGCCGGCTACGAGCCTGCCGTTCTCGTTCCTGGAGTAAAGGTGCTCACGGGTGATCGGGTTGGCAAAGATTTCACGATCGAAGCCTTCCCCGGCGGTGACATGTCGGCGGATGATATGTTGAACCTTTTTGTTGAACGCAGCTTCCGATGCGCCAGGTTTCAGCAAAACGTAGCAGCCGGAGTTTGTGTAATGCCAGGTGCCGCCGACCACATCCCAGCCGAGCTGGTCGACGTAGCTCCAGGGCAGCAGGTACTGAAAGGTGAATTCCGTATTGGACGGGAGGTCTTTCAGGATACCCGTCACCGTAAAATTGTCGTTGCTGTCGATGCGAACGGTCTTACCCATGGCGTCTTCGGCGCCAAAGAGGCTTTTTGCAACGTGTTCGGTCAGTACGATGCTGTGAGGGCTATTGAGTGCTGTTCGGGCTTGCCCCTGCAAGAGGGGAAAGTCGAGGATCGACAGGAGACCGGAGTCTGCAAAGGCGCCTTCCAGGTTAAATTGTTTTTCTCCTTCCGTCATCAGGAAATAGACCGTGCGGAAGCGGGTGGCATCTTCTACATCCGGAAAGGTGGTCTTCAGCTCATACGCAAGGGGGGAAGGCGTGCGACCCCAGGCATCCAGGTTGCCGTTGTCGACCTCCCGGCTGTACATATGGTAGATACGATCTTTTTTGGTATAGAATCGGTCGACGCTCAGTTCATTGTTGATCCATAGACCAATCAGGAGGGCTGACGCCATCCCGATTGCCAGACCAAGGATATTGATGGATGAGAAGGACTTATTCCGCCAGAGACTGCGGACAGTGACTTTGAAGAAGTTGCGCAGCATTTGAATGGTATTGGTGACTCGGGATCGGCAAGCAGGATGCCAATTTCATAACACCTTCTTTCTCAAATTGTTAATGGGGACGCCGGCCAATGATTGTCTGATTGCGATACATCCGGGTGTACGGAATCGGAGAGCAGTTCGTTAAGTCCTTCCTGTTCGAAAATGATCTGGCCGATGCGCAGATCGGACCAGCCTTCGCGAAGCGTGTAGGTGAAGACGGGTTTGTTGCGGTTCAACTGGCAATCGATATAGTGCATGCTGACACCGGGATTGGTCACGGCAGATTCCTTCAACTGGTGAAGATGCGTGGAGATGAAGAAGCAGGAGTATTTGAATTGGGTGAGGCCGTTGATCGTCCGGCGGGAAATGGCCAGGGCATCCTCCGGGTTGGTACCGCGGAAAAGCTCGTCGAAGATGGCAAAACACCGGCGGGGCTCACGCGCCTGGAGGAGGACGTTCTTCAGGCTCATCACTTCGGTCATGAAGTGGCTATAGCCGTTGAGAATATCGTCGTTTAGGTTGATAGCGATGGAAATGACGTCAAACCAGGCCAATTCGCATTTTTCGGCCGGCACGGCAAGGCCGAGATGGGCCAGCGTCACACACAGGCCAATGGATTTGAGCAGCGTGGATTTACCCGACATATTGGGACCGGTGATCAGGGTGACCGTCTCCGTTACCTCAATGTCATTGACGACCGGGTTGTGGATCAACGGGTGATAAAACCTTTTTATAGACAGCCCTTCGTCAATGAAGGTCGGGAAATGGAATTGATGTTTCACGATGCCTTTTGCGAGAGAAAGGCAGGCTTCAAAGAAGAAAAAGTCGTTCCAAAAGGCGTCGATTTCGCCGTTGCGGACTTTTTCCTTTATCGTGCGGGTCAACCGCGGCAATTCTGCGGCGGTCAGGCTGCGGGAGCGAACGATCCCGTGGTTGCCCGCCACCTCGAGGTCCTCAAAGATCCGGCGGATGCGTGTCACCCTCGTTTGGAATTCTTCGGGCAATTCGGCAATGCGGATAGATTGAAACCAGGCCTCGTCAATTTTGTGGAAGAATATGAACAGGTTGCTCAACTGGCCGATCTCGCGGCTGCGGCGGGAGCGGGAGAAGAGGAAATTGGATTTATCACGGGCGCCGATCTCCTTCAGATAGCTGAAGGTCTCATGAAATTCCGTACGGGTATAGGCAAAAGGACGAAAAAGGTGACCATGCCTGATCAATGCCTTAAGGATGGATTGGCGCGAATAGATCTCATCAACGGATGATGGCCTGTCGGTCATCCATTGCAGCAGCACATCCCGGGCGTGTTCGTTATAGACATGGTCGAATAACGGGACGATCTCATTTTGAAAATGCAGGTCGTGGATGGTCAGCATGATAGCTAAAGTAACGTGAGGGGGTAAGAATGTTGCTTAAAATCCCCGGTTTTGGGAAAATTTTGGGAAATATCGGCAGGGTTTTAAAGGAGAGGGCGGGGGTTCAGTTCGGTTTACGCGAGAATAGAGCGGGAAGCGCCGCGGAGGTTGGGTGGTGGAATGGCTTTTGACAATAATTTGGTAATAAACTAAGATATATGGAAAAGATGATTTGGGGTTGTATCGTATCCGTTCTTGGGATTATTGGGCTGGTTGCCGCAGTGGTGGTCATGAATACGGGAGATGTTGCCAAGAACCTGGAGGGGGCCTGTGTGGGCGGAGTGCTGGGGACGATCGCCTTTTTTGCCGGCATCTGGATGATGCCCAATAAAAGCAGGCTATGAAATATATTTTATATATTATTGGGGCAATCGAGTTGTTGATGTGGGTGGCGTGTTTTTTCTTCGCGGTTCCATAGTCTTCGCTGTTATTTTGGGGATATCTTACGGATCATATTGCGCGGGTATGCGCTCACTCTGTCCGCAGACTTTTTATGGGGTTCATCCGCGCGGCTTTGATGGCCTGGTAACTGACGGTAGCAACAGCGATGGTGACGGCGAGTAAGCCTGACCCCGCAAAAACTTCCCAGCCGATCCGGATGCGGTAGCTGTATTCGAGCAGCCATTTGTCCATGACCAGCCAGGCAATGGGCGTGGCGATCAGGAAGGCGATCAGAACGAGCCCGATGAATTCACGGGTCAGCAGGGTGGTAATGCCCGTTACGCTGGCGCCAAGGACTTTGCGGACCCCGATCTCCCGGATGCGGTTCTCGGCGGTATAGGCTGCGAGGGCGAACAGGCCCAGGCAGGAAATGACGATCGTGAGTGCGGTGAACCAGGCAGACATTTTTGTGGTTTGCTGTTCGGTTTTGAACTTCTGCGCGTAAGCCTCGTCGACGAATTTGTAATCGAAAGGGTAGGCGGGGTTATATTTATGGTATATTTTTTCAGCAATGGCGAGATCGGCTGCCGTGGAGTGCGCGGGATTTAGCTTGAAATGGATAACCTGGAGCCAAACGCCGTTCGGGCCGGTGATGATCATCGGTGCGACCTTTTTGGTGAACGGGGATTCCAGGATAAAATCCTTTATTACTCCCACGATGCGAAGCGGAGGACTACCTGCCTGCCGGATAAGCTTACCAACGGGGTCGTGCAACCGCATCGTCTTCACGGCCGATTCGTTCAACAACACGGCGTTGCTGTCGGTCTTGTAGGTGTTAACGTCGATATCACGGCCACTGAGGAGCGTCAAGCCCATCGTTTTTACAAAATCGGATTCGGTGGCGTAAAACAAGAAATCGATCTGCTGATCCGCCGGTGTACTCCCCGGCCATTCGAAGAGCCAGGAATCGCTCCAGTGCTGGGTAATAGGTCCGGGGGAGATTGTCGCGGAAATCGCGGCGCCGCTGTTCAGGAGGTCATTGCGAATGTCGTCCATGTGGTCGTGTGCCTGGCCCTCTGCAAAGAAATAGACGAGCTGATCACGATTATAGCCGGAGTCGCGGTTCATGCCATAGCGAAGTTGTTTGGAGACGATGGATGTACAGATAATGAGGATGATGGCAAAGGAGAATTGGAGGACAACGAGGATCTTGCGCGGTGTAATGACTCTATCGACCTTCTTAAACGATCCTTTGAGCACGCTGACCGGCCGAAAGGCAGAGAGGTAAAAGGCCGGGTAGCTGCCCGCCAAAAGGCCGGTCAGGAGGATAAAGCAGACGCTGAAGATCCAAAAAGAAGGGCTACTGTAGCCGATGGACAGCTCTTTGCCGACCAACCGATTGAATGTGTGGAGGCTGGCTTCAGCCAGGAATACGGCAATGACAAATGCAATCGCGGCAATCAGGATGCTCTCGCCAATAAACTGGGCGATTAGGGATTGCCGGACTGCGCCAACCACTTTCCTGATACCTACCTCCCGTGCGCGCCGTTCGCTGCGGGCAGTAGACAGGTTCATGAAATTGATGCACGCGATGAGGAGAATAAAGCCGGCGATGGCGAGGAATAGTCTTACCGTGACGATCTTGTCCGCAACCAGGTGGCCGTTCTCTCGTTTATCGTACAAATGCAGACGACTGATGGGTTGGGTAAAAACCTCAGCTGTCTCATTCGAATGGCTACGGGTTATATTGCCAACCTGTTTGTCGAAGGATAGCTGCGACACGCCGTTTTTCAGCAATACGAAGGTGGCGACGGAATTGTTGCCCCAGTTCTGTTCGTCATTCCAGCCCAGTCTGGCCAAATAGGACCATGGCAAGAGATATTCAAAATTAAATGAAGTCGTCGAAGGGAGATCTTTAAGGACGCCCGTCACGGTAAAGTCGGCGTTACTATCGAGCCGAACGCTTCTGCCAACCGGATCCTGCTTACCGAACAATTTTTTTGCCAGTTGTTGCGTAAGCACGATATCAAAGGTTTGACTGAGTGCATGACCGGCATCGCCTTCCAACAGCGGGAAGCCGAACATGTTGAGAAATCCGCTATCAACAATTCCACCAATACTGTTAAGATGTGTATTCCCAACGGTGACCAGGAATCGGTTGCCGAGGTAACGCGTGGCATCCTCGGCGGCAGGAAAGTGTTTCTTAAGTTCGGGTACGATCGATTTGGGAGTTTGATTCCACACGTGGGTCTCCCCGCTGAAGGTGCCGCGATTATAGAGCATGTAGAGCCGATCCGTTTTGGGATAGATACGGTCGATGCTAAGTTCGTTCTGCACCCATAGGGTAATGAGCAGCGCACTGGCCATGCCGATGGCGAGGCCGGCGATATTGATGAAGGAGAAACCCTTGTTGCGGGTCAGGTTTCGGATGGCGATCTTTAGGTAGTTGCTGAGCATGGCAAGCGTTGTTCTATTCAGTGGTTCGAAGATTTTTTACCGGATTGGATATCGCAGCTTTTATCGCCTGGTAGCTTACGGAAGCAAGCGCGATGAGCAGGGCGCCCGAGCCGGCGAGGGCGAAAATATCCCCGGTGATGGTGACGCGATAGTCATACATACTTAACCAGTTATCCATGATAAGCCAGGCCACCGGGATGGCGATGAGGATCGAGATGGCGATGAGTTTGACAAAATCGCGTGAGAGCAGCAGGCTGATATTGGTTACCGAGGCGCCGAGCACTTTGCGGATGCCGATTTCTTTTACGCGGGCGTGGGCGGTATAGGCGGCAAGGCCGAAAAGGCCAAGGCAGGAAATAAAGATCACCAGACCCGCAAAAAGGGCGGATAGCCTGCCGATGAATTGTTCGTTTTGAAATTTTGTGCCATAGTCTTCCTGGACAAAAGAGTATTCAAACGGATAGAAGGGGACATATTTCCTGAAAATCCTCCCGGTCGTTGCGAGGGTCTCGTCGAGCGGCCTTCGGCCGTTCAGCCGGATCAGGATGACACCCATATAAGCTCTCGGGCCTTCGATGATCATGGGTTTTATCGATTGGTATGGCGATTCCTGGATATAATTTTTTATCACGCCGACTACATGGTAAGTGACCTGATTTTCTGTGATCTGCTGGCCGATCGGGTCTTTGAATTTCATGGCTCTCAACGCAGATTCGTTGATCAAACAGGCGGTTGAATCCGTAGGATAGCGGATAGGGTCGATGTCGCGGCCGGCTACCAGCTGCATACCGGCTGTTTGCACGAGGTTGCCGTCTTCGGCGTAGCGATTGACCTGCATTTTGAGCGACGGGTCGCTACCGGCATATTGCGGGGCAAGGATGGACGCCCAGTTTTCGGTCAGCGGGGCAAACGCTTTTGTCACGGCGGTGGCCGCACCGGTGGACAGTAATTCGTTTCGAATCTGATCGGCTTCCTGTCGTTCGCGGTTGTTGTTGAAAAAAACGTTGATGAGATGGTCGCGATTGTAGCCGGCCAGCCTGGTGCGTGCAAAGTCGAGCTGGCGGGTGATGATGAGGGTGGAGATAATGAGCACGATAGCGATGCTAAACTGGAAAACGACAAGGACTTTTCGTGCCATCGCGGTAGAAAGAAGGTTAGTCATGCGACCTTTCAGGACGGAGACCGGTTTAAAAGACGACAGGACAAATGCAGGGTAGCTACCGGCAATCGCACCGGTTGTCAGGACGAACCCGACGAAGACCGGCCAGAAGCGCGGGTCGCGGTAGTCCAGATGCAAGGGAGTTTGAACGAATCGGCCGAATGCGGGCAGCGTTAGCTGTACGAGGAGAAGGGCCGTCGCGCCGGCCAGGGCCGCGGTCAGCAGGGATTCGCCGAGGAATTGCAGCACAAGGGCCGGCCGTAGCGCGCCGGTGACTTTGCGGATGCCGACCTCTTTTGCCCGTCGCTGGCTGTAGGCTGTGGAGAGGTTCATGAAGTTGATACACGCGATCAGGATGATAAAGATCGCGATGAGGACAAATGCGCGGATGATGACGATCAATCCGCCGGATTCGTGGCCGTCAACAAATTGCCCGTGAAGAGCGAGCCGGCTTACGGGATAGAGGAATTCGGTCGTCTTTGCGCGGCCGCCGGAGCGGGAGGGGATAAGCGTTGCCAGCTTTTTGTTCAGGTTTTCGAGGTTTGCTTTTGGCCGGAGCAATACGAATGTTGGAACGCCGATATCGGTCCAGTCGCTGTCGATCGGCGTTTGTTGCGCATAGGAGCAATAATAGTCGCAATCGCGGAACATGGTGTTGTACGGCGGGTCCCGCAGGATGCCGGTGATCTTGTAAAGACTATGCGCGCCCATACGCACGGTACGGCCAAAGACATCTTCGCTATGAAAGAGCCGTCTTGCCAGACCTTGGGTGATCACCATCGCCATCGGGTCGTCGAGTGCGGTGTTAGGATCGCCGCTAACGAAGGGCAAGGTGAACATGTTGAGGAAGTCGGGGTCAACGACGTTGCCGTTGGACATGATGCCCTGGGTGGTCGAATCGATTGAAAGCAGGTTGCGGCTGCCCCAGTTGATCCGTGAAGCGCCTTCGATCTCCGGATAGTCCTTTGCCAATTCGGGCGCCATGATCTCGGGCGTCGCATTCAGGGTCCGGATGGAGCCATTTACTTTATCGTTGGAAAACACCTGGTACAAGCGGTCGAGCTTGGTGTGGAACTGGTCGGTGCTGCTGACCTGGTGGATCCAAAGCAGGATCAGTGTGGCGCTCGCCATGCCGATGGCAAGACCCAGGATATTGATGAGGGAAAAGGCGCGGTAGCGAATGATGTTCCGCCAGGCGATGGTGAAAAAATTTTTAAGCATGTCTTGCGTGATGGTGATTGTTGCGCCGCCAATCGGGTGCCAGAGTGCGAAAATATTGATAATCAGATTTTAGTTGGCCCCGATGCGGCGCCGGCTGGTCGCTTTTGATACAGGCATTGTGCGGTCGTAACGCCGTTTTTTTTGCGACCCGGAAATATTTTATTTGCAAAATCCAAAATTTGAATTAATGTTCGTAGTGTACTAGATCACTAATACACTAATAGGCGGCCTTGCGGCCGGTAATTTATGATTCAGATCGAACACCTTGATTTTTGGTACAAAAAAGGCAGGCCGGTATTCCAAAACCTAAACCTGTCACTGAATTCGGGCCATGTGTATGGATTGTTGGGTAAGAATGGTTCGGGAAAGTCGACCCTGCTGAAGAGCATTGCCGGCCTGGCTTTTCCCGCGGCAGGAAAGTGCACGGTCAATGGTATTCCTTCGGTCCGACGGTCGGTCTCCCTGCTGGAGGACCTGTACATCTTACCCGAGGAGGTGTATGTGCCGCAGCTCACCCCGGGACAATTCCTGCGCAGCACGGCTTCCTTCTATCCCCGGTTCAGCATGGCCGATTTCTATAGTCATCTGCGAACGCTGGACGTCGATCCCGGGGAAGTTATGAGCAGCCTCTCGTTTGGCCAGCAGAAAAAAGTGATGATCGCGTTTGGCCTGGCAACAAATACTTCACTTCTCGTCCTCGATGAGCCCACAAACGGCTTGGATATTCCTTCAAAGGTGCAGTTCCGGAAATTGATCGCATCGGGATTGGATGAGCGCCGATGCGTGATCATCTCGACACACCAGGTACGGGATCTCGATAGTCTTATCGATACGATCCTGATCCTCGATGACCGCCGGATCGTCGTAAACCACTCGGTGGATGAACTGACGGAGAAATTGTTATTTGGGGTATTCCCGGATACCACTGGGATGGAAGTGCTCTATGAGGAAGACAGTGTGCGGGGGAAGCATGCGATTGTGAGAAACTCATCGGGCAGGTTCAGCAAAATGGACCTCGAGCTCTTCTTCAACGCCGTAACGGTAGAAGGAGATCGGCTGCTGAGGCTTCTGGAAAAAGGAGGTGGCCATGAATGAAGTATTCAGCTTTAGCCGGTTCCGGCGGCTTTTTGTCAAGCATACCATGGAACATTATCGGACGTATCTGATGTCGATCGCGGTATTAGCCGGCGTATTCATCCTTGGTGGTGCTTTTGTCTTTTATATGATCCCGGAGCCGCCGGACCCCGGATTCCAGACGGCCGTTTTTGTAATTCTTCTGATCCTGTCCGGTACGCTTTTTACAAGCACCGTCTTTTCGGATTACGGTGAAAAGACAAAGGCCATTCCCGCATTGACCTTGCCGGCAACGGCGCTCGAAAAATTCCTGGTCGGTTGGCTCTACTCCTTTCCGATATTCATCGCCGTATATGTTGGCATATTTTATCTCGCGCTTTATGGGTTAAGCAGCGGCAGACATTGGGATGCAAATCAGCATTTCTTTGTCATGAATCTGCGGCAGAATGGCCAGCTGCTTGTCTTTGTAGTGTTTGCTTTTTTGCACGGGCTTTCCCTGTTTGGCGCCGTCTATTTCAGGAAGCTGCAATTCATAAAATCGGGGTTTGCTTTCTTTGTAAGCTTTGGCGTGGTGATCGTAGTCAATTCGCTGTTCCTGAAGGTCATCACGGGGCTTAGCACCATCAAGCTGGCGATCCCATTTGGGTTCCTCGATTTCGATTTCAATGATCGGAGTTACTCAATCACGGCTGAGGACACGGACTTGGCTACAAAGATCATGATCGTCCTGGCATTGCTGACGGTGCTACTCTGGACGGCGGCGTATTTCAGATTAAAGGAAAAGCAGGTCTAGCCATGGAATTCAAGGACAACGAAGCAATATACCTCCAAATTGCGGGCCTGGTCTGCGAGAATATCCTCACAGGCAAATGGACTGCCGGTCAGAAGATCCTTTCTGTCCGGGACCTCGCGGTGGAGCTGGAAGTGAATCCGAACACCGTCATGCGGTCTTACGATCTCTTGCAGGAATTGAAGATCGTCCATAACCGCCGGGGACAGGGGTTGTTCGTAGCGGAGGATGGATTGGAGAGGGCGGTCGCGTGGCGAAAACAAAACTTTTTGCAGCAGTACCTGCCGGAATTCTTTAAGAATATTTATCTGCTGGGTATCTCGATCGACGAGATGCGAAAACAATATGAAGCATTTGTCAGCGGCCGGCTCGCGGGACAGCAACAAAACCAAGATCATGCGAACAAGCACTAAAATATTCCTGGGCGCGATGCTGCTACTGGCTGTTTGCCTTGGGTACTACGACTTGCGGCTCAACGCGGCCTATCGTAAGGGAGACTTCACCGATCCTTATTACGGGTATGACCGGCTACGTTTCCGGGACTTTGACGAGATCGAGCTGCGTTCCGCAACTACCATCAACATCATGATCGTACAGGGCGACTACAAGGTGCTGGCTCATCCGCAGGCAATGGATTTTGCGGCTATCCGGCAGGAAGGAAAGCGATTGATCATCGAGACGAAGTTTCCGGATCATTACCGGGGTGTGAATGCTACTTATATGCTCTTTATCTCCTGTCCGACACTTTCTTCCTTCCGGTCCGACGCGAAATACAAGATCCGATCTATTGCCGTCACCGACTTTGCCAACTGGAATCCCGGCTGGATGGGTTCGAGAATCCGGGGATTCCATCTCGATAGCCTATCGATCACGGAGGAACGCGCGAGCAACCTCGAACTGGACAGTAACCACATCAAACGGCTGACGGCGGCGCTGGGAGCGGAGACAGATGACGGCGAAGCGGGCCCACACCGGACCGGGATGGGGAGAGCGGGAGTGAGCGAGCCGGTGTTGACGATCGGGGCGGGAAATCATTTTGACAGCAGTGACCTGAATATTCTGAGCAAGGGCCGGCTCAGAGTCCTGGGAACGGATATCCGACAGTTAACCTATCACCTCGCTGACAGCGCCAGTCTTACTATCAACGGCGTCTCGGCACGTTACTTAAAAATTTACTAGTTATGAAATTAGTTATCGATTCACTTTCAAAGACCTATGCCAACGGGGTTCATGCGTTGAAAGACGTGACACTGACTCTTGGCAACGGGATGTTTGGTCTGCTTGGGCCCAATGGCGCCGGCAAGTCCTCGCTGATGCGAACGATCGCCACGCTTCAGGAGGCGGATAAGGGTTCGGTATTTCTCGACGACCTCGATGTCTTGCGCAATAAAACACGGGTCCGGCAGCTTCTCGGTTATCTACCCCAGGAGTTCGGCGTTTATCCAAAGGTTTCGGCGGAACGGATGCTCGACCATATTGCACGACTAAAGGGAGTGGAGCATGCGGGCGAGCGGCACGACGTGGTGCAGGGGCTGTTGGAGAAGGTCAATCTTTTTAAAGATCGGCGGAAGCATTTAGGAACGTATTCCGGGGGCATGAAACAACGGTTCGGAATAGCCCAGGCGCTGATCGGCGACCCCAAACTGATCATCGTGGATGAACCGACGGCAGGTCTCGATCCGGCCGAACGGAACCGCTTCTATAACCTGTTGAGTCAATTGGGGGAGAATACGATCGTCATCCTGTCAACGCACATTGTGGAAGATGTCAGTACGCTTTGTTCGAGTTTTGCAATTATTTGCAAGGGGGAGGTATTGTATGCGGGGGATCCGGAGCTCGCCGTCAGGGAACTGGAAGGATCGATCTATTCGAAGTCGATCGACCAGTCGGAGATCCGGTATTACCGGGAAGTATACCGGGTTATCTCCACGCAGTTAAAAAATGGAAAGCTTCACATCCGCGTATTGTCGCGGGAAGAGGAGTTGTATGACGGGTGGACGCCTGCCGCGCCTAATTTGGAAGACGTCTATTTCAGTACCATTGCCAGTCGTGTTGATGTAAATACCTTATAACATGTTTACCGAAATCTTCCTGTTCGAGATCCGAAACCGGATCCGCAGACCCGCTGTCTATCTATATTTTCTCGGGTTGATGGTTTTCGCATTCTTTGCTTTCAGCACCGGCTCATTGCCGGTAGGAGAAAAGGAGCATATCAATTCGCCGTATCTCATCAGCTTCTTTTGTTGCGCACTGACGATGCTGATGAGCCTTGCCAGCTCATCGGTAATGGGGACGGCGCTGTTCCGGGATATCGAGTATCAAACCAAGGACTACTACCTCACCTACCCGATCACCAGGCCGGGTTATTTTTGGGGCCGATTCTGCGGTTCGTTCGTCTTTATGATCGGGATCGCATTGGCTATTCCGCTGGGCATCTGGTTGGGAACCCAACTCGGGCCGGTGATGGGGAAGACGGTGGCGGCACAATACGGGCCGAACCAACTACTGTATTATGCCTACCCGTTCCTGACCCTGGCGCTGCCGAATATATTCTTTACATCCGCTCTTTTTTATGGTCTCGTGGCGGTGATCAGGGACGTGAAGGTGATCTATTTCGGAGGGCTGCTTCTCTTCCTTTTTTATTTCATGACTTTGTTCTTTCTCAATCACACCAATAACGTAACGGTGATCGGGGTCGCGGATCCGTTTGCATTGAACGGGGTACGGTTGCACATGATCAATTCAAGCTACGTGCAACAGAACAGTACCCTGATCCCCATCACGGGGCCGTTGCTGATCAACCGGCTGCTTTGGCCCGGGATTGGTTTGGCTATCCTGGTGGCCACCTATCTGCGATTCAATTTCGGAACCTTTTTTGCCGGCCGCCGCGACAAAGCGATGGCAGATGAGATCGGTGTGCGATCGAACGTAGCGCTGAAAACGCCGGCATTGAACTTTGCGGGCCGCTACAACCGGCAGACGCTTGGCCGGTTGGTCCGGTTGGAACTCCTGAATATCGTCCGGGACAACTATTTCTGGGTGATCCTGGGAGCGGGAAGTCTTTTCCTCGGTTTTGTCTTCTGGATGGGGAACGAAGATTATGGTGTGCCCGATTGGCCGCGGACGGTGATGCTGCTTGAGCTTTTTGGCAGCGGGTTCCCATTCTTTATGTTTTTTATTATTCTTTTTTATACCGGCGAAACCTTGCAGCGGGACAAACTGACCCGGTATGCGTTTATCAATGACTCTTTGCCGCCGCCAAACTGGATATTGAACGGATCCAAGCTGATCTCACTGATGGTGATCAGCATCGGGATGACGTTCCTGCCTGTCGTCGTAGGCATTGCGGTGCAGCTGGCAAAGGGGTACACGCACCTCAACTGGAGCGCGTGGCTGACATACGCTTTCCTCATCCTGTTGCCAAAAATGCTCACCGGGGCTGTTTTTTGTTATGTTGTCCTGGTAGTGGTCAATAATAAATTTGCCGGTTTTGCGATTGTCGTGCCGCTATGGGTGGGGATGTTTTTCCTTGATTCCACGGGAACGTTCAATTACCGGCTGCTCCTGTATTCCTACACGCCGAATACCGGCTTGTCGGATATGGATGGGATGGGACATATGAAGGCGCCGGTCAGCTGGTTCGATCTGTATTGGATGCTTGGCGCGGGGTTATTGATTGTCCTGGCCGCTCTTTGGTATCATCGGGGGGTCAGCACGTCGCTAAAGGAGCGATGGCAGCTGATCCCGGAGCGATTCAATCGTGCCACCAGGATTTTTACGACAGTCCTGGCCGTGCTATTCCTGGGTGTTGGCGGATACCTCTATTATAATGTCAGCTATCTGAACGAGTGGTTAACGCGGGGGGAAGAACAGGATCGGGCAATTGTATACGAAAAGGCGTTGAAGAAATACCAGACCTTGCCGTTGCCAAAAGTGACGCGCATTTCAGAGACTGTCGACCTTTACCCGGTGGAGAAGAAGGAACTGGTGCAGGCCAGTGTGACCATCGTGAACAGGAACAATCAACCGATCACGGAGATGTTGCTGGATGCGGATAATCTGACCGATTATAACATGTGGGAGAATGGGCGGCCTATGCCGGTCAGTTATCCGCTGATGTATCCGCGGGGAATGTTCAGCTGGTTCCGGCCGCGGTTGGATACCGCGCCGTTTCGGCTATACCGGTTCCCAACGCCGCTGGCGCCGGGGGATTCGGCGGAGCTCTCGATCTGGACCATCAAGATCCAAAAGGGGTTTCCAAACGGGTTTTATGACGGTGGGCTGTTGAACAACGGGACTTTTTTTACGGGTGGTCTGCCGGGTCTCGGGTATGACGATGACGATGAAGTGGGGAGTCCATATGTTCGTAAGAGAGCCGGACTGCCACCCAAGGTGGAGGAAGAGATCCCCCAGACGGATCCCGCCGGGATCGCTACACTGCGAGCAGGTCCGGAGACCGATCTTTATCGCATGGATGTGACCGTTAGCACGCCTGACGACCAGACTGCGGTCAGCCAGGGGGACCTGGTTGGTCAATGGAAGGCCAATGGCCGGAATTATTTTCACTATGTGCTGGACAAGCCGGGCATGTATCCGCCATTCGGGGTCCTTGCGGCACGATTTGCCGACAAACGGGACAGCGTGATGCTGGATCATCTGGTCTATATGGATATCTATTATCACCCGGAGCACGGGTCGGATCTTGATCACTATATGAACGCCTACCGGGATGGACTGCGGTACTATTCAGCGGCCTATGGCAGCTATCCGTTCCGGAATATCCGATTGGTGGAGACGTCGAATTACGGGCCGCGTGAAGGGTCTACGGTTACGACGAATACGTTTAGCGAGCCGAATGGGTGGAATGCGCATTTTAGCGATCCGGACCAATTCGACTATTTGTACTCGGCTACGATCCGCAACCTGGCGCAGCAATGGTGGCGATTCCAGGTAGCGCCCAATAGCACGGTAGGGTCAATGGTCATTCCGGAAGGGTTAGCTGATTACGATGCCAACGTTATGCTCGAAAAGAAATACGGCAAAGCGAATATGAGGGGCCGCCTGCTCGACCGGTTATTTGCCTATGTGATCATCCGCAGAAGAATGCCGGAGGAAGAGCATCCCGTGCTGACCGCCAATACCTGGTTCGAATGGGGCGGAAAAGCCGGGGTCGTTTTGTACGGGCTACGCGATCTGATCGGCGAGGATAGCATGAATGTGGCGTTGCGGGAGTTCAGGGAGAAATATGGCTATCGGGAGCACGGACCATTTGCGGGGTCCAACGACCTGTATGCGGTCCTCAAGCGGCACGTTCCGGACTCGCTGCAATATTATTTGACAGATACCTGGGAAAAGGTGACGATGTATGATAACAAGGTCCTTTCGGTGAAGGCGGTTAAGACGGGGAGACCGGACGAATACGAGGTCACGATAAAAGTCGGCATTGACAAATTCTGGATCGACAATAAGCGAAACGATCATCCGGCGGTGGGGATGAAAGACTATATAGATATCGGGGTATTGGGGGCGGATGTGAAGGACGCCGGCGGGCGGACCGGGAAGCAATTCCTGTATCGGAAGAAGTATCTGTTCACGCGTGGCGAGCATGAGATAACCGTTATAGTGAAGGGCGTGCCGAAAGCCGTGGGCGTGGATCCGCTGGCGATGCTGATCGACCGGAACAACAACGACAATATCAAAGGAATTGAGTGACCGGACAGCAGTTGTATCGAATGCAGACAACGTTGGGGGCCGACTATTTTACAAATTGCGGTAAATCAATAGCGTGCGATTAGGCATAGTTGTTGGAAGCCAAAAGGAAATTGTTGCTCATGCTAAAGAGTTATCTGAGGATCGCCATCCGCAATCTTCAAAAACAAAAAGGCTTTGCCTTTATCAACCTTGCGGGGCTGGCGGTCGGTATCGCCTGTTTCAGTCTCTTGATCCTGTATGTGACAAACGAGCGGAGTTTTGACCGGTTTCACCGGAATGCACCGAACATCTATCGGTTGTACACAGAGTGGGCGCCGATATTCGGCGAGCGGGAGCCGACTCAGTATACTGACTTTGCCGGCGCCACCAATCAGCCGATAGGAGAAGCGATGAAGCAGGATATTCCCGATGTGGATGCCACCGCACAGCTTGAATTACCGTGGGGGGTAAGCCTTATGCGCGCGGAGAATAGAGTTATTCGGGTCGAGGTGGGTTTTGCAGAGGGCGGTTTGTTCACGATTTTCGACTTTCCGCTTAAGTATGGCAGCAGAACGGCGGTGCTACGAGGCGCCAATGACGTCGTATTAACCGAGAGCCGGGCAAACCAGCTATTCGGGAGGGATGATGTCGTCGGCAAGACTGTCGACATCCAGCTTGGAATAACCTACTATACGTTTACCGTCAGCGGGGTGGCATATGATCCGCCCGACAACTCCACCATCCGGTTCGACGTACTGGCGAGTTTTGGTTTCCTCAAAGGGAAGCGGGGAGACGCGTTTGATATCGGTAACAATTGGCATCCGACGGTAGTCCAGACGTACGTCTTGCTTAAGCCCGGAAGCAAGCTCGCCGGCAAACCGGATGTTCTGGACGGGTTTATGAGAAAATATTCGCCGTTGAGCTCCATGGGGGACCTGACCAAGACGTGGAAGAAATCCGAAATGCCGGTTACGCTCAAGCTGCAACCGCTTCTTTCGATACATACGGATTCTTGGTTTCACGGGTATTCCTTTACGGACTATGAAACAATCGATCCTGCCTCTACCTGGATCCTGCTGGGAATCGCCGGGGGAATATTGCTGATTGCCTGCATCAATTTTACGACGCTGGCGATCGGCCGATCGGTGGCGCGCGCCAAGGAGGTTGGGCTACGAAAAGTGGTCGGAGCAGAAAAACGGCAAATCATCTTCCAGTTCCTGATGGAAGCGATCATGCTCTCGGCAATCTCGGCTGTGTTTGGTCTCTTATTGGCCGACTTGGCGCTACCCTGGTTCAACCAACTCGCAGGACGGAACCTCCATTTTTCCTTTGGTGAAGATTATCTCCAACTTGCCGTGATCGCAGGTGTGGCCCTGGTGGCGGGTATTCTTGCCGGAAGCTATCCGGCCCTGGTTTTAGCGCATTTCAACCCGGTGGAGGTCCTGAAAAGCAAGATACGGCTCGGGGGCTCCAATCTGTTCACAAAATCGCTGGTGACCTTTCAGTTTGCACTTTCGATGGCGCTGATCGGATGTACGATTATCATCCTGCAGCAAACATCCTTTATGATCCACAAGAGTCCCGGGTTTGACAAGGAAAATGTGGTAGTTATCGATGCGGGTCAACTCGATCCAGGGAAGATGTTCCCTTTGTTCAGACAAGCGTTGGCCAACCGCCCGGAAATTGCGGGCGTAACGAGCGCTGCTGCCGGCATGGGTGCAGGGAAAGACCTTCTCGGCTATTCGGATAAGGGGATCTCGGCCGCGATAAATGTTATCGATACGGGGTATGTACGGGTGATGGGAATGCATTTGCTGGCGGGAAGTATGCCCGGGCAATCTCCGATCGGGGACAGTATCAAGCCACTTCTCATCAACGAAACGGCAATGCGTTCCTTTGGCTGGAACCTTGGCAATGCGGTAGGTAAAACATTCAAACCATTCCAGGGCGGGACAGGCCTGGTGGCCGGGGTAGTACAGAATTTCAATTTTCGGCCGTTGGGTGAAGCGGTGCGGGCGCAGTTTTTTATAACTTCCACGGATAATGGTTTTGTCAATTTTTATGTCCGGATCCGGCCGGGAGATCCGTCACGATCGCTTGCGTTGATCGAGAGCACCTGGAAGGCGCTGGCGCCGGGTGTGCCTCTGAATTATAGCTTTTTAGATGAGGATGTCAATGCCTATTACCGATCGGAAAAGAACTGGAGCCGGATCGTCGCCTGGGCGGGCGGGATCTCCGTATTTCTGGCGTGCCTTGGGTTGTTGGGGCTTGCAGCCCTCACCGCGGTAAACCGAACGAAGGAAATCGGGATCCGGAAAGTGTTGGGGGCATCTGAGGCCGGTGTTGTGTTGTTGGTGGCAAAAGGATTTATTCAGTTGGTGGGAGTGGCGTTTGTCATCGCTACGCCGGTTGCTTGGATGGTGATGCATCGGTGGCTGGCGGACTACGCCGAGCGGGTCAGTATAAACTGGGTGATTTTTGTGGTGGTGGGGTTGGTTACGTTGGCGCTCGCGATGGTGGCGATCGGGCATCAGGCGATACGTGCGGCGATGACCAGTCCGGTGAAGGCGCTGCGCACCGAGTGAGCGTGACGGCACGGCGGTCGCGGTCGCGGGTGGCGAATGCAAGTTTATTCCGAGCGCAGGCTGGCGACGGGATTGGCGAGGGCGGACTTGAGGGCCTGGAAGCTAACGGTAAGTAGCGAAATGAAAATGGCTCCGAAGGCGGCAGTTGCGAAAATCCAGGGACTGAGAGAAGTATGGTAGGGGTACTCCCGAAGCCATTGATGCATGGCATAGGTCGCGAGGGGGATAGCGATCCCCAGGGCGATAAGGACGAGCTTTAAAAAGTCGGCCGAGAGAAGTGTAACCAGATGAGTGACACTGGCGCCAAGCACCTTGCGGATACCGATCTCCCTGGTACGCTTTTCGGCCATGAAGGAGGCAAGTCCGAAGAGACCCAGGCAAGAGATTGAGATAGCGAGGACGGCAAATACCGACGCGATGCTTGCCACTTTTTGCTCCGCGGCAAATTTTTCCGAATAGTCGTTGGCGAGGAAGCGGGGTTCAAACGGGGCCTGCGGATCGTATTTCCGGAAAACTGCGGAGATCCTGTTGAGGTCTTCACTGGCCGTCCCTGTTGGATTCAGTCGGATCGTAATATAATTGACGTCCTGGTAGCTCATCGGGAAGATCGCAGCGGGTACAGGCTGGTAAGGCGACCCCAGGACAATGTCTTTGACAACACCGATGATGCGACGGTCGCCGGCCCAGTAATGCAACGTTTTGCCGATGGGGTCCTTCCACCCGATGAGCCGGGCGGCGGATTCATTGATGATGACAGCGTTGCTGTCTGTAGGGAATTCTCTTGAATAGTCGCGGCCGGCAATAATGTTCCAACCGATTGTCCGGCCAAAGTCGTGGGTGACTTCGATGCCCGTGAATGGGGGTCTGGAGCTAGGGTCTTTCCCTTCCCAGCTGATATCCGTGTTCGGCGGCTGTTCGGTTGCTTCGTTCGCGGATTCAGCCATGTCGACGACGGCTCCTGATTGGAGGAGGTCATTGCGGAGGCTGTTATACGACGCACTATAAATATCATCAGTCCGCATCCGGATCGCAATCAGTCCTTTGCGGTTGTAACCGACAGGTCTCGCTTTTGCAAATTCGATCTGACGATAGACGACGATGGTAGCGATGATGAGGCTAACGGACACGGTAAATTGAAGGATGACGAGCGTTCTGCGTGCCATGGCGGCATTTGCGGGCGACCGGTAGCGGCCGGTGAGCACCTTGATCGGCCGGAAGTGGGAGAGATACAGGGCCGGGTAGCTACCGCTTATCAGACCAGTGAAGAAGGTGAATCCAATCGCAACGAACCAGAAGCTTCTATGGACATAAGGAATTTCCAGCTGTTTGCCTGCCAACCGGTTGAATAAAGGCATCGATAGCTGGACGAGGATGAGGGAGACAATGAATGCGATGGTCGTGAGGGAGACCGACTCGCTGAGAAACTGGGTGATTAGTTGATATCGTCGGGAGCCAAGGGTTTTCCTGATACCGACCTCACGCGCGCGCCGTTCGCCGCGGGCAGTAGAGAGATTCATGAAGTTGATGCACGCGAGGAGCAGCACGAAGGTCCCAATAGTGCTGAAAAGGAGGACGAGGCGGATACGCCCGGTATCGCTTTTGCCGTCGCGGAACTCACTGTATAGGCGCCAACGGTCCATCGGGTAGAGGCTCAGCCGGTCTTTGGAACCATTCTGGTGGTCTCTAAGTACATTACGGATGTCCTTGTTGACGGTGCCTCTTTCCTCTGTGTCATTCAGCTCGCCGAAAATCCAGAAACCGGTTGCGCCCCAGTCCTGTTGCGCGCCCTTAAACCATGGCATTTCATCCGCGGCTTTGGCCCAGGCCAGCAAGATGTGGGTGCCGGCGAAGCTCGTGTTGGCAGGCAGATCGTCATATATGCCCGCAACGTTGACGTTGATGCTGTTGTCCACGCGGATGGTTTGACCCACGGGGTCGATAGCGCCAAACAGTGCGACCGCTGTGGAACGGTCAATGAGGGCCGCGGACGGGTCGTTTAGGGCGCTTCGGCTGCCGCGGAGCATGCGCAGCTGTAATATCTCCGGCCATTCCGGCTGAGCCCATTGTCCCTCGGCTATGAGTTTCGTCGGACCGGCGGATAAGGCATGCGGGAAATTTGGAAAGACAATAGCAAGGTGTCGAAAGAAGCGGCTGTGGCTGATGCGCAGTTCGTCTATTAGCGGCGGGGGCAGCAGATCGGATGTAACAGGGCCAGCGTCGGAAGGTGTCGTCCGGATCAGTCGAACAATCCGTGCGTGAGCGGAAAAGTAATGGTCGAAGGAAAGTTCGTCGGCGACCCAAAGGCCGATAAACAAGGCAACGGTGAGGCCGGAGACGAGGCCGCCGAGGTTGATCAGCGAATAGGATCCGGAGGCGCGCCATTGACGCCAGGCGTTGCGAAGGTTGTGTGTGAACATGGAGCGGTGCGCCGGTTTTACCGGAGTGGCCGGCCTGTGGTTGGTCGCGACAGCACCAAAAATGTTACATCAACGATGTGGATGCCCCTCAGGCGCCTCCTTCCACCTGGGCCTTGATGGCCTCGAGGATCGGGCCCCAACCGCCGCCGTCGACGGAATGTTGGTATCGATCTGCACCTTCGGCAACGGTATTATAGTCCCCCTGCGTGGCGGTGAGGGTGGTGACGCCGTTGAGCTCGGCGAGTTCACAGGTGACGGTCAGGTAATTTTCAGGCAGGTCGGGGATTTTGGGGTTATTCGGATCGATCACGGTGTATTCGAGGTATTTGCCGGGTTGGATCTTTTTGATCGTGCCCTTAACGGCAATCACCTCGATGCCGTTGAAAGTTCCCTTCCAGATCAGGGGACTCCCCGGCTTCCAGTCGGAGAGGGCTTCGCAGCCGAACATATATTTTTTTGTCTCAGCCGGGTTGGTCAGGGCGTTCCAGACTTTTGAAGCCGGGGCGTGGATGTCGATGCTGTTCGTGATGTTTAATGGCTGGCTCATAATGTCGTTGCTTTATGGCGGCAAGATAGGTTATCGGGCGCGGCAGGGATTGCGTTTTACGGATTCTTTCTATCGTTTTGGGTTGCGATCGGACCGTGCCTCGAGCCGGCCCGGTCTGATGGAATCCGGAGTGTGGCCAAAATGCTTTTTGAAGGCGTTGTTGAAGTGCTGCGGAGTAGAGTATCCAAGTTCAAACGCGATCTCCGCGGCGGTTTTTTGGGTATCGAGCAGATAGCGCCGGGCGAGACCCAGACGCTGGCCGGTCAGGTAGCCGAATACAGTAGTGCGGAAGGTCTCCTTGAAACCACGCTTGAGTTTGTATTCGTTAAGGCCGACGGCGCGGGCGATTTCGCAAAGGCTCGGCGGAGAATCGATCCGGGCGTTGACGTAGTCCCGGGCGGCGAGTATTTTTTCCTTGTCGGTCGTTGACTTCAGGAATCGGGTTTGGGCGGACGTCGTGGCGGCTTGTTCGCAGGACTCCGCACAGCAAACGAGCAGCTCGATGCTTTTGGAAAGCAGGAAAAGGCGCTGGAGATCGCCTTGATAGCGGTGGTGGATGATCTGGTCGATGACCTGGTGGATGGCTGGGTCGACGGTGCCCCAATGGTCGGTGAAAAGGACAGGGTTGCCGCTGATGACGTGCTCCGAAAATCGTTTCAGCAGGTCGGTGGCATGGGCGGTAAAGCGGAGAAACGTCTCTTTTGGGAACTGGACACCGAATGTTTCGAGCTTAAGAGTCCTGTTGCAGACGGTCATCTCAAAATCTTTTGAGTACAGGATATTGTGGTGGCCGCCGATCAGGTCAAAGGTGGTGTCCATTTGGTGGTGGCGAAAGCTATAATTTCCTTTCAGCCCGAGATGTAGCCGGACTACGTCCCTTGCGGTTCCGGCGGCGCTGAATTCGGTGAGGGCATGGAATTGGGAGATGGCGTGGCCCATGCGGATACCATCGACCTCCCATGTAATGGAGTCGCGGATGCCGGTGTCGGTCGAAAGATGCTGATACACGGGGGAATCCATACCTTCTAAGTTACGGAAATTGAGCTAACTTGAAGACTATGAGACATATCCTCCTGAACCTGCTGCTGACATCGGGACTGCTTGCAGCCTTCGGTCCCGCGGCATCCGCGCAAACGGCGTATTTGGATTCCCTCCGGTCCTGGCGAAAGAATTACATCGAAAACCATGAGTTGCTGAAAAAGCCCGAAGAGCAAGCGCTGCTTCGGTTCTATCCGCTGAGCGCCGACTACCGGGTAGCGTGCAGTTTTCAGCCGATTACGGGCGGCGGCTGGATCCAGATCCCGACTTCCGGCTCAAAGTCCCTCATGGCGAGAAAATATGGACGGCTGACGTTCCGCGTGCACGATACAACGCTGCACTTATTCGTGTATCAGCTGCAGTTCTTATTGGGGAAGGAGGACACTAAAGACGACCTTTTTGTCGGGTTTACCGATTTGACCTCTGCAAGGGATACGTATGGCGGCGGCCGTTATATCGATTGTGTCATCGGCGATATCCGTAACGGAACTATGATATTGGACTTTAATAAAGCGTATAATCCGTATTGCGCCTATACAAGCGGGTATAACTGCCCAATCCCGCCAAAGGAGAATGACTTGCCGGTAGCGATCCTGGCCGGCGAAAAGAACTATGGAAAGCAAACGCATTGATTCGTGGCGATTGCACGCGGGCGGGTGCTTAGGCAAGGTTTGGATTACGCCATCGGATCAACCGCCAGGCGAGGGTAGCGGAGAGAAGCATACCGAGTGCGAGGAGGACGGGCCACCACATTTTTTCGGAAGAATAGAGGGTTCCCGCCAACGCGATCAGGTATATTGCGGTGGGCAGGAGGATCATGAGGATCAGCCCGGCGTTGTTGAGCGGGATCCTGAAGGGCCGGGGTCTTTCGGGTTCACGAACCCGGAGAATGATGAGCGCGAGGAATTCGAGAAACAGGCCGGCGCCATAGAGGATGATATCCATAACGACCAGGTCGGAAAACGTGAAAAGGACGAGGATACTCACTATGGCGGAAGACACCAGGATGGACATGTAGGGCGTCCCATAGCGAGGGTGTTGTGCGCAGAACCAGGCCGGAAGCAGTTGATCGTCGGCCATAACCTTTGGAACGCGGGAGACCGAGAGGAGGACAGCCGAGTATAGGCCCAACTGGCTGGCCATGCCGCCAATCGCGACGAGAATACCAAGCCATCGGCCCCCGACAAGTGTTCCAAGTACCGGAAAGCCGCGATTCTCACTGTCCAGGGTTGCCGGGTCGATGCCGGACCAATGAACGGAAATGGCGGTCAGCAAATAGACGCCGATGATGAGAATAAACGCGATCCCGATCGAGAGAATATAGGAACGAACAGGTCTATTGACCTCGCCCGCGTAAGTGGTGGCATTATCCCATCCCAAAAAATTCCACATGACATAATAAAGTCCGAAGGAGACTGCCGGAAGGGGCACGCCTTTCAGTGATGGCGCAGGTATCGGGTGTGCGTGACCGTTATAGAGAAGCCAGCCGAACATGAGGAGGAAGGGGGCCAGTACGATAGCGCCAAGTACCATGGACACCTTCCCTACCGGAACGATCCCGAAGATATTGAGGAGCGCCGAAGACCAGATGATAACGATACAAATGATCAACCGGTAGTGGATGATCCCGGGGAAAAAGAAAGATGTATAGGTAACGAAGAGCACCGGATAAATAGCGAGGTCAAGAAATGTATACAGCCATGTCCACCAACCTTCGAAGAAGGCCCATCGTATGCCCAGAGCGTGTTTGACCCACTGGTAGTATCCACCGGTCACGGGCATTAGGCCATTGAGTTCGAGGACGGTGAGGATGGTCGGGATGTCCCACAACAGCGGCGTGATAAGCAGCAGCAGGATGGCGCCCTGGGTGCCGGCACCCGCGAAAAGCTGTTCCAGTCCGTAGGGGCCGCCGGAGACAGTCAGGAAGATGACAGCGCTCAGCTGAAGGAGCCTTAATTTTCCAGGTGATTTTCTCTTACTCACCAGGACCTGACCAATTTGGAAGGATCAAAAATACGATCTTCGAGGGTGATGTTGGCTTTGCAATCGTGATAGGTTTCCGTCTGGACCAATTTCCCGTTTATATAGAATTCGCACCTGGTCTCGCTCCAGCCTCCGGCGAAGGGTTGCCAATCTTCGAATCGGGCATCCATCCGGTCATCCGATTTTATCATCCGGACGAGACAGAGGTTCTGCTGGTCGATCCAAAGCTGATTGGCCCCTTCTTTGCCGATAATGTAAACCGGGTGACCATTCCAATTGTCTTCGCGGGCGGTGGTGAGGTCATAGTGGAGTGAGTCGCTGAGGATATGACAGGTCTGTTCGAACGGGTAGAAGAACATGCCACCAAGCAGGAAGATGAGGCCCTCGTTATTGTTGATCGTGGTGGATCTCAGTTGGCCATTCCGGAACCGGTAGGCGGAGTCTCCGCGGAAGATGACGGCGTTCCCGCTGTCGGCGGCGCCAAAGTCCATCCGGAAGCGATCGGGAAGTCGGATGAATTCGTGCCAGGTTTGGGTTGACCGGAGTGTGTCATTGTGGTACACCCGCGTGGTTTGAGTGAAGGTAAAGGAGCGGTACCACTTTCCTGCGTACCGGTCGTGCATTCTTTTGACGATGTCTTTACCTGTTGGCGGGAGCGAAATGCCGAGCGAGATCATGACAGTGAGGAATATTCTACTCATTTTGGGTAATGGCGGCTGCCTTTTTCCGACGCGCCGCGCAAGTCGTAAGATAGTAAAAATCCGGCACGGAGCCAGCATATAGAAGGTATGCGAGGTAACCACAAATATCCGTTTTATGTCCGGACGACCGTCATCCTGTTTGGTCTGGTGCTGTTTTCGTATGCGATGGCGAATTTGCGTGGGATATTGATCCCTTTTTCGTTTGCCCTGTTCCTGGCGGTTTTATTGAACCCGCTGATGGAGCGGCTTCTGGCATGGGGGTCCCCCCGGGTGGCGGCAATCACCGTTTCGCTGGTCGTAGCCATTTTACTGATCGGCGGGATCTGGTATTTCCTGGCCAATCAGATCATGCAATTCACCGATCAGCTGCCGTTGCTCCAGCGGAAGGGAGCGGAATTGATTGCGCGGTCGCAGCAATACCTACTCCGGGAATTCAATATTCCGATCGCGAAAACGGATTCCTACCTCGCGGAGGCAAGGGCGGGGATACGGCCTTTGCTTGGCCGAACGCTCGGGACGGTTGCGGGGACGGTGGGAACAGTCTTTTTGCTGCCGGTTTACACATTTCTGCTCTTGTATTACAAAAGCCTGATCCTGAATTTTCTTTATGAGATCTTCGCGGAGGAGAATGCCGAAGAGGTCAGCACGGTGTTGCGCCAGGTGCGGGGAGCGATCCAAAGCTATATGTTCGGATTACTGATCGAGGCTTCGATCGTGGCGACGCTGAATACGATCGCGTTGCTCATCCTGGGAGTGCCTTATGCGGTGCTCATGGGAGTATTGGGGGCGCTTTTGAATGTGTTGCCCTTCTTTGGCGGGATACTGGCGGCATTGCTACCGATGATGGTGGCGACAATTATGAAGGACGGATACAATACCCAGATCTGGATTGCCGTCAGCTATATGATCATACAGTTCACGGACAATCATTTCCTGATACCGTATATCGTTTCGGCAAAGGTTCGGATCAATGCGTTATTGTCAGTGGTCGCGGTATTGTTGGGAGGTGCGGTGTGGGGGCTGTCGGGGATGTTCCTGTCCATTCCATTTATCGGCGTATTAAAGATTGTTTTTGACCGCATCCCGGAGATGCAGCCGTGGGGGCGGTTGCTGGGGGATAAGGTGGAGCCCAGGCGGGTGGCGCGGCGGGGACAGATCAGGGCGGTGAAATGAGGGGGGCTTTCGGATGCGGGATTAAGTTGCCGCGTTCAAAGCCAAAGATAGGGCGATCGAGCGCAATTTTGTAGGTTTGCGGCCATGTTGGAAAAAGTAATCAGCGCATTTCTGCCGGAGATAGAGCGCCCGCTGTTGCAGCCGGTCGGTTCGGGGCTTATCCATCATACCTGGAAGGTCGAAGTGGGGGGCGGGCGTGCATATATCCTGCAAGAGGTCAATACCAATGTCTTTCAACGGCCGATGGCCATCGCGGCAAACCTTGACAGGATCGGACGCTACCTGGCGGAACATGAACCGCAGTATTTGTTTGCTGCGCCGCTTCGCACGACAGCAGGGGCAGTGTTCTTTGAAGATGAGCGGGGGAGTTTCTACAGGATGTTCCCGTTCGTCCGCGGGTCGAGAACCTATGATGTGGTCGAGAGTCCGGAGCAGGCGTATGAAGCGTCGAGGCAGTTCGGATTGTTGACAAGCCATCTCCGCGGATTCGATGTATCGCAATTAGAGGAGACCTTACCTCACTTCCATGACCTGGAGTTACGATATGAGCAGTTCGAGCGGGCGGTGGCTTCGGGGGATCGTTCGCGGGCCAGGGATTCGTTGGCCCTGATCCGGTTTCTGCAAGGACGGCGGGAGCTGGTGGATGTCTATATCCGAATCCGGCATGACCCGGAATTCACGCTTCGGGTGACACATCATGATACCAAGATCAGTAATGTGCTTTTTGATCAGCGGGACAAGGGGCTTTGCGTGATCGATCTGGATACGGTCATGCCCGGATATTTTATCAGCGATGTCGGAGACATGGTGAGGACCTATGTCTCGCCTGCGAGTGAAGAGGAGGTGGATCTGACGAAGATCGTTATCCGGCGGGAATACTATCAGGCGATCCACGACGGATATCTGGGTGTAATGGGAGATGCGCTGGGTGCGTCCGAACGGGAGCAATTCTTTTATTCCGGGTTATTCTTATCGTATATGCAGGCATTGCGGTTCCTCGCTGACCATCTGAACCAGGATGTGTATTATGGGGCACGATATCCGGGGCACAACTATTATCGCGCGGCAAACCAGGCGGCATTGTTGCAAAAACTGATGGAACTATAACAGTTCATGTTCCGAATGGAGTTCGGGAATCTCGACGGTCGCGAAGCCTTTATTTATGAGCCGATCCCGGAAGGCCTGCTGGACGTCATATTCGCCATGGACGACAAAGACGGTTTTGACCTGTTTGGGGTCCTGGCAGGAAAGAAATTGCAATAAGTCTTCATAGTCACCGTGGGCGCTCATGCTCCGGATGCTTCCGACCTCCGCGTGGACTTCGTGCGGGACGCCGAAGATGTGCACCTCCTTTGCGCCGGCCATAAGGCGGCCGCCGAGGGAGTGCGGTTCACAATAGCCGACAAGGAGGATGGTATTACGGGAGTTCTCGATATTATTGCTGATATGATGCACGACACGTCCGGCGTCGGCCATGCCGCTGGCGGAAATGATGACACAAGGCTCGCTGCGATAATTAAGGAGCTTTGATTCATCCACCGTCTTTATGAATTTAAGGCCTTGAAACGAGAAGGGATCATTGTCGGTCTCGAGGACTTTCCGGATGGCTGCATTGAAATATTGCGGGTAGTTTTTTACGATCTGCGTGGCGGCGACGCTTAGCGGGCTGTCAACATAGTAATCGAGAGGCGGGAGACGTCTTTCTTCTTCCAGCTGATTGAGGGCGAAAAGCAGCTCCTGGGTTCGGCCGACACTAAACGCCGGGATGATCAACTTGCCCTTTTTCTGCAGGCAGGTCTTTACGATCCAATCGAGGAGCATGTCCGGGGTGGTGGAGGCAGGGTTGTGGAGACTGTTGCCGTATGTAGATTCGATGAGGATGTAATCGGCTTGTGGGAACACCTCCGGAGCGCGAAGAATAACATCTTTGTACCGCCCGACGTCACCGCTGAAGGTGATATGATATTCCTTCCCTTCTTCCTTGATCTTCAAATGAACGGCTGCACTGCCGATGATATGTCCGGCATCGGTATAGAGCACTTGCACGTCGTCATCGATAGGGTGCCACGTGTCATAGTCGATGTCGACAAAGTGGTCCATCGCGCGTTTGGCGTCATCGGTATCGTATAGCGGTTGGAGATAGGGCTGTCCCTCCGCTTTCCGGCGCTTGTTGGCATATTTGATGTCATCCTCCTGGATGCCCGCGGAGTCTTCGAGCAGGACGCCGGTAAGTTCGTGGGTAGCGGGGGTACAGAAAATCTTTCCTGAAAAGCCATCCTTGACCAGTTTGGGTATAAGGCCGCTGTGGTCGATATGCGCGTGCGACAGGATCAGGTGGGTGACCTGGGCGGGGGTGAAGCCCCAGTTGCGGTTCAGGACGTCGGTTTGGGGACCCATGCCCTGGAACATGCCACAGTCGAGCAGATACTTCTTACCATTGTTAAGGCTGATGAGGTGTTTAGACCCGGTGACGACGCGCGCGGCGCCGTGGAATGCAATCTTCATTTTGACTTGACCTTGAAGGACCAAGTTATGTAAAATTCCGCTACCAAATCACCATTGCTGTTGGTGCCGGTGGCGCACGCCCGGACGGTCTGTCCTTCACCGGTAGTAATAGCTGCTTCCACAGCGGATTGGATCGCGGGGCCGTCTGCGCATCGGAATCGAGTCCGGCCGGTGGCTTTCTTATGGTAGTTGGCTTCCAGGCGGACGACAAGCATGGAGACGGGAGGTTTGCGATTGAAAAGTTGGTTCATGACAAGGATGCCGGTACTCATTTCCGCGGCCATGGCCAGGCAGGCGAAATAGGTGGATCTAAAAGGATTACGGGTAAACCATTTGTACGGGACGGTGACGGCGCAGGCGCCGGCGTCGAAATGCGTGATGCGAAGGCCGGCGAAAAAGGCGCTTGGCAGGCGGGTGATGAGGTAGAGGCGAAATTTCAGGTGGTTGGTAGCGATGCGCTGAAAATCAGACATAGTCAAATTATTTTTTGTCGATCTCGACGATGGCGGCGACGACCGGGCTGCGGTCAGCGGTCGGAATGGTAAACTGCATATTGCCTTTTGCGGAGGCGATGAACCGGATGTTGCGGGTGAGCTTTTCGCCCAGGGCGGCGTTGACCCTTTCGGCATAGTCCCCGGCGGCGTTCTGACTGATGGTGTTGTTGAGGCCGACCCAATTTAGAGGCGTGGCGCTGACGACGACCGCAATCTCGTCACGGCGCCCTATGGAGTCGGGGGTCATGCTTTTGTCCTTCGGGAAGAGGCGGTAGCCGGTGATGCCGCAGAAGGGGGAATATTTTGTTTTTTCCGGGTTGGTGGGACTGGGATAGGGAAATAGCGTATAGCTGGTGCCGTCGGTCTCTTTGCCAAATACATAAATATAGCATTCCCCCGTATTTCGGATCTCCATCTTAAAGCGCGTGCCGATCCTTAGCGGCGTAACGGTCTCGAAGATGTTGTTGTTGTTCAGGTGAAGCGGGATATATTCCTTATTATCATTTTGCACGAGGCCGATCTCGCAGCTCAGGGGCGCCGCTGCCGCGGCGCCCGTCTTTTGCATCGGTTCGATACCATAGGCTTCGCGGACAAAATATCTGAAATCGCGGTAGCGCACCCAGGCAAAACCGTTATTGCCCCATTGCGGGCCCCAGCTATTCATGAGCAGGAAGGCCCCGCCGTATTTTTTATCATCATATCCTACGACACATTGGGCGTGTCCGCCAAAACCCATCTTACTGCGGTCTTCCGCGGTAGGGGTCCAGACATCCTGCCCCATCATAGGCTGCATATAACTTCCGCCCACTTCCATGCCGATCACGACGGGCGCGCCCTGGGAGATGTTCTCTTTTATTGCGTGCAGGTCGAGGACGTCATTCCGGTCGCCGCGGGTGAGACGGTTGAAGCCGCGCATCCGGTAGCGTCGGGCCTCTTCGAGCTGCTGCTGGTCGGGCTGGCGGGAGCAATTGTGGTCGTCGTACGGAAATTCGTTGTAGGGAATGGAGCCGCTTTGGGTCATGTATTCCATGGCCCGTTCGATATAGGAGCCGTCGCAATTGTCCAGACCGATTTGGTTGTATAGAAAAGACGGACTGAAGCGAAGGTTGTCCGGTTCTTCGCCGGTACGCGCGGCCTCTTCGATGGTGCGCGCGGCATATGCGCTGCTCCAGGCGACGCAGCTACCTTGTTGACCCTGGTCGCCGACCTGCGGCGCATAGCGTTGGAGATTGGCGGCTTCGGGAAGCGGGTTCTTCGTGGAGTCGTCGGCAAGGGGTTCGTAAATATTCGCCTTTTCGAATTGGCGCGGGTCGAGGTAGCCGCCGGTAGCCAGACGCGCAATCGGATTGGTGATCGTATTGCCGGCGTTGCAGCCACCGCGGCCGAGAAAAAAGTAGCCGACAAAGGCGATGATGATCAGGATGACCAGACCGCGCCCCCGAAAGAGCCCGAGTAGCAATAAGATAAGGCCGAATAGGCCGCCGCCTCCCCCACCCCCGCCTTCATACCCGGAGTCGGATCCGCCCTGATCGTCAGAATCGCGGGAGTCAGGGTCATCGACCATGCGGATGGGAGGCATAGATGCGCGCTTTGGTGGGCGCTAAAGTTAGGGAATTTTGCGGTGCGGCATCCGGGGGATGCGGCGCGCTTCCCTCGCCGCGGAAGTTAAAGCCCGATCTGGTTGCGGAGGAGGTCGGAGAAGGTATCGCGGCGGCGGATCAGGTGAGCGTGGCCGTCTTTGACAAGGACTTCGGCGGGTTTGTAGCGGGAATTAAAGTTGGAGGACATTTCAAAACCGTAAGCGCCGGCATTGAAGAAAACGAGGTAGTCGCCTTCGCGGACTTCGTTGATGCTCCGGTCCCAGGCGAAGGTGTCGGTCTCGCAGATATTGCCGACTACGGAATAACGTTGAGGTTCACCGTCGGGGTTGCTTATGTTAACGATGCGATGGTATGCGTCGTAGAACATCGGGCGGATGAGGTGGTTAAAGCCGCTGTCGACGCTTACGAAAGTGGCGGCGGCGGTTTTTTTTATGACGTTCACTTTTGTAATGAAGTAGCCGCACTCGCTGACGAGGAATTTGCCGGGTTCGAACCAAACCTGCAGCGGCTTCCCGCCCGGGTTCGGATGGGATTTGAAGGCCTTTGCGACGGCATGAGCGAGGGCGGGAATGTCGGTTTCGGTATCGCCGTCTCTGTATGGGACTTTGAATCCGCCGCCGAGGTCGATAAACCGAAGGTCATGGAATCTGGGGATGAGATCGAACAGGATCCCGATTCCTTTTACAAAGACGTCGACGTCTTTTATCTCGCTACCCGTATGGATATGGAGGTCGTGTACCTTCAACTGATATTTTTTGACCACGTCGAGGATCAATTCGATCTGATCGACTGGGATGCCGAATTTTGACTTGTCGTGGCCGGTAGAGATCTTGAGGTTGCCGCCGGCCATAATGTTCGGGCGAAGCCGAACCCCAACGGGGTACGCGGAGCCAAATCGTCGGCCAAATTTGTCCAGATTCGACAGGCTATCGATGTTGATGATGACGCCAAGGGATTGAGCTTCTTCGATCTCGTCAAACCCGATCCCATTTGAGGTGTACAGGATACGTTCCTTTGGGAATCCGGCATGCAGGGCCAGACGCACCTCATTGATGGAACTGCAGTCGACATTGGCCCCGAGGTCCCGGATGTACTTTAAAATATTGATGTTGGTGAGTGCTTTACAGGCGTAGAAGAAGACCGTGTTGCTATCGCGGAAGGCGTCGGTAAGCTTTTCGTACTGCTGTTTTATCTTTTCCGCATGGTAAACGTAGAGCGGGGTGCCGAATTCTTTGGCGAGTTGGATCAGCCGGTCGGGCGCGAGGGATTGGGACATGGCAGCAGGTTATTTTTGCGGGTCCTCTCCGGAGGTATCGCCCTCCGTCGGGATATCCGGGTTGGGGGTGTCTTTATCCGCGGCCGAGGCATCGTCATCCGGATTGCCTTCGAGCTCGCCATGGCCGTTGACGGTCATGGAATCGTTGATTGGCGGAATGACGGTGGGTTCGACGAGGGTTTCGGCAAAGACTTCTTTTAGTTTCGGCAGGTCGGCAGGAGAATTGATGCCAAAGTAGTCCATGAATGTTTTTGACGTCGCATATACGAGTGGCTTACCGGGCATGTTTTCATTGCGGCCGGAAATAACGATCAACTCCTTTTCCAGCAGTTTCTGGATGCTATAATCGCTGTTGACCCCGCGGATGGACTCAATCTCGCCTTTTGTTATAGGCTGTTTGTAGGCTACGATGGCTAACGTCTCCAGAGCGGCGGATGATAGGCGTTTGAGGTATTTGTCACCGTTGAGCTGAGCGATGGTCTTGTGGTAGTCTTTCTTTGTAAGGAACTGCCAACCGCCTCCGCTTTCCCTGACTTCAAACGGATAGAATTCGCTCGCGTATTTTTCAACGATCCCGTCGATCCCGGTCTGGACCTGCTCGAGGGTGAGCTTTTCTTCCATGAATCCAAATGCGTTATTGATCAGCTCGGTGATCTCCATGGAGGTCAACGGCTTGTCGCTGGCAAAGATCAGCGCTTCGATATGCGGGATAATGCTTCCGATTTCCATTCCGTCTGTTTACCCTTGTAACGCGGCAGCTCCGCTTACGATTTCCGTCAGTTCGGTTGTGATCGCGGCCTGGCGTGCACGGTTGTACGAGAGGCGAAGCGATTTGAGCAGTTCGTTGGCATTGTCGCTGGCCTTGTCCATTGCGGTCATTCGGGCGCCATGTTCGGAAGCGTGAGCGTCGAGCACGGCCTTATACAATTGGGTGTTGAGTATCTTCGGCATGAGTTCGGCGATCAGTTCTTCCTTGCCTGGTTCGAAAATAAAGTCGGCCTTCGCGCCGCCAGTTCTGCGCTGAACCTTCGGGATTGGGAGGAATTTTTCCAGGATAAAGGTCTGGGTAGCGGCATTCTTAAACTGGCTGTATACGATTTCGACGGCATCAAACTCTCTGTTCTCGAAGGCCTTCACGGCCGCCTGCGCGGCAGACTGAACGTGTTCGAAGCTAAGCTGCAGAAAAATATCCTTATACGTTTCGGAGACGTTATAATTATTCTTTGCAAAGTGTTCATAGCCTTTTTTGCCGATGGACCAGATGCTGACATTGCCTTTGGCGAATTGAGAGGCGTATTTTTCCCGGATGGTTGTTTTTGTCAATTTGATCACGTTGGCATTGTAAGCGCCGGCGAGGCCACGGTCGCTGGTGATGGCAATGATCAATACTTTTTCAACCGGCCGGTCAACGGCGAGGCTCAGGCCGATGTCGCCTTCGGAGCTGCTGACAATATTGGAAAGGACTTCCTGGAGTTTCTGGGCATAGGGACGCATCTGGATAATTGCATCCTGGGCGCGGCGAAGCTTGGCCGCGCTGACCATTTTCATGGCCTTCGTGATCTGCTGCGAATTTTGGATGCTTTTTATCCTGTTGCGTACCTCTTTCAGTTGTCCTGCCATAGCGTGCCTTTAAAATGGGTGCGAAAATAAACCAAATCAGGCAGAACTGCGCGGTTAAATCCGAAATAATGCGGACTTTTGTAACTCAACTATGGAAAAGAAGTCTAACGAACGCAGGAAGAAGAACCTATCCGCAGCCAGGAAACGTAGTTCGCCCGGCAAACCAGGCGCAACGGGAATGATCAATAAAACGGATACGGCCGAACGGCCGGTGAGGACCGGGAAAACCGGCGCTACGGGGGTCCTTAGGGAAACGGGAATGAATGAGATGCCAATCGAAGAGAACGGATCCGGTAATAAATTGAAAACAAAGCATTTGAGCGGAAACGGTCGGCCAACGGCGAGCGGGCGCAAACGGGTACCGGTGATCCTGGTGACCAATGATGACGGGATCAATGCACCGGGGATCCGCAACCTGGTGGAGGCAGTGAAAGGCTTGGGCAAGGTGGTAGTCGTGGCGCCGGACAAACCGCAATCGGGGATGGGGCATGCTATTACGATCGGCAACCCGCTTCGGCTGAACCCCATGCATCATCTGTTTGACGGTGTCGAGGCGTGGCAGTGTTCGGGGACACCGGTTGACTGCGTAAAGCTGGCGGTTGATAAGGTATTGAGGCGAAAGCCGGACTTGTGCCTCAGCGGGATAAATCATGGGGCCAATCATTCGATCAACGTTATCTATTCGGGAACGATGTCGGCGGCGGTGGAAGCGTCCATCGAGAGTATTCCATCGGTGGGTTTTTCGCTGCTGGACTATAGTGTGGAGGCGGATTTTACGGCGGCGCGGAAGTATGTCCGGATCATCGTAGAGCAGGTGCTCGAGCATCCGCTTGATAAGCACCTGATCCTCAATGTGAATTTTCCGGCGGTACCCGAGAATTTGATCAAGGGGCTTAAGGTATGCCGACAGGCGTACGCAAAATACGAGGAAGATTTTATCGAGCGGTTTGATCCAAATAAAAAGAAATACTATTGGTTGACGGGTAAGTTTGTAAATTTTGATCCGGGTCGGGATACGGATGTGTGGGCGCTGGAGCACAACTATGTAAGCGTGGTACCGGTACAATTTGACATGACGAATTACGTTCTTAAGGGCAAACTCGAAAAAACGTGGAAATCGTGATATTCAAAAAAGACAATCTCCGGCTGGGGTTGGTGCTCGGGCTGGTAGCGCCGATCGTCAGCCTGGCTGTTTACTATTTTGTGAGGTTCTATCCCACCTTTTCCATGCGGGACTTCTATTTTTATTTGCGTACGAACAAGCAGCAGGTGACGGCGATATCGGTGCCCTGTTTGCTGCTAAATATTGTTTTGTTCACCGTCTATATAAACTCTCACCGGGATAACACCGCAAAGGGTATTTTTGCGGCGACGATTCTTTACGCGATTGGGGCCTTGCTTTTCAAGTTTGTGTGAAGGGCTTCGCCCGAAGCGGAGGGGCGCGAAACTTTCGAAGGGGTGGGTGCGGGATGGGTGAATTCTTTCAAACTTCATTTGGAGCGAGGCGGTTGAAGCCTTATTTTTGCACTCCTTTTTGAGACGGGCCGGTTGGCCAGCCGGTTTTGCCGGAGAGAATGGAAGGATTGGCCTATAGTATAATGGTAGTACGACAGATTTTGGTTCTGTTTGTCTTGGTTCGAATCCAGGTAGGCCAACCTCACTGGACAAATCAAAAACTTCTTTGGTTTGTCCAGTTTCATTTTGGCTGAAACCCACGTCCAGCGCGTATATCAGCTCAACGGCTTCATTAACCCTTGTGGTTCGATAACGGAAACCGTCAAAAGAGAGTTTTTCGGGATAAATCGAACCAATGATAACCCGCTTCCGCTTTACATCCCCTTCCTTATATAATTCGTCCAGGTGGGCCAGATTGGAAACGGCCTTTTCCAGCAAGAGCTCTATGTTGGTGGACACCCGGGAAACCTCAATTAGCCGTACTTCCAGCATTTCGATCTTTTTCTCATTTTCCCGCTTGATCTCCCGGAAATCCTGGGCGTCTATTTCTTCTTTCAACAGCAGTTTCCGCCCCCTCGACACTTCCTGGTTAGCCGCCTCGATCTGTTCACTGATGACCCTAATGTCATCCCGATGGCTTTTGGTCCTGATCTTGTAGGCCGTGTTCAGGACATGAGCGTATGCCTTTTCCATCCCAGGCCGGGGAATGTATTTCCGTAATTCGCGGCAAAAAAGCTCGTTCGCGTTCTCCGCCTTGAACCGGGCTCCGCAGGAGGAACTGCAATGGTAATAGTAATACTGCCCTCCGTTTCCTTTCGAGGCGCTTCCGGTCAAGAGCTTGCCGCACTTTGGGCAGAGCAGGTAACCCCGTAATTGCAAAATATCCTGAGCCCCTACCTTCGTCCGATAATTCTTCTTTTTCCCGTCCAGGTAGTCTTGCACATCATAGAACAGAGATTCGGAAATAATCGGCTGATGAAGACCGGGCACCGTTCGGGCCGTTTCATCTTTGTACGGGGCAATGTAAACTTTTCCGCAATAGACCGGGTTACGAAGACTATTCCAGAAATTCGCCCGGCACATATTCAGTCCCTTTGCCTTGGCCTGCTTGTAAACATCCAAAACCGTATACTGCCCGGTTGCAACTGTTTTAAATGCCCATGACAATAAACCGGCTTCGGGTTCTTTCGGGGCAATATACTTTTTGCCATCCTCCGTAATTTTGTTGACATAGCCTATCGGGGCCTGTCCCATCCAGCGACCTTCTTTTCTCGCCCGCCGCATCCCATGCAGCACGTTCAATGCCCGCCGGTCGTTTTCCACTTCCGGAGCCGCCAGATAAAAAGCCAGCATCATTTTGTTTTCAGGGACGGAAAGGTCCAGCGGTTGCTCGATAGCTTGCGGCTCGACTTCCAGCTTTCGCAGGGTATTGATCATTTGGTAAGCGTCCCCGGCATTCCGGCTAAAGCGGTCCCATTTGATGAAAAGGATGCAATCGATCTGACCACGCCTCTTTTTTAAATCCGCGAGTAGTTTCATCCATTCGGGCCGGTTGAATGTTTTGGCGGAATGGTCTTCGCGGATCACCTTGCGGATAGTGATCTTTTGCAGCTCACAATACTTCCGCAACCTTTCCTCCTGGTCGCGTTGGGAATATCCCTTGTCTGCCTGCTCGTCCGTGGATACACGGATATACAAATCTGCGGTCATAGTGATAGGTATTGATCCAAAGTTAAGTTAGCCAATTTCCACATGAATTCCAGGATAATCCTGGCTTCTTCTAGGGTTACGATTGTCCCATAGTCACGGAGTATTTGTACGATATCTTCGGGTTTGATCTGTTCCATTTTGGACCTCCTTCATTTTCAACAGCACAATTTTCTATTCACAAGGACCAAGGCTAAGTTACAATTTGTTTGGGTTATTTTTGCTTTTTGAACAAACTTTTTTTATCTTTACGGAAGAATTGTTAAACGCCATGCCGAAGGAATTCTATAAAGTCACGTATAAAACCTACTTCAATGAGCGCATTAAACCCGTCCTTTTTCGGGGTCGGGAAACCTCACCCCTATATGTCCAGATCACCTACGACCGGAAGACCACCACGCTCAAAAGCTATTACTTCGATATCTTCTCCCAGCCCAAGTATGATTACATCGGAATGACCATCGACCAGATGGACACACTAGAAAGCCGGGTGATCAATTACGTGACTGCCAGATATTCAGACAAATTCACCATGGCAGACTTTCCCACATGGTATAAGATGTTTAACAAAGATGTGTTGGATAGTCTGGAAACGCCCTTCAAGGAATGGCTGATCAGCTACTTCGAAGCGGAAAAGGTGGCCGGGTACGCTACCCTATTGCGGCAAGGGATGCAGGAGGTTTGCGCGCTAGAGCTATTGGACGAATTCAAGCTCAGCCTTGCCCCTGATCTCTATGAACGGTTGATCAGTAAAGCAGCAGCCGAAGCCCCGCCCTATATCCCTCTGGCGGCCTATGTACGTGATCGTCAGCCTAAAGGACCTTTTTGTCTGCCATTGCACGATTGGTTACAACAGGAACGGCAGGTGGACGTCGAGGAATTCATGTGGTATCCCTACAAAGACTATCATATAACGCAGATGTTCAAGACAGTAAGAAAGCTATTATACCCTCAAGGTCTTCCGAGTTAGTTCTATGAAACATTTTAAAGCCATAGAAGGGGCCGCAAGCGGCCCCCGGATCAGGTTGCCACCTTCGGGAGCAACCGGCTAGATGTCCGCTTGTTAAACAAGCGAAGAAAACAGCCCCCCTTGCTCCGGAGTCGCGGGGTTAAGAATAAGAACCGAAAGGGAAGCCTTTCCGGGGGCCTGCCGCCCAACCTTAATTTTGTAAACGAGTAAAAGAATAGTGCAGTATGGAAAAGAAAAATCCCAACCGCTCCCGGATTATCGGCATCCGGCTCACTCCCCAGGAGTATGCAGAGCTCAACAGCCGTTTCAAGACGACTACCAGCCGGAAATTAAGCGACTACATCCGGCATGTATTGTTAAACGGTTCGGTCACCATCCGCACCCGCGATCAGTCGCTCGATGACTTTATGGCACAGCTAATCCTACTACGAACAGAGTTCCATGCCGTAGGAAATAACCTGAACCAATCCGTCAAAAGGCTCCATTCGATGAAAGACAATAAAGAGCTACTGCCCTGGATCATCGCGCACGAGGTTCACGTTAAAGCGATCTTTAAAGACGTCGAAGAAATCAAAGGCCGGATCAATCAATTTTCAGACAAATGGTTGCGCGCATAATACGGGGTAGTCATCTCTCCCGCACCCTCAATTACAACGAGCAAAAAGTTAAACACGGAGCAGCCGAATGTATCAACGCCGTGGGCTATCCAAAGGACCTGGATCAACTGAGTTTTTACGATAAGCTGCACCGGTTGGAGCACCAGGCCGCGCTTAACGAACGGATCACTGCCAACAGCGTGCATATTAGTTTGAACTTTGCGGACGCCGATAAGCTCGACCAGGAGAAACTAAAAACCATTGCGGATACCTACATGAAGATGATCGGATTCGGCAAGCAACCCTATTTAGTGTACGAGCACAAAGACGCCGGTCACCAACACATTCACATCGTGACGACCAATATCCGGGCGGATGGCAGTAAGATCGAAATGAATAATATTGGCCGCAACCAATCGGAAAAGGCCCGGAAAACGATTGAAGTACTCTATGGGCTGACCAAGGCAGAACAGCAAAAACAGACCCAAAGCCCGCAGCAGACGCCGGACCACTTCGGCCCCCCGAGGGTCCAATATGGGAAGAATGGCACCAAGCAGGCGATCTCCAATGTCCTGGAATATGTCACGCGGGAATATAAATTTACGAGCCTGGGCGAGCTGAACGCGATCCTGCGATTGTATAATGTGGCCGCTGATCCAGGAGAAAAGGATTCCCGGCTCCGCCAACATAAGGGATTATTGTACCGGGTGCTGGATGAGAACGGCAACAAGATCGGTACCCCGATCAAAGCCAGCGCCTTCTGGCATAAACCTACCCTGGCGAATCTGGAAAGGAAGTATGCAAAGAATGAAATCCTGCGGATACAGCATAAAGAGCACGTCCAGGTAAATATTGATTGGGCCTTGCGGAACGGAAAATTGACCCTTCAGGAACTAAAACAAGCACTTACCCGGGAGCGCATTGAAATGGTGGTCCAGCGCACGAAAGAGGGAAAAGCCTACGGAGTTACCTTTGTGGACTTCAAGTCCAAGTCCGCCTTTAAAGGGAGCGACCTGGGAAAAGAATACAGTGTGAAGGGATTGGAACAACGGTGCCGCATCGACCATGAAGAGACTAAAACCGTTACCCAACGCCAGGAGATCCGTCCCACAATGAGGCAGAGGCAAACCCCATCTTCCGGTCCCGGCACGCGCCCCGCCCCTTCCTTGCCGCCGCCCTCTTCTTCTCCTGATATGGGCCGCTGGCTTTCGCCGTCGATTCTGGAAATATTGTTGCAACCCATCCCCGAACAGGAAGGTGCACCGTATGAACTGACCCACGACATGAAAAAGAAGAAGAAAAGGAAGCCACGATTGTAGGTTTCGCGGGTGAAAAGAAAGTGGGTTAGGGTCGGGGTTAAGCTGCCGCAGCCGATGGGCGGGAGAATAAGGCCGGGCTTCAGTAACGGCTTTGGCGCTTCGCGGGGCTACCTCATTGCCCGGCCTTCGGTGCTTGTATCAGCCGGGCTAAAAAAAGGCAGCAGCAAACAGGGAATGGACTAATAAACGGGCAATGAAGTACCCCCCCGAAGGTTGTTCCTTTCGTGCAATTCTTTCATTTGATCCTGTGCTTCATCATTCCCCCGATATGATAGATTTCCCTCACATCGATCAAATGGGCGGCTTCGATGAGCTTCGTCAGATGCAAGTAAATTGACAGGCAGTTAATATTCGACCCGGCTTCAAACAGGCTATCTTTTCCCAAAGCATAGCTGAGAATTTCCTGCAAATCGCTCTTCCACTTCGGCAACTCTTTGAATTTGAAAAACCGTTTAAAGACCACATAGGGGTTTACATATTCTTTCAAGGATAGTGAATGCGGAATAAACTCCCAATCGGTGGTATCCCTACTCCAACCCCGAAAAAGGTTCGGATTGAATAGGTCATAATTGGGAATTTCAAGTGGGCTTTTCCTTTTCTGCTGGTTTATCAGGTAGGCCGCGTTAATAAGCGATTCGAATAAGCGCATGTGAAACAGCAGATCGCCCGGTGTATCCTTATTATACATCTTCGTCGAATTGGCGGCGAATAAGAGATTTCGAATGATCTTCCTATTCGCGTCTAGGCCCGCCGCCGAGAAAAATTCCGCAATGATCTGGTCAGGATCAGCTATTTCCTCTTTGTACCAGATGGAAGTTTCGGTATAATTGTGTTCCTGTTTCATAAAAGGAGGTTTAGTTTATTCTTGGTTGGTTTCCGTAAGAAGTGTGAAATGGATACCAGGAAAGGCGGTCAATATCCGGCCCCCGGCATCCGTCAGGACGGTGATATAGGTAGTGGGCAATTGGTCCTGATCAAACCCGACGATCTTGCCGACATTGACCGTCCGCCTGAAATCGAGGGATCCGGCCAGAGGTATCCCCGGCTCAGCAGATATATCCCGTAGGTAGGAAAGGATTTCCGGCACTGGTATGGTAAACTTGCCCGTTCCGGGGTGGCGAGGAATTTTGATATGGTGCCGTTCCAGGATGTGAGCCAGGGAAGCGAGGGGGAGGTAGTATGTTTTTCGCAGCAGGCGCTTCCGGTTCTTCATGGGCACCTGCATGAGCGCCCCGCTTGCCAGCTGGTTAAGCCAGTCCTGGGTATCACTCAGCAGGAAAATGAGCTTTATCCAGGCTTCTTCGTTGAACGGCGGGGTATTCTTTACCGTTTCTACTTGCTCCATATTTCAAAGTTTGTTGGAATGAAAGGATGAATGCAAGTAACTTCACCGACCGCTCATATTCAATTCGTTGCCCATATATTTTAACGGGTATTCTGAATATTTTACCGATATTTAAGGCGGGATTTCATTATTTAACCATCCTATAAAAAGGTTTAAATTCGCGACATGACAACGACCGACAACATGCCAAATAAAGTACATGAAGGCCGGAATATTAAGCGGTTCCGGGAGATGCTTGGGATCAAGCAGGAAACCCTAGCTCAGGAATTGGGCGACGACTGGACCCAATCGAAGGTTTCCCATTTGGAAACAAAGGATATCGTTGATCCGGCGATCTTGGAACAGGTTGCCAAGGTTCTAAAGGTTCCGGTCGAGGCTATAAAAAATTTTGATGAAGAGGCGGCGATAAACATTGTCGCCAATACCGTGAACAATCACGATAATGCCACTGGCAATTCATTGTTCATGTATTATCCGACCTTCAATCCCATCGATAAGATTGTACAGTTATATGACGAGAAGATAGCATTGTATGAAAGAATGCTGAAGGAAAAAGATGAACTACTGAATAAGATGCTGGCGAAGAAGAAGTAATTTCCTCCATCAATTCAATTTCAATCTTATGGTATTGAGGCAATGGCGTGGTAGGCGATGGCATTTCTGAATCTATGCTTTCCTTACATTGGAAAAACGAGATCTGATCTATGAAGCCAGGCATTTTATCTCCTTTTGTGCGAATAGCCCCAAGGAGATTCTGTAGGCGAGCCAAATTAATAGTTATTTTTACCCTAATTCAGAAGCTAATGAAATTTCAATTCTCAGGACACGATTCATTCGTTTGTAAGCATTTTTGGCTTAAAAAAGGTTACGATTTCATTCGTTCAAACGGGAATTTTAATGATGAACTAGCAGTAGTTGAATTGGGCGTTGGCAAAAATATGGTTACTTCAATTGCTTATTGGATGAAGGCTTTTGGCATTTCGGACAATTCCAATAATCTCACGGAATTGGGCCATTTTATATTTGATGACAAAAATGGAGTTGATCCCTACATTGAAGATTTAGGAACTGTATGGTTGTTACATTACTCTCTTTTGAAGACAAATAAAGCCTCTATTTACAATATCTTTTTTAATGAATTTCGGAAAGGTCGCATTGATTTTACAAAAGATCAGCTATTGAGTTTTTGTAAAAGATTTATGGAACAGAGGGAGAAAGGCGGATTTAACGAAAACACAATGAATTCAGATATCAGTGTACTCATTAGGAATTATCTCAAACCTATTTATAAGGAGACAAAAATTGATATCGAGGAAGACTTTTCGAGCTTACTGATTGATTTGGACTTATTGAAGCATTTCAAGGCGGAGAACGCTGAGGGTAAAATCGTTGATTGGTACCAAATCGAAAATGCAATTAGGCCGGACTTGCCCGATGCAATTCTTTTGTTCACCATTTTGGATAATGCAGGATTTGGAAATTCATTGTCATTTAAAGACTTGTTAATTGAAACCAACTCTCCCGGAGTGGTTTTCGCATTAAATGACACCGGCCTATATAGCAAGATTGAACAAATTAAGTCAAAAAATAAGAATATAATATTCACTGAAACAGCAGGGGTACGCGAAATGCAGTTTAAAAAGAAACCTAATAAATGGGATATCTTAAATGAGTACTACAAAAATTAAATTCTCACCTTCTATAAATATTGTCCGTGATAGCAAGTATCAGTTCAATTATATTTCCACGCCTAATGCTAAACAGGCCTTTTCGCAACTGCTAAATGATGCTCTAGTTGGTGTCAAATCCCATGTGATTATTGGTGCATATGGAACTGGCAAATCCTCAATGCTATTAGCATTTAAGCAAACGCTGGAAGGCACGGCAGTACATTTTAGAGGGTATGAAAAATTACTCAAACAGATTCCAAAGTATGAATTTTTAAGTATCATAGGAGAATATACTTCTATCCTGGATTACTTTGCTAAAGTTTTTCAGGTAGATAAAAAAGATTATGCAAGTGCTGATGTTATTAAAGCCATTGAAAAGAAATATAAGCAATTACAGAAAGCCCAAAAGGGGCTCGCTATCATTATTGATGAATTCGGAAAATTTCTTGAATATGCATCTAAACATAGTCCGGAATCCGAACTGTATTTTATTCAGCAATTATCCGAATGGGTAAATGATAGCAGTAATGATACGTTACTGATCACCACGCTTCACCAGGACTTCAATGCTTATTCATTAAACCTCAGTAAGAGTCAGCGTCAAGAATGGGATAAAGTAAAAGGTCGATTGAAAGATGTACCCTTCAATGAACCTGTAGAACAATTACTATATCTCGCGTCTCAAAGACTTGATCAAAGATATAAAAAAGGTATTTTTGACAAGAACTTTGATAAACTTTTTGAATGCATTAAAGAGGCTAAAGCATTTCCATTACGAGATTATTTTGAAAAGGATTTTGCTCAGAAACTTTTTCCTTTTGATATACTGTCTTTGTCAATTTTGACGCTATCCTTGCAGAAATATGGACAGAATGAAAGAAGTTTATTTTCGTTTATTGAATCGAATGATCAATACGGAATCAGCGATTTTTCATCAAAAGAAAGTTGTTATTATAGTATTGCCAATGTATATGACTATTTAATGAATAGTCACTATTCATTTTTGACAACAAAATATAACCCGCACTATGTTCAATGGGCAAGCATAAGAAGGGCTTTAGAACGAAAAGAAGGTGTTTTAAACGCTGCAATGCAAATGCAAGCTGGTGCCATCCTCAAGACAATAGGACTCTTAAATATTTTTGCAACAGCTACAGCAAAATTGGAGCCTAGGTTTTATATTAATTATGCCAAGTATGCTTTGGGAATTAAAAACCCAGAGGAAGTTATCAAAGAACTTGAAAAGCATAAGATTATTAGATATGTTAACCATAGTTTCAAATACATTTTATTCGAAGGAACGGACTTAGATATCGAACTAGCAATTGACGACGCGGGAAGGTTAGTTGAGAAAGTGTCTAGCGTAGTTAACTATTTGAATCAATATTTCGAGTTTCCATTCATTTCCGCAAAGTCTGTTTATTATAAAAAAGGAACTCCTAGGTTTTTTCAATTCAAATTGAGCGAAGAGCCAATAGTATCAACCCCTGAAGGAGAAGTGGATGGATTTATAAACTTAGTTTTTTCAGACAATGAAAAAATAATAAAGAAAATAGAAGAAACTTCCAAAATTGGTGAGGAAGCAATCCTGTATGGTTACTACAGAAATACAACTGAAATTAAAAATTTATTATTTGAAATTCAAAAGGTAAAGAAAGTAAAGGAAGTCAATATCAATGACAAGATAGCGATACGAGAATTAGACGCTATATTAGATCACTACATCAAACTCCTAAATCACTACGTGCTTGATAACTTATATTCCGCAAATGGGACAATAAGTTGGTATTATCAAGGAAAAAAACAGATTATCCCTAATAGGCAGAAATTTAATCAAGTTTTGTCGCGGATTTGCGACGACGTGTATCATGCGGTTCCTATTTACAGGAATGAGCTAATAAATAAGACAAAAATTTCGGCTCAAATTGCATTGGCTAGAAAAAGGTTAATTGAAAAATTGTTATCTGACGTAGCTAATGAAAACATCGGCTTTGTAGAGGCTGAATTCCCGCCTGAAAAATCAATTTACTTAAGCCTTATTAAGGAAACAGGCATTCACAGCAAAAAAGAAAATGGTTGGCTACTAGATATTCCTACTGATAAATCATTTGCAAGTCTGTGGCAAACTTCTATTGACTTTCTAAATAGTACAAAAACAAAAGAGAAAAGTCTCAGTGACTTTATTTACTTGTTGGTCTCTAAACCTTATAAACTTAAACAAGGGTTTTTGGATTTTTGGATTCCTCTTTTTTTACTTACCAAGACCGATGAATACGCTTTATATGAGAACAGAAATGGGCAACAAAGCTATTTACCTGAATTGACCGCAGATGTTCTCGAATTGATAAATAAAAAACCAGGTTCTTTTAACATAAAGGCCTTTGATGTTGCTGGTATAAAACTCCAGCTATTTAACCGATATAGAGTGCTACTCAATCAAGCTGAACATAGTAAACCAACCAATAAGCTTTTTATACAGACGATACGACCTTTCTTAACGTTTTACAGAGATTTACCTGATTATGCTAAAAATACCAAAAGGCTTGACAAGAGGACTCTCGCATTACGACACGTCATCGCAAACTCTAAAGACCCAGAAAAAACATTTTTTGATGATTTTCCAACGGCTTTGGGATACAACTTAAATGAATTACAAGCGAAACCGAAGCAGGCCGAAACTTTTATTAGAAACCTTCAGGAAGCTATCAAAGAATTGAGAATTTCGTATGAGGCTTTGTTAGACCGATTTGAGACTTATTTTCTATCGGAAATCCTAGGCACGAAGCTTTCCTTTCCTGATTACAAGGATTCCATAAAGATTAGATTTAAAAATGTGAAAGTGCATCTCCTGCTAAGCCACCAAAAGACATTTTATAATCGTCTGCATTCGGCGTTGGATGATAGAAAGTCCTGGTTAAGTTCTTTGGCTCAAGGTTGTGTCGGAAAACCCCTCAATTTATTTTCAGACGAAGATGAAGTAATGCTGTTCGATAAAATTAAAGATCTCGTATATGAATTGGACAATTTATCTGAAATAAGCAGGGACGATGTAGACGATGAAATTGAGGAAGTCTTAAAGCTGGAAATCACATCATTTGTGCAAGGACTAAATAAGAATTTATTACGTATACCGAAGAGTAAGAGCCAAGAAATGGAGAATAAATCGAGCCAAATAAGACTTTTATTAGGTAAAGATCGAAAAATGAATTTGGCAGTGTTAACAAAGTTATTACAAGAACTCTTAAGCCATGAGTAAAAATCCAAGACATTTATTAGGAATATCAGGAGGGAAAGACAGTGCTGCTCTAGCCATCTATTTAAGGAAGAAATATCCGCAACTTGATATTGAATATTATTTTTGCGATACTGGAAAGGAACTAGATGAAACCTATTCTTTGATTAATAATCTGGAAAGTTACCTAGGTAAAAAGATTACAATCCTAAAGGGTGCTGAAAAAAGTTCACAAGATCCTTTCGATCATTTTTATAATGTTTTTGGAAACTATCTTCCATCATCGAGCATTCGATGGTGTACTAAATATTTAAAGCTGTATCCGTTCGAAGAATTCGTCGGTGATGACCCAGTTGTTTCATATGTGGGCATTCGAGGTGATGAGGACAGAGAAGGTTATATTTCACGAAAACCAAATATTCAGTCGATCTTTCCTTTTAGAATGAATATTTGGAGCGAAGATGTAATTGCGAAGGTGATAAATAATTCCAATATCAAACGATTGGAAGAAATATATACTCTCTTGTTTCCTCCAAACAAAATCGAAAGGAGTTTGGAAATAATTAGGCAACCTGTTTCGGCAAGACTAACATTGCCCCAAAAACTTAAATTGATTTTGAACAATGGGGTTACAGAATTTAATCAAGCTGTATTTGAATTTCTGAAAAACACAAACTATCCATTGGCTAATGCGGAAGGCTTTCCATTGCTGGAAAATGAGGATGTTCTAATACGAGATGACATCTTTAATTTATTGCGAGAAAGTGGCGTTGGCGTTCCAAAATATTATGAGAAAGTATCCTTTGAGGTTGATGGACAAAAAGGGGAGTATGCCCGGAGTCGATCGGGTTGTTACTTTTGTTTCTTTCAACAGAAGATAGAATGGGTTTGGTTATTCGAACAACATCCAGATTTGTACAAATTGGCTATGCAATATGAAAATGCAAAGGAAGGTTTTACTTGGAATCAAAAAGAAAGTTTGGCTGAATTGATGCAACCGGAGCGCATTGCTACTATAAAGAGGGAGTTCCTAAATAGAAATAAGTCAAAAGCTAAATCACCATATTTAATAGATATCCTTGAAGATGCTGAATCTGAAGGATGTGCTGCTTGCTTTATATAAATGGAAATAGATCTGACAAATATTACTATTGACGGCTTTCGATTTATAGAGAATTTGCAAACTACAGCAAGACAACTAATCGTTTGTTCCGAGATAATTAAGCAACTTAATAATAAACAGTTGCCTAAAAAAGTATTGGAGGAACTTTTGGTTAAGTGGAGTAGCAATGAGGAATTGAAAAATCCAACTTATCGGGATAGCAAGGGCAAGGTCACCAATGGCGGTAAGAAGACAGCGGCTTTACGTTACTATTTTGCATTAAGCGAGTCTCTGGGATTGACAAAAGGGTTCAATAATGTTTACATGAACACCAACATTTCCTATACCCTTCTATATTTCCTGGCGGCTGAACAAAGTGAGAATTCTGGCACTCTCGGATTGTATGAAAAACTTTTTTATTGCTACCAACTTTTAAACGTTGATGCGGATGGAATAATGCTTTTGCTCGGGCAGTTAGCTGACTCGGAGGGCAAAACTCAGAAGTCCTTGCAAAGCGAATTCAAAGATGCGCTGAACGAGAGATTGGTATTAAAGGGAGAGCTAGCGTCAACTAGCATAAAATCTGTAATAAATAATAAATTCCGGGCAATTAATTATGTTTGGAAAAGCCCTGAAATTTATGCCGAGCACATTATTGCACCTAGATATGAATGGCTTGCAACGTTAGAATTAGTTTCTATAAAGAGAGGAAAAAAGTTTACCTACTATTCGCTATCTGATAAAGGTCGAGACTTCTACAATTTAATTCCAACAGTAGAGGGGAAAGGCTCTTTTAAAGACATAAGCGAAAAATGGCTTTCCAATTTCTTTTTTTATTTAATGGGCAACGTATTCTACGACAAAAACAGAACCAATTATTATATGCTCTCCGACGAGATTAAGGATTTAGAATTAGGAAGAGCTTTGGAGAGGGCGAGTAAAGCCGTGAAATCAAGTATTTCATCAAAATTACCGCTTATCAATACATATATATTCATTTGTATTGATCTTTTTGTGAACAGAGACATAGTTATAAATTTTTCAGAGCTTTACGAAAAATTGAAGCCCGGCTTCACTTATAATATGAAGTCCTATTTACCCAAAGTGACGGGACGCATTAACGAAAGCTATATAACAATTGCCTTGCAAAAATGAAACTTAATTGCATCATTGATACCTGTAGTTGCTTATGTTTGGATAATGCTGAGTTTCAGCAAAATTCACTACTTAAATGTCTTAACGATACTTCAATTCTAAATTACAGTAATGAAGTTCACATAGAATTGAGAGATCACTCT
>Ga0335085_10000454_pt1 | contig 116640 bp, 130 predicted proteins | sample Lox_Sample_45_FD_206712 | JGI IMG/M metagenome (GOLD analysis project Ga0335085, IMG submission 206712) | Soil microbial communities from Loxahatchee National Wildlife Refuge, Florida, United States - Lox_Sample_4.5 | ecosystem: Environmental > Terrestrial > Soil > Wetlands | place: USA...
ATCATCCGGAAGACTTGATCACGCGGTACTCCTCAGCTGCATCGTCATCGACTTCGACCTTTATGCGCTCCGCCCAATGCGCGTTGGAGCCGCGCTTCTTGACCCCGGAAATCCAGTACTCCTCGCCGGTCTCCGTATCGAAGAAGTTGCCCCGGATCCCGCCGCCCTTTGCCCTCTGGAGCTGCTTGCCGCGGTAGTAGACTGTCCGCCCCGATTGCGAGAAGGTCACCCATCCGATCCGGCCTTCGGCACCGTCGATCTTCCCGTCCTTGTTCTCGACGTACATCACCCGCCGCTTGTGCCCACGTGTGAGCTGGTTCTCCATGGCTTTCCCCCCACCGCCCGCTGGGCCGACCTATCCGCGTAAATCCCTGTCGTCTTGGGCCTATCTAGCTAATGCTAGGTTCGAGATTGCGCCAGCGCGCTTGTCGATGTCCACGTGGAGCTGGTCACCACCTGCCGCAAGAACAACGATTCCCCGGTCTTTCACGCCGGAGTACGTCTGATCGCGACTGCTGGCCACGGGCGCTGGATGTTAGCCTGCCGCGACGGTCAGCGAAGCAACCTTTCTCTTGGACAAGTCAACAGGCTTCGACTTCCGTTTTCCTTCTTCAAGAAACGTCACGGCGCCATAGAAATCTTCCAAACGAACAAAAGTACCAACGCTATCCGCCCATTCACGCAGCTTGCGATTGCACGTGCTTTCCCACGTCACCAGTTCGATTCCCCAGCCCTTTTTGTACATGCGCTCCAGATCGGCGCGGAAACCCACGCCGTCTTCATATCCCCGACCATCTCCTGTGAGGAGGACTGCTATACCAGGTTGCTCGGCATCAGTGACTGCCCTAAGCATCCACAGTTGAAGGCACTGATCCACTCCTTGTTCTTTTCCTGATGCGGCCCCACGTTCATATTTCTCGATCTTGACACCCGTTTCCTGGAGCCTATCCCACACCGCTTCGAGTTCAGGGGGAACGGACCCAACGCAGACTGCAAGTTCGATTTTTCTGTTTGCCGCGGCCAGCTTGAATAGATTTTCAAACTGTATTCGCACGTATTGAGGCCCGTATTTTCCCTCAACGTCAGACGCGACTTTTTTTGACGATATGAATACGTTGGAATTATCCCAAAAAATGTATACCGGCGGGCTTCCGGCTTTACTGGTTTCTGCAAGCGGTGTTTTGGGCATCCAATCCCCCCGGACTTCGCCTATTTACTTATTACACCCATGGGCGTGTGGGCAAAAGGACTGTCGCCCTGAATATGCTATGCTCCCCTAATCGGGCGAGTGCGGGGGGATGACATGCGCCGGTGGATCGCGATTTGGGCTTTGATAGTCACCGCGTTGTTCGCTGGCGGCGCGCAGGCCGCGTTGCCCGCCGTGACACAGGAAGACATCGAAGCCTTCTGGACAACCTACGGCGGCCTAGACGTGAACCAATACGTCAGCCCGCTGCTCGTGAAATGGCAGAACGACGCGAAGTCCGCGTTGCAGGACAGCACCCCCGATGTGGCTGCCGAGAAGCTGGCGACGAAGTACGGCTTCACGCGCGGCGAGATGCGCGAGTTCCTTGAGCTTTGGCTGGTCGCGGTAAAGCTCGAAAAGGCGGGCTACGGCTACTTGCCCAAGCCGCCGGACAAGGCTGTGGTCCGTGAACTCCACCTTCGGCTGGCTCGCTTCGCGGGCGTCACGGGGTACAAGCCGCTCGCATTGCAGGCGGTTTACCAAATCCTCACGCCTTACCACGGGTGCGAAGGCGACGAGTTCAACGCCGTGCTTGAACAGGCTGCCGACAAGCTCTCCCTTGGCAACGAGGTCAACTGGGCGACGCAGTGCCCCGGCTGGCAGCGTGCGTTCCTGAAGCTGGCCGGAAAGAAGAACTTCTCGCCGCTGGTGAGCATTGTTCGATACACCGGAAACGTCGCGAATGAGGACTACCTCGCGCTTTACTCGTACCTGAATAGTGATGCCGGCCTGGCCCACGTAAACGGCAAAGATCGCGAGATAGTGCAAACACATCTGGGCTACGATTACGCGATGCTGCTCTGGGAGTTGGGCCTTATCGATCAGGGCGTTAAGTTTGTGGAGAAGCTCCCCGCTTCCGTCCGCGAGCGGTTGCTGACGGGCAATGTCGAGCGGCGCGACGTGCACGCGGACGGCCTGAGGTTTTTTGTGGGCGATGCCGTCAGCGATAAATTCAAGACGACGCTGGCCGGAGCCTATTTGGTCGCTGGGCGGACCGAAGATGCGCGGCGCGTCTTCGCTCAGATCGACTGGGTGCCTCGGGCGCGGGCCTATCTCGCGTGCGGCCCCGGGCCGCTCACTCCGGAGGCGATTGGAAGGGGTGATCCGAAGTGCGGGGAAGTTGATCCTGACTATGCGAACGTGCTCATCCTGGACTTTCTGCTGAATCGTACCCACGACGATCCGGGTGCACTGCTTGCGGCGTTCTATCCCGAGAAGTGGAATGGTCCCTCTGGAGTCGTGTGGGTGGAGCTGGGCTGTCGCCTGCTTTCCGCGCCGCAATACCGGTCTCGATGCTTCGAGGCGCGTCGTTCGGAGGCTGCCAGGCTGAACAGGTCCAATGGGCCGTACGACGAGGACGGGTACGCGACGCGCGATGCTCTCCGCAATGGGGGGATTGAGGGTTTCGCGGAGGAGCGGGGGGCGTTCGAGAAGGCCCTGAAAGACGTCGCGGCGCGGCTCGACAGCAGCCAGGACACGTGACGATGCAGCCCACGAATTACGCATCCGCATGGCATGAGCTTCGGCGGCGCGAGTTCATCTACTGGCTCATCTTTTTCACGTTCTTGCCGGGCGTGGTCGGCCTAATCAAGTTGCTCGACTGGCTCTCTGCTGGGCTGGGCGATCACGCGGGGCAGTGGATCGCTATCGCATGGGGCGGCGCGTGGATACTGTCCGGATATTGGCGGACGACGTTCCGCTGTCCGAGGTGCGGGGAGCGATTTGTTGCGGACCGCTGGTGGGAAACCCGTAGCCTTCGTAGCCCGGAGTGCATTCACTGTGGGTTACCGCTGTGGTCCGAGGGCAGGGAGGAGCAGGCAACACGCCGGACATGAGCTGCGTCAGTCCACCGAGGCTGCAGACGGCGCGCACGCTCGAACGCCCGACCGGCCACCGCGGCAGTGCCGCTCGGCAATGGCCTGATCTTTGATCCTCTCGGTGAGACCAAGTCGGTGGCGCTCAACGTCGCGGTAAGGAGTAACCTGCGGCGCAGCTACAACACCGTCAACAGCTCAGCTGCAACTGATTGCAATTTATGACTTTCTCTTGTGTGGCTCTACAGGCCCGCCCTCCGGCCCTACTTCGTCCGCCATGCACCCGCTGCAATTCGTAGAACTGTTTTAATTTGGCTGATGGCGGCCTGACCTGCGCGATGGCCCTCGGCGAAGTGCGGCCGTATGCTTCCGTGCGGGGTGGCTGCGGGGGGCGGCGATGTGGCCTTTTTCGAACCGTGGATTGAGGGCGCTCGGGGCAGCGGTACTCGTGATCGCGGTATTTGCCGGTGGCGTCGGTATTGGTCTGCACTGGGAAGTGATCCGGGGTCGCGTCTCCGCACTGGTAGCGCATCCTGCTCACCCCGTCGCCGCGCCAGCGCCGGAGATCGTGAGCATCGCCGACCTGGATGACGGCGGCCGAAGCCACTGGGTGCCGCTCGGCGCAACCATCCATGTCCCAGGCAGCTCGCCCACGTGGCACGAACGCGTTGATGTCAGCGTGGTCGTCGCGCCGGACGGTTCTGTCGTGTCCGGCGACGCTGTCTCCGGCCCCGCCCCCTACCGGGCAGAAGCCGTGATGCTGGCGCGTAGGTGGCACTTCATTCCCTTCGAACGTGGCGGCAGAAAGGTCTATGCGCGCGTGACAGCGTGGGTAGATGTCGTTCCCAACGAACGCCGCCCCGATTACCGTATGCCCTTCCCGCTGGTGCGTGACTGGAACTCCCTCAAGATCACCTTCGAGCGAGGCGCGTGCTTCGGGGATTGTCCCTCGTACAAGCTGGTCATCCATGGTGATGGCACAGTGGACTACCGCGGCGAAGGCTCCGTCGCGATCCGCGGCGACCATCACGCGAAGCTGCCGCGCGCCACCGTCGAGCAGCTCGTTGCCCGGTTCCGTAAGGCGGAATTTTTCTGGCTGCTCGACGGCTACAACTGGGGTGGCGTGGATAATGCGACACAGGCAATCTCCATCGCCTTCGACGGGCGATTCAAGGAGGTGTTCGATTCAAACGGCGAGTCGGTGGGTCTTCCGACCGCCGTGCGCGAGCTAGAAGACGAGATCGACCAACTTGCCGGGGTCGAACGCTGGACTAAGGGCAACTCCGAGACTGGACCAAGCCTCGTCGCCGAAGGCTGGGATTTTCATAGTAAGTCGTGCGTGAACCGGTCGATGGTGGCAGGCGTTGTGCGGCTGGGTACCTCGCAGGCATTGCGCGATTTGCTCGCTGACGGCGCTCCCGTGGGACAAACCTGCGGTGAGACCAGTGGCGGTTTCGCCTACGACGCTGAACCCGAGATCGAGACCGCCGCGCGCCGCGGTGATGAAGAGATGGTCGTCGCGCTCATGGGTACGGGTGCGTTCCACGACCCGGCTGTCTTTAGGCGGGCATTTGTAGAAGCAGCCGAGGCAGGAAACCTTCCCGTCGTCAAGGCAATGCGCGGTGGGATGGCGATAGGACCGGATGGTTTCAAGAGCGAACCCGGTGATGCGGCGCTTCGGGCTGGCGCAAGCTCCTGCAACCCCGACGTCGTGCGGTACATCATCGAAACCACAACCATCGCAGACGTCAATGGTGTCGATGAGGACGGTGACACGGCGCTCCTCAAGGCTGCCAGCACGGCCGACGACGAAGAGAAGTTGCGATCTGGTGTGCGTTGCGACCGGACAATCCAGTTGTTGGTGAAAGCGGGAGCATCCGTGAAGGTGCACGACCGAAACAACCGGTTCACCGCGCTGCACTACGCCCAGATGAGCCCCGAGATTACACGAGTGCTGATCGCCGCCGGGGCTGACGTGAACGCGAAGGACGTTTCGGGCGATACCCCGCTGATCTCCAGTTGGGACCCCCGCGTGACGAAGTTGCTGCTCGAAGCCGGTGCTGACCCCTACATCAAGAACAACGACGGGCGTACCGCACTGGAAATGGCAGAGAAGGATACGCGCCCTGCGCTGCAGGCCTGCGCCAAGGTCCTCCGCGCCTGGATCGCCGCGCACCCGAAGAGCGGGCTTCGCAACTAAGACGCCGATCAGAAGACGGGAACAGCGATGAAGCACCCCGAGTGGTATCCTGATTGGCGGCATGACGCGGTTCATCAACTGCAGGAGATGAACGCGCGCCTCAAGGCCGAATATCGGTTAGATGATTGGCCGCGGTACGACTACGACGTAGACGCGGGGACGCTGATCTTCTCCGACCAGGGCGTGGCCAAGGTGATCGCCGAAATCCAGATCGCCGGTACGACGAGCCTGTCGGCTGGCAACTGGCTGTGGGCCTGGGGCAACTCGCATTGGCCCGCGGAACGCGTAACCGACGCTGAGCTCGTGCGTGCGTTCGGCGAAGAGCACGGCATCTGCGAACTGACCCACGACTATGTCGAGGAGGGCGATAACCTCAATGCACTGGGCTGGGAATTGACCAGCGTCATGGTCAGGATCACGCAAGCGCTAGGGGCGTATCGTCCGCCGGATCAAAACGGTGCCCTGTTTCTCACTTACAAAACAGTCATGTGGGCAACCTAGCGATGCTTCTGAGGGGGGAGATATGAGGATCGTCGGTTTCTTCGCAGTGTTCGTGCTAGGAGCAAGTATCGGCATTGGCGCAACGTGGTCGTGGATGGTATTCGGCCCAAGCGCCTACCCGAGCGTTTCACCCGGAGAGGTGCGCGCCGAGGATGATCATCGGGACTACTCCACCGCGAGCTCCATGCCGACAAAACAGCTCGCCAGCAGATTACTCGCCCGAGCGGGACGTTCCTTCGTCGCCGACACGCGTTACGGCAATTCCCCGTTCGATTGGGTCGGCTTCTATGCTCAGCCGAAGCCGTATGGTGACACGCTTTGCAGCGTCGACTTCGTCACGGTGCCCCGCAAGGTGGTCCACGGGCGCGTCGAGAAGCAAAACGACTTCTGGGAGGACGACATCTCCGTTGAGCGCATGTTCTTCGTCTGGAAACTCCCTGGTACCGATCCCAAGGTCACGCGGGAAGATGCTTGCGCTCATGATCGCGACTTCCGGGGCCGCCTCATCTACGCTCGGGAGACGTTGGACGTGTCCGCGCTTGAGCGGGAGGCCAACATCCTGCCTGTCGCGGTGGCGAAGGCGAAATCAGGCAAGGTTGACTTCAAGCTCACCTGCCTGGACGCACGTGACGACAACCACCCAAAGGCCTGCAACGGCGTCGAGCTGCTGGCGCACGTCGATTTGCGCAACGTGTCGCAGGTCGATCAGGCGGAGACGACGAAGACCGAGCATTCCGAGCGGCACGTGGACTGGGTTTACATGCGCCACGGCTGGATCGCGGGATGCGGCAAGAACGAAGCCACGAGGATCGAAGCCATCAGCACGCAGGTCTACGGCCGCCACGCGAACTGGGAAGGTGACCTGCAAGAAATCAACATCGTGCGGTCCACTTTCTGCTGAGCCAGGCGCGCGCATCGATGAAGAGCGCAGGAAGGTGTCGGTTAGGTTAGTGCTGGACGCCAACGTCCCTTGGCGCGCCCGGGTCCGCGCCGTGCAGTCCAATTTGTCGCCTGGGGTTGCTATATGGCTGGAGTGAGATTCTGATTTCCCCACATTGATGCTCGCAAAAGCGGTATCGACTTCGCATGCAAATTCATGAAGCTGGCCCTATGGATAACTTGGATTGTCGGAGTCGCATACGGACGTAAGCGCAATGTGTCCGCCGTATGCACGACGAGACGGACAGTGGCATGAACGAATCCTTCCATGCTTTCGATGTTGTTCATAGTGGCCAGTCTCTGGAGAGCGAGGAGCGCCTGCTTTCCGAGGATCAGGTCGTGAAACGCTGGCCATGTTTGTCTCGCATAGGCTTGCGAGCAGCCCGGAAGTCGGGAAGAATCCGTTGGGTACGAGGCCAGCGCGGATCAGCTTGGTATCGTCCGCAGGCTGTTCGCGATTACATACGCGATGAGTTGGAAGTGAAATGCCGCGACCGCGATCAGAGCCATTGTTTGAGCTTGGCGGGCAATGGATCGCGCCAGAGCACGGCAGCCGGAACCTGTATCGATTCTGGAATGACTCAGGATCTGGAAGAACACGTCGCGAGAGTCTGCGCACAACGGATATTGAAGCCGCAAAGCGAGCGCTCGCGGAAATAGTCGTCAAAGGTGCGCCAAAGACCGCGGACGCACGCCTCTCGGTCGTTCTCGAAGACTACTTCGTCGGGCAAACGGACAAGCTCCCCAGCAAGGACCAATCACGCAACGGCGGAAAAGTCCTCCTGAAACACTTCGGTGCAACCGCGCGAATCTCGTCGGTGACGGAAGCAAAGCAGCGCGAATTCGCCGAACAGTGTCTTGCCAACGGGTGGCGGCTTTCGTATGTCGCGCGAAACCTCGTGGTGCTCCGGGCCGCTCTGGCCTTTGCGCGGATCCATCATGAGGTCGTGTACACCGAAGCACAAATGGAGCGGCGCTGGGGGTTGCGGCCTTCTGCTCCGGAGAAAGCGCGCATACCGAGCGATCAGGAACTCGCGGCGCTATGGTCCCTGGACCTTCCCGAAGAGCTGCGCAGGTTCATCATTATTCAAATGGCCACTGGTGGGCGACCGCAGACCGCACTCGATCTCACGCCGGCGCAACGCATCAGGGACGCCTCCCTTGTGGACCTCAATCCTCCCGCGCGGGCGCAGAACAAAAAGCGCAGAGCGATCGTTCGGGTGCCGCGGGTACTCGCGGGTTGGCTAGACAAATGGGAGACCGATAAGGCAGGCATGGAGACGCGCGGAAATCACTACTGCGCTTATTCGACTATGGAGGGAGTCAAATCGGGCCTTGAACGCGCGGTGTCGAAGGCGAAGATCGCCAGAATCTCCACTTACAGCTTCCGCCACAAGGTAACGACTATTCTGCGGCTGGCGCGGGTGCCCGAGGACGAGATCGCGCTCCAGCTCGGCCACCGGCGCTCGAACGTCCGGACGACGGCTGGATACGGGGAGTGGGACCCCTCTTACCTGTCGAATGCGGCTGCGGCGATTGACGCCTGGTTTCTAAAGACCCAGGCCCTGACAACCCAGCCGCTGTTTTCCCAAGGAATTCCCAAAATCGTCCGTAAACGGAAGAAAGACGGCCGCCAAGTCCTTGATTCCACTGGAGCGGGCGAGGCGAATCGAACGCCCGACCCTAACCTTGGCAAGGTTATGCTCTACCCCTGAGCTACGCCCGCGCTTCCAAGTGGGAGGCGGGTTATCGCCTGTCGGCGGGCCACGTTCAAGGGGGGTGCGCTCCTTGCGGTAAACCGGCCCGATTCCGGGCGTTTCCGGCCCCGATCGGTCCGCGGTGCCGCGGCGGTCCACAACGCGCGCCGACGCCTGCGGGGCGCGTCGCCCAGCCCACGGTGCTAGGCCGACACCACCTCTTCGAAGATCGCGTGCGCCCGGGCCTGAAGACGAACCAGGCGGTGCTGCAGGGATGCGAAATCGGCCTCGCCCGACACCCGCATGAGCAGCGCCTTGAGGCCGGGCGTGGCGCTGTCCGGCTCCAGCGGGCCATCGAGCGCGATGCGCAGCACCTGCGTCAGCGCGTGCTGCAGATCGGCGGCGGCGATCAACGCATCGGCATTGCCGGCGGCGATGGCTCCCCCCTCGCGCAGGCGCCGCAGCGCCGCGATCGTGCCGGGCGCGAGAACCGAAGCATCTGCGGGAGCGTGCCTGAGCTGAAGCACCTGGGCGGCGAATTCGATATCCATCAACCCGCCGGGCGCATATTTCAGGTCCCATGCGTTCCGGCCGGGATACTGGGCGGCGACCTTGCGGCGCATCTCGGCGGCGTCCTGTGCGAGCGTGTCCGAAGCTCTGGCGAGCGTGCTGCGGATCACCGCCTCGACCCGGCCGGCCAGCCCGGGCGGCCCGGCGATGATGCGCGCCCGCGTCAGCGCCAGACGCTCCCAGGTCCACGATTCCGCGGCGTGATAGCGCGTGAAGGATTCCAGGCTCACCGCCACCGGTCCCTTGTTGCCGGTGGGGCGGAGCTGCATGTCCACGTCGTAAAGGCGTCCTTCGGAGGTGGGCACGGTGAGCGCGGCGATCAAACGCTGTGCCAGGCGCGCGTAGTAGAGGATCGGCGGCAGCGCTCTCAAGCCGTCGGAGGTCTCGACTTCCGGCGGCGCGTCGTAGACGAAGATGAGATCGAGATCGCTGCCCGCGGTCATCTCCGCGCCCCCGAGCTTGCCCATCGCCACCACGACGAACTCCCCGCCGGGCATGCGCCCCGCGCCGTCGCCGAGCTCCTGCGCCGTGCGATCGAGCAGGGCCGCAATGACGCACTCCGCGATGCGCGCAAAGGCGGGACCGGCCGCGTCGGGGCGCGCCGCGCCTTCGATCACCTGCACGCCGACGCGGAACATCTGCTCCCTGGCGAAGCGGCGCGCCGCATCAAGCGCATGCTCATAGCCGCCGGAACGCCCGATCTGTTCCTGAAGCGAGGCATCGAGCTCGGCGCGTGTTGGAAGCTCCTGCAGGAAACCGCGGTCGAGCAGGGCGTCGAGCGTGGCCGGCGCGTGCGACAGGTGCTGCGCCAGACGCGGCGCGGAGCCCATGATGGCGGCGATCAGGGTCAACAGCTCGCTGCGCGCGTTGAGCAGCGAGAACAGCTGCACGCCCGACGGCAGGTTCGAAAGGAAGCGGTCGAACTGCGCGAACGCCGCATCGGGATCGGCGGTCGCCGCCAGCGCCTCGAGCAGGGCCGGGACAAGCTCGGTGAGCAGCTCGCGGGCGCGCGCGCTGCGCATGGCGCGGATGCGGCCGTGATGCCAGCCGCGCACCGCGCCCGAAACGTGCGGGCCATCGCGAAAGCCCATCTCGGCCAGCGTTCCCAGCGTCTCGGGATCGTCCTCCACGCCGGTGAAGACGAGGCTGCCGCCTTCGCCGCCGAGCGGCGCGGAACGCTCGAACAGGCGCGCATAGTGGCCCTGCACCGCGGTCAGATGCGCGGTGAGCGCGGCGGAAAAGGACGCGACGTCGGCAAAGCCCATAAAGCAGGCGGTGTGCGCCAATTCGAGCGGGTTCTTGGGAACGGTATGGGTCTGCTCGTCCTCCATCATCTGCAGGCGATGTTCCAGGGTGCGCAGGAAGCGATAGGCGTCGGCCAGCTCGCCTGCGGCCGCCTCGCCGACCTGACCGCGCGCGCGCAGCGCCTCGAGCGCGGCAAGCGTGGAGGGCTGCCGCAGCGCGGCGATCCTGCCGCCGAGGATCAATTGCTGGGTCTGGACGAAGAACTCGATTTCGCGGATACCGCCGCGCCCGAGCTTGATGTTGTGGCCGGGAACGGCGATCTCCGAATGGCCGTGATGGGCGTGAATCTGCCGCTTGATCGAATGGATGTCCTGGATGGCCGCGAAATCGAGGTTGCGCCGCCAGATGAACGGTTCGAGCGTGGATTTCACGAGCTGCGCGCCGGCCTCTGCGTCGCCCGCGCAAACCCGCGCCTTGATCATCGCGGCGCGTTCCCAGTTCTGCCCCATGCCCTCGTAATAGGCCTCCGCCGCCGCGGTCGAGATGGCGATCTGCGTGGCCCCGGCATCCGGCCTGAGCCTAAGATCGAGCCGGAAAACGTAGCCGTCGGAGGTGGGCTCGGCGATCAGCTTGACCAAGTGCTTGACGATGTCGACGGCGGCGCCGCGCGCATCCTCGCGCTTCTTGAAGGGGAACCTGCCGGCTTCATAGAAAACGACGAGATCGATGTCGCTCGAATAGTTGAGCTCGAAGCCGCCGTACTTGCCCATCGCCAGCACGACAAGCCCGGTGGAGGACTCCAGCGCGGCGCCGCTTTGGTTTTCGAGCGCAGTGCCCTTGGCGGCCCGACGGAGCGCGAATCGCAGGGCGCTTTGCACCGCCGCGTCGGCAAAGCGCGCGAGCGCGCCGGTGACCTCATCGAGCGTGAAGATGCCGGCAATGTCGGCCAGCGCCACCACAAGCGCGGTGCGCCGCTTGGCCTGGCGCAATGCCGCCATGACATCCTTTTCCTTCTCGAATGCGGCAGCGGCCAGCGCGGCGGCTTCGGTATCCGCGAGCAAAGGCTGCGGGCCCCCGGCGAAGAAATCGGCGAGCAACGCGTGCTCGCGCAACGCCAGGCGGCAGAGGTAGCCCGAATTGCCGAAGGCCGATTCCAGAAGCGCGCGCGCCACGTCTTGCGGCACGCAGCCCAATTCCGCCAGCCGCTCGAAGGTGCGCGCCGCGCGGGCGCGGTCGAAGGGTGTGGGAAGGGATGTCGTAGAGAAGGCGAACGGCATGGGGTCAGTCTAAGGCGAATGGCCAATGGCGAGTAGCCAACAGGGGGGGCTTCGCACTTTCCCTGCGCGTTACTCCCTATTGGTCTGTTTCTTCATCGGCGGTCGCGGGAAGGAGACGGTGGCCTTGAGGCCGGGGCGGTTGTCGGCCAGCGTGAGCGTCGCCTCGTGCAGGCGCGCCACCGCCGCCACCAGGCTGAGACCCAAGCCGGTGCCCGGCGAATTGCGGCTCGATTCCAGGCGCACGAAACGCTCCAGCACGCGGGCGCGATCCTCGGGCGGAATGCCGGGGCCGGAATCCGCGACCGCGAGATCGACGCCCGACGGCGTCTCCGAGGCCGAAACGACGATGCGGCCGCCGGCCGGCGTGTACTTGATGGCGTTGTCGATCAGATTGGCGAGCGCCTGGCTGATCAGGCTGCGGTTGCCCTCCACCATCATGACGCCCGACGGCACCACCGACAGCACGACGGTCTTTTCCTCCGCCAGCGGCTCGTAAAGCTCGGCGACGTCGGCCACCACCGCCGACAGATCGATGGGCGCCATCGAACCGCGCATGATGCCGGAATCGGCCTGGGCGATGAGAAGCAGCGCGTTGAAGGTGCCGATCAGCCGGTCGGTCTCTGCGATGGCCCCCTCGATGTCGTCGAGATACGGGCTTTCCGGATCGACGCGGCGCTGCATCTCCTCAAGCCGGTTGCGCAGGCGGTTGAGCGGCGTCCTGAGATCGTGGGCGACCGAATCCACCACCTCGCGCATGCCCTTCATCAGCCGTTCGGTGCGTTCCAGCATGCGGTTGAGGTTCTCGGCGAGGAAATCGAATTCGTCGTTGGCGGCGGTGATCGGCACGCGGCGGGAAAAGTCGCCGGCGATGATCTCGGCGCTGGTGCGGTTGATGGTGTCGAGCCGGCGCAGCACGTTGCGGCTCATCAAGGCGCCGCCGCCCAGCCCGAACACCAGCATCAGCCCGACGCTCCAAGGCAGCGTGGTGGTGAACAGCGCGCGCATCATGCGCCGCTCGGAGACGTCGCGCGCCACCAGCAGCAAGAAACCGCCGGACAGGAAGAACGCCTGGCCGCGCGCCGTGCGCGTCACCTCCTCGCTCTGGGCATAACGCTGGTACTGGAACTCCACGAAGCTGCCGATGATCCTGGCCTGGGAAGGCAGTTCCAGCAGGTTGCCCGCGAGCACGCGCCCCGTGGGACTCTGCAAGAGATAGAGCCCGCTGCCGTGCTGCGCCACGCGCGAGGTGATGACGTCGGAAAGCCCCAAGACGCCCAGGCGCTGATACTGCTCCCTGAGGCCGGTGACCTCGGCCTCGATGGTCTGGTCGGTCTGCGCGTCGAGCGCGCGCTCCGCGTTCCAGTAGGTGAAGCCCACCAGCGCCGTGGCGGAGACGGCGTAGAGCAGCACGTAAACGAGCACGATGCGGAAGGCCTGCGTGTGCAGGATCCGCGGAGTGAATTGCCAGAACCTGCTATTTCGCAGCACGGATCATGTAGCCCGCGCCCCGGATGGTATGCAGCAGCGGGGTCGCAAAGCCTTTGTCGATCTTGGCGCGCAGGCGGGAGATGTGCACGTCGATCACGTTGGTCTGCGGATCGAAGTGATACTCCCACACGCTCTCGAGCAGCATGGTGCGGGTCACCACCTGGCCGGCGTGGCGCATGAGATATTCCAGCAGACGGAACTCGCGCGGCTGCAGGTCGATGGCCTGGCCGTTGCGGGTGGCGGTGCGGGTGAGCAGATCGAGCTCGAGATCGCCCACCGACAGCTTGGTCTTGACCGTGGCGGGCGCCCGGCGGCGCATCAAGGCGTCGATGCGCGCCAGCAGCTCGACGAAAGCATAAGGTTTGGTCAGGTAGTCGTCACCGCCGGCTTTCAAGCCCTTCACGCGGTCGTCAACTTCCGACAAGGCGCTCAAGAAGAGAACCGGCATGTTGTTGCCATGCTCCCGCATCTCGGCGACCACGTTCAGTCCATCCATCTTGGGCAGCATGCGGTCGATGATGGCGCAATCGTACGGACGCGACAGCGCCAAGGTCAGCCCGGTGTCGCCATCGGCGGCATCGTCGACAACATGGCCCGCTTCTTTCAGTCCGTTAACAAGATAGCGCTGCGCCTCAAGATCGTCTTCCACGACGAGGATGCGCATGCCCTGCCTCCGCTCTTGCTTTCTCGGCGCGCAACTCACCGGAAAACCGTCAATCACATTTCCGATTACGCTTCCGAATGGGGTCCGCGCCGGCAGCAGCAACGGGGGGATGGGGCCGCCACCGCCGACGCGGGGGCCGGGCGCCACCCCGAAAGGTAACGCCCGGTACTCAATTCGATCACGTCTTGTCCAGGTCCACCGCTACAAAGTGGGACGTGCCCTCCGTCGACACCAATAGAAGCACGCTCTTCCGGCCCGCAGAATGCGCCGCAGCGACGCTTCTCTCCACATCCTGGGGGGTGTGAACCGCCTTGTAGTTCACCTGTTGGACCACATCGCCCGGCTGCAATCCCTGCTCGGCGGCGTTGCTGTCCGGATCGACCTTGGTAATGAGAACACCTTGCACATTATCGTTGAGGTTGTAGGCGCGGCGAACTTCGGGGGTTACCGCCGTCAGGCCGAGACCCATGGCCTTGCCGGTCACGGCGGCGCTGGCCGCCATGCCGTCGTCCGGCTGGTCGTTGGCGGCGACTTGGGTGTCCTTTTTGGCGCCGATCATGACATCGATGCTTTGGTGACGGCCGTCGCGCAGGATGGCGAACGAAGCCGACTTGCCGGCGGCAAGCCCGGCGACGCGGCGCGTCAGCTCATGGGAATCGGCGATGTCGTGCCCGTTCACCGCCACGATCACATCGCCCAGACGGAAGCCCGCGCGCGAAGCCGGGCTGTCGGGGACCACCGCCGCCACGATCGCGCCCTTGGGATCGGAAATGCCCAGCGAGGCCGCCATTTCGGGCGTCAGACTCTGAATCTGCACGCCAAGCCAGCCGCGGGCCACGCGGCCGTGCGCCTCAAGCTGCGCCACCACGTCCTTGATGGTGGAGGCGGGAATCGCAAAACCGATGCCGATCGAGCCGCCCGAGGGCGAGTAGATCATCGAGTTCATGCCGATCACCTGCCCGCGCAGATCGAAGGTCGGACCGCCGGAATTGCCGCGGTTGATCGGCGCGTCGATCTGGATGAAGTCGGTATAGGGCTGGTCGGCGCTGCCGATGTCGCGGCCGATCGACGAAACGATGCCCGCAGTGACCGTGTTCGACAACCCGAACGGGTTTCCGACCGCCACCACCCAGTCGCCGACGCGCAGGGCGCGGTCGTTGCCGAACTCCACCGTGGGCAGGGGCTTGTCGGTCTTGACGCGCAACAGCGCGACGTCGGTCGCCGCGTCGGTTCCCACCAGCTTGGCATCGAAGGTGCGCCCGTCGGGCAGTTTGACCTTGATCTTGGTGGCGCCGTCGACGACGTGGTTGTTGGTCACGATCAGGCCCGACTTGTCGATGATGAAGCCGGAACCCATCGATTGCGCCCGGCGCACTTGGGGCTGGATCTGCATGCGCGGCCCGCCGAACTGGCGGAAGAAATCACGGAAGCCGTCGGGCAGATTGTCCATGTCGAACTGGCCATTGACCGTCTGCTTCTCATCGGCGGTGACGCTGACGACGGCCGGACTGACCCGCTCCACCAGATCCGCGAAGCTGAACGGCGTTCCGTTCTCGATCATGCGCGGCGGCGGCGCCGGCGCGTTGACGTTCTGGCTCGCCACGTAGCGCACAGGATCGGTCGTGACCGGATCGGACGTGCGGTCCGGCAGAAGCGCATAGGCCCCGAAACTCACCAGGATGACGGCCGTCGCGGAGGCACCGGCGAGCCACCGGCTGTTCCGTTTCACGAAACCCATGATCTGCTCTTTCTGCATCACGCCACTCTCCATCTTCCTGCAGTCAGATACGCCTTAAGCCTTGCCTTTTTATTTCTCAAACATGAACGTGACGCAATGTTTGCGGCGGAGCAACATCTTCCAGGAATGTGTGATGTTCCAGCCACATGCGCGTCACGCTTCGCGTCGTCAAGATCCCGTTTCTTGCCAGTGGCCGCTTTTCTTGAGCGCGTCCACGACCTCCGGCGGCATGTACTTCTCGTCATGCTTGGCGAGCACCTGGCTGGCCTCGAATTTCCCGGAAGGATCGAGGCTTCCAATGGCCACCACGCCCTGGCCTTCGCGGAACAGGGCCGGCACGTCGCCCTGATACGCCACCGGCACCTGCCGGGCGCCGTCCGTCACCACGAAATGCAGCGCAAGCCCCGGGCCATGGCGGACCGAGTGCTTTGCCACCAGCCCGCCAATGCGGAAGGCCACGCCGGGCCCCAGATGCTTCGCATAAACTTCGGTCGGACTGTAGAAATACAGCACGTTGTCCTGCAGCGCCGCGATCGCCAGCCCGGCCGCGCCGGCGCCCCCGACCATGAGGCTCAGCACAAAATACAGCCGGCGGCGCTTTCTGGCGTTCATTTCGTTCGGACTCTTTGCTGACGGGACTATACTCAACTCGGGCAGTTCGAGATGCGCCTTTTTTGCCAGATGGCAAAGAGCCGGCGCCTGGAACTCAAGAAGGGGGGCGCCATGAGGATCGTTCACGTTGCCGTTACGGTGTTCTGCGCCGTGCTGCTGGCAGGCTGCCTGCCGGTGACCAGCAAAACGCCGGTGGGCACCACCGCCGGCCTCGGCGCCGACAGCGCTCTGTTCGGCACCTGGAAAGGCCACAGCCCCGATTCCGACAACAAGGCCGACGGCTTCTTCCACTTCATGCTCGCCAAGGACGGCAGCATGACGGTCGCCTTGATCCTGGCCAAGGGCACCAGCGACGACGGCTGGACCATCTTCAACGCCCACACCGCCAAGCTGGGAGACAACCACTACCTCAACGCGGTGGAAACCTTCGACAAGGACGCGCCGGCCGAGGGCGATCTGAAGAACGCCAACATTCCGCTGCTCTACGTCGTGAAAGGCCGCACGCTGACGCTCTATCTGCTCGACGAGGACAAGACCAAGGAGGCGGTGAAAACAGGCCTGATCACGGGCAAGATCGAGCCCGGCGACATGGGCGACGTCGTACTGACCGCGGACGGCCCCGAGCTCGACGCCTTCATGGCCAAGCCCCAAGCGGCGGGGATGTTCAAGGTGCTGATGGTGCTGAAAAAGGTGGATTAGGAAGACCGATGATGGGCCTCAGATCGCTGGCGCTCGCCGGTCTGCTGGTTGTCGGCGGCTGCACGCACGTCACCACCACCAGTCCGATCGGGACGACGGCGGGCCTGGGCTCCGACAAGGCGCTGTACGGCACGTGGAAAGGACATTTCGTCAACGACTGGCAGAAAAAGGGCAATCCCGAGGTGTTCGTCCATTTCCTGCGCCATGGCGATACCGAGACCGAGGTCCTCTATGTCTCGGCGCCGCGCCAGGGCGACGGATACGGCGGTGCGGACAGATACACGATCACGACCGCGAAGCTGGGCCAGAACCGCTATTTCAACGCCGTGCAGAAGAAAAGCGACGACACCGCCAGCGACAGCGCGAACCAGTATATCCCGGTGCTTTACCGGATCGACGCGGACGGCACGCTGAAGCTCAACCTGATGGACATGGACAAGACGGTCGCCGCGATCAAGTCGGGGGCGGTTGCAGGCAGCTTCGGCACGCGGGTCTTCAAGGACGACCAGGGCAGGCTCGTCACGAGCTACGACTACGCCAACATCGACGCCCATCCGCAGGACCTGGACGCGTTCATGGCCAAGCCCGAAGCCGCCGCCCTGTTCCAGGCCTTCCTTGTCCTGAAACGGGTGGAGTGAACCGGGCAGGTCGCGAGGGGCCCACGCCCTGCCCGATCTCAGCGCCCTACCTTGCGCCACGCGCGGATTGGGACTCGACTTCCGCATGTCGTAGACGCGGGCGCGCTGGGAGATATTCCGCGCGGGGTGCCCCCCTTCCGGCTCGCGCAAGCGCGGCTCCCCCTCAAGGGGACGGGCGGTCAATGCTCCGCCTTGGTCAGTGGTTCGCCTGGTGGAAGATTTCGCCCGCCAGGCCGGTGTTGTAGGCGAGCCCGTCGAGCGTCAGCGTGATGCGGTGCGGCCAGTCGGCGCGCGCCAGCCCCTTGCGCGCGAGCGCGTGCCAGACCGCCTCGTTGTAGAGGCCGGTCGCGTCCTTGGCCGCCACCACCGCGCCGCCCATGTGGAAGTGGTCGCCATGCGCCTGCGGAAAGCGGGTCACCGTGACTTCGCCGTTGGCCTCGCGCTGCGCGGACTCGGGAAGGCTGGCCAAGCCCTGAAGCAGCGTCAGAGTGCGAAGCTGCAGCGGGTTAAGCTTGAGCGGGTTGGATTTCGGCGGCATTGGCTTCCTCGTGCACGGACGCCCAGCGTGGCGGCGCGACATGGTCCGGCGGCGAGGACATGATCGGCGGGGTCTTCGACATCCGGACAACCGGCCCGAGCAATTCGAACCGGCCGTCCTTCGTTTCGCAGATTTCCAGATATTGGTCGAGTCCGGCGCGCGGCTCCCAGCCCTCGGGCACCGCCCCCGCGTCGATTCGGCCCAGCGAGCGCAGCCATTCGGCAGTGGCGGCGAGCGAGGTCGCCACCAGCCAGCTGCCACCCTCGCGGATGCGCTTCAGCACCGCGGCAAGCGCGCCGGCCGCCGCCAGATAGCCCGTCACGTAATCGCACACCGCCGCCGGAATCAGCTCCGGCAACGCGTCGCGGGCGTGGCTGCGGCGCGGCGCCATGAACGCGCCCTGCTCCATCGCCAGCCCGGTGGCGGCCTCGATCACTTCTTCCCAACCGCGGCGCGAGGCCCATGGCCCTTCAAGACCATAGGCCGAGATGGAAACGTAGATCATGCCCGGCGAAATGTGCGCCAGCGAGGCCGGCGAGAAGCCGAGCCCGGCCAAGGCCCCCGGACGATAGGAATCCACGAAGATGTCGGCGTTGCGCGCCAGCGCCCGCAGGGTTTCGGCATCGGCCGGCTTGGTCAAGTCGAGATGGGTCTGGCGCTTGCCGGCCATGGACACGAAATCGAGCTCGCGGATCACCGGCGACTGCTCGGCGCGTACCGCCAGCACCTCGGCGCCGTGGGCGGCCAGAACGCGCGTGGCGGCGGGACCGGCGATCACCCGCGTCAGGTCCAGAACGTGGAAGCCTGCGAGCGGGCTGACGCCGTCCTTGAGCCGGGCCGGCGGGGCGTTGCCCACCTTCTTGAGGACGATGGGCGGGCCCACCATGCGGCCCGCGACCGAGCCTTTCCATTCCTCTTCGCTGCGCGCCACCGCGCCGGTCAGCCCGAGAAACGCCATGGCGTCTTCGAGCGCCAGCGACTGCCACTTGGCGACGCCTTCCACGACCGAGCCTTCGTCGTTCTTCGCGTTCAACAGCTCGAGCGTGCCGCGCACCAGATGGGGGAAACCCCCGTGCAGATAGATCCAGCGCCCGTCGGCGGTGTGGAAGAAGCCGGTGGTGCGGGGATCGTGCGTGTACGGTTGAACCGGCGCCCCGTTGCGGCGCAGCAGCCGGTGCGCCACCAGGCTGGCCGCGGCCGCGCCAAGATCGACGGCGATCGCCTGCTTTTCGCCGCCGCGGAAGCGCCAGATCTCCGCCGCCGCGGCGGCCGCCAGCCCCAGCGACGCCGCGGCAGCAGTGGCGGCGCGGAACGGCGTCGGCACCACGGCTTCGCCGCCCTCGAACTGCGGCAGAGCGAGCGGAGCGATGCCGGCGACGCGATTGAGCTGCTCGAAAGCGGAGTGAGGCGTCATGCCTTCATTGTTATGCTGCCGCTGCGTGTCCCGCAATGAGACGGACGGATTCTTCACCGCGATTTGCGCGCGATGCGCCGTAAACAAACGTCGAGTCCGCATTACGAAGCGGTAAGACGGCCGCTTCCTTACGGGAAGCCGGCACGGCGACGCGCGACTACGCGGCGACGCTCTGTCCGGTGGCGGCTTTGGCGCGGCGGCGCAGGAATTCCGCCTCGGATTCGTCGAACACCAGCGTGGTGAGCGCGAGCGTGAGCTGGTATTGCTGCTCGACGATCTCGCGGCGCTTGCCTTCGGCGGTGCGCAGTTCCTTCAACAGGTCTTCGTTGTAGCTGCGGACGGTCTGGCTTGCCTCTTCCATCGCGTCGGTGTGCTTGGCGCCGAACGATCCCGGCGCGGCCAGCAGCTTGGTGCCGGCCAGCAGCCGGGCATAGCGCAGCGCGCGGTCGACGCGGTCGGGGTCCACGGGCCGCGTGAAATCCGGCACGCGCGGACCGCCGGAAAATCCGGTCTTCTGCGACGGCAGCGCCGCCGCGATCTCTTTCGGCGCGCGTTCCATGAAGCCGTCCATGACGGCGCCGATCGCGGCACGGTCCTTCAACAAGCGCTGCCCCCAGCGCCCGTGACGCAGAATCTCGACCTCCTTGACGATGGCGCTCGAGATGTTGGTGAAGTTGGCGAGATTGGCGATCAGCGCATCGACGTCGAACGAGGGATGGCGCACCGACATGATCGCGGCGCGGTTGTCCTCCATGTCGGCGAGCAGCACGTCGCCCGCCAGCCCCATGTCGGTGGAGGAGATCAGCGTATCCTGCGTCTGGCGCGCCACCAGCAGCGCCAGCTTCAGCGACTCCCACGGCTTGGCCAGCCGGCGCATCGCCACCACGGAAACGAACGGCGCCGCATCGACCTCGACCTCGCCGACGCGGTCGTAGAGGTGGCGCAGGCCCCACAGCAGCTCTTCGGTGAGCGACGGCGTAGGCTTGGGCAGCAGCGCCTTCACCGCGACCATCTGCGGACCCACCTTGAGCACCAGCGCAATGTCTTCCGCGTCGGCCAGCGCCAGATCGCTGCCGAGCGCCGAGCGCGCCTCCTTGTGACGCTGCGCGATGCCGTTCGCCAGCGCCTTTCCCGCGACCGGCCAGAACTGCCCCGCACACGCCAGCGCCTCGTCGAAACGGCGCATCAGCACGGCCTTGCGGATGTCGAGGCAATAGGCGGCCGACTCATCGGGAATCAGCGCATGGCTGACCCAGTGCCAGATCGGCACCACATGCCCGCGCAGGATGCGCCCCTTCTGCTTTTCCTTGCGCGGAACGTTGACCAGCAGATCCTCGAACGGACGGCAGAACAGGCGCAGCGGCGTCGGCGTGCGCTTGTGCTCTTCGTCGTGCTGCAGCACCGGACGCAGGCCGTCGAGGATGACGTCGTGCGGCAGCGCCGAGCCTTCCGCCAGCCGGTCGAGCTCCACCGCGGCGGCCAGGCGCACGGCAATCTCCCGCGGCAGGGCGCCGAGGAAGGTGCGGAGCAGCTCGTTTTTTTCCGGCGTCAGCATGGACACGCTATTTCTGCTGTTAGGCAGGTTACGGGCTTAATGTTAATGGGAAATTGAGGGCGTTTTACCCCAGCGCCGGCAGGGTCAGGACGGCGGAAAGCCCACCCAGGCTGCCGCGGCCCAATTCCAGGCCGCCCCGATACAACTTTGAGATGTCCCGGACGATGCTCAACCCCAGCCCCGAGCCCGGCACCGACTCGTCCAGCCGCTCGCCACGCAGCATAACCCGGGCCCGGTCGGCGGCATCCAGGCCGGGGCCGTCATCCTCCACCACGACGCAGAAGACGGCGCCCGGCTCGCGCCCGGCCTTCACTTCGACCCGCCCGTGGGCCCACTTGCAGGCGTTGTCGATCAGGTTGCCCGCCATCTCCTCCAGATCCTGGCGCTCGCCGCGAAAGCAGAGATCCGGCGGGCAGTCGACCGCAATGGCGATGCCGCGCTCGGCATGAATGCGGCGCAGGACGCGGGCGAGGTCCTCCAGCACCGGGGCCACCGGCGTGCGGTTGCCGAGCGCGTTGAGCGCGCCAGCGGTGCGCGCCCGCGTCAGGTAGTGGTCGACCTGGCGGCGCATGGCGGTGACCTGGCGGCGCACCGCGTCGGCGAGCGGACCGGGATTGGCCTCCGCCTCGGTCGCCAGCACGGTGAGCGGCGTCTTCAGGTAATGCGCCAGGTTGGAGACGTGGGTGCGGGCGCGCCCCACCACTTCCGCCGAGTGCTCGATCAGGCTGTTGAGCTCGGCCGCGAGCGGAGCGATCTCCCGCGGGAAATGGCCTTCGAGCCGCGCCGCCGCGCCGCTTCGGATGCGCGCCAGCGATTCCTGAACCCGGCGAAGCGGCATGAGCCCGATGCGCACCTGCAGGAACACCGCGGCGACGAAGCCAAGGAACAGCGCGCCGAACGACCAGAACAGCGTCGAGTTGAATTCCGCGACCTCGTTGTCGAGCGTGGACATGTCGGCGGCCACGAGAAACGTATAGGCGCGCTGGTCGTGCGGATCGGGCGTGGCGGAAACGTTGAACGAGCCGCGCCGCGCCAGCACGCGCAGTTTCTGGTTCATCGGACCGTCGGCGTAGCCCCAGAACACCCCGCCCGCCTCCTTCATGTCGTAGGGGTTGAGGGTGTGATCGAGCAGCGAATGCGAAATCTGCGGCGAGCCGCCGTTGATCGGCCTGATCTCAAAATAGAGCCCGGAATAGGCGCGGGCGAAGCGGCGGTTGAGGAAGCGGTCCTCCAGCGTGACCATGCCGTTGGGATCGGGCTCGGCGGCGGCGATCAACCCGTCGAGATCGACCTGGAGCTGGGTGTCGAAATTGTCCCTGACCGCCGAAGTGAAGGAATCCGACAGCACCCAGCCGCCCGCCGCCAGGCCGATCATGGTCCACACCGCAGCGGCCAGAATCAGCCGGGCCGCAAGCGAATCGGGACGGGGGATGGCGGCGAGGAGTTTCACGGCGGTTTTATCTTCGCGGTGTCATCCCCGGCCGAGCGTCGCAAGCCTTGGCGAAGGGACGCGGAGGGATGACAATTGTGATTGGATGACCACCTTGCATCCCCTTCGATCGCACGCAACGCCTCGCCCTCCGCGCTCGGCCGGGGATGACATCACTTGCGAGGAGCCGCCGGATCGTCGAGGCAATAGCCAAGGCCACGCACCGTCTGAATGAGGTCGGCTTCCAGCTTCTTGCGCAAGCGGCCGACGAACACTTCTATCGTATTCGAGTCGCGGTCGAAATCCTGGTCGTAAAGGTGCTCGACCAGCTCGGTGCGCGACACCACCCGCCCCTTGTGGTGGGCGAGATAGGCGAGCAGGCGGTATTCCAGGCTGGTCAGCTTGACCGGATTGCCGTCGAGCGTGACGCGCGAGGAGCGCGTGTCGATGCGCAACGGCCCGATCTCGATCTCGGCGGTGGCAAAACCCGCCGCACGCCGCAGCAGAGCGCGCACGCGGGCCAACAGCTCCTCGGTGTAGAACGGCTTGGCGAGATAGTCGTCGGCGCCGGCATCGAAACCCGCCACCTTGTCGCTCCAGCGGTCGCGCGCGGTCAGGATGAGCACAGGCATGCTGCGGCCGGCCTTGCGCCACTGCTGCAGCACGCGCACGCCATCCATCTTGGGCAGGCCGAGATCGAGGATCACCGCATCGTAGGGTTCGGTGTCGCCGAGAAAGTGGCCCTCTTCGCCATCGAGGGCGGAATCGACGACGTAGCCGGCATCGCTCAACGCCTTCTTCAACAGGCGCTGCAGATCGGCATCGTCTTCGACAAGCAGAATGCGCATCGCTCAACCGCCGTGATGGCCCTGGCGGGAATCGCCGCCCCGACCGTTTCCTTTCCAGTCGCCGCCGTGGCCGCCGCGCTCGCCCCAGCCGCCGCCGTTCCAGTTGCCGTGATTCTGCTCGAAATGGCTGCCGCCGGACGGATAACCGCCCTGGCCGTAGCCATAGGGACCGCCGAACCGGTCCGGCGGCGGCAAGCCGGCGGGACCCGCGCCGAGCATGCGGCCCGTGCGCGCATCGACGTAGAACCAGACGATGCGCCCCTCGGGAGTCATCCACTTCAAACGATAGGACGCCTGCCCGTTGGGGCCGATGAACGGACCTTGCGCGTCGTAAAGCGTGCCCGGCGTGGCGCGCCGGATCTGAGGCAGCACGCGGTCGAGAGAAGGCGCCCCGCCGCGCACCTGGGCGACCCCGGGCAGCGCGAGCGCCCAGAGCGTCAGCAAACAGAAAATCACCCGCGCACGCATGATCGCGATGCTTACTCCCCCCCACATGAACCCGTTATGAACGCACCGTCCACGGCCCGTTCAGGACGACCATTCTAGTCTCTCCAGCATCGAAGCGGCGGAGAATTTTTCACCGCCAGGACATTCAAGGGGCCAAAGGCCCAAAGGAGAGAAAGATGAGCATCAAGAAGCTGCTTTTGACCGTCGCGGCCACGGCCGTCCTGGCCAGCACCGGCGCCACCGCGGCACCCTGGGATCGCGACCATCGCCCCGCCGTCATGACGGTGCAGCACGACCGCTACTGGCGCGACGGCTATCGCGGCTATGTCCACAACGACGTGGTCTTCCGTGGACTGAGGACTCACGGCTTCGTCCGCTGGGCCGGCAACCCCTATTGGTTCCAGGGCCGCTATGTCGTCAGGACCTTCGACCGTTTCGGGCACGTCACGTTCGTCGAGGTGAACCCCTACACCGGCGGCTTCATCGGAGTGATCCGCTTCTGACCAGTTCGCAGGCTTGAGCCGTGCGATCCGCAGTTAGCCCCTCCCTGTAGGACCGTACGGCGATCAAGCGAAGGCCCCGCGAGGCAACTCGCGGGGTCTTCGGCGTTCCGGGCCCTTCGAATGAGAAAGCGCTGAGGCGCAAAATCCGCTAGTGTCCCGATTCCGAAATTCGCCACATCTCGATACCGGCTTGGCGCGAATTTCGGAATCGAAAGGACTGGCAACTCATTGAATCCTAGTGTCGTTCCAGTTTCGCGGTTGGCCGGGCGGTTCATATCGGCGAGGTCGCGAACTTCGAAACCACGACCCTGGGGCGCTACAATGGGCGTGCAGTGATTCGCTGGAGGGCAGCCCTTCTGCAGCAGGGAGGCGGCAAATGGATCCCAAAGGATTCCTTTTGTCCGCCGGCAGCGCGGCCATCGCCGCCTTCACGGCGATCCCTGCCGAGATCACGGGCGACTTCCTCGGCGGGATCCGGTTCTGAGTGCGCACTTGCGACATGGGAGACCTGAGCATGACACTTCGCAAACTTGCACTGGCAGGCGCCGCGGCGCTGGCGGCATTGGCTTTCAACGCGGCGGCCGAACCGCCCGGCGGCCATCCCGGCGGAACGCCCGGCATCTGGGGAGAAGACTGGGGTAGCCACGGCGACCGCGACTGGCAGGACCGCCACGGCGCCTGGCACCAGGACCACGACCGCTACTGGCACCCGCAGTATCGCGACCGCAACTTCATCGACGCGGACACCATCTTCCGCATGCTGCGCAAGCGCCACTACAGCCAGTTCGAAGGCGCTCCGTTCTGGTATCACGGCCACTACATCGTGCGCAGCTATGACCGACGCGGCAACGTGGTCATGATCGAAGTGAACCCGTACACCGGGATGTACGTCGGCGTCCTCGACTAAATCGCGGTCTTGGCAGAAGGCCCGCGCGGGCGGGCCTTCCGTAAGCGTTACGTCCTTTTTCATCCGGTTCCATCGCGGTTCCATCAGACCGCGCCGCGCCGGCGGTGCTAGCCTTGCCGCGCGTGTGGCAAGAACGAACGGCGATGAACCTGCGCAGCTTTGCAGTGGCGGCAACAGTCTCGCTTGCCGCCTTTGCGTGCGCGGCCCAGGCCGCCCATCTTCATCACGGCCGCGAACTCGTCGAGGTCAATCCCTACACCAACGGCTATATCGGCAGGCTGTACAGCTAGCGCGGCGCAGGCCGGCTCTGGTCAGTTTCCGCCCCTCTTCGGCGCCCGGTCGCCGAACCACCACACGATGGCCGTGACCGCGGCGAAGACCAGCGAATCCGATACCGCGGCGCGGGCGGGATCGCCCGCCGGCATGGCGAAAAAGGCGGCGCACAAAAATCCGCCGAGACTCAAGGTGAGCGCCGGGCGCACCAGCGCGCGCACGGCATTGACCCAGGCGTAGCTGGCGCCGACCGCGGTCTCGGCCTTCAGGCTCTCGCCGAGCCCCGACCACGAGCCGGAGGAAGCGGTGACCGCCAGCTCCTGCTCGGTCTCGGCCGCCTTGGCCTTCACCTGCATGTCGAGCAGGCGCTCTTCGTGGCCCCATTCTTCCTTCTTCTGGGCGAAGGTCTGCTTGGCCTCGTAAAGCCCGACCACCTTGGCCGCGACGTTGCCGAGGAGCCCGAACAGCCCGCCGGTGAGCGCCGAAGCGCCCGTGCCTATGACAGAAGCGATGTCCATTTTGCTTTCGACCTTTCTCCGTAGAACCAGTGCGCGGGGCGCGCCCGCGTGTCGAGATGAAGGAACGTCTGCCCGAAGCCGAAGCCCCTGAAGCCGGCGCGGCGCGCGGCCCCGACCAGACGGGCCGGATCGTGGCCCGCAAGCGCCACGTCGAAGGCGAGCTGCTTGTGCAACGACTTGGGCGCACCGCCGACGCGGGCGTTATGCAACGCGCAGCGATGCCCCGAATTGATCCGCAGCTTCGCGCCCAGCGCCACGCAAACCCGTTCGAGCGCGTCGAGCGCTTCCGGCCAGACCGAGGTTTCGCCGCAGCAGGGGCAGGCGATCGCGGCCGGCGCGAGATGCCCCCAGCGCGCTTCGTTCCACGGCGCGTCCGCCGCCGGGCCGCAGTAAACCGTCATCGTGCTACTCCGCTTCCAACGCCGCGATCCGCGCGGCAAGGCCCGCCAGGACGAACTGGGCGAGCTCGTCATAGCGCAGGGCAAAAATCCATTTCGGATTGCCCTCGTCGTCGACGTCCTGCTCGGTGGTATCGAAATAGGTCGTGACCGAAGGGCCGTCGCTGTACTTGGGCACGCAATTGATGCGCTGGCTGCCGTCGGCCCCGAGCACGGGATTGCCGGCCGCGTCGACCACGGGCTCGTCGCAACAATCCTGAACCTGCCCGTCGCGCATCGTCACGGTGAGGACCGACTTCCCACCCACGCTGGCGAAACTCTCGACCGGGATTTGGACCGTCTTCATCACGGGGATCTTTTCGACCGTCGTGACGGCCGTCTTCTTGAACACCGGATCGCGGCAGACGATGCCATAACGCAGGGGATCGAGGCCCTCGGCCGCGAACGCGGCGACGACGTCCTCGTAGATTGCGCCGCAGTGCAGCCGCGCCGCGTCGCCCTTCCTGGCGACGGCGTCGACGAACCGGAAGATGCGCGCGTTCGCCGCCAGCGCCTTGGCGACGGCCAGCTCGGCTTCGGACAGCGCGCGCGTGCCGGCCTTGTCGGCCGCGCCGGAGGTGTTGATCGTGCCGGTTCCCGCGTAGACGGTGCCGAAACGGTAGGAGCCGGAACCCAGGTTGTAGGCGTTGTCGGCGTAGGGCCGGAACGAGCCGTCGGTGTCGAACACCACGCGGCCGGTATCGTGGGTGGCGATGACGAGCGGCTTGTAGGCGCCGGTGCTGCCGTAGGTGACGCCGATCACCCAGGCATCCGGCGTCGTGCGATAGCCGAAGTAAAGGCAGGAGTCGTTCGCGGTCCTCGCCGAGATCACTCCGACGTTCCAGGTTCCGAGCGCCGCGGCCTCGCTGTAGCTGCGGAGCGTGCCGGTAACGTCCAGTTGCGTGGCGGGTGTCATGCCGATGCCGAGCTTGCCGCCGCTGTCGATCACCGTGCCGCCCGGGAAATCGGTCGCCCCCGAGAAGGTCTTGTTCGACAGCGTCTGGGCGCTGGACTTGGTGGCCGCGTCGCCGGGGTCCATCGCTGCGCGGGCATAATCACGCTCGCGCCAGTTGCCGGAGCCGTCCGAGGCATAGACGCCGACGTCGCCCGGCGCCGTGAGGCGGCTGGTCCCGCCGAGCAAAATCAGGGACGCGGCGTTGTGGGTCAGCGTGAGCGACTGCGCGAAGCGGACATAGCGCAGCTTGTCGGCGCCCGTGCCGAACGAAGTGATCGTGGTGGTGCCGGTGATCTGCACGAACAGCGATCCCGCCGCGCCGAGATCGGTGGTGGCGGCGGAGGCGATCGAGGTTTCGGCCGACGAAATCAGCGAATTCCAATCGACCCAATTGCCGTTGAGGTAGACGATGAGCGCGTTGGTGGGCGCGACGAACGCCCGAAGCCCGCTGAACGGCGTGTAGAAGCGCCAGCTGCCGTCGAGGCAACTGGCGATCTTGTAGGCGCAGCCCGCCCAGGCGTCGGTGGGCGCCCCGCCGATGAGATAGGCGTCGCCGTCGGCGGGATTCGCCGGCGGAGCGTTGACGTATTGGCCCAGCAGGCAGAGATCGACCAGCGCGTCGAGCTGCGCCAGCGCTTCGTTCCAGGTGACGTCGTTCATTTCCTGCATGGAGACGAGTTGGGCCAGCTTCAGGCGCGGAGTTTCATCGGACTCATTGGACATGGTTGGGGCGACCACACGAAGAGGGTTCCGCTCCCCCCTTGCGGACCGAAGGGGAAGAAACGGCGCGGCCTCATCGTGCCGTACCGGGGTTGGGTCCCGCCGGGCGGGGACGGCCTTGCCTCATCTCACATAAAGCGCCTCCGTTCTCTTGCGTCCGCGTCCGACCACGCACGAGCGTTGATAGACATTGACGACGAGCGGATTGGGCAAGCCAGAGGGGAAATCCGCCGCCTGCGCGGCCGCCGCGTAGACCTGGCTGTGCTGCGGCACCGAGGTAAAGCTGCGCACGACCCGGTCGCCCGACAGGATGTCGAGATCGAAGGCAAGCGGATCGGACAGCGGCGTCTCGGCCAGCATCAGGCTGTCGGCGGCGGGCGCGCGGTCGCGGCGGCACCAGGAAATCGTGAGATCGCCGTTGGAACTCCACGCCAAGCGGACGTGGCAGGGCGCCGGCGGAACCAGCCCGGCGCATTCGAACGACAGCGTGGCCTCTTGGAAGGCCGGATCGGCGAGCGGCAGGCCCGCGGGGCCATATATATAAGTGTGCGGCAGGCGGGCCTGGCCGGCGCCGAGCGCAAGCTGGCCCAGCGCCTGGTTCAGCACCACCACGCGCGCGCCGGCCGCCACCGGGTCGCGCATGGCGACTTCCGTGCCGCGCACGCCGCGCAGCAGCCTGGTCAGGCGCCATTGGCCCGAGGCGACAAGTTCCGCATTCGCGAACTGCACGATCTCCCAGCCGCCGTCGGCGTTTTGGACGGCGAGCGCGTTGGCGCCCGCGAACACGGCGGCATCTTCCGCCGAGGCGAGCGCGCCGCCCACCAGCGTGACGCCAAGCGCGTTGACCGTGTCCCAGCGGCCGAGCGGCCCGGACCAGAAATCCGCCGTGGTCTCGCCCAGGATCGCGGGAACGCTGAGCGTGGCGTTGACGGTCTCGTCCACCATCACCTGCACCGTGCCCGGCCAGGGATCGGCGTAGGCCGCGATCAGCGGGGCGTTCGGATTCTGAGTCTCCGACAGCAGCGGCAGATCGAGGAACACCATGAGGATGCGCCCGGGCCGGCGCAGCGTTTCGAGCGGACCGGTGGCGCGGCCGGCCCCCTTGAGCGTCTCGTAGATCGACGGATCGGTGGCCACCCCCTCAACCTGCCGCGCGCCCGCGTCGTCGACGGCGGTGATGCGCAGGCGGCGAACCCGCCCGCCCGCGTCGAGCAGCACCTCGTCGGCGGGATCGAGGGCGATGAGCGAAGGCGGCAGCGCGAATTGCGCGGTTTCGCGCATCACCCAGGCGTCCTGCAACAGCCGGTCGGAGAGCCCCATGGCGTCGGACTGCTCCAGCACCATCGGCAACGACGAGGTGGCGACGCGGTCGGAAGCCGTCACCAGGCGGCGCGATTCCACCATCGCCTGGCGGTAGTCGGACGAATCGAGATAGGCCACGCGCGAGACGTTGGGCAGATCGGTCTCCTGGGCGCGGTCGAGCGTGAAGCCGAAGCCTTCCTCGGGCAGCACCAGACCGGATTCGGAAATGGCGAGCGGTTCGCCCTGCCCGCGCATGACGAAGCGGATGACGCCCTGGCTTTCGACCGCGTCGAACGACAGCGCGGTCATCAAGGGTGCCAGCGCATCGCGCACGTTCATGGTGTCGGTGACGGCGTAACCGGTGACCAGACCGCAGATGCAAGACACATCGATATCGGTGAAATCCGCCGCGGCGCACAACACGGCGGCGAGCTGCGCGACCGGCGCCGCGCCCAGCCGGCCGTTGAGCCAGTGGCCGGTGACGTAGTCATCCGCATCGCCCCACACGTCGTCGCGCGCGGGAAACCAGGGATAGGGCCGCGCATCCCAGCACCAGACGGTGGCGCCGTCCAGCATCGGCGCGTGCGTGACCGACGAAACCGGGTTGTTGGCCGGATCGGACCAATAGCACAGATGCGCCTCGAGGAAGCGGCGCTGGATGAGGTCGTCGCGGACGCCGGACGAATAATAGGGAAACAGGCTCTCGCTCGACTTGGGATCATAGAACACGTTGGGCTGGTTGGCGCCCTTGTCGACCGCGGGGCAACCGAGCTCGGTGAAGCGGATTGGCTTCGACTGCGGCACCCATGCCGTGGGCGTGGAGCTTTCGCCGCCGTCCGGCCGGTCGTAATGCGGATTGGACCACCAGCTCCAGACGTCCTTGGCACGCCACACCCAGGGTTTGCCGAGGCCGTCGGTGATCGGCGTGCGCGCTTGCGCGTCGCGGTCGGCAAGCTTCGCGTAATACCAGTCGTAATCCTCGCCGCCGCGGATGTTGGCGGAAAGATAGGCCGGATCATAAATGGAGGCGTATTCGGCGGCGTCGCGGTGGCCCGTCCCGTCGCGCCAGTCGGCGAGCGGCATGTAGTTGTCGATGCCGACGAAATCGATGTTCACATCGCTCCACAACGGATCGAGATTGAAGCGCAGCGCGCCGCCGCCGAGATCGTGCCTGCCGTACTCCGACCAGTCCGCGGCGTAGCCCAGCTTGGCGGCGGGCAGGATGGCGCGCACGTCGGCGGCAAGCTGCTTCAAGGCCGCCACCGCCGGATAGGTGGAGGCGTCGCTGCGCACGCGCGTCAGCCCCACCAGCTCGGAGCCGATCAGGAAGGCATCCACTCCGCCCGCGTCGGCGCACAGCTGCGCGTAATGCAGCACCATGGAGCGGTAGACGCCGAAGAAGGCGTTGACCTGCGTCGCCGCGTCGGCGGTTTGATCGACGCTGCCGGCAAAGCCGGGCGCCGGGCTGACGGTGATGCGCCCGCGCCAGGGATAGGCCGGCTGGCCCGCCCCCGCGGCATGATCCGTGTACGGATTCGGCAGCGCATTGCCCGCCGGCACGTCCATGAACACGAAGGGATAGAAGGTGACGGCGAGCCCGCGCGCCTTCAGCGCGGCAATGGCGGCGGCGACGCTTTCGTCCGACGGCGTGCCGCCATAAGCCGGGCGCTCTCCGATCCGGCTCACCACCGCGGCACCGGCGCGGCCAACCCCCGCCACGCTCCAGGTTTCGGGATAGGTCTTGCGGGCGGATTCCTCCACCCCGGGACGGACGGCGATGGAGCCGGCGCGCAGGTCGTTGCCGAACCAGCCCACCACCAGCGACACGGAGTTGAGATTGGGGGCGAGCGCCTGCAAATCGTCGAGCGAGGCATTGAAATCGGAGGTGCCGGACGCGTTGTGAGCGTTGAGCGGGGCGGTCTTGCCGAAGCCGTCGTCCTCGCTGACGATGTCCGGCGCGTAGACGAACTCGCCCGCGCCCGAGATCAGCGCCACGGCGGTGAGCTTGTTCTCGAGCGCGTCGGGATCGCACGCCGCCAGCGCGGCGATCACCTCGAACTGAAGCTGGGGGATGCGGTTGCCGAATTCGGCCAGCGCCATGTCCTCGAACACGACGTAGGCAAGCCCGCGATAGGCCGGCGTGTTGCCCGCCCCTTCCACTTCCTCGATGAGCGGGTCCGGCGCCTGCGTTTCGACGCCGGTGTAGAGCCGCATGGTGAAACGCGACGGATCGATCAGGTTGCCGTCGGCCCAGATGCGGCCGATGCGGCTGATCGGCCCGGCGCAGAGCCCGACCGCAAACGAGATGGAATAGGCGTAGCTCACGGTCTTGGGCGTCGCCGCTATGCCCTTGCCGCCGCTGGTCGATGCGCTTTCCTTGAAGCGCGTGGCCCACAGCACCTGGCCCGCGACGCGGCAGCGCCCGTAGAGGCGTGCGATCGGGGCGCCTTCGGCAGAGGTCTGCAGGTTGGTGTCGGACAGGCGCGCCCCATAGCGCGTCGCCGCGGGCATGAGGGCGGCGTCGATCTCCATGCCGGCGAGCGTGCCGACGGCGCCGCCGATCTGCGCTCCGCCGATGGCGGCGCCGAACAGCGTGACGCCGCCGAAGCCGGAGCCGATCGCGGCGCCGGCGGCCGAAAGGACGAGAGAAGCCATGGATCGTTCCAAAAAGAAAACGGCGGCATCGCTGCCGCCGTCGGGAAAGGCAGAACCGGCAAAGGCGTTATGGGCCGACGCCCATTCGGGTGAATTCGTCGCCGACGGCGGGATCGAGCGATTTCGCCTTGGCGATGTCGGCGCTGCCGCCCGCGCTGTCCCCCATGCGCAGCTTGACGATGCCGCGGACGTACCACGACGGCGCCTGGGTCGGGGCGAGCGCCACGACCGCATCGTATTCCTTGAGCGCATCGGCCAAGCGGCCCATGCGGAAATGGACGAAGGCGCGCGAATCCAGGAGAGCCGGCGAATCCGGCACCAAGGCGATGGCGCGTTCGCAATCGGCCAGCGCCTTGTCCAACTCCTTGTTCCAGCCCGCCCGGTTCCAGCAGCTCGAGTTCAGCACGGCCACATCGTCGGGCTTGATCGCCAGCGCCAGGTCGTTGTCGGCGACCGCCTTGTCGTAGCGGCCCTGGTCGGCATAGAACTGCGCGCGCGTCAGCAGGATGGCGGCGTTCTTCGGCGCCAGCTCCACCGCGCGGTCGAAATCGGATTCGGCTCGCGACAGCTGCTTCATCCGAACATAGGTCCAGCCGCGATCGACATAGATCCAGGCCGAGTTGCGGTCGAGGCCGATCGCCTGGCCGTAGTCCTTCAGCGCCAGATCGTATTCGCCGCGCAGGTAGTGGGTCCGTCCGCGGCTGTCGTAGCCGTCCGCCTCCTTGGGAAAGGCCTTGATGTAGACGTCGAAGGCGGCCAGCGCCCGGTCATACTGCTTCAGGCGCATGTAGGCTTCGGCCTTGATGCCCAGCGCGGAGCCGTTGCCCGGCGCCTGCCTGAGCACCTGATCGGCATACTCGATGGTCTTGTCGTACTGCTTCAAATCGAAATGCGCCCTGGCGCAGATGCTGAGCGCCGGCAGGCTGTCGTGATCGAGCGCGAGGGCGCGCTCGCCGTCCTCAAGCGCGCGGGCGGCGTGGTTGAGCGCCAACTCGGTGTTGGCCCGCTCGGTGAGCGCGGCGAGATAGTCCGGCTTCAACTTGAGCGCGGCGTCGAGGTCGGCCAGCGCCAGATCATACTTCTCGAGATCGTTGTAGATCCTGCCGCGATTGTAGAGCGCGATCCGGTTCTCGGGATCGAGCCTGATCGCCTCGGTGTAATCGGCCATCGCCTGATCGATGTTCTTCAGGTTCCGGTAGGCGTTGCCGCGGTTGTTGAAGGCATAGGACGAATCCGGATCGAGCTTGATGGCCATGTCGTAATCGGCGATCGCGGCCTGGTTCTCATCCGCGTCGAGATGCACGCGCCCGCGGTTGTAGTAGGCGTCGGCGAATTCCGGATCGAGCGCGATGGCCTTGTCGAAGTCCTTGCGCGCGAGCGGGCCCCTTCCCGCCCACAGATTGGCCAGGCCGCGCTGGTTGTACGCGCCGGCCTCTTTGGGAAAGTGCGCGATGAACCAGTCGTAATCGGCGATGGCGTCGTCCCATCGCTCAAGCTGCTGCATGATCTGCGCGCGTTCGCAGCGCGCGGGCAAGAAATCCGACTTCTGCTGCACCGCCGCGGCGAAATCGGCCACGGCGCGGTCGTTGTCGCCCGCCCGGCGGCGGGCCACGCCGCGATAGGTCAGCGCGCGCACGTCGTTCGGCGCCAGCGCCAGCGCACGCTCGAACTCCGTCGCCGCCGCATCGTAGTGGCCGTGCGCGAGGTAGATCGCGCCGACATAGAGATGGGCGTCGAGCGAACCCGCTTTCAGCTCCGGCAGGGCATCGCGCGCCAGCACGTCGGGATAGGTGCCGCCGCTGCAGTCGAGCCGGTACATCAGCTTTCTGGCGTAGTCCTCGGCGCGGTGCGCCATATCAAGGTATCCGGTTTCGGCATCGCCAAGACGGCCCAGGCTCTCCTGGGCCGCGGCCAGCCCGCCGACGGCGAAGAAATCGCCCGGATCGGTGCGCAGCACCTCGGCGAAATCGGTCGCGGCCGTATCGAATTTCTCGAGCAGCGCGTTGGCCGCGCCACGCCGGCTGAGCGCGGCGTTCTTCTCGGCCTCTTCGAGGTCCTTGCCTTCAAGCACCGCCGAGCACGCCGACACGATGTTCGCCGCGCTGTCCTTGGTCAGCTCCGAGGTGCACTGCTGCATCAACGCGTCGGTTGCCACGCCCGCAGCGGACTGCGGCGCGATCGCGGCGGCCGCGGGAAACGCCGTCAGCGCCGCAGTCGCGAACACAAATACGCACACTTTCATGATGGATCCCCCTGCCGTGCAGAATACTTCGGCCGCATACGAACGGCAAAAGGCGACATTGCGGATTATTCCAGTTCTTTACAGCCGGAAGGCGAAAGCCAGCCTGCCGCGCCAGGAAGCGGTGAAGGGTTCTTCGCTGACGCGCTTGTTCTGGCGGGCATGAATCAAGGTGAATGCGCCCTCGCACTCGCCCACGACGGCGCAGTGCTTGGCCGGGCCGCGCCCCACCATGCGGAACAGCACGACATCGCCCGGCATGATCGCGGCAATTGGCACGGCGGCGAGATGCCGCGCAAAGGCCGCCTGCAACGTTTCGCGGCCGCGAACGTTCCAGTCCGGCGTGTAGGGCGGGATCGCTTCCGGCTCTTCGCCGTGCAGTTCGCGCCAGATCCCGCGCAGCAGGCCCAGGCAATCGCAGCCCACCCCCTTGACGGACGCCTGATGCACATAGGGCGTGCCGATCCAGGAGCGGGCGAGATGCACGATCTTGCCGCCGCGTTCAGTTGCCATAGCGGCTTCCTCCACCCAGCGGTGTGGAACTCGCCACCGGCGCGAACACCGCATCGTTGCCGGGCATGTAGGGGAAGCCTCGGAAATTCGCGGCGTTGGCGAACTTCGCCTTGCAGGTGGAAAACTGCTTGTCGCAGCCGGCCGTCACGGTGAAGCCGTCGCCGGGCGCGATCGTTTCGCTCATCGCCTGCCACAGCTCGAACGAGGCGATCGAGGCGGAAAGCGCGTGGCGCTTGACCTCGATGGCGCGCCCGGCATTGGCGCCGCTAATGAAGGCGAGCTTGCCGGCGGAAAACCAACCGCTGGCGAAGTCACCAAGGCCCGACGCGGTGAAGCGGCGCGCATCGCCGGCCGAGGCGACCACGCCCTGGCACGGAGCGAGCGCGACCGTGCAGCGCGCATCGCCGAGGTCGGCATCGCAGCCGTGGGCGAAGACGCGCCCGACCGGCTGGTTGAGCACATGGGCCAGCCCCCGCACTTCGGCGGAAAATCCGGTCTTGCCGCGCTTGACCTCGCCCAGCGAGCCCTTGCGCATCAACACGCGCTGGTCGGGCGCCGCCCAGTTCACCCGCCAGATCTCGATGGCCGCGTCGTCGAACAGGCCGGCGGCGAGATCGGTCTCGTTCAACGTCTGGGAGGACAGCGCGCCCATGACGGTGAGATTGTCGACCGCAAGCCCGAGGCCCGACTGCACCTCGCTGGCGGTGAAGCCGGAGGCAGGCTCGTAGGCGGTGCCGGCGAAGGCCAGCGGCAAATCGTGGTCGGTGAAGCCGAGCACCTGGCCGTCGCGGCGCACCATCCTCCAGCACCAGCACAGCGTGGTGGTGCCCGAAGAAAGGTGGGCCTGGAGAGCGGGGGAAAGGGATTTCATGGATGGCCTCGAAAAGAAGGAACGGCGAATGGCGAAGAACGCGTTGCCGCACCTCGCATCGCAGTCATGAATCCTATGCGCCGCTTGCCTTGTTCACACCCTGATCTCGACGATCGGGATCGAGGGGATTTCGCCGGCGCGGAATCCGGCGAGGTTGATCGAGAGCGTGTCGGTGTCGAAGCGGACGGGCACGTCGAACTCGAAACCGGCGGTGACGGCGGCGCCCGGGGGCGGCGGCGCCGGCAGCGTGACGACGCCGGTCGCCGCATCGAGGCCGAACAAGGCCTGCTCCACGCCGGCCACCGCCACGCGCACGCTGCCGGCCACCGGCTTGAAGATCGTGCGCGTCCAGCTCGCCGGGCCCGAGGCATAGACCTTGGCGAGCTGGAACGCGCAGCCTGCGCCGTCGCCGAGCCCAAGCGGCTGGTCGAGGGGGCAGACCGCCGCGCCCGGCGCGCAGGACTTGAAGTCGGCAAAATCCTTGAAGCGGAAGCCGTAGAGCCGGCCCGAGCGCGCCTCGAAGAACGCCACAACGGCGGCAAGATCGTCGAGCGACTTGACGCCGTAGCCGACATCGTAGCGCCGCCGCGAGCCGGCCCAGACCGCGTTGCGTTCCTCGAAGCCGGAGCCCAGGCTCACCACTTCGGTCTTGCGCTCCGGACCGCCACTCGAGTGGAATGCGATCGGCGTGGGGAAACGGATTTCGTGGAACATCGCCAGATGCGAGCGGCGAATGATGGGTAGTGAGCAGGGGGCACGTGCGGTTCCCCAATTCACTTCTCACCACTCACTGCCCACCCTTTCACATGTTTCTCTGCCCGCGCGCCAAGGCCCGCGACAACAGCGCGGCGAGCTGGGTTTCGGACTTGAGGAAGCTCTGCGCGTCGCGCGCCTGCACGTTGAGCGTGATCGACGGACCTGCGTTGGGAGCGATGGCGCCCGCCTCGCGCGGCACGAACCATTCGGGACCGTTCTCACCGACGAGATAGGCGGCGCCGGTCTCGACCGGCCCGCCCGCCGCGCGCGCGCCGCCGATCGGCAGCAGCGAACTCACCACCGAAGTCAGCACGCTCTCGACCGGCTTGACCAGGTATTGGCGCGCCGCGACGCGATCGAAATCCTTGATGATGGAATCGACCAGCTGGGTGATCGACGTCTTGCCGTTGACGGCGGCGCGCGCAATGGTGTTCTCCACCGCGCTGAACGACTTGGCCACCGTATCCTCGATGGTCTTGGCGGCGCCGGCTACGGGACCGTCGGCGAAATCGGCGAGCGCGCGGGCGGCGTTTTCGAGCGTGGGTTCATCAGGCATCGGTCTTATCCGGATAGCGTTGCATCAGCTGCTCCAGTTCGGCGCGGGCGAGCGCGGGGCGCGGGCGCGCCAGCATCGCGTGCCATTCGGCGAGCGACAGCGACCAGAAAGCCCGCGGCTCCAGGCGCATCACGCCCAATCCGAAGGCGAGCCATTGGCGCCAAAAGGGCTGTGCGGTTCCCGCGCCGGGCGCTCGCCCACCGGCTGCGACAGGCCCGCCCGCGCGAACGCCAGCGACACGGCCGCAACCAGCGCGCCGAGATCGCACGGCAGCCGCAACACGTCGCCCGGCGTGAGCTCGTGACCGGCCCCGCGCATCAAGGCGGCCGCGACCACGGCCAGATCGGCGGCACGCACCTGCTTCAGGCGCTGGGCCACCTGCGAAAGGTCGCCGAGCCCCAGTCCGTCTTCGATTTCGGCGAGCGCGCCGAGGGTCAGCAGCAGGCGATACTCGCGCCCGCCGGCGACGAGTTCGGCTTCGCCGCGGATGGTGTTGGGCATTGTGGACTCCTTGCAGCTTTTCCCCTGCGGGCGGGCGATCACGCAGCCGCGAACGTCAGCGCGCCGGCCGAGGCCAGCGACAACGACAGCTTCACCTCGCCGTCGTAGGGGCCTTCGTATTGCAGCGAGGTGATCTTGAACGGCCCGGTGACGGTGCCGAAATGCGGGATCACGATCTGGTAGTTCGCGAGCGCCTGGTTGAAGAAGGCGGTGCGAAGCGCGGCATCGGATGCCGCGTCCTTGAACACGCCGGAACCGGAGATCGCCGCCGACTTGACGCCGCTGTCGAGAAGCTCGCGCCATTCGCTTGCGGAATCGGCGCTGGTGACGTCGATGTTGGTCGCATTGAAGGCGAGCGTGGTGGCGCGCAGGCCCGCAATGGCGCTGAAAGTCTCGGGCGACGCGCCGTCGCCGATCTTGATCAGCAGGTCTTTGCCGCGTTGGGCTGACATGGGGGACTCCATCAAAAAGGGGCAAATTGCGAATACGGAGCGGCGAACAGGGAAAGCTGCGCCCTTTTCGCCGTTGGCTACCCGCTATTCGCTGGGTTCCGTGAAGGCGCGAAAGCGGACGACCGCGCGGTAGGTTTCGCCGTCGGTTTGCCGCGCGAAATCGGCGGAGACGAAACGCAGGTCCACCAGCGTATGGCCGGTGAGCGCGAGCCCGGCGCCGTCGAGCGCATCGCGCACGGCGCAGGCGGCAAGCTTGATCTCGCGCATGCCGCCGCCGCGCGACCAGATGCGGATCTCGATGGCGTGCTCGCTCGCTTGCTCGGTCGCGGTGGCGGCGCTGGTTTCCGAGGCGTCGCCGACCACGATGTAGGGGAACGCGCTGCCGCGCGGCACCGCATCGTACACGCGCTCGCCCGCGACGTCGCGCACCGCCTCGTTCACGGACAATGCGGCGAAGACGGCCTGTTGTAAGGCCCAGCTGGCACTCGTCATGGCAATTCCTCGCATAGCAACGCGATCAGCGGCTCGCGCGCACCCCCGTCGAGCACGGCGTGGACCTTGAACGTGCGCCCGCCCACGACCAGGCGATGGCCGGCCGCGATGTCGTCGCGCCGGCGCAGCGTGATGCGATGGCGCGCGCGCGAGGCGAGCGCATCGGCGGACACGGTGTCGGTGGCGCCGATGGGCGCGACCTTCACCCAGGCCCAGCCGAAGGTCTGCCAGCTTTCGCCGTAGCCGCCGCCGCCGTCGGGGGTGAGCGTCATCGCCTGCAGCGCCGCGCGCTGGGAAAGGGTGTGGAGCATGGGTTGATCCTTCGCCTCCCCCTGGCGGGGAGGTTAAGGGAAGCTACAGCTTGAAAATCCGGTACGGCGCCAGAAGCGCTTGGCCGGCGAGGCCGACCGTGCCGTATTCGTCGCCGCGATGGGTGTAGAGATCGGCCACGATCTCCAGCACCGCTTCCTTGATGGCCAGCGGCACCGCCGAGTCCGCGCCGTAGCCCGCGGTGAACGCGATCTCGACGCAATCCCTGCGGCGCAACCGCGGCGGCGGACCGGCGAAGATCACGCGGCCGGGCTCGCTTGCGCCATCGACGCGGTAGCAGGCCGGCGCCAGCACCGTGCGGATGCCGTCGGGCGAGTACAGCGCGATTTCGCTCACGGCCTGCAGCGGCGGCAGGGCAACCTCGGCAACGCCGTCGCGCGGCCAGGCGTCGAGCCGCAGCACCCAGCTCTGGGTGACGAAGGCGCGGCCGGTGTGCCATTCGGCGCGGGCGCGCGCGGCCGTGATCAGGGTGGTGACCAGCGCGTCTTCGTCGGCAGCGTCGATCTTCAGATGCGCCTTGGCGTCGGCCAGCGCCACCGGCTCGGCCGCGGGGGGAGTGACGAGTTGCAGGGACATGCGCGTTTTCCAAAAGCTGAGCAGTGAGCAGAAAGAAAGTGAGCGGAGGCGCGAGGCGCCCCCCACCCACCATTGCCTTCCTTCAGCCCGCCGCCGAGAACTTCAGAAGCTTGATGGCCTCGAAGTTCTGCACGCCGCCGCCGACGCGCTTGGTCGTGTAGAATAGCACGTAGGGCTTGGCGGAGTAGGGATCGCGCAGCACCTTGATGCCGAGGCGGTCGACGATGAGATAGCCGCGGGCGAAATCGCCGAAGGCGATCGGATAGTTGCCGGCCGCGACGTCGGGCATGTCGTCGGCTTCGGCCACCGGATAGCCGAGCAGCGTCGCGGGCTGGCCCGCCGCGGTACCCGGCTGCCAGATGTAGTTGTCCTGCTCGTCCTTGAACTTGCGGATGAGGCTTTCCGTCTTGCGGTTCATCAGCCAGCTGCCGCCCGCGCGATAGCCCTGACGCGGCGCATAGGCCAAGCTGACGAGCAGGTCGGCCGGGTTCTGCGCCGGAAAGGCCGCGGCACCGGCGTCGACAAAGCCGAGCTTGCCCCATTGCCAGTTCGCATCGTCCACCGTGGTTTCGCTGAGGAAGCCCTTGGGCGCCGAGGTGCCGTTGCCCGCGATGAAGGCTGCGCCTTCCTGCTCGGCGAACACGATCTGCACCTCGTCGGCCAGCCACTGCTCGAGATCGACCGCGCTGTCGTCCAAGAGCGCCTGGGTGGCGGCGGGCATGGCGTAGAGTTCCATGGTGGGGAAATCCAGACCCATCAGCGTGGGCGCATCGGTCTCGAGCCGGGCGGTGGTCTCGGCGACCCAGCCCGCCGCGGCGCCGGCGGTCGCCACGGGCTTGCGATAGCTCGCCCCGCCGATCTGGCGGACGGTGGCGAGCCGGCGCATCGGCGAGGCCTTGGCCACGACCCGGTCGATGGTGGTTTCCACCTCGGCCGGCACGATGTAGCCGGACGCCGCGGTCGAGCCCAGCGCGACCGGATCGGTCTTCAGCTCGAACAGCCCCGAGGCGTCGCCGGTGCGCACGTAGCGCTCGAAAGCGGCCTTCTGCTCGCGGGGCGCCGCCGCGGCCTTCCTCTCCCCAGCGATGGCGGGGCGCGCCGCCGCCAGCGTCAGTTCGTCGAGCGCGCGGCCGTGCTCGGCCAGCGCCTTGTTGATGCGGTCGACCTTGTCCTCGGTGACGACGTCGGCCGAGCGCTTTTCGAGCTGGGCCAGGCGTTCGTCGTTGGCGGACTTGAACGCCTCGAAGGCGCGCAGAAATTCGTCGAAGGCGGACGTGATGTCGGGACCGGTGAGGGCTTTGGATTCGAGTTCCATGGGGTGGGGTTTCCTTTCGACAAGAGTGAACAGTGAGCAGAAAAAGGCGCCACTACGCACCACTCACCACTCGCTTCGCTGCGTTGCGGATGTGCTGAGCGGCGGGGTCGCCGCCGACGGCCGTGACCAAAGAACCGGCGAGCAGCGGGAAGGTCACGACCGAGATTTCCCAAAGCTCGATTTCGCTGAGGATGCGGTAAGCCCCGTCGCGCCGCGCGCGCAGGGTGCGAAAGCCGATCGAAAGCCCGTTGAGCGCGCCTTCGCGGATCAGCGCGCGCACCTCGCGGGCGCGCCGCACGTCGAGCACGAGGCGGCCGCGCACGAACAGGCCACGTCCGTCTTCGCGGATCTCCTCCCACACGCCGAGCGGATCGACGGCGGAATGCTGATAGAGCATGCGCACGTCCTTGGGCGGGCGGCGGCGCAGCGAGGCCGCAAACGCGCCCGCCGACACGACGTCGCCGGCCCCGTCGGGCACGCCAAACAGCGAGGCGTAGCCGACGAACTCGTCGTGGTTGAGATCGATCAGGCGCGCGGGCGCCTCGCGCCGCGCCAGCGCGCGGCGGGTGGTGGTGACGAGGGGCATGGGGAGAAATGGTGGGTAGCGAACAGCGCGTGGTGAGCAGAAGGACAGGGACGTGACCCCGCTCACGACTGACCGCTCACTGCTCACCCCTTTCGTTCTTGCGATCGAGCTTTCCCTCGATGCGGTCGAGGGTCTGCTTCATGGTGGCGACCTGGTCTTCGAGCACGGCGATGCGCTCGATGGCGGCGGATTCGCGCGCCTGGGTGCGCTCCAGCGCGGCAATGCGCTCGGCGGCGGAGCCGGCCCAGAACAGCGCGCCCGCGGTCTGCAACAAAAAGGCCGCCACCAGGGCGGCCGGAAGTCGCTTGTCCAGCGCGGGCTGGACGTATTCGGTCAGCGTCATGACAATGCGTCTCCTCCGTCCACCGGCCCGTAGCCCGCGGCGGCGCGGCGCTCATTCGTGGTCAGGAAGCTGGCGTTGGTGAGGCGGTCCCACACCGCCTCGCGCTCGAGCGCCAGCGCATCCACGGCGTCGGCGTCGTAGCCGATGCGCAGGTTTTCGCCGAAGCGCGGCGCCAGCCACATGGTCAGCGCGCGCGCCGACCTGGCCACCAGCGGCAGCACGGTCTGGCGCCAGAACACCAGATTGGCCTCGCGATAATTGGCGTAGGTGTTGTCGCCCGGGATGCCCAGCAGCATCGGCGGCACCCCGAAGGCGAGCGCGATCTCGCGCGCGGCAACGTCGCGGGAGCGCGAGAAATCGAGCTCGGTCGGCGTGTAGCTCATGCTGCGCCAGTCAAGGCCGCCTTCCAGCACCATCGGCCGGCCGGCATTGGCGGCACCCTGGTAGGACTCTTCCAGCTCGCGCTTCAGGCGGGCGAACTGTTCCTCGGTCAGGTTGCCGCCGTCGGGGCCCTTGTAGACGAGCGCGCCGGACGGCCGCGCCGCGTTGTCGAGCAGCGACTTGGTCCAGGCCGCGCCGGCGTTGTGCACGTCGACCGCGTCGCCCGCCGCGGCGATCGGCGAATAGCCATAGTGGTCGTCGAGCGGATGGAACAGGCTCAAATGCAGCACCGGCAGGAAGCCGGAGGCGTCGCGGGCGATGCGCGTGGTGCGCCCGTCGACCTTGTAATCGTAGGCGATCGGCCAGCCGCGGCTGTCGGCCACCACGCTGGTGCGGTCGGGCCTCAAGACGTAAAGCTCGCGCACCGCGCCCGAGGCGCTGACGGCCTCGAGATAGGAATCGCCCGCGCATTGCAGGAAGGCGTACCAGCGCTCGAACAGGGCCGAACCCTCGTCCATCGGATTGGGCGCGGCCAGCAGCGACAAGAGCGGATGGGATTCGATCTCGCGCGCGCCGTCGTAGAGCAGCCAGGGCACGGATGCCGCGCCTTCCGCGATCATGCGCACGCAGCGATAGGCGACCGCGTTCTTCATGACGGCCTCGCGGGCCAGCGCGGCAAAGTCGCGGGCGCTCCAGCGCGGACCCGACATGAGCGAAAGTGCGATCAAGGGCGCGGATTTCTGCTCGGGCGCACGCCAACGCGCACCGCGGCGGAACAGGGATGAAAGCATGAAACGTCCTTCCTGGAGAATTCGGGGTGAAAGCCCCCTCGCCCTTGCCGTCTGCCCCGGCGGGGGAGAGGGAACGGGTGTCCCGATTCCGAAATTCGCGGCAAGCCGATATCGGCGATGCAGCGAACTTCGAAACCACGACGCTAGATGGTTCGCACCTTCAGCCTGGCGCGCCTCAGCGGGAAAAGCTCGGCCAGCGCCCACACCAGCGCATCCATGCGGTCGGGGCTCTTGCCCGTGCCGTCGTAGTTGCACATCTGGTCCTCCAGCTCGGGCAGCGCGCCCAGGTGATGAACGCGGCCCTGCTCGTAAAGCCCAGCGGCCGGAGCGGCGCGCGTGCGCTTGTCGCGCGTGGCGCGCACCAGCTTGACCGCCATGTTGGGATAGGCGTCGGTCAACACCTGACGGACCAGATCGCCGCCCTGGTTGGCCTCCGCCACGATGAGATCGGCGCCGGTCGCTTCGACGGCTTCGGCCACGCGCGCCGCCCAGGCGGCGGCGGTGAGCCCGCCCGCCGAAAAATCGCCCAGCACGTAGGCCTGACCGTCTTCGGCAAGGCCCGCCGCGACGATGCCGCATTCGTCGCCCGCCACCGACACCGGCGGATCGACCGCCACCACGATGCGCACAAGCTCGGGCACCGCGCGCACCCTGGCCTTCTCGATCCAGGCGCGGCGCCACAGCGCGGCGTCGTTGTCCTCGATCAGCTCGGCCTCCAGCTCCTGGCGGCCGAGCCGTGTGCCGGCATAGCGCAGCTCGAGCCCGGCCAAAAAACTCTCCGGCAGATGGATGTTGCCACGGGTCGTTTGCTTGGTCGTCTTCACATCCGGCATGGTCATCAGCAGCTTGAGCGCCGGACTGTTGCGCGGCGTGGTGGTGATCGCCATGCCGGGGCTGCGGCCAAGGCGAAGCGCCATCAGGATCATGTCGAGGGCGGCTTGCGGGTCCTGCCACTTGCAGAATTCGTCGGCCCACACCGTGTCGAACTGATAGCCGCGGACATAATCGGGCTCCTCCGCCGAAATCACGTCGGCGACCGCGCCATTGGCCCATTTGACGCGGCGGTTGGAGGGCTCGAACGCCGCCCCGTCGCTGACCGAGAGCAGGCCGGACTGGCCTTCGATCATCACGTTGCGCGCGTCGTGAAACGTCGCACCGACCAGGCCGATGCGCCGCATCCGCCCGCGACGGACGCCACCGGCGATCCATTCGGCCCCGGCGCGGGTTTTTCCCGCACCGCGTCCGCCCAGGAACAGCCATATGCGCCATGGCTTTGGGGGCGGCAATTGCGCGTCGTCAGCCCAGAAGGCCCAGTCGCGGCCGAGAAATGCGAGCTCGTCATTGCTCAGGCTCGCCAGTGCCGCTGCGCGATCGCCGGGCTTCAAGGCATTGATCCAGCTTTCGCTTAACCTCGGCGTGGGAGTCGTCATCGCTGGTCGCCACCATCTTCTCGCGTTTGAGCACTCGGCGCTGCTGCAGCGTATCCAAGCGCTCCAGCGTGCGTTCGAGCGCGGCCAACGTGCGCGAATTGGCGTTGCGCCGGCCGGCTTGTTCGCGGTCGTCGCTGGCCGCCTTCGCGGCCTCAAGCTGCGACAGTTGCTTGCGGATTTCGTGGAAAAGACGCTTCACCATCTCATCCATCCATTTCTCGTCTACGTCCTCCGGCCGGATTCCGAGCTCGGCCAGATCTTCGAGGGTCAAGGCGCCGCCGGCGCGCAGAATCGCGCCAACTCCGCCGGCTTTCGTCGGTGTCTGGTTCATCGTGGATGCACTCGCGGGGATATAATGGAAATGGGGATTCTTCCGTGGAGGTTCAAGGGGCGCGCGCAGAATTTTCGGCCCGTGCGTCACCGGCGCGGATTTTCGTTTTAATTCCGTGTGCTGAGGAAATCGCCGGTCGCAGATCCGGCAAGAAAAATCTCAGAGCGATTCGCATCTGGCTTGACGCGGACCAAAATTATTTCGCGGCCGCCGCGGCCCCGTTCGCCCGCCCGCCAGGCTCTCGCGGCCGGGCGCCGGCGGGCCGTGATTCAGGCGGTCACGCCGGTTCACGCCTCGTCATAGGCCTGGCGCAGCGCCGCGATGTCGAGCTTCTTCATCGTAAACATCGCCCGCAGGGCGGCCTGGGACTTCTTCGGGTTGTCGCCGCCGAACAGCTCCACCATGCCTTCCGGCACGATCTGCCACGACAGCCCGAACTTGTCGGTGAGCCAGCCGCATTGCACGGCCTGGCCGCCGTCGGCGGTGAGTTTCGCCCACAGCGCGTCCACCTCGGCCTGCGTGCCGCAGTTCACCGCGAAGGAGACGGCGGGCGTGAATTTGTAGTGCGGGCCGCCGTTCAGCGCCACGAAGCGCTGGCCGTCGAGCTCGAACTCGATGGTCATCACCGAGCCCTTGGGGCCCCGGCCCGCCTCGCCGTAGCGGGTGATTTTGCCGACGCGCGCGTTCTTGAACACCGAGACGTAGAAGTTCACCGCCTGCTCGGCGTTGGCGTCGAACCACAGGAACGGGGTGATGGAGCTCATGCGGCTTCCTTCTCGCAGATCACCATCCAGGGGATGCCGAACTTGTCGGTCGCCATGCCGAAGCGCGCGGCGAAGAAGGTCTTGTCCATCTTCATGCGCACCTGGCCGCCCTCCGCGAGATCGCGAAACACGCGTTCCGCCTCGGCGGCCTTGTCGCTGTGGATGCAGAGCGCGAAGCGGGCCGCAGCGGGCGGCGTCTCGCCGTCGGAGGCCAGGATGGTGGAGTTGCCCACCTTGAAGCGCGCATGGATGATGTTGTCGCGCGGCACGTTCGACGTGTGCGCCGCCGCGGGCGATTCGCCGTAGGTCATCTTCGCCTCGACCTTGGCGCCCAGGACCTTCTCGTAGAAGGCCAGCGCCTCGGCGCATTTGCCGTTGAAGAAGATGTAGGACGTGACCTGCATGGCTTGCTCCTCTTGCGCCGGCCTGTCGCGCCATCACGCGTTGCCCGCGCCCGGCCGCCCCGGGCGGATCCGCCGCGGCTTGGGCGGTCATGTCGCAACCGGCATGCTTGCTTTTTAGGTTGATATCAACTCATATCCCAAAATGTCAACCGGGAAAGCGGTTCCTTCCCTTGCGGCCACCATCGCGGTGCGCGACAGCTGCCTGTGCCTGCACGTGCAGCGCGCCGCACGCGCGCTGGCGCGCCGCTTCGACGACGCCTTCCGCCCGCTGGAGCTCACCAGCGGACAGTTCTCGCTGCTGATGAGCCTCAACCGGCCGCTGCCGCCCTCGATCGGCGACGTGGCGGAACTTCTCGCCATGGACCGCACCACGCTGACCGCGGCGCTGAAGCCGCTTGCCCGGCGCAGGCTCGTCAGCGTCGCCCCCGATCACGCCGACCGGCGCTCCAAAAGGCTGTCGCTGACCAAGCAGGGGCGCACCCTGCTCGGCGCCGCGGTTCCGGTGTGGAAGAGGACCCATCGCGAACTTGAGATTCTGCTGCCGCGCGGCGGCGACGCGCTGCGCCAGGACCTGGAAGCGCTGCGGCGGGGAACAGAGCCTTCGCCCGGCATCGCCTTCCGCCCGGTTCGCGACACGCGCCGACCTGCCCGCGGGGGAAAGGCCGGGCGCCAAGCTTCACTGCTTCGGGAATAGCTCCATATAGGGTTCCGCCTCGCGCATCACGCGGGCGATGGAAGGCCGCTCGAGCTGGCGGTCGAGATAGCCCGCAACCACGGGATAGGCGGAGGCGAAGCCGGCCATCACCTTGGCGGCGTAGAACAGCGACGGCACCGCGGCGCAATCGGCCATGCCGAAGCCTTCGCCGAAGGCGTAGGTCCTGCCCGCCAGCGCCTCGTTGGCCAGCTCCAGCGCGGTGGCGAGCCGGGTGCACGCCTCCTCCACGCCGAAGGGATCGCGGCGACCTTCGGGGCGCAGGCGGTCGCCCACGATCTTCATCATCTGCTCCATGACGTAGCAATCGAAGAAGCGGTCGCGCATGCGCATCTGGCGGGCCAGCTCCGCGTCGGCGGGAATGAACCTGGTGCGGCCGGGATATTTCTGATCGAGATACTCGATGATGATCGAAGATTCCGGCACGATCCAGTCGCCGTCCTTGAGCACCGGCATCTTGCCGATGCGCCAGACCTTGAGGAACTCGGCGCGCTCGGCAGGTTCCATCAGCTTGACGAGCCGGGGCGTGAATGGCGTGTCATTCTCGTAGAGCGCGATCAACGCCTTCATGCAGTAGCTCGACAGCGGGTGGTAATAGAGCGCGAGCGGCATGGGAGTCCTCCGGCGCCGGGAGCGTTTGCGGCGGTTGATATGTTGATATCAACGCGTTTGACGCCCGTCAACCCTGACGGCGGGCCACCGCCGCCCGTCCGACTGCCGCGCGCGAAACAAAGGGGCCGCGCCCGCGTTCGCGAACGCGACCCCGTCAAGCCGGGTGTTACGGCTTGGTGCACTGCCCGTTCAGCGGATTGAGCCGCGTTCCGGGCGGACACATGCACTGGCCGTTCTCAAATATCTTCGGCGGCAGGCAGCGCATGCAGCCGCCGTTCGGGCCCGCAAAGCTGCTCGGCGGGCAGACGCAGCGGCCGTCCGAATTGATCACCTTGGGCGGCGGACAACGCACGCAGCCGCCGTTCGGGCCCGCAAAGCTGCCCGGCGGGCAGACGCACGCGCCCGTCTTGGGATCGATCATCTTCGGCGGCGGGCACTTGACGCACTCGCCGTTCGCCGTCGGGCTGGTGCCCGGCGGACAGACGCACTGGCCGTTGATCACGACCTTCGGCGGCGGGCACTTGATGCAGAGGTTCGCCGCGGCGGACTGGTAGGTTCCGGGCGGACACGTGCAGGCGCCCGTCGCCGGATCGATGACCTTGGGCGGCGGACACTTCAGGCACTCGCCATTCGCCGTCGCGCTGGTGCCCGGCGGGCACACGCACTGGCCGTTCATCACGACCTTCGGCGGCGGACATCTGATGCAGGCGTTCGCCGTTGCAGGCTGAAACGTCCCCGGCGGGCAGATGCAGGCGCCGGTGTTGGGATCGATCACCTTCGGCGGCGGGCACGGATTGCAGGCCACGCCCGGCGGGCAGATGCACGCGCCCGTCTTCGGATCGATCATCTTCGGCGGCGGACAGGGACACGCTGCCGCCGTGGTGGCGGGCGGACACACGCACCGCCCGCCCGCGCCCACCACCATCGGCGGCGGGCACTGGACTTGCGCAAGCTGAACGAAGTCGCTTCGCGCGGGTTGCGGAATTGTCGACATGGCCGGCGGCGCCGATGCGTGCGCAGCCGTAACGAGCCCCGCGAGCGCGAGGCACACTGCGATCCACTTCATGATTATCCTCCCCAAGATCGCCCGTCCGGGACGCGAGACTAGCCGTTTCTCCGCGCTCGCCCTACCGGTTTCCTCAGTTACAGGCGCGCCTCATGCGCAAGCGCGGGTGCCGCAGCGTAAGCCGAGACGAGGCAAGCCAAATCGTCATCGAGGCAAACAAATTCCACCGCACCCGCCGCGCGCGAATCCCGGCGAGCTCAGCGCCGACCCACGCACGGGCCGGTTGGCGAAGCGCGCGCTTCGTCGGGCGGGCAGGCGCACGGCTCCGCCGGGTCCATCAGCTTCGGCGGCGGGCAAGCCGGCTGCGTGCAGGAAATTCCGGGCGGACACTCGCAGGCCCCGGTGGTCTGGTCGATGACGTTGGGCGGCAGGCAGCGGACTTGCGCCAGCTCTTCATAGGCATCGTAGAGCGCGATATCCGGCATCGGCGCGGCCCGCGCAACCAAACCCAGCCCGGCCAGCGCAACGCCCAACGCAACCCATCGCATGGCGCTTCTCCCGGTTCGTCCGATGGCATGCTGACCATAGCCACTTTTGCACATGCGAGACAGTATCAAAACACGCGGCGCGCGCAGCTTCGCAAAACCGCATGCAAATCAGCGCACGACAGGGCCCGCGCTTCGCCGCGAAGAAACTTGACTCACCCGTCAATCGGGCGCTCGGTGAAATGCGTCGAGGAGAAGACATGAAACTCACGCTGATCAATCCGAAAACGCCCGAGAGCTTCTGGAGCTTCAAGTGGGCGGTGAACCAGATCCTGCCGGGCAAGCGCGCGCTGAACCCGCCGCTCGGACTGGCCACGCTGGCCGCACTGACCCCTTCGCATTGGCAGGTGGAGATCATCGACGAGAACATCGAAGCCGTGCCGCTTGCCCCGCACGCCGACATCATCGGCATCGGCGGCATGGCGGTGCAGGGCCCGCGCCAGAAGGAGCTGATCGCCTATTACCGCCGCCGCGGTTTCCACGTGGTGGCGGGCGGAGCGGCGGCCTCGCTGACGCCCGAAAAGTACCAAGGCCTGGCCGACACGGTGATCTCGGGCGAGGCGGAATACATCTGGCCCCAATTCTGCCGCGACTTCGAAGCGGGATGCGTCAAGCCGCTCTACAAGGAGACCGGTACGGTGGACCTGAAGGATTCGCCGACCCCGCGCTTCGACCTGCTGAAGCTGGCGCGTTACGCCAACGCCACGCTGCAGTATTCGCGCGGCTGCCCCTACACCTGCGAGTTCTGCGACATCATCGTGATGTTCGGCCGCAAGCCGCGCATGAAGAGCCCGGAGCAGATCGGCCGCGAACTGGACGCGCTGCGCGGGCTGGGCATCGGCTCGATCTTCTTCGTCGACGACAACATGATCGGCAACAAGAAGAAGGCCAAGGAGCTGTTCGCGTTCATCGCCGACTACCAGAACCGCCACGGCCGGCCGTTCAGCTTCGGCACCGAGGTCTCCATCAACCTCTCCCAGGACGAGGAGCTGATGGCCCTGATGCGGGCGGCCAACTTCAACTGGGTGTTCATCGGCATCGAATCGCCCGATCCGGCCAGCCTTGCGGAAACCGGCAAGACCCAGAACCTGCGCGAGGACCTGCTCACATCGGTGCGGCGCATCTATTCCCGCGGCATGGAGATCCTGGCCGGCTTCATCATCGGCTTCGACAACGACAGCCCCGCCACTTACGAGGCGCAATACCGCTTCATCCGCGACAGCGGCATCCAGACCGCGATGATCGGCCAGCTCTACGCCCTGCCCAGGACGCCGCTCTACGAGCGGCTCGAGCGCGAGGGACGGCTGAGGAACATCGACGACGAAAGCGACAACACCAACGCGCGCTCCAACGTCGTCCACAAGACGATGAGCGACGAGACGATGAGCCGGCTCTACGCCGACGTGTACCGGCGTCTCTTGACCGACCACGGCATCGCCACGCGAATCAGGAACAAGGTGCGCGCCATGGGGCGCACCGGCTATCGCGGCGGCTATTCGTTCTACGACACCGCGGGGCTTTTGTGGCGGCTGCTGACCAAAGGCATCCTGCCGGGCGGGCTGCCGCGGATGTGGTACTTCCTGCGCTCGTTCCCGCTCGGCAAGCCGTGGCTGGCGGCGACCGTCATCGCCGACTGGATCGCCGGACTTTCGATGCGCGCCTTCGCCCGCGACCATTTGTGGGCGGCGGTGGCGCCCGATGCGGGGCGGCTCGAACGGGCGCGGGCGACGATCGCGCGCTGCATCGCGCAGAGCGAAGTCTGGGTGAGCCGCCAGGCCGCCGATCTTCCCAGCCTCAACATCCACATCGGCAACGAGCTGTCGCTGCGCTTCGCGAAGAAGGCGGTGCCCGAAATGAAGCGGCTGATGAAAAAGACGCGCACGCGGCTGATCCTGGGAATCGAGAACATCCCGGACGACTACGTGCCCGACATCGACAGGCTGTTGAAGCGGCTTTCGCGCTACGGCGACCGGGTGTTCGTGCAGCTTTCTGAGGCGACGCGCGAGCGGCTCTCCATCGACCTTTCCAGGTTCCAGGTGGTGCTGGTGCCAGCGGGGAACCGTGCCGGCTGAAGCGGACGCGCCGGGTTTGACAAATGCCGGGGAGCCATCCACGGTCTGCTCGAAGTCGTATACCCGCGGCCATGGAACCGACCAGGAAACTCGCGATGAAATGCCCGAACGACAACAGCGAACTGGCGTCGGCGAAGCGCGATGGCATCGATCTTGAGTTGTGTCCAACCTGCAAGGGCATGTGGCTGACGCGGGCCGAATTGAACCAGCTCGAAGACGAAGTCTTCGACTTCGGCGATAACGAAAAAGGCACGCTGGCGTTCGATCCGGAGCCGACGGCTCTCAAATGTCCCGAATGCGGCAAGCCGATGCGCAAGTTCCAGTATCGCTTCTACGATCTCGAAATCCTGCTGTGCGACGACGGGCACGGTTTCTGGCTCGATGCCGGCGAGGACCAGAAGATCCTGGCCTTCATGAAGCAGGAGGAAGCGGGCCTCGAGCGCAAGGCCCTGGCCGAGAACCGCTGGACGGCCCACATGAAGTATCTCCGCTCGGGGACTTTCCTCGACCGGGTGCGGAGCTTCTTCAGCTAGACAACGCACCGCGCCATTCGTTCGCAAGCGGATACCGCGACCGGCTCACCATCGACCTGTCGCACTCCAGCCTGGTGATGGTGGCGGCGAAGTAGCGCGCCCTTTTGCTTGCCGCGCAATCGGACGGAAAAGTGCTTCACACTTTTCCTGACTGCGCTTTGCTCTCCTGGTCGCGCAATCGGACGGAAAAGTGCTTCACACTTTTCCTGACTGCGCTTTGCTCTCCTGGTCGCGCAATCGGACGGAAAAGTGCTTCACACTTTTCCTGACTGCGCTTTATGCCCAGTAGCGCAATGACGCCTTGAACGGGCCGTTCGGGTCGGTCTGATAACCTTTGGCCGACATGCAGCGATAGAACGCGATGGGGTGCGAGCTGTTGGCATATCGGCTGACCTCTTGCCACGAAGCCGGCGTGTTTCCTCCCAAGCTGCTGATGAACGACAGCCGCCACCCAAGCGGGGTCGACGTATCCTGGACGCAGCGGTTGCTGTCGCGCTGGAACGACGCGGCGTCGGCGCCGAGCTTCGAAAACTGGAAATCGAAACGGTAAAGATGCTCTGCAGCCGCCACCTGGCCGAGCGACAGCGACACAACGCAGCCGAGTGCGAGAGCACATGCACGCATTGCCGTTCCTCCGTGAGGCAAGCAGGATACTACTATGGATTGTGCCCAACGGCAACGGCCGACGGCCGCAGCGAAGTCGCGGCGGACCCGGCGCGAAGGAAAATCATGTGCCGATCGCCCGCACCGCGAACAGGACGGCGATGAGCGCGAAGAGGGAGGCGGCGGCGATGCGGATGGTCTTGAGCGGCAGGCGGGCGGCAAACGCGTTGCCCACGAACACCACCGGCAGGTCGGCGATCAGCATGCCCAGCGTCGAGCCCGCCACCACGGCGACGAGATTGTCGTAGGCCGCCGCCAGCGCCGCGGTGGCGATCTGCGTCTTGTCGCCGATCTCGGTCAGGAAAAACAGCACCAGGGTGGCGAGGAAGGCGCTTTTCGCGGTCGTCTTCGGCGGCTCGCAAGCATCGTCGGGCACCAGCGTCCAGCCCGCCATGGCAAAAAGGCTTACAGCGACGATGCTGTCGAGCAGTCGCGGGGTCAGCCAGCTTGCCAGGAAAATGCCGAGCGCGCCCGCCGCCAGATGGTTGAACAGCGTGGCCGCGAAAATCCCCGCGATGATCGGCCAGGGCTTGCGGTAGCGCGCGGCCAGGATCAGCGCCAACAGCTGGGTGCGGTCGCCCATCTCGGCGAGCGCCACCGCGGAGAACGTGACCAGGAAAGCCTGCATGGCGGGCAGCAAGTCCGATGCCGCGCCGAAGATCAATGGAGAAAGTGTCCCGGCCGCCCCTTCGGCCGCCTTCGCTCCCGCGGAGCGACCGCGGGACAAGCCCTTGCCCTCTCCCATCGAGGGGGACAGGGGACTATGGTCTGCGTTGCGTCACCAAAAGGGGGGATAGGATGCGATTGAACACCTTGTTGATCGGGGCGGTTCTTCTCGTCACTCCGGCGGCCGCCGACATGGGACAGATCCACATCGACACCAAAGGCGTCGCCGTCAGCGAGAGCGCGCAGAAGGCGATCATCCTCGTCAACGGCAGCGAGGAGGTGCTGATCCTGGGCACCGAGATGCAGGCATCGAAGGCCGCGCCCATCGTGCGCTTCATCCCCTTCCCCGCCGAGCCCAAGGCGGAGATCGCGCCCAAGGGCGTGTTCGCGCGCATGGCCGGGCTCATCGCCAAGTACAAGCTCGAATACGTCACCACCTGGCATTCGAAGGGCGGGCCAGCCAGAGAGGAAACCAGCGGGGTGCAAGTGCGCTTCGCCGCCAGGATGGGCGGGCACGACCTGACCGTGATCAAGGTCCGCGATCCGCTGACGATCCGCGCCTGGGTCAACCGCTATTTCGAAAAGCGGGGGCTGACGGCGCGCGGCGGCTATGCGGCGGCGGAAAAGATCGTGAGCGATTACGTGGCGCGCGGTTTCGACTGGTTCGTGGTCGACGCGGTGGAGCTGTCGCCCGACACCAGCGCGATCCAGCCCGTCGCCTATCGCTTCGCGACCCACGAGCTCTATTACCCGCTCAAGACCTCCGACACCTTCGGCGGCCAAGGCGAGATCGAGCTGTTCGTGATCGGACCGAAGACGCTCTGCGCCCCGGGAGCGGACGGATACCTCGACGAAGGCGACAGGGCGATCGACGAGCGCGCCCGCGACATCGGCCCCTGCTTCGGCCTGAAGCTGAAGGCCTCCACGTCGGCGATGCTGGTGCCCCAAGAGCACGACGTCGCGGCGATCTGGCCGGAGAGCTTCTTCGCAGGCCAGCCCACCTTCCTCCAGGCGTTCCGCTACGCCGGCCCCTATGCCTTCGACAACGACATCAGGGCGACGCTGCAGATGGGCGTAGCCAAAGCGCTGGAGGCGCCCGAGCCGGACGACAACCCGTTCATCCCGATCCTCGCGCCCGAGGAGCACAGCCAATGCAAGCTGGCGCCCGACAAGGGGCCCTGCAAGGGGCTGTTCGAAAGCTGGTACTTCGACCAGAACAGCAAGACCTGCAAGTCGTTCTTCTGGGGCGGCTGCGCGGGCAGCGTGCCGTTCAAGACGCAGCAAGAGTGCGCGAGCCTGTGCGCGCCGGGAAAATAGGCGGTTGCGCCAAGCGGCCAAGCGGACATCGACCCCGGCCCGTTCCGTCACTGCCGGTCGAGCGCAAGCGCAAAGGTGCGCGGCGGCTGGCCCGGCAGAAGGCTGGCGAACAGGACCTCCGCCTGGCCCTTGCCTTCGGCGAATGCCGCACGAAGCGCATTGAGATCGCCGTCGGCGATCGGCTTGCCGTCGACCGCGATCACCCTCCAGTCGATCACGCCCGCCCGCTCGACGCGATTGCAGTTCTGCGACGGGCCTTCGCAGCCCACCAGCAGCACGAAGGACGGGTTGTTCACGTGGTCGACGACGCGGCTGTAGTGCGTGAGGCGATGCTCGAAATCGAGGCCGGCCAGCGCAACGCGCCGGGGGCCGCGGTAATCGTCGGCCGGCGGCGGCAGGTCGGCTTGGGCCGCGACGGCGGACAGAAGAAGGAAGATGGCGGCGGTGCGGATCATGCTATTCTCCCGGTTGAGGGGGCTTTATGGGTGAGGCCGCAGCGCTTTTGATCTCGGTCGCGGTGGAGGCACCGATTGCGGCGCTGATCGCGTACTTCGCACGCTGGCGTTGCCGCGGTGCGCTGCACGTCGGGCTGGCGGCGGCGGTGGCGACGGCGGTGACCCACCCCCAGTTGTGGGCCGCCGCGCTGTGGGCCTATCCGCGGTTCGGCTATGCCCCGAGCCTGATCGTGCTGGAAACGCTGGTGATCGCGGCGGAAGCGCTGTTGATCGCGTGGATGGCGTCTCTGGCCCTTCATCGCGCCCTCATGGTCTCCCTTGTCGCCAATATAGCCTCTTGCGCGGCCGGTTTGCTGATTTTCCGATCCTGAAAGCCGCGCGCAGGAGTGCACCGAAAGGAGAAACAAGATGCGTCCCATCCTCGCCGGTCTTGCCTTGCTGCTTGCGCTTGCCGGTGCCCGCGCAGACATCGCGCCGACGCCCGATGCAGGCCCGTTCCTCGCCACCATTGCCGGACTCGAATTCGAGATCCAGAACGTCGAAGTGAAGATGCCTCCGGGCTATACCAAGACCTTCGAGGTGGCGGTGCTGACGGGCTGCACGGCCGGCCACGCCAACTGCTGGCTGGCCGCGTCCCGCCACCTGATCGGCATGGAGGTGGAGTCGGTCGACGGCGAAGACCTCAGGCCCGAGCTGGGCCGGCTGCACCAGATCGCCGACATCTTTGCGCACGCCAAGGGGCCGGTGAAGATCGAGCTTTACCGGCGCGACGGCGGCCAACAGGCGACGGTGTCCTTCGCGCGGCGCTGATGCGGCCCGGCACAGGCGGGCCACCAGCCGCGACGCAGCGGCGCATTACGCCTTTGCGGCGGCCGCCCGGCGCGGCGAACCGCGATCGCCTGTCCAATCGGTAATCCGCCAGTCTTGAATCCGCCCCAAAGATCAGCCACTTCCCGATCGTCGCGCGATCGGGTGGAAAAGCGCTCCGCACTTTTCCGGATTGCGCGTCAGCGCTCCCTGGCGGGCGCTCGGCACGCATATCGTGGACGCGCAAAATGTGGCAGGATTTCCTCAACGGGGTTGATGCCCTGGGAGGCGCCGTCATCGATCGCCAGAAGCTGCTGCTGAAGATCTGCGTGTGGGTGGTCGCCGTCCTGGCCGTGCCGCTGGCGGGGCTGTTCGTGCTGCCCTATTTCCTGGCGGCCATCGCCCCGCCGCTGAACCTCAACCAGGACCTCTATGCGGTGAACCGCCCGGTGGCGTTCACCTTTCTCGATGCCGACGACAACGTGGTCGGCCGGCGCGGCGCGGTGGTGGGCGAGCGGCTGACGCTGGAAGACATGCCGAGCTACCTGCCCGAAGCGTTCATCGCCATGGAGGACCGGCGCTTCTATTCGCATCACGGCATCGATCCGCGCGGCATTCTGCGCGCCACGCTGTCGAACCTCCACGCCGGCCACGTGGTGGCGGGCGGCTCCACCATCACCCAGCAGGTGGCCAAGATCGTCTTCACCGATTCGGGGCGCACCTTCTCGCGCAAGCTGACCGACATGATGGACGCGGCCGTGCTGGAGAAGTCGCTTTCCAAGAAGCAGATCCTGGAACTCTACCTCAACCGCATCTATCTGGGTTCGGGCGCCTATGGCGTGGACGGGGCGGCGCGGGTCTATTTCGGCAAGTCGGCGCGCGAGCTGTCGCTGGCCGAGGCCGCCATGCTGGCCACCCTGACCAGCGCGCCAAGCGTGTTCTCGCCGCGCCGGGATCTCGCCGCCGCCCAGGCCCGCGCCGACATCGTGCTCGACAAGATGGTGGACACCGGCTTCATCAGCCAGCGCCAGGCCGACGAGGCCAAGGATCATCCCGCCGCCGTGGTCGACCGCGCCGCCACCGACGCACGCAACTACTTCCTCGACACCGCGCGCGAAGAAGCCCTGAGAGTCGCCTCCGACAACGGCCAGCGCACGCTCAACGGCGACCTGACCGTCCATACCACGCTGGAGCCGCGTCTGCAGGAAGCCGCGCGCCGCGTGGCGGTGGCCGTGATCGAAGGCAAGCAGGGCCAGAAAGCCAAGGCCAGCGAAGCCGCCGTGGTCGTGATGAAGCCCAACGGCGCGGTCGCCGCCATGATCGGCGGCGTCGATTACGCCGAATCCACCTTCAACCGCGCCACCCAGGCGCACCGCCAGCCGGGATCGGCCTTCAAGCCGTTCGTCTATCTCGCCGCGCTCGAACAGGGCCTGTCGCCATGGGAGACGCGCGACGACACGCCGGTCAACATCAACGGCTGGACCCCGACCAATTTCGGCGGCCGCAGCTACGGCACGCTGACGCTGGCGGACGCCCTGGCCCATTCCGTCAACACCATCACCGTGAACCTCGCCCAGGAGATCGGCATCGGCAGCGTGGTGGAGGCGGCCAAGCGCTGCGGCATCACCTCCAAGCTGGAACCCAACGCCAGCCTCGCGCTCGGCACCAGCGAAGTCACGCCCTTGGAGCTGACCGGCGCCTATGCCGCCTTCGCCTCGGGAGGCTTGCGGGTGCACCCCTACATGGTGCGCCAGGTGGACGGTCCCGACGGCCGGCCGATCTTCGTCCGCAAGCCGCCCTCCGAATCCGAACGCGTGATCGCATCGCACGTCGACCGCGATCTGGTCGCCATGCTGTACGGCGTCGTCACCAGCGGCACCGGAATCAGCGCCGCGCTGTGGGACCACGAAGCCGCCGGCAAGACCGGCACCACGCAGGACTATCACGACGCCTGGTTCGTCGGCTTCACCGCCGACTATGTCACCGGCGTGTGGGTGGGCAACGACGATTCCTCGCCCATGCGTGGGGTGACCGGCGCCAGCCTGCCGGCCGAAATCTGGAAGGGCGTGATGCAGGCGGCGGAAAAGGGCCTGCCGGCGCGCCCGCTCGACCGCTCGCCGCCGCAGGCGCCGATCGAGGAATTGCAGCCCTCCGGCGTGCCGGGAGCGACCGACGACGAGGCTGCCCAACTTGCGCCGAGCCAGACCGAAGAACAGCAGCAACCCCAGCAGCATCGCGGCTCGACCGCGGTCGGGCGCTTCTTCAACTGGCTGTTCGGCTCGGGCAACGACGACAATCCGCCCAAGAATCAGCCTCAGCCGCCGCAGAACGACGACGACGGCAACAACCAGTAGGCCTCAGCGTCAGCGCGGATCGAACCAGCGGTCCAGCTTCATCGGGAAGCGGTTCGGCCGGGCGGCCGCCTTGCCGGCCTGCGGCGCGCGGAACTCATAGGTGCCGATGTCGGTGACCACTTCCGCCTTGATGATCTTCTCGCCGCAGACGCGCGGATTGTAGAGCGCGAAGACGACGTCGCCCTCGCGCAGCTCGACCGGCACGTTGCTGATGTGCCAAGCGCCGCCGGGGCCGTTCATGTTCCAGTCGCGCATCCAGAACATCGGGTTGGGGCGCGAGGCGCAGGTATCGATGTAGTCGGCATCGTTGAACACGACGCCGATGATCTCGACGCGGCGGTGGTGCAGCGCCGTGATCTCGAGATCGCCGCGGTCGGTGACGCTGGCCGCGATCGCATCGCGGCCTTCAAGTCCCCCGTTGCCGAGCCAGAATCCGCCCAATCCCACCAGCGCGCAGACCACGATGGCGGCGACGACGATGGCAAACGTGCGCATGAATCCTCCCCCGCACAAAACCCCGCCGCAGGCTAGCGCGGCGGCGCGACGGATACGAGACTGTCGGCGCGCAGGATATTGCGTTTCGCTCTCACGCCGGCCGGAGCGAACGAGTCAATGCGCCGAGGCCGGACGCGTGGCCTCCTTCGTCAGCGCGATCGCCGCATTGGCCGCCAGGATGTACTGCGCCGTCGTCGCCACCGTGGCCTCGTTCTCGAACCACAGGAACGGCCAGTGCACCTTCTGCTCGGGAAAATCGGGCTTGATGACGAGCACACCCGGGGTCAACGCCCCCGGAACGAAGGAATAGTCGGCACGGTTGTGGCCGTACATGATCAGCTTGGAATCCGAGCCCACGCCCGCCACCAGCGAGAGGTTGTGCACCGGATGGCGCCCCAGCACGTAATCGAGCGCGGCGAGCGTGTATGCGGGTCCCACGATCTCGGGAAACGCCTCATGCAGCAGGTACATGTTGGTGCCGAACGCCACCACCTGGGGCGCCCCCGCCCAGGTGCCCATCGACACCGGCACGCCGAACGGCGTCTTGGCCAGCTCGGCGTCGAGCGCCGGCTTACCCGCCTTGAGACTTGCGGCAAGCCGGGCGCGGTAGTCGGCGTCCATGAAGGGAATCGCGCGCGCGGCGGTACCGCCCAGCCATTCGAAACGCTCCCCGATCACAGGCAGGAGCGATTTGAGCTTGGCCGTGTAGAGCGGATCGCCATGGCTCGCAAGCACCAGCTCCACCGTCGAGGCTACGGCGGCAAGATCCAACATGCCGGCGTTCCAATTGCCTTGCGGCGGCCGGTCCATGCGGTCGCCCGGATTCTGCTGGTTCGCCCACATCACCTTGGCCGCGGCCAAGGCCTCGTCGGCCAAAGCCGGATCGGATTCGCGCAGGGCGCGCGAGGCGGCGGCCAGCGCGCCCGCCACGTGATAATCGTTGGCCGGCACGTCGGAGGTGAACGCCCAGCGGTCGTCGGGCCGGCCCGAATACTGGCCGTTGATCTCGTTGGGACCAAGCTTGGGGTCGTAAATCAGCCGGTCGGTCTGCGAGCCGGCGTCGCCCAAATGCGTGTACTGCTTGAGCGTGGGATCGATGATGCCGACGATGGCGTGGCCGAACACCTTGTACTGCCCCAGCAGCTGCAGCGTGCCGTGCCGAATCTGCTGCAGCACGTCGGGCACGCCGTCGGGCTTGCGGATCTCGACCGAATGCGCCGCCTCGTCGATGGTGTCTTCGTCCCAATCGAGGCCGAACAGCTCCCGTCCCATCACGAGCTCATCGACCACCCAGGCGTTGTCGGGCGTCTGGATGTCGAAATCGCCGGCGTCCTGCCAACCGCCGACGGCAAGGCCCGCAATGTGCTCGCCGGGCTTGAACGGCGAATCCAGGTGCGGACCCATGCGATAGCCGTCGAAATGGTCGATGTCGGGCGGGGCCTGACGGGCGTCGTCCATGTGCGAAGGGCCCTCCCATACGCGGTATTCCTCGCGCACCGCCATGTGGTCCATCTGCTCGGCGAGATAGGTGTCGAGCGAAGGCTGCCAGATGCGGGCATAGGCGTCGTCGGCGATGCGGAACGGATCGGTCGTGGCCCCGGCATAGGAAATGGCGTAAAGGCCGGGCATGCGCACGCGCGAGAAATCGAAGGTGGCATAGCGGTAGCGCAGCCACCTGCCCCACGGCGTGATCCTGCCCTTGAGCGCGATCGTGGATTTGCCGTCGGCGTTGATCTTGACCAGAGAGATCGCGGCGGGCGCCTTCATGCGCGGATCGAGCTCGACGATGGCGAGCTTGGAACGATCCGGCGTGTAGCCCGCCTGGTTGAACGACACCACGGGCTTGCGCACCCAGCCCGCGATCACGTTCGGGCGCACATGCCAGACCAGCGCGTTCACCGTCTTGCCCGCGGGAATCAGCGAGCGCACCACGAACCAGCCGTTCTGGGCCCGGTTGCGCGCATCAAACAACATGAGCGGCTGATCCGAAGTGATGGTCACGCGCGTGAGGCGGTCTTCCGGCGACAGCACGATCGACTTACCGCCCTGGACCAGCGGCAGCGGATCGCCGGAGCCGTCCTTGGCCATCGGGCCTTCGGCGTCGCGCGGGAAGATGCCGGACGCGGCGCCCATGATGTAGGTCTTGCCGAAATAGCTGGTGGGCAGGAAATCGAGATTGAAGCCGGCCTTGCCCACCAGGCTTTCCGGCAGCGGCTGGTCGAGATCGACCGCGACGCTGAAGCCCTTGCCTTCGGGCGTGATCACCAGGCGGTAGCTCAGGCCCTGGTCGGCATAGCTGCTTTTCACGGTGAGCCGGTTGGGCCCGCGCTCGCGGCCGATGAAGGCCGGCACCGGGTCCCACTGTTCCGGCGTGGGGTTGAGGCGCACCTCGCCGTCGGTGGCGATACGCTCGCCGTGCAGGATGATCTGGATGCCGGCGTTCTTCTCGTCGCGGAACACGGGATGGAAATGCATCTGTTCCACGATGACGGAAAGCCCCTGCATCTCCAGGGTCTCGTCGGGACCGATGCTCAGGCCGGCGGCGAGAGTGGGCTGCGCCAGCAGAGCAAAGGCAACGATCATCCTGCGCAAAGTTTCCTCCAGGGACGGGCTTCCAGCTTGTGTTAGCGTTATCCCTCGTTTCGCATCCTGACGCAAAGGCCGCTGCTGGATCGGGCCGGGCTTTCTGCTAGAACCGCAACTCTGGGATCTTCGATGGGTTCGCGTTTGCTCGAACAACTGAAGGGCGTGGCACGCCAGCGGCCATGGCTGCCCGATCACGGCGGCGTGATCATGCGCAGCGGCCGGGAACGCAGCACCCATCATTCCGACTTCGACCATCTGCGCGCGGCGGCACGCTGGCTGGCGGCAGCGCAGGATTCGCAGAAGGACGGCGGCATCGCCGGCCGCTACCGCCTCGACCGCGGCTGGACCTCGTCCTATCCCGAGACGACGGGCTATCTCGTTCCCACCTTCATCGCCCTCGACGCGGCGCTGCCCGGCGAAGGCTATGCCGCGCGCGCGGCCCGCGCGATCGATTTCCTGTTGCGCATCCAGCTCGACAGCGGCGCCTCCCCCGGCATGGAAATCGCCGACAACAAGAACGAGCCGTCGCCCTTCAACACGGCGCAGATCCTGAACGGGCTCACGGCATGGCATCGGGCCACCGGCGACGAGCGCGCCCAGGGTGCGGGCGAACGCGCGGCGGCCTGGCTTGCCGGCGCGCAGGACGGCGACGGCGCCTTCCGCAGGCACACCTATCTGGGCCTGGAAACGACGTATACGGCGCATCTTTCCTGCTGGCTGGCCGAATGGGGCGCTTATGCGCGCGACCAAGCGGCGCTTGATGCCGCCGAGCGCCACCTCGACTGGGTGCTCGCCCAGGTGCAAGCGGACGGCTGGATCGCGAAGATGGGCTTCGGGCGCGAGCAGCACGCCGCCGACGAGGCCTTTACCCACACCATCGCCTATACGCTCATGGGCCTGCTTTCGACCGCCACGCTCATCCGCCGCGACGACGCCGTCGCGGTGGTCGAGCGCGCCGCCGAGGCGCTGCGCATCCTGGCCGAGAGCGAAGGCCGGCTGCCCGGCGTCATCTCGCACTGGCAATCGCGCAGCGCCAGCGTCTGCCTGACCGGAAACGCGCAGATCGCGCTGTTGTGGTTCAAGCTGCACCGGCGCGCGCGCAACCTCGGCTTCGTCAACGCGGGCCTGAAAGCGATCGACGCGATCAAGGCGACCCAGCAGATGACGGGACGCAACCCCGGCATCACCGGCGCGATCGCGGGCTCCGATCCGGTCGGCGGGCCTTACATCGCCAACGCCTTTCCCAACTGGGCGGCCAAGTTCTTCATCGACGCGTTGATGGAAAAGCGCGCCGTGCTGCAGGAGCTGGCGAGGACGCCGATCCCGAGCGCGCCCGAGCTGCCCGCGATCGAGCCCAAAGCCGCCGCGCCGCGCGCCGGCCACCCGCTTCATACCGTCATCCTGACCCGGACCGGTTCGCCGCTCGCGCCGGCGCTGCTCGACGCGCTCACCGGCACGGGACGACTGAGCGTGGTGGCGGAGAACGCGCGCCGCCAGCGCCTGAGGCGGGGCGGCCTCGGCTGGCTGATGCCGGCGGACGAGGCAATCGCAGCGGCCTGCCGCAAGCGCGGCGTCGCACTGATCGAAACCGACGCGTTCGACACGCCCGCGGCGGCGGCGGCGGTGACGGCGCTCAAGCCCGATCTCGGCATCGTCGCGGACGCTTCCGTGCCGCCCCGCCCGGTGCTCGACGCCTTCCGCCTGGGCGCCGTCCAGGCGGTTGCCGGCATGCTGCCGGTGCAGCGCGGCGCGGACGCCTCACTGTGGGCGATGGCGCAAGGCGAAACGGTGGGCTGCTCGGTCCATCTGATCGGCGAAGGCGCCACACCGCTTCTGGCGCGCCGCAGCGTGGCAACCTTCGGCTGCCGCGCCTTCGGCGAGCTTGAACGGAGCGTGGAGCGCGAGAGGCTGCGCCTGCTTGCCGAGGTCGTGCGCGCCATCGCGGCGAGCGGCGCCCTGCCCGCGATCCAAACCGCACCCGAACCGCCGGGGCCGCCGCTTTTCCCGATGCATCACGAACTGGCCGACATGCTGCACCGCAAGCTGAGCGCGCAGGGTTAGCGCCGGCGCGGCGCCGATTCCGGCAGCACGAACATCACCGCAAATCCCACCACCACCGCCGCCGTCCAGTACCAGGCCGGCGCCAGCGGATTGCCGGTGGCGCGGATCAGCCAGCTCACGATGAACTGCGTCGAGCCGCCGAAGATCGAGATGGCGAAGGCGTAAACGGTGGCCACCGCCCCCGAACGGATCGATCGCGGCAGCGATTCGGTCAGCGCGACGATGATGGGCGGCGAACCCAGCCCGAGCAGCATGGAGGCGTAACCCATCACGGCATAGAGCACCCCCGGCGAGCGGAAATGCGCAATCACCCAGAACGCGGGAAGGACCGACAGCGTCATCAGGGCATAGCCCGCCATCATGACCGGCTTGCGGCCGAAACGGTCGGACAGCATTCCGCCCAACGGATCGCACGCAACGCCGACGAGCGAGGTGACCACCGTGACGCCGAACGAGATCGTCGCCGCCAGGTGCAGCGTGGTGAGCGAATAGGTCGCCATGTAGTCGAGCACGTAGTTGGCGATGGTGCCCGAAGCCAGCAGCAGCAGCCCGCAGACCAGCACCTTCAAATGGGGCTTCAACCTGGCGTGCAGGGCGACCTCGCCGGTGGTGGCGTCGGGGGCGAGCGCGGCGTCGTCGGCGGCATGCAGGGTTTCAGGCAGGCTTTTGCGGATCAGGATGCCGAACGGCACGATGACGACGCCGGCCAGGAACGCGATGCGCCAGCCCCAGGCTTCGAGATCGTGAAGCGGCAGCAGCCAGGACAGCGCCACGCCCATCGCCGCGGCGATCAGCACGGAGGCATCCTGGCTGGCATACTGCATGGCGCCGTAGAAGCCGCGGCGTTCAGCGGGAGCCGCCTCGATCAGGTAGGCGGTGGTCGGCCCCACCTCGCCGCCCAGCGCGAAGCCCTGGATCAGCCGGAAGCACAGCACCAGGATGGGCGCGGCAAACCCGATGGCGGCGAAGGTCGGCGTCAGCGCCACGCCCAGCATGCCCACGCCCATCAACGCGAAGCTGATCAGCATGGCGGGCTTGCGCCCGATGCGGTCGCCGAGGCCGCCAAGCACGATGCCGCCGACCGGCCGCGTGACGAAGCCGATGCCGAAGGTGGCCAGCGACAGAAGCAGGCTGAGCGAGGCGTCGTGCGCCGGGAAATACGCCTTGCCGATATAGACCGCGAAGATCGCGTAGCAGAGAAAGTCGTAGAACTCGAGCCCGTTGCCCATCACCACGGCGACCACGTGATGGACGGGAATCCTCTTGGCGGCGATGGGACCGGGTGTTCTCATCGCCGGGCGATCCCTACCGGCCGCCACGGCGCACGCGCCCCGCCGCCACCGGCAGGTTGAAGCAAATCCGCCAGTCCGGCTGCGCCCTCCATCGGCGCCAGTATCGCCGCAGTCGCCACGGAAGCTTCAAGCCTTGAGGAAGCGGGCAAGCTGGCTGCGTTCCGCCGGGGTGAGATCGAGCTGGGAAGCGTGCGCGAACGCGCTTCGCGCTTCGGCCTTGCGGCCCAGCCACCACAACGCTTCGCCCCATTTCAGCTGCAGGCGGCCCCAGTGCGGCGCGTATTTCGCGGCCTCGGCGAATTTCGCCAGCGCCAGGTCCGAGCGGTTCTGCGCCATCAGCGCCTCGCCCCACAGCGCGAGCGGATCGGCGAAATGCAGGCCCTTGGCGTGCGCGGCGGCGAACTTGCCGATGGCGCCGTCGAGATCGCCCCTTGCCATCAGCGCGCGCCCCCAATCGGTGTAGGCCAAGGGAATCGAAGGCGACAACTTCACGGCGCGCCCAAACCAGTAGTCGGAGGCGCCCCAGCGCCGCTGGGCGGCCGCGATGATTCCCCGCGCCCGCAAGCAGGCGTCGCAATCGGCCGGCGTCTGGTCGATCAGGGCGTGGGCGCCGGCGAAGTCGCCGGTCATCGCCCTGGCCGTGGCGGTGAAGGGCTTGATGACGCGGGCGCGGACCACGGCGAAGGAAAGCCCCACGTCGTCCGGATTCTTCTCGGCGGCGGTGAGCAGGTTTTCGAGCGTGTCCTGATGGCCCAGCAGCGGCCCCCAGTCGCCCAGCCAATGGGCGATCTCGAAACGTGTCACGGCGCGCGCGGCCTTGACCGCGGCATCGCCCGACGCCGGCAGCAGGCGCCAAGCCTCCAGCGCGGCGGCGCGGTCGTGCAGGCGCGCCAGATCGACGGCAATGGCCTCGCGGGCCTGTTCGTCCGAGGACTGATGATCGGGCTGGTTGATGCCCTGGCGGCTCAAATCGAGCGCGGCGCCGAAATCGGCTTGTTCGCGCGCCACGTCGGCCCTTTCCGCCAAGAGCGCGATCGGCCGGGCCCGCTCGATCATGTCGATGTCGCGCCCGCTTTCGAGCAGGCGCACCGCGGTCTGGGCGGCGGCGAGCGCAGCTTCGGGATGGCCGAGGTTGAATTCCTCGGTGTCGATGTCGACGTAGGCGAGGGCGAAATTGGGGAACAGCGCCGCGGCGCGCCGGTGCAACTCGGCGCCCGCGTACCAGTCGCCGCGCGAGTCGGCGATCATGCCGAGCCCGAGATCGGCCCAGGCGCGCTCGCGCGGCGTATCGCCCCGCGCCGCCAGTTTCTGCAGCACGGCCTGGGCGTCCGCGAACTTGCCCTGGCGCATGAGATAGACCGAATAGCGGTAGGGCTGGGTGACGGCGAAGATCTTTTCGGCGGTCTGTTGCAGCAGCTTGGGCAGATCGGTTTCGCCGCCCGCCACCACCGAGCCCGCCTGTCCGCTGGCGCGCGAAGCGATGGCGAGCCCGCCGGCCGTGCGGTAGACCTCGCCGGTGATGTGCGTCTCGTTGCCGAGCCACATAATCATCATGCGGCGCGCCTCGCCGATGGAGACGCCGGTTTCCGGAATCTCGATCTTGATGTCGTCGCCCCAGTTGTTGGTGAAGGAGCTGGCCGGGCGCGAGGAGGCGCTGGCCGATTCGAGATCGAGAATGTCGTCGAGCAGCTGGGCGGCCACCGCCTGGCCGTTCAGACCGCGCGTGGCCATGTCGGGCGGCACCGCGAAGGCCTCCACCACCAGCCCGCTCTCGTTGGCCGCCGTCCACACCAGCGCGCCCACGATCACGGCTGCCACCACCGCGATGAAGGCGATCGAGAGATTGAAGGCAAAGCGCAGGATGTCGGAGTAATAGCGCATGCGGACCGAGCCGTAGCGCAGATGCCATTCGTGGCGGACTTCCTCGGTCTGGATCTCGGCGAGCGCCGACTGGCTTTTCAGATAGTGGCGCAGGTCCTTGGACGTGCCGGGATCCTGGTGGCCGCCCAACGCCAGAACCGCCAGCGCCGCCGGGTCGCCGCCCCGCCGCGCTGGAGACTGGCTCGTGTCCTGCTCCAGGTGATCCATTGCCCGTCTCCTGCTGGCGATCGTGATCTTGACGCATTCAGTCTCATCCGCAAGTGAGGACGGCCGCGCCGGCACGACCCGGCCCGCCACGAAAACGATGGTTACTTCAACAAATTGCCCATGCGGAAAGTCGAAGGCGGCGCTTGGCGTCATGCAACATATTCGCATCTTTGCGCCGGGCCGCATGAGGCGGCTCAACCACCAAAGGGGCTTTTCATGAAAATTCTCGCTGCGCTGGCCCTGATGCCGGCGCTCACGATCACTGCTTCATGGGCCGAAGACGCCCGCCCGTACGACCAAGGTCCGGTGTGGGACTTCTCGATGATCGAAACCAAAGGCGGGCATTTCGACGATTACATGAAATTCGTCTCCACCCAGTGGAAGGCCGAGCAGGACGCCGCCAAGGCCAAAGGCTGGGTGCTGGACTACAAGGTGTTCAGCGTGATGGACCCGCGCGAGAACGAGCCCGACATCATCCTGGCCGTGGAGTACAAGAACGCGGCCGTGTTCGACGCCCCGCTCGACGAGAACGACGCCCTGATGAAGCAGGTGTTCGGATCGCTTCCGGCCTCGAACAAGGCCGCCGTCGACCGCGAAACCATCCGTACACTGAAAGGCGACGTGCTGACGCGCGAGCTGATCCTGAAATAGGGCATTCGCGCGGCAAGACGCGAAAGCCGCAGAGGTTTCCCTTGCGGCTTCGCCCACTTTGCCCGCCAAGGCCGGCGCGACGTCCTGGTCGACATATTGTACACTATTATTATGTATATTACTAAAATCTACAAATATTGCTCGTGAAGCCTTGATTTGGGCGCCGCAAGGTGTGACTTGTAGGGCATGGCTCTGCAGATTCTGACCGCCAACCGGCTGATCGACGGCGACGTCGTCTACTGGCACGCGGGGGCGTGGGTCGAGGCATTGGGCGAGGCGGACGTGCTTGCGCACGAAGCGGAGGCGGCGGCGGCGCTCGATGCGGCCAACGCGTCCGTGGCGGGGAACCTGGTCGTGAAGCCGTACCTGTTCGACGTGCGGAAGGAAAACGACGCGATCATCCCCGTGAAGGAGCGCGAGATCATCCGGGCGATGGGACCAAGCGTGCACGCCGATCTCGGCAAGCGTGCCGAAGGATCGACGCCAGCCAGCATCTTGAAGGCGGCCGCAGCGAGGGACCAACCCGGAGCATCTCCGTGCCCCAAGGAAAGAGACAATGAAGTCTCGATCTGAATCTGTCTCCCCCTTGCGAGGAGGTGAGGGAGATTTCCATGTATCGCTACGATGAGTTCGACGCCGCATTCGTGGCCGAGCGCGTGGAGCAGTTCCGCTTCCAGGTGGAACGCCGGCTGAAAGGCGAGCTGACGGAAGACCAGTTCAAGCCCCTGAGGCTGATGAACGGGCTTTACCTGCAGCTTCACGCCTACATGCTGCGCATCGCGGTGCCCTATGGCACGCTGTCGGCCCCCCAGCTTCGCATGCTGGGAAGAATCGCGCGCAAGTACGACAAGGGCTACGGCCATTTCACCACGCGGCAGAACATCCAGTTCAACTGGATCAAGCTGAAGGACGTGCCCGACGCGCTGGCCGATCTGGCCAGCGTCGAGATGCACGCCATCCAGACCAGCGGAAACTGCATCCGCAACGTCACCGCCGATCATTTCGCGGGCGCGGCCGCCGACGAAGTGGAAGACCCGCGCCCCACCGCCGAGCTGATCCGGCAGTGGTCGAGCCTGCATCCCGAATTCGTCTTCCTGCCGCGCAAGTTCAAGATCGCGGTGATCGCCAGCCCGCACGACCGCGCCGCGCTGCGCTTTCACGACGCCGCCGTGGAGATCGTGCGGAACGAGGCGGGCGAAACCGGCTATCGCATCCATGTCGGCGGCGGCATGGGGCGCACGCCTTATCTTTCCTACGTCGTGGGCGATTTCGTCGCCAGACCCGACCTGCTGGCGTTCCTCGAAGCCGTCATGCGCGTCTACAACGAGAACGGACGGCGCGACAACCTGTTCAAGGCGCGCATCAAGATCCTGGCGCATGCGCTCGGCCAGGACGAAATGCGCGAACGCACCTTGCGCGAGTTCAAGGAGATCAAGGCGCAAGGATTCCTCGAAGTACCCGAGGCCGAACGCAAGCGGATCGAAGCCTATTTCGCGCCGCCCAAGTTCGAGGACCTGCCCGACGACGAGCCGCAATCGCCCGATCCCGATTTCGCCGCCTGGGCGGGGACCAACACCCATCGCCACCGCGCCGCGGGCCACGCCATCGCCACGATCTCGCTCAAGCCCATCGGCGGCGTGCCGGGCGACATCGGCGCCGAGCAACTCGACGCCCTGGCCGACCTTCTCGACCGGTTCGGCATGGACGAAATCCGCGTCAGCCACGAGCAGAACCTGATCCTGCCGCACGTGAAGAAAAAGGACCTGCCGGCGATCCACGCGCGGCTCAAGGAACTGAAGCTGGCCACGCCCAACGCCGGGCTGATCACCGACATCATCGCCTGCCCCGGACTCGACTACTGCGATCTTGCCAATGCGCGCTCCATCCCCGTGGCGCAGGACATCGCGCGGCGCTTCGCCGATCTTGGCCGCCAGCACGACATCGGCGAATTGAAGATCAAGATCTCCGGCTGCATCAACGCCTGCGGCCATCACCACGCCGGACACATCGGGATTCTGGGCGTCGACAAAAAGGGCGTCGAATACTACCAGCTTCTGCTCGGCGGATCGGGTGCGGAAGACGCCGCCATCGCCACCATCATGGGCCCGGGCTTCGGCGCGCACGAAATCGCCGATGCGGTCGAGCGCGTGGTGGCGGCATATCTGAAGCTGCGCAACGACGGCGAGCGCTTCCTCGACACCTATCGCCGCGTCGGCATGGAGCCGTTCAAGAACGTGGCCTATGGGGAGCAGCTGCATGCGGCGCATTGAGGCGCACCATCGTGTCATCCCGCGCACGCGTTCGGAGCGAAGCGAAGAAGGCGCCGAACCGGGACCCGCTTCAAGACCCGTTGTTGCTTCGGAATGGATCCCGGATCGCGCCCAAGTGCCAGATGGAAGCGGCGCCCCGGGCGCGTCCGGGATGACAGTGAGGGGGAACAAGACGTGGCCGCGACGCTGATCAAGAACGGCGTTGTTGCCGAAGACCCCTACACGCTGGTCGCCGACGACGCGCCGCTGCCGCAAGGCGCCGCGATCGTGTCGCTGACCCGGCTGCGGGCCGACCGCGACGTGCTGATCGAGCGCAACACGGCGCTGGGCGTGAAGCTGACCAGCGAGCAGTCGCCCGAACTGATCGGCAGCGACCTGGAGCGCCTTGCGCTGGTGGCGCTGGAATTCCCGAAGTTCCGCGACGGGCGCCCGTTCAGTTGGGCGCGCATCTTGCGCATGCGGCTGCGCTTTGCCGGCGAGGTGCGCGCATGCGGCGATTATCTTTACGACCAGATCGCCCACATGAAGCGGGTCGGCTTCGATGCCTTCGAACTGCCGGCGTCGGTCACCCCCGAATTGTACGCGCGCGCCGTGTCGGAGATCGCCAACGTCTACCAGCCGAGCGCCGACGGGCGGAAAACCATCCGGCACCTGCGGCGCGAGTGACCCGCCCGCAAAGGCAGGGTTCTTTTCTTACGCTTTATTCAGCCGGGGGCCAGACGGAGAACAGGCCCAGCCCCGTTCAATGGGACAGTTGCAGCCAAAACGCCCGTCAAAACGGGCAGTTGAAACCGGAGGGGGGAGAAAACCCGATGCAGACAAGAATGATCCTTTCCGCAGCAGCCGGCCTCGGCCTGGCCATGTCCGCCGCGTTCGCCCAGACGGCCACGGCCCCCGCAACGCCGGCCAAGCCCGGCGCCATGATGGGCTGGCGCCATTTCGACCAAGCCGACATGGCAAAGCACATGACTGAGATGTGCGAGAACCGCTACGCCGGCGCCGTCGGCCATCTGGCCACGCTCGAGGTCAAGCTCAACCTGACGCCCAAGCAGAAGCCGCTGTTCGACGCCTGGCGGGACGCCGTCCTGTCCGCCGCCAAGAGCCGCGTCGCTGAGTGCCAGAACTTCAAGATGCCCGACGAGAAGCTGTCGATCGTCGATCACGTGAAGATGCACGAGAAACGGCTTCAGGCGCAGCTTGCCGTGCTCAAGGCGCAGATGCCCACGCTCGAAGCGCTCAACGGCGCGCTCACCGACGACCAGCAGGCGACGTTCAAGCGCGACGCCGCACACTTGATCATGCAAGGCCGCATGCACATGATGGACCGCATGCGCCAGGGCGGCGGCATGCGCACCATGATCATTCGCCGTCAATTCCGCGGCGACGACGGCACGCCTCCGCCGCCGCCAGCGGAGTGACATATCCGGCGCGCAGCGACCCCGCGCGATCCGGTAAGCCCAGGCGGCGCCCCCAGCTTTATGCACCCCCAAGAGCGTGAGCTGGAGGCGCCGCCGGGCCGTTTTCCAGGCCGGCGGGCCTTCCTCCAACAGCGGGCCTTGACCCCCACCCCCCTCTGCCCCATGTAACGCGCGTGCCAGAGCGCTTCATCATTCGGATGAACCGCTTGGGGTATTTGTGTGGTCGCGTTTTCGGACGGAAAACCGGTTCCGACTTTTCCTGAAAACGCTCATGGGGCAGCGCCAATGAACGCACCCGCGCGCACCAATCCGCCGCGATTTGCCACAATCGAAGACGCGATCCGCGCCTTGCGGCCGGTCGATCCGGTCTATTGCCTGATCCCGGCGAACTTCCGCGAGGCGGCCAGGCGCTTCCTCGCCGCCTTTCCAGGCGATGCGCTCTATGCGGTGAAGGCCAATCCGCACCCTTACGTGCTCGACGAGATCCACGCCGCGGGCATCCGCCATTTCGACACCGCCTCGCTGGGCGAAGTCGAGCTGGTCAAAACCCGCCTGCCGGCGGCGATCTGCCATTTCATGGCCCCCGTGCGCCTGCCCGGCCATGCCAAATGCGCCTTCGAGAAATACGGCGTCACCGATTACGTCGTCGACTGCGACTACGAACTCGACAAGCTCGTTGCCGAAACCGGCGACGCGGGCAAGTTGCGCATCTTCGTGCGGCTCTCGACCCAGTTCGGCGGCGCCATGCTGGAGCTGTCGAGCAAGTTCGGCACCAACGTGCCGGAAGGCGCGCGCCTCTTGAAGCGCGTCGCCGAAACCGGCGCGCAGCCCTGCCTGACCTTCCATGTCGGCTCCCAATGCCTTTCGGCCTTCACCTATGCCCAGGCGATCGAGCTGGCGCGGCGCACCATCCTTAGCGCCGGAATCGACATCGCCGCGCTCGACATCGGCGGCGGCTTTCCGGCGCCCGATGCCAATCGCGAGCTGCCGCCCTTCCATTGGTATTTCGACACCATCCGCGAGGCGCTCACCGTGCTGGAGCGCGACAACCTCCCGCTGATGTGCGAGCCGGGCCGAGCGCTGTGCGGCGAGGGCGTGTCGCTCATCACCCAGGTGGTGCTGCGCAAGGGCGACCGGCTCTACCTCAACGACGGCGTCTACGGCAGCTTCGACGAACTGACCCTGCCCGGCTTCGACGTGGACTATCCCACCCGGGTGTTCACGCTGGACGCCAAGAACCGGGCGCTGGCCCTGCCCGGCGCGCTCAAGCCGTTCCGCATCTATGGACCCACCTGCGACACCTTGGACGTGCTGCCGCGGCCGCGCATGCTGCCGGAAGGCATCGGGCCGGGCGACTTCATCGTGTTCGACGCCATCGGGGCCTATTCGGTGTCGTCGCGATCGACCTTCAACGGGTTCTATCCCGATACGTGGGTGGTGGTCGGGGAATAAGTGAGCAGGGAATAGCGAATAAGGCGCCCGGCTGCGGCTCTGCTACCCACCCCGTCTTTGCGGCAAAGCAAAGAAAACCTTAACAGAGCCGCGCTAGGCTCGCCGGCTTGGGGAGCTGGCGCATGGCCGCGGCCAAGGACAGATTGGGACAGCTTCTGACGCTCGCCGCGACGCGGCAGTGGCAGCCCTTGGCGCGCGAGCTTTCCGCGCTGGCATGCGACTGGCCCGCCGATTATCCGCAGGCCATGCGAACGCCGGCACTCGCCCTGTTCGAATGGTCGCTGCGCGAGTGCGACGAGGCCACGAGGGTCGAGATCGCACGCCATATGGGCGGCCATCCCGAACTGCCGTTGCGCCTGTTGAACGAGCTTTATCTGGCGGCACCATCGCCGCTCAAGCGCGAAATCCTGACGCGCAACCAGCTCGAAGGCGAGGATGACGCGTCCGTCGCACCCACCGACGCGGCCGCGCTGATTGCCGCCGCGCGCGGCGGCGCCGGCGATTTCGCGGGCGCGCTCTCCGCCGTCGCCGCCATTCCGCGCGACATCGCAGAGGCTGTGCTCGCCGACGCCTCCGGCGAGCCGCTCGCAGTCTTGTGCCGCGGGCTTGGCCTGGAGCGGGCGACGTTCTCGGCCGTCGCGTTGCTGCACGGGGCGAAGAGCCTGCCGCTCGAGGTTTACGACACCGTGCCCGACCGCGCCGCGCGCCGCCTCGCCCAGCACTGGCGCGCCCACCACGTCGTCCATCCGCGCCACGCCCAGGCGGCGGAGTGATCTGCACCCATTGATGCATCTCCCGCCGCTCCGGCGTAGTGTCCCTTGCGCGATTCCGGGGGGAAGTTCGATGCGTCAGAAACTGCGCGTGCTCTGGCTGGTGGTCGCCGCCGCCAGCCTGTTCGTGTCGGCCGGAACGCTCGACTGGCCGCAGGGCTGGATATTCTTGTTCGAATTCGTCGGCGGCTTGGTGGCGACGTCGCGATGGCTGAAGCGGCACGACCCGGCGCTCTACAACGAGCGCATGAACAATCCCGGCCGCAAGTCGTGGGCGCGTTCGGACAGACTCATTTCGCTCGCCATCGTCGTCATCTGGTACGGCTGGATCATCCTGATGGCGCTGGACGTCAAGCGCTGGGGGCTGACGCACATGCCGCTTGCCTCCGCCGCGGCAGGTGCGGCACTGATGGCGTTGGGCTTCGTATTCGCGGCCGCCGCGGCCGGAACCAACACCTTCGCCGCCACGGTGGTGCGCCTGCAGGAGGAACGCGGCCAGAAGGTCGTCGACAGCGGTCTTTACGCCCGCATGCGCCACCCCATGTACACGGGATCGATCATCGTGCATGTGGGCACCGCGCTGCTGCTGGGCTCGTGGATCGGGCTTGCGATCGTGCCGCTGCTGGCCTGGCTGCTGGCGCTGCGCGCGGTGCTGGAGGAACGGCTGCTGACGAAGGGTCTGCTGGGGTATGCGGACTATTGCGGCCGCGTGCGGTGGCGGTTCGTTCCGGGGGTGTGGTGAGGGGGCAAGCCAAGAAGAAAAAACACAGGCAACGGACAAGAGTGTCGATCTTATGACTGGCGGCTAATCGGTCCGAAGCACATCGGCACGTTCGCGGGTCTTGGCGAAGGAGACGCGCGGGAACTTCTCGGCGACGTAGCCGAGCTCCCATTGGCTCTTGGCCAGGAACACCGGCGCGCCGTCGCGGTCGGACGCCATGCCGCCGCGGTTTGATTCCACGAACTTTACGAGATCGCCGTCGGCCCCGCCGATCCAGCGCGCGGCATCGTAAGGGCTGGCTTCCAGATCGACATCCAATCCGTATTCGTCGCGCAGGCGCGATTTGAGGACGTCGAGCTGAAGAGGCCCGACCACGCCCACGATCCAATAGCTGCCGATCTGCGGCTTGAACACCTGGGTGACGCCTTCCTCGGCCAGTGCGGTGAGCGCGCGCGCCAGATGCTTCTGCTTCATGGGATCGGCCAGCCGCACGCGGCGCAGGATTTCGGGCGCGAAGTTGGGGATGCCGGTGAACACGATCGATCCCGATTCCGACAGCGTGTCGCCGACGCGCAGAGTGCCGTGGTTGGGAATGCCGATGATGTCGCCGGGCCAGGCCTCGTCCACCGTCTCGCGCACCTGCGCAAAGAACAGGATCGGATTGTGCACGCCGATGACTTTGCCGGTGCCCGATTGCGTCAGCTTCATGCCGCGCCGGAAGCGGCCCGACGCCAGCCGTACAAAGGCGACGCGGTCGCGATGGTTGGGGTCCATGTTGGCCTGGACCTTGAAGACGAAGCCGGAAACCTCGTCGGCGGCGGGATCGACCAGGCGGTTCTTGGCGGCCTGCGGACGCGGGGGCGGCGCATGCTCGGCGAGCGCCGCCAGGAGATCGCGCACCGCGAAATTCTTGAGCGCCGAGCCGAAGAACACCGGCGTCAGATGGCCTTCGAGATAGGCGGCGCGGTCGAATTTCGGCAGCCCGGCGCGCACCAGCTCCACTTCCTCGAACAGCTGCACCGATTCCTCGGGCTCCAGGAAATCGGCGAGCGCGTTGGCGTCGAAGCGCTCGTCGGGGCCGGGGCGTTCGCCCTGATAGGCCAAAAAGTCGTCGCTCGTGAGATCGAACACGCCGCGGAAATTCAGCCCCTGGCCCACCGGCCAGCTCATCGGCGCCACGTGAAGCTGGAGCTGGTCGGCGATCTCGTCGACGAGCTCGAAGGAATCACGCGATTCCCGGTCCATCTTGTTGATGAACGTCATGATCGGGATGTCGCGCAGGCGGCAGACCTCGAACAGCTTGCGCGTCTGGCTCTCGATGCCCTTGGCGGCGTCGATCACCATCACCGCGGAATCGGCGGCGGTGAGCGTGCGGTAGGTGTCTTCCGAGAAATCCTCGTGGCCGGGCGTGTCGAGCAGGTTGAAGATGGCCCCGTCGAATTCGAAGGTCATGACCGCGCTGGTCACCGAGATGCCGCGTTCCTGCTCGATCTTCATCCAGTCGGAGCGGGCGCGCCGCGCCTCGCCGCGGGCCTTGACCCGGCCGGCCTCGTGGATCGCCCCGCCGAGCAGCAAGAGATGCTCCGTCAGCGTGGTCTTGCCCGCGTCCGGATGCGAAATGATCGCGAACGTGCGGCGCCGCCGCGCCTGGGCGGCCGGGGTGTCGAAAGGCGTGCTCATCGCGGGCGGGGAGTTAGCAGGCGCGGAACCGCCCCGCAAGCATGGTACAATTCGGCAGGGATTCGGGATGCAGCGCTCCTCGATCATCGCCGCCACTACCGCCATCGCCATCTTGCTGGTGGGGCTGCAGTACTGGAACGGTTCGCGGCCGAAGCCGGACGTCTTGCCGGCGCTGGCGCGCGACCTTCCCAAGGACACCAAAGCCGCCGACCGGGTGTTCCAGCAGAGGGTGGCGCAGCGGTTTCCCGCGGGCACGCCCGCGGCCGCGCTGGAAACGGAGCTGAAGGCGCAAGGCTTCGGAATCGAATCGTCGGCCGGCTGGCACACGGCGAGCCTGAAGCGGAAGCTATTTCCCTGCGAAATCATATGGCGCGTTCGCTGGCGCGCGGCGGCAGGCAAGGTGAGCGAAACCGACGCCAGCTACGGCACAGCCTGCCCGTAGAGGGCGCGCCCTTCCCGGCATTTGATCCGTATTCGTCCCAATCCGGGGCTTCGCGGCTTGTTCGCCCTGGGACACATCCGTACGCGGCGTTGCGAATTGAGAAAGGATGGATGACGTACCATTCTTGCCTGCGACGTCCACCGGACTTTGAGCGATGCAGCTCTCCAGCCGCAGGAAATCCCCCTCGCCGTGGCGCGACATGCGCCGCGACTGGCAGCGCTGGAGCCGGCTCGAACGGCTGACGGCCGGCGCGTTCAGCTTCGGGACGCTGGCGACGCTGGCGATCTACGTCATGATCGGCGGCTGACCGGCCCCGCTGCAGCGCCGCCCTTGTTTCACCCGACGCCCGTTGCTTCAGTTCGGGACATAGGAGCAACTACGATCGGCATGACTACGAATTGAGGCGCGGTCCGCAGCGCGCCAAGCTTGCTGCGTCATCAGACGGAGACGGCGATGATGAACCCGAGGCCCCGCTTCGAATGCAATCCGCGCCGCGCCGCGATCCGCCAGCGCATCTGTCACCGGCTCGACGTTCTGCTGGCGCAACGGCGCAGGGGCGAATTCCCCGCAAGCGAACGCTTCGATCCCGCGCATCTCGCCCCGGAAGGGCGCGATGCCGGCCTGTGGGCGGCGGCGGGCGCTTTCATTTGATGCAGGCCAGCGCATGATCTGCCGGGCGCAAAACCCGGGCGCAATCGCGCCGCGCCGCGTTCAGACGATCTTCTCGTCCACGAAGGCGCGGCCCTGGCGGTCTTCGATCTCCACGATCCACAGGTCGGGATCGAACTTCTTCTGCTTCTCGAAATAGGCCGACGCGCGGGCCTCCTCGCAGCTTTCGCCCAGAGGCCGCGCCCACACCCGCTCGCCGTCGCCGGCCACTGCCTGGTTCAAGACCGTGCAGGTGCCGTCGAGGCGGGAGATTTTCAGGAAAACCGCGCCGGCCTCCTCCGAACCCTTGGTCACGACGAACGCCTGGGCGCCGGCGACCTCGGCCCGGCGGATCAGCGCGCGCACGAAGATGCCGGCTTTGAGGCGGGGAGACATCCCGACGGAACCGGCGGGAGACGGCGAGAAGTGCCGCGCCCTCCATTTTGGCGGTTCAGAGGTCATGGCGCGCTTATAGCACGGATGTCAGCGGTCGAGCCGGCCCTTCCAGTAGCCGACGTCCTCGGCGTATTTTCCCACCACTTGGTCCATGCCCTGGTCGACGTTGAGATCGTCGAAGCCGAGCCAGTCGGCTTGGTTCATCTCGTCGATCGGCTGCACCGCGCGGCGCAGGAAATAAACGTAAAGCACCAGCAGAACCGCGAAGGCGACATAGAAAGCGATGCCCGGCATCGCGAACAGCCCGACGAGATCGATGTGCGTGAAGTTCACCAGCGCCAGCAGCGTGAAGGCGACGAGCAGAACGAGCGCGATCGGCACCAGCACCACGTAGAAGCCGCAGTTGCGCCCGATCTGGTAAAGCACGTTGCGCACGAAGCTTTCCATGAAGAAGGCGCGGAAGCTCATCCACACCACGATCTTGTGCCACTTCTGCGCCTTGGCCGAGAGCTTGGCGCTGTCGGTCTCGTCGCCCACGGTCACCGCGCGCGCGTTGGCCAGCGAGTCGCGGTAGCGGTCCGACAGGCGAGACATGTAGCGCGACAGGAAGCTTCTCATCTCGCGGCCGTTGTTGCGCTGGTTGGGCACGTATTCCATGTAGTAGGTGAGCCACATCAGGAAGATGCCCGCCGCGCAGAGCCCCGCGCCGGCGAGCCCGCTGCCCATTACGAAGCCCATGACGCCGGTCTGCGCCTGCACCTGCTGGTGCGCGGGCAGCAGGAACAGCGCCGTCACCAGCACCGCCAGCACGATGGAGGTGTAGATGAAGGCGAGCTTGCGCACGTTGTCGTCGATGATGCGGCGCATCTCGTTGAGCAGGTAATAGCCGCGACGGTCGCGGGTGCGGAACAGGCGGATGATGATGGCGCCCTCGACGTCTTCGTAAAGGCTGGCGACGTCGGCGCTGATGTTGACCTGCACGGAGAAGAACTTCTTGGCGACCTCCTGGTAGACGTCGGCCACCTCCTCCGACATGCGCGCCACGTCGGGCATGTAGCTCGGCTTGACGTTGATCCAGTGGAACAGGATGCCGCCGCGGCCGAGCTTCTTCTCCTCGTTGCCGGCGTAGTCGTAGGGCCCGTCGGCCTTGCCGTCGCCGCGGTCGAAGCCGGCATCGACGCCGTTGAGCGCGTATTCGATCGCCGAATAGGGCCGGAAGACGCGCTTGAAGGTGGAGAAGGCGGAGGCGCCGAGGCGGTTCTTGTAGTCGGGCGTGGCGTCGAAGCCCGGATCGGCCTCGATGTCGACCGCGGTCCTTTCGTGCTTGCCGCCGGCCTTGCTCAACAGGCGCGGGATCGCCCTGAGCGGCGCCCGGCTCATCAGGACGGCAAGGACGAGCAGCCCAAGCTCACCCAGCAAGATCACCCCGCAAAGGAAATAAGCCGCCTGCCCGCTCTGCATGTCGCCCCGCCTCCCCGGCCGAGGGAAATAACTAACATCGCCGGCAAGTTTCTACCAAATGCTTGTGGCAGCAACGTGGTAGGCATCTGAGGCGGAGAAACAAGGTAAACACGGGCCGGACGGAGCGGGTCCGCGAGGGCGGAAAATTACGCCGCGCCGCGGATGGGAACGACCTTGCCGTCGTCCTCGGCCTTTTCCGGCGCCAAGCGTTGGCCGTCCTGGCCCACCGCCGCATAAGGCAGGCGCACCCTGACCGTGGTGCCGACGCCGAGCTGCGATTCGATCACCGCTTCGCCGCCGTGCATCGCCGCCAGCGCCTTGACCAGCGACAGGCCGAGCCCGGTGCCTTCCTTCTTGCGGGTGTGCTCGCCTTCCACCTGCTCGAAGGGCTGGCCGAGGCGGATCAGGTCCTTTTCCGGGATGCCGACGCCGGTGTCGGCGACCGCGATCTCCACGCCCTTGGCATCGAGGCCCGCCTTGACGCACACCTCGCCGCCGCGCGGGGTGAACTTGACCCCGTTCGACAGCAGGTTGACCAGGATCTGCTTGATGGCGCGCTTGTCGGCGAAGATGAAAGCGGCCTCGGGCGCCACCGCCGTCTTGAGCGCGACGCCGGCCCGCTCCGCCGGCAGCTTGACGAAGCGCACCGCCGCCTCGGCCACCGCGGCGAGGTCGAACACCTCTTCCGACAGATCGAACTTGCCGGCCTCGATCTTCGACATGTCGAGCACGCCGTTGATCAGCTCCAGAAGGTGGTTGCCCGATTCGTGAATCAGCCGCGAATATTCGAGATAGCGCGCGCCGCCGAGCGGTCCGAACATCTCGTGCGTCATCACCTCGGAAAATCCGATGATGGCGTTCAAGGGCGTGCGCAGCTCGTGGCTCATGTTGGCGAGGAAGCGGGACTTGGCGCGGTTGGCCTCTTCGGAGAGATCGCGCGCCTCGATCAGCTCGCGCTCATAGGCCTTGCGCTCGGTGATGTCGCGGGTCACCGCAACGATGTCGGCACCGTCGCAACGCGGCACCGGACGGCAGCGGATCTCGGCCCATACATGGCCGCCGCCGGCGCGCTTGAGCCGCACCTCGGCCGTGGCGGGCTTGCCGAAATAGGCCGAATCCATGAACGCCGCCTGCATCACCTTGAGATCGTCGGGATGGCAGAGCGCGGCGGGCGCCAGGCCGATCAGGCTTTCGGGTTCGACCCCGAGCAGCGGCCTCGCGGCCGGGCTGGCAAAGCGGATGCGCCCGTCCGAGGAATGGCGCGTGATGAGGTCCATCGCGTTGTCGGCCAGGAACCGGTACATCGCCGCGCCCTCGCGCGCGGCTTCGTCGGCGCGGCGCTGGCGATCCTGGGCGGCGGTGGCGACGAGCGCCGCCTGGAAAATCGCGATGAGGACGGACAGCGCATAAAGCAGCCACACCGGTCCGGGCAGATGCGAGGCGGGCAAAGCGCCGGCCGACTGAACCGTGGCCACGATGACGAGCGAGACGGTCGCCGCCGCCGCCGCGCGCAGCACCGCGGGCCGCCCGCCGGCCAACGCCGCCTCGGCGGGAACCAGCGCGTACCACACCACCAGCGGGGAGAGCACCCCGCCGGTCAGCGCGGCGAGGTAGCCGATCAGGGCGGCGAAGATGGCGAGCGCCGCCTGTTCCAAAATGGCAAGACGCACCTTCATCAACGCCAGCGCGGCCAGGAAAACCGGAGCGATCAGCCCGCCGATGGCGATCATCTCGGCGGTGTCGGGACGGCCCACCACCGCCACGAAGCCGATCGACAGAATCGCGCCCACGCCCGTCTTGGAGCACTGCACCGCGATGAACTGGCGGCGCTGGCGCGCGACGGGCATCTCCGGCGCCTTGGTTTTTTTTCTGTGAATATCCATCAAAACGGGTCGCCACCGATCTCGATGCGACGCGGATGGTCGTCCGCGCCTGCTTAACGAACATTGAAGATGCGGCGGATTCGTTCGTTAATTCACAACATTTATGAACGCCGCAATTTACCTTGCCTTAACGATGGTGGCGCGATTCGGCATCGCTTTGGCAATCCGTAACGGTTCGGCAACCGCAGCGCGGCACATTCCAACGCGGAACACCGGCTTTTTCTTCAAATGAGCTTGGCGCACACGCGTCCGGTCGAGGCCCTCGACGAAGCTTCCATGCCCGCCGTGCTGGAGGCCCTCAATGCGCTGCGCGTGGCGATCACGATCTTCGGCGCCGACGGACGGCTGATCTATGCCAACCGGCACTTCAACTACATGTTCCGCGCGCTGCCGCCGCACGACGAGCTGATCGGCCAGCGCTACGAGGACCTGTTGCGGCTCGAGATCGAAGGCGGCGACCTCAACGAACCCGACATGCCCGGAGGGCTCGAGGATTTCGTCGCCTTCCGCTCGGCGCAGATGTTCAGCGGCGATTACGCGCCGCGCGACATCCGGCTTTGCGACGGCAGGATCGTCGAGATCAAGACGCGGCACACCTTCTCCGGCGGCTGGATCGCGCTGTGGAGCGACGTGACGCACGCGCGCCGGAATCTCGACCGCCTGCACCACACCATCGCGCTTTCGGCCGACGCCTTCGCCTTCTACGACAAGGCCGACGCGCTCGTGCTGTGCAACGAGGAATACGCCTCGCTCAACGGCGGCGCCACGCCCGAACAACTCACCGGCTGCCAGTTCGCCGCGGTGATGGAGCGGCTGGCCGACACCATCACCGCGGAAGGCCGGACCGAGTGGCGCAAGCGGCGCAACGACATCCACCACCTGCCGGCGGGCGTGATGACCTTCGAGCTGGGTTCGGGCGCCGCCTACCTCATCCGCGACCGCGCCACCGGCGACGGCGGGCGCGTGGTCGTGTTCACCGACATCACCGAGCACCGCCGCGCCGAAAAGGCGCTCGCCGAGCAGACCAGGACGCTCGACGTCACGCGCCAGGCGCTGGCCAGCTCGAAGGCCGAGACCATCCGCCAGGCGCGATACCTGGCCGACCTCGCCACCAGGCTCGACCAGACCGCGGCGCAGGCCGATTCGACCAAGCGCACGCTGTTGCGCACCATGAGCCACGAGCTGAAGACGCCGCTCAACGCCATCATCGGCTTCTCGGACCTGCTCGCCACGCTCGCCGATCGCGCCCGGCCCGACCAGATCCGCGAATATGCCGGGCTGATCCAGCAGGGCGGCAATAACCTCTTGAGGCTCATCAACCAGATCCTCGACCTCACCAAGATTTCGGCCGGGCGCTACGAACTCAACCGCCAGAAGATCGACGCCGCCGCCGGAATGTGGGCCGCCAGGGACGGCGTGCGGGAACGCGCCGACGCCAAGGCCATCCGCATCGACGCCGAGGCCTGCCAACCGGGCATCATGATCGAGGTCGACGAGAACGCCTTTGCGGCGATGTTGGGCCAGCTCATCGAGAATGCCGTCCACTTCACGCAGGAAGGCGGTCTGGTGCGTCTTGCGGCGGAGACGGCGGACGGGCGCGTGCGCATCACGGTGAAGGACAACGGCCCGGGCGTGGCGAGCGGCGACCTCGAACGCATCCTGGAGCCCTTCGAGCAGGGCGGCCGCGCGGCCAGCGATCATTCGGGCGGCGCCGGACTGGGACTGACGCTGGTCAAGGCGCTCGCCGAACTGCACGGCGGAAAGCTCTCGGTCGCGAGCGCGCCCGAAGATGGCTTCACCGCCACGATCGAGCTGCCCCCGGCCTGACCCGTTTTGCGACGATTGCCGTTCGCGTCAGCGTCTTCGCGCGGCACATCGCGCGTACAACTTCGTCTCGGTGCGCCGTCATCGTGGTAAAGCCGCGCAATTTGTCTCAAATTTGATTGAAGCGCGCGTAAACGTCGTACAAAATTACAGTCATTCTTGAATCGAGACGGAGCAATCCGGCTAACCCCGCGTCTTACATAGCGAGTGTAAGCGGCCGCTTTAACCGCGTCGTATCAAGTTTTACCGATTCCTTTCAGCACACGGAAAAAGGCCGCCGCCTACACTCTTCCCGCGTTTGGGGAAGGTGTGGTCCTGCATGATCCTGCGCGCTGCATTCTGGATAGCCGTGGTGGCGGTAGTGCTAGTCCCGCGCGAGCCGGATGTGGGATTCGGCCCCCCCAAGCCGCCAAGCATTGTGCCTCCGAAGACCGCCGAGTGGATGGCCAAAACGTTCAAGGTCCCCCCCTGTACCGAGCGTACGCCATGCCTCGGCGGTCTTTCCTTGGTGAGCGAGCTGCGCAGTGCCGCGATCGCCGGCCTCGACCGCGCCAGAAAGGAAATCCGCGACGGCGATCCCGCCCCGGGCAGCGCCGCCCTTTCGCTAAGGCGGAGTTCCCTCCTCCTTCGTCCATGACCTGATGCGGCCCCCGCGCCGCGGGCCCCGCAGGCCGTAATGGCCCGCCAGCCGCTCCAGCGCGATGCGCAGCACGATCCGTGCGCACGAGCGCGGCCAGTTGCGCGCGCGTTCGCTTTCCTCGATCCCGCGCAGCATGCAGCAGACGTCGAACAGCACGTCGGCAAGCCCCGGCCCTGCCGCACGCATGGCCCCGTTGAAGCGCTGCTTGGCGGCGAGCGCGGTTTCGCCGATCATGGTTTGCGGCTTCAGCGAACGGCGCCCCACCGGCGAAGCGTAGTCGACGCCGAGGCGCGGCGTGAGCTGGGCGAGCGTGAAGTCGCGCCGGAGCCGCTCGCCGGCCTCGAATTCGATGCTGCCGATCAGGCCGCGACGGCGCAAGAGCGCGATCGGCGATTCGGCGGCGTTGACGACCACGTAGCAGTCGCGGCCGCGATCGTCCTTGATCAGGCGGGTTTCGAGCACGCCATGCTGCGCGGGGAGCGCGTCGGAGCCGCCGAGCAGCCAGTCGCGCCCCACCTCGCTCAATTCGAACCCGTTGTCGCGCGGTTCGACCAAATGCTTCCTGCGCAGGAACGCCACGAGCTCGGCGTCGACCGCGCGCCGCCCGGCCAGAATGCAGGCGCCGTCCTTGTCCGCTTCGAGGCGGGCGCCGGCCGCAAGACGGCGCAGCACCGCGCGCGCCCGGCGATCGAGATCGCTCATGGGCGGTCCTCCGCACGGCTGAGGCTGGATTCGAGCCAGGCCAGCATGCGGTCGAACTCGACGTCCTCGCGCAGCTCCTCGATGCGCTCAAGCGCGTGGCACACGGTCTTGCGGTCGCGCCCGAAGGCCACGCCCACCTGGGCGCGGTTCATGCGGAAGACGAGATGGCAGAGATACATCGCCGTCTGCCGCGCCAGCGCCGACCGGCTGTCGCCCCGTTTGGCTCCGCAGATGCGCGCAAGCTCGACGCCGGTCACCTCGGCCACCGCCATCTGCACCAGAAGAGCCTGCCGGCCGGCCGCCGAGAACTGCGGCCGCGATCCCGTCACCATCAACATGGCTGTTCCCCTTTCTCCATCGGCGCCCGCGATGCGCGCCGCGTTGAGGAACATTATCCTACATATCGGACGAACGGGGATAGAAAAACAACTTCAAATGGTATACGCGCATGAATTTGCCTGACCCTGCGGGCATTTAGGCGGGAAGAAATTTTAGTGTTCCGGCGGGGATAAGCCAAAAAAAGGCTGAATCAGCTCGCGCCGGATGCTATCTACAAGTTGTACGAAAACAGTCCTGCAAATCGGCGCGCCGGCCCCAGCGGCCCCGATCGTTCTGCCTTGGCCGCGTGGCCCCGGTCAGCGCCGCCGGCGGCGCAAAGCGCCCAAGCCGGCCAGGCCCGCGCCAAGCAGCGCCAGCGTGCCAGGTTCCGGAATGGTGTTGCGGCTCGGTTCGGTCTCGGTGACCGTGTTGGTGACGGACGACACCGTGCCGCCGTCGGCGAGCGTCTCGGAAATGACGAGATCGGTGATGCCGGGATTGAAGTCGCTCGACAGCGTGCTGCCGGCCTGCACGACGGGCCCCACCTTCACTTCATGGATGGGCGAGCTGCCCTGCGGCGTCAGCATCTTGTCGAGCGTGGAGGTACCCGCGGTCTGGCTGAAATCGGAATCGACGCCGGTGATCAGCGTGCCCGGCATCGCGTTGGAGGCGATCTGCACCTCGTATCCGAAGGTGTAGGACGTGCCCGACAGGTAGGTGGAGTCGAACGACAGCTGCTGGTGCACCAGCGTGGCCACCGCGTTCATGTTGAAGTCGAGCACGGTCGCGGCCGGCAGGTTGCCGAAGTCGAAATCGCCATAGAGCTTGTCGTAGGCCTGCACGCAGGTTCCCGCCGCGATCGAAGACGCGCTCACGCTTCCGATGCCGGTCGGAATGGACATCGTGGTGCTGCAGGTCATGGCCTCGGCCGAACCCGCGGCAAGCACGGCGGCAGCCGCGCCCACAAGCATTGCCACCCTCATCGTGGCCTCCCGAGTTCAACGCCCGCGTCGTCGCGGGCCCGGTCGCAAATTAGCAAGCGTCATGCCAAACGCGCGGCGTGCGGAAAACCCGCGTTTTTCCTGGATTTTACGGCCCGACGCGCGCCGCACGCACGGGCGCTGTCAAAAGCGATGACGTCAGCATCGCGGTCCGCGCGGCGAAACAAGCGCCGGTACCGCCGTGCCGGACGCGGAACCGCTCCGCGGGCGACGCGCCGTTCGCCGTTCCGGGACACCGTATGCATTGCTTACAGTGTCCGCGGATCATGCCGATTGCGTCAAGCGAGCTGCACGGCACAGCCGGTTGGTGAGTGCGGCGCGGGGCGCACGATAGACCACGGCACGAGCGAGGAGATCGGCGCCCGCGATCGGGCGCGCCGGCGTGCCTGCGCCGACCTGTAAGCACTTGTGACATTTCTTGCATGCGCGGCGCGGAAACCGAGGTTCGCCGCCAATTCGCACGTCAACGCGCTTTACAGTGCGCGAACACCGTGCTGGCGCCGCGCATCGTTCGCGCCATCCATCGTGCGCGACGCCCATCGTGCGCACGGCTTGTGCCGCGCCCACCGCCGGCTAACAGATTCGTATACGGATCATCCGACCCCGGCCGCTGTCGCGACCTGCCGCGCGGTTGGCCCCGCGACCGCCAACGGCCGGTCTGCGATGATGATAAGACGCAGGGTCCGCCCGTCGTGCCAACTTTACCCGCCATCGCGACCTGATAGACTCGCCCGATGACCAAACGCCTCCTCGTCTTGATGGTTGCGGCCCTCTGCCTCGCCGGATGCGGCATCCTGTTTCCCGGCGCGCGCGACCGCGCCGCCAAGAACACACCGGGGTTCAAGAGCGGCTTTTCCGACGGCTGCGCCTCGGCCACGATCCAGGACACCAATTACCGCAAGGACACCGTGCGCGACGAGGAGCTTTACAAATCCGACAAGAACTACCGCGCCGGCTGGTCCAGCGGCTTCTACAACTGCCGCACCAACCAAACCCACTCCGCCCAGTCGCCAAACGTTGGCCCCATTCCCGACAATAATCCGGGCGGACATCCCTACTGACCGCGGGGGCCACCATGCGCAACTTGATCGTCTTCCTGCTCTTCCTGTTCGGCATCTTCTTCGCCGGTCTTTACCTGGCCTATGGCCAAATCGACCCGTGCCGCGCGCTGGCGGTGGAAGAGGCCCGCCGCTCGGCGGCGCCCACATCCATCGCCTCGATCTGGACGCGCATCGCCACCAGCGCCATGAGCCGGCCGGCCTGCACGCGCGACCTCGTCAAGAGCTGGAGCGAACGGATCGCCGACTGACGCGGCGAAAATTCGTTAACGCAACGCAACACACGCGACGCTTTTGTGAAAGACGCGTGACGGCGGTTTATCATCCGTAAGCGGATTGTTTGCGACTCCAATCGGTGGTAGGATGCTCTTTCGTGTCACGTATCTGGGAGCGGAGCATGATGGGAGTTCTGGTCGGCGGCGGCAGCGAATTCGCCCATCCCAGGAACGCGACCTACCGGTCCTGGTGGCGGCGGATGTTCGCCTGGCTGCGCGGGCGCTGAGGCCGAACGCTACTCCAGCACAAGCATGCGGATGTCGCGCGCGGGCGTGAAATTCACAGCCGTGAACTCGTAGGTGGTGGGGCCGGTCTTGGCGAGCGGGCCGTCCCAGCACAGCGACAGGATGTTGCCCGCCTTCAGCTTGTCGACCGTGAGATGGAAGCGGCCTATGGGGCCGTGCCAGGTGCGGGCCGTCTCCAAAATGTAGTCCGTCTGGTACTCCCGCAGAACGGAATACTGATTCCAGCCTTGGCGCAGGCGGCGCCACGCGGCCTTCGCGTCGATCGCCAGCCGCGTCCAGCGGTCCATGCAGTATCGGCTCGCGCCATAGCTCTCCACCACGTCCTCGGGCGGCATCCCACCGCCGGTGATGGGCTGATACGAATGCCCGATGATCAGCGTTCGGTGTGCCGGGAAGCGCTGGGTCCAATAGAACCTGGTGCGCATGATCCAATAGGGATAGCCCGGCAGGCCGACCAGTTGGGATCGATCGCGCCGGCGCCGACGAGGTCTTTGAGCGTCAGAGCAGGCAGAGACTTCAACAGGCGCTCGTGCTCCCTCCATCGTCCCGGGCTCGCAATCATGTTCACGGGAAGCCCAGATCGCTTGAGAAGCGCGGTGACATCCCGCTTGTCCCGCACCGTGATCGCCCGCTGCTCGACTTCGAATTTGAGCGGGCGACCGTCGAGCGAAGTCCTGAAACCGACGAAGTTGACCGGATCGTCGCTCGTGGTTCCCAGCGCCTCGACCCAATACCGGCCGATGTCGATGTCGGGCAGCGCAAATGCGACCAGCGCCTCGATGTCCTTGTCGGTGTCGTTGGCGAAAGCGAAGCGAACGCGGACCTGCTTCGGGCTGACATAAAGGTCCTCCGAAGCCATGCGCACGGCGGTGGACTTGGTGAAGACGATGCCGCCCATGGCGAGCGCGGCATAACCGTCGTCGGCTTGCGCAAATGGAGCCGACATCGGCGCTGCGAGAACGCAAGCGAGCGCGTACCTCATCCGGTTGGCCCCTTCGTCCCGATGCGGCGCGCCGCTCCCCTTCCCCCGCTGAAGCGGGGGAAGAATGCCCGCTTCGCGCGGCGGCCGCTCGTCACTGGATCGGTGCGGCGGTTTCCAGGACCAGCATGTGCACGTCGCGCGCGGGTGCGTAATTCTGCGCCGTGAACTCGAACGTGGTGGGGCCGGTTTTCTTGAGATCGCCGTCCCAGCACAGGGTCACGATGTTGTCCGCCTTGAGCTTGTCGAGCGTCATGTGGAAGCGGCCGATCGGCCCCTGCCAGTTGGTGGCGGTCTTGAGGATGTAATCGGTCTCGTAGGCGTTCATGTAGGTGCCGGCTTCGCCGTCCGGCTGCTTCTTCTGGGCGGTGCGCGCGTCGAGACTTGCCCAGGTGCCGGTATCGAAGCAGTAGCCGGCGTTTTGTTCGTCGGTGCGCTTGCCGTATTGCGTCGAGAAGAAGAACTGACCGGTCACCGGCTGGTACGAATGCTCGATCACCACCGTCTTGCCGGCGGGGAATTTCTGCGGCCACCAGAAGCGGGTGCGCACCGTCCATTGCGGCACGAATTCGTTGGCGTCGCCCTCGGCGACCCCGGCCGCGACGAGCGCCTTCTGCTTGTCGGCCGGCAGCTTGGAGAGCCTGTCGTAGCCCTCGTCGGTCACCGGATTGACCGGCGCACCGGCGGCAAGCACGAGCGCCGTCACGTCCCTGTTCTTGACGAATGCGCGCTGCTCGATCGTGAAGGCGACCGGCTCGCCGTCGACCACCGCCTTGAAGCCGACGAAATTCTGCGGATCGTCGGTCACCGTGCCGATGGCGCTGCCGTAGAAATCATAGGTGTCGATGTCGGGCAGCGGGAAGGCGACGATGGTGTCGACGTCCTTCTTGGTCGGGTTGGAGAATTCGAAGCGGATGCGCACCGCCTGGGGGCTGAGATAGAGATCCTCGGCCGCCATCTTCACCGGCGTGTTCTTGGTGAAGACGACGCCGCCCGCGCCCAGTGCCGCCGAACTGTCGTCGGCGCGCGCGCATACCGCCGCGGCCAGCGCCGCCACGGCAATCAATCCGTATCGCATGGAAACCCTCCCCCCTGATCCCGGGCGATTTTAGGCCCATTCAGGGGGCAGGAAAAAGGCGGCCATCCCGGACCGGCGAACAGCACCGGCCCGGGATGGGATTGGCCTCAGGCGGCTTCGACCGCCGGTGCCGGCGCCGTATCCACCACAGCCGCTTCGACAAGCTGCTGATCGACCTCAACGATACTGCGCTTCAGTTCGCTGATGGCGATATCGATGTCGACCTTCTGCTTCTCGAAGGCGACGATCCGCTCCTCGAACTTCTTGCGCGCATGCTGAAGCTGGCGCGTGTTGACGTTCTGGTCGTAGAGGTCGAGATACTCCCTGATCTCGGCCAGCGAAAATCCCAGTCGCCGGCCGCGCAGAATGAGCATGATTCTCGCCCTGTCCTTCACGGAGTAGATGCGGGTCTGGCCGCGCCGCTCCGGCGCGATCAGGCCTTCATCTTCATAGAAGCGCAGTGTGCGCGCCGTGACGGAAAACTCCTTTGTAAGCTGACGTATCGTGAATGTTCGGTTCATCGTGGTTCCCATCGCTTCCACTTGGCGGGCCCGGCTGCGTTTGGCTTTCGAGGCTTCTGGAACAAGCCCTGACAAATAATCAGCGTAGGGGATACTACGTATACCGCTACGTTAGCGTCAAGGCTTTCCCCTATTAAATCAGTGTATTTTTTATGAAAGCTATGACTGCAGGTTACGCCTATTATCCCATCATACTACTGCATTAATTTTTGAGATTAGAATAAATCCATTATGTTTTCCGGACACTTACGTCACATATATTGCCCCCTACTCGCATTAAGGAAATAGCGCATGCACGGCTTGATGCAGGACTGGCCGCTGACCCTTCACAAGGTGCTCGAGCACGCCAGCCGCTTCCACGGCGATCGCGAGCTTGTCTCCGCGGCGCCCGATTCCACGCTGTCGCGCACCAGCTGGGCCCAAGTGGCAAAGCGATCGCGCCGGCTGGCGTCGGCGCTGGCCGCGCGAGGCTTCGGGGCGGGCGACGTCATCGGCACGCTGGCGTTCAACAGCGCGCGGCACGTCGAAAGCTGGTACGCCATCGCCGGAACCGGAGCGATCTACCACACGCTCAATCCGCGGCTTTTCCCGGAACAGATCGCGGCGATTGCGCGCCACGCCGGCGACTGCGCGCTGTTGTTCGATCCCGTGCTTGGCGATCTGGTCGCGAAGTTGGCACCGCAAATGCCGCAGGTGCGCCTGTTCGTGGCGCTGGCGGACCGCGAGCATCTTCCGGCGACAGCGATCGCGAACCTCGTCGCCTACGACGATCTCGTGGACGAGGGCGACGCAGGGTTCGTCTGGCCGCGGCTCGACGAGAACGCCGCCTGCGGTCTGTGCTACACCTCGGGAACCACCGGCAATCCCAAAGGCGTGCTCTACAGCCACCGTTCCAACGTGCTGCACGCCATGATGTTGTGCACCGCCGATGCGGTCGCCGTCAGCGCCCGCGACACCATGCTGCCGGTGGTGCCGATGTTCCACGCCAACGGCTGGTGCATTCCCTTTGCCGCCGCGATGGCCGGCGCCAAGCTGGTGCTGCCGGGACCGCGGCTCGACGGCGCCTCGCTCTGCCGCCTCATCAACCAGGAACAGGTGACGCTGACCGCCGCCGTGCCGACCGTATGGCTGTCGGTGCTGCAGCACCTGGAACAGACCGGCGGCAGGCTCGGCACGCTGAAGAAGGTCGTGATCGGCGGGGCGGCGTGCCCGCGCGTCATGATCGAGACCTTCGAGAAGAAATACGGGGTGGAGGTGTTCCATGCCTGGGGCATGACCGAACTGAGCCCGGTCGGAACGGTGGGAACGCTCACCGCCGCCGCGGCCGCGCTGCCCTACGCGCAGCAGCTGGACTTCAAGGCCAGGCAGGGACGCGCGCTGTTCGGCGTCGAGATGCGCATCGTCGACTGGGAAGGGCGCGAGCTGCCGCGCGACGGCAGAACGTCCGGGCGCCTTCAGGTGCGCGGCCCGGCGGTCGCGAACGCCTATTACCGCGACGAAGACACAAGTGCGTTCGACAAAGAGGGGTGGTTCGACACCGGCGACATCGCCACGCTTGACGAAAGCGGTGTCATGACCATCACCGACCGCGCCAAGGACGTCATCAAATCGGGCGGCGAGTGGATTTCCTCCATCCAAATCGAGAGCTTGGCGATGGAATATCCGGCCGTGGCGGAAGCCGCCGTGATCGGTATCAAGCACCCCAAATGGGACGAACGGCCGCTGCTGGTCGTGGTCCTGAAGCCGGGCCAAAGCGCCACCAAGGACGCTATACTCTCGTTCCTATCGGGAAAGATCGCCAAGTGGTGGGTGCCGGACGACGTCGTTTTCGTGGACACCATCCCGCACTCCGCAACGGGAAAGATCCAGAAGACGGCCTTGCGCGAGCGGTTCGCGAACCTGCCCCGGTAGAAGGCCGCTGAAGAGGGGGAGATGCGACACCAGCCGATGCTCGCGAAGGTTTCGTTCGCGCTGTTTCTTATCGGCGGCCTGATCGCGCTCGCCGCGTGCCTTGGCACGCGTCTTCATTATCTCGACTACGCCATGGGCGTGAAGATGCTGACGCCCGGGGTCGCCATCGGCGGACTGGCGCTCACCTTCTCGATCGCCTGGATCTGGCGGGCGCTGGCCATGAACAACAGTCTGGGCTGGCGTTTCGGCGGCTTGGGGCTGATCGGCTCGGCGCTCTTGGTGGGCATTCCCGCCAACTACATCTGGCACTGCTACACTCTGCCGCCGATCCACGACATCTCCACCGACATCGGCGACGCGCCGAAATTCGGCACGCTGATCGCCTGGCGCAAGGGCGCGCCCAATCCGGCGGGCTATGACGGCCCCAGCACGGTCGTCTACGACGGCGAGAAGATGACGACGGCGCTGGCCCAGAAGAACGCCTATCCCGACATCAAGACCCTGCCCGAAATGGACAACCGCACGCCCCAGCCGAAGCTGGTCGCCAAATATTTCTGGCGCGCGCTCAACGCGGTGAACGCCGAGGGCTGGCAGGTGGCTTCGTTCGACCTCAAGAAAGGCCGCATCGAAGCGACCGACACGACGCTGTGGTTCGGCAACGTCTCCGACATCGTGATCCGGGTGCGCCCGGCCGGCTCCATCGGCGTGCTCATCGACATCCGCGCCAAGAGCCGCATCGGCCAATGCGACGGCGGACGCAATGCGGCGCTGGTGCGCGATTTCATCTCGCGCGAGAAGGGGCGCTGAAACCGGGCGCGCCGACGCGTGCGAGCGGACACGCCGCAAGGGAGTGCAGGTGATGCGGCCAATGGCAATCGCTCGACCGGCAACCGCGATCGCGCTTATCGGCGGCGGAGGGTGGCTTTGGAGCGCGCACCATCAGGACGTTGCATTCATGATGATCCTGTTCGGGGCGGGCTTTGCAGGGCCCTTCACGCAGCTTCTGGTTTGGCTGGTGAGCGACGTCGTCCCGCTCGCAATCGCCATTGCTTTGGCTTTTTGGGGTGCCGGCGGACTGGCGGAGAATGCCGACTGAGCAAACCCGGCTACTCCACCGTGGTCCCGCCCTTCATCACCAGACGGACCTTGCGCAGCGCAGCGATGTCGACCGAGGGATCGCCGTCGACGGCGACGAGATCGGCGAGACAGCCCTGCCGGATTTCGCCCAGCTCGCGGCCGACGCGCAGGATGGCGGCGTTGACGGAAGTGGCGGCGACGAGCGCCTCGTTCGCGCTCATGCCGTGGGCCACCATCAACTCCAGCTCGCGCGCGTTGTCGCCGTGCGGGAACACGCCCACGTCCGAGCCACAACCGATGACGACGCCCGCGGCGCGCGCCTCGGCGAACGCCTCGGCGGCGTGTTTGGCGCGCTGGTGGGGGTCGCCGAAATAGTCCGCGATCGCCTTGGCGGCGGAAAGCGTCGGCAGCAAGGCGACGTTGTTCTTCGCCATCAGCGCGAAGGTCTCGCGCGTGCCGCCGTAACCGTGCTCGATGGTGTCGGCGCCGGCATGCGCCGCGCGGCGCATGCCTTCATCGCAAGCCGCGTGCACGGCAACCGGCCGGCCGAGCGAGTGGGCGGCTTCAACCGCGGCCTTCATCTCGTCCAGCGAAAACGTCGCCACCGTCTCGCCGTGCGGGCCGACGCGATAGTCGCCATAAAGCTTGATCCAGTCGGCACCGCAGGCCGCCTGCAGGCGCACGGCCCGCACGATCTCGTCGGCGCCGCCCGCCTCCTGCGCCCCTTGCGGAAAGGCGCAGTCGCAACGGTAGGCGGCGCGCGCCGGGCCGTAGCAGCCGGTGGCCACGATGGCGCGCGTGGCGATCTGCAGCCGCGGCCCCGCGATCAGCCCCTCGTCGATCGCGCGCTTGATCGCTGCGTCGGCGCAGCCCGCCCCTTCGGTGCCGAGATCGCGCAGACAGGTGAAGCCGGCGCGCAGCGTGGCTTGCGCGTGGGTGACGGCGCGCACGGTGCGATAGGCTTCCTGCTCCTTCAGCACCTGATCGTCCCAGACGGTTTCGTTGTAGGGGTGCAGCAACAGGTGCGAATGCGCGTCGATCAGGCCCGGCAGAAGCGTGGCGCCGGCAAGGTCCACCGTCTCGTCGCCCGCAACGTCCGGTCCGGCCGCAGAGATGCGATCGCCGGCAACGCGCACGGCCCAGCCCTCGTGGCGCACGCCGTTGCTCCAGACGCGTGCGGGGCGAAGAACGATGCTCATGAGTGCGGTTGAGGCTCGCCATACGGTTCGACGCTCTGCACCATGCAGCGGTAATTCACGTCGTTCTGGCGCAGCAGCAGCCAGTCGCCGTGCTGCACGCAGGAAAGGTCCGAAGCCGCCGTCGACTTGAGCGCGATGCGCATCACCGACTTCAGGTTGCCGCAGGCGCCCGAGTAGACGACCTTGAATTTGTGGCGGCCGGTGTCCTGCATCATCATCGAATGCGCGTCGAGCTCGTGCCAGGTGTAGATGTTCCTGATCGTCAGGCAGGGCCCGTCGGCCAACGCCGGCAGCGCGAGCAACAGAAGAACGGCAGCCGCGGTCAAGGTTCGAGTCATCGGCAGTCCTCCGTCGAAGCGCGAACCTACCACGCCGCCGCGGACGCAGCGACCGCCCCCGTGCATGACGGCTTTTCAGGCGGCGCCGCGCTTCATGCGGGCGTGGCGGAGAAGCGCGTGCGGGCGGGTGCGCCGGATCATCACCTTTACCAACCTGGGAGCGCGATGCAGAAACCGCTCCAGCCAGCGCGACAGAAACGTGAAACGATGACGCAGTCTCTGCACCCTGCGGCGGAATAGCTTGGAATTGGCCGACAGGATCGCCGCCCCGGTGAGCAGCGGCACGGTGCCGATCAGAGGGATCGGGACCGGCGCCAGCACCAGCACTGTGCCCGCACCCAATAGCCCCCATCCTCCTGAGAGAACGATCAGTTTGCGCATCGTCCGACCGCGGAATGCCCTGTCTGCCCGACCGATTGTGACCCGGAATGATGGAAACCCAAAATCCGGGTCAATCCACCAGCAAGGCCCAACGTAAACCCGGCTGCGTTAATCATACTTTAAGCAAAATCCGACGGACCGGCAGCAATCCGCGTAACATGTTGTCATGGACGACGGGGAGCTGCCTAAACCTGCGGCAAGAGTGTCGCTGACGCCATGGGCGCTGTGCGTGGCGGTGCTGCTTGGCCCGGCCGCGCTGGTGTGGTTCGTGCGCGCCGTCGCGTTTGCGGCGCAGTGCGCGCCGGGGCCTGAACCCTGTCACGGCATACCGATCGGCGCAGGTCTGCGCGATGCGCTGACGCTGAGCTGGGAGGTTTCCACCTCGGCGACCCTGCTGATCGGACTCTCGCTGCTTGCCACGCTGTCCGCCTTCCGCGCCTGCCGCCCGCTGCTCGGCACGCTGAGCCTGCTGTTGCTGCCGATCCTGTCGCCGGTGCTGCCGATGATCGCCGTGCTGGTGTCGCGCTACGAGGACTGCCCGGTTTCGACCGACGCCATCGGAAGCTGCCAGCTGTGGGGCGCGTCGATGGGCATGAGCTTTCATTCCGCCGCGATGGCGCGCGATTTCGTCTACGGCATCGTGCCCTATACCTTCGCGCTGACGGTGATGCTGGGCCTGCTCGGCTTCTTCTTCGCGCGTCCCAAGGCGCCCCCGCCGCCGCACCCGATGGAACAGATGCGGCGCATGACCGGCGGCTTCCACGACGGCGGCGCTCAGTAGGACTTCGATTCGATCGCGTGCACCAGGCCGCGGATGTTGCGGTACAGGAACCAGATCACCAGCCCGATCAAGAGCGGTATGCCGACCAGCACGAAACACAGCGGGATGGCGACCAGGCCGACCACCAGCGAGATCCAGAAAGTCGCGATCATCGCCTCGAAGTGCGATTCCCACAGCGTGCCGCGCATGTCGCCGCGTTGGACATAGGCCAGTATCACGCCGGCAATCGTGGCCAGGTGCAAAGTCGGCCAGCCCAGCAGAAACAGCACATAGGCCACGATCGCCATGATGCGGCCGTTTTCCAGATCGGCCGCGTGCGGAGCCTCGCTCATCGTCCCTCTCCCTTACGCCCGTGTAAGAAATGGGGGCGCCCCCGGGGAAAGTCAACAAACCGTCGCGGAACGCCGGCGCGGCGAAACCGCGGCAGAAATCCGCAAACTAACGTGAACAGTTCTCATCGTTGTCATTCGACTTTCGCGAGCCGCTGCCAGAAGAATTCGGCGAGCGGGTCGAAGGAGAACGCCATGCCGAGCTACGACATCTGCTATCTCAACGAAGACGGCACGCTCAACGCCAAGATCGCCGCCGAATGCGCCAATGACATGCAGGCCAAGATTCTGGCGCATGCCATGAAAGCAGCGGGCGCCAAGCGCATCGAAGTGTGGGATGGCGTCAACCTCGTCTACGAACGCCCGGTCACGTTGTCGGCGACCGCCACGGCGTTGTAGTCTGGAGCGAATGCACCACGGCGAGACGCAGCTCAAACAGTGGATGCTGGCCTCGCTGGGCGGCGACGCGGCGGCCTATCGCATGCTGCTTTCCGCCCTGACGCCGCACTTGAGGGCCTATTACGCGCGGCGGCTTGCCGCCAAGGCCGACGCCGAGGACCTGGTGCAGGAGACGCTGATCGCCATCCACACCCGGAAGGCCAGCTACGATCCCTCGCTTCCGTTCACCGCCTGGCTGCACGCCATCGCGCGCTACAAGCTGATCGACCACTTCCGCAGGACCGGCATCCGCCGCACGCTGCCGCTGGAGGACGCCGCCGCCGTGGTCGCCGAAGAGGACGCCAAAGCCGCCGAGGCCGCGCGCGACGTCGAACGGCTGCTGGCGAAACTTCCCGAGGCCAAGCGCGAACTAATACGTGACGTGAAACTGGAAGGACTTTCGACCGCCGAAGCCGCCGCCAAGACCGGGCTTTCCGAATCGGCGGTGAAGGTGGGCGTGCACCGCTCCTTGCGCAAGCTCGCCGACTTCGTCAGGAGGCGCGCATGAGAACCGCCGAACTGATCGAGCGCCTTGCCCAATCGCCCGCGCCCTCGCGCAGCGCGACCGGCACGCTGGCGCGCGCCATCGGCGCCGGCGCGTTCGTTTCGGCCCTGCTCATGCTGAGCGTTCTGGGCATCCGCCCCGACATCGCCCACGCGGTCGGCACCTTCTGCTTCTGGCTGAAATTCTCCTATCCGCTGGCGCTCGCCGCCATCGCGCTCGCCACGCTCGAGCGGCTGGCGCGACCAGGGGCGCACGCCAGGGCCGGCTGGGAACTTCTGCCGTTCGCGACTGTCATTGCCGTCGGTCTCGTGCAATGGACGCTGACGCCAGCGCCAGACCGCACGCCGCTGCTGCTGGGACATTCCTCCGCTCTGTGCCCGTGGCGGATCGTGGCGCTGTCGTTGCCGCTGCTGCTGGCGGCATTCTTGGCGCTGAGACGCCTGGCGCCGACGCGGCTCGTGCTTTCGGGAACTTTCGCAGGCCTGCTCGCGGGCGCCACCGGAGCATGGATCTACGCCTTTGCCTGCGACGAAAACTCGGCGGTCTTCCTTGCCGTGTGGTACACAGCGGGCATCGCGCTGACGGCCCTTCTGGGAGCACTGCTGGGACGCTGGGCCCTGCGCTGGTGAAGATGGGAGAAACGCGAATGAGGACGTTCATCGTTGCCGCCATTGGCGCCGCCGCGCTGGTCGCACCGGCCGCGCTGGCCGACGCGCATTCGGAAATTGCCGACGCCGCGGCGCACGCGGGCTATGCCGCCGGCGCCGCCGATCTGGCCGGCGTGCACCACCACCTGCATCACGCGCTCAACTGCATCGTCGGCCCCGCCGGCGAGGGCTTCGACGCCAAGGAGATGAACCCCTGCGCCAATTCCGGCAACGGCGCCATGGCGGACTCCGAAAGCCAAGCGCAGAAGACGGCGCTGCAGAACGCCATCGACATGCTCAACGCCGGTATCGGCTCGCAGGACATCAAGTCCGCGAAGGCGGACGCCAGCAAGGCCGAAGCGCTGCTGAAGGCGGCCGAATAGGCAAGCGCAGCGGTTCGCCCGGCCCTATTTCAGCGCGGTCCAGGCGAGGAAGCCGCCGTCGAGGCTGACCGCCTGGGCGTAGCCGTGTTGAAGCAGGAACATCACCGCCTGCGCGCTGCGGTGGCCCGAGCGGCAGTAGACCACGAGCTTCACGTCGCGCGGCAGCTGCGTGTAGGTGGCGGCCAGGTTGTCGAGCGGCATCAGCATGGCGCCCTCGAGATGACCGGCCGCGAATTCCTCGGGCCGGCGCACGTCCACCAGCACGAAACGCAACGGCGAGGCCATCATTCCCTTGAGCGTGACGGGCTCGATCAGCGGCACCGCGGCTTGCGCCGCCACGACCTGGGCAGGAGCAGCCGTGCCCGGAGTGGCGCTCGCCGCCAGGAATGTTGCCAACGCGGCCCCGAATGGAAACGCCATTTTCGCCCCCAAGTTGTTGTTCTTCTGTTGCCCCAGATTGGGATTCGCGCAGGGCCTTGGCAAGAGGACGCACGGTCACTAGTGGTTTCTACGCAGTTAACGTAAAGCCTCTTTGGCGCCGTTTTCCGCCATTTGTCGGCTCCACTGCGCTTGCAGTTCGCGCTGCCATTGTGTGCGTAACTTGGCGCGCGGGGTGGCGTAGCGCGATCCGAGAAATTCATAAGCAGCTATACGATCGGTGCGGAAGTGGCGGAAGGCCCTCCTGAGCTCGCACCAGGCCACGATCAGCCGCACGCGGTCCCAGTAGCTCACCGCGATCGGCCAGATGACGCGGCGCGTCTCGGCCCCCTGTTCGTCGCGGTAGGCGATGCGGATCTTGCCCTGGGCGCGGATGGCGGTGCGCACGCGCGCCATGTCGATGACATCCTCGATCCGGTCGGGCTTGGCAGGCGCCGACACCGCCGGCTCCAGCAGGATCGGCCGAAGATGCTCAGGGATCACGGCGCCGATCTTGGCCACCAGGTCGTTCGCCGCGCGCGCCAAGACCGCATCGCCGCGGGCCGCCACCCACTGCGCGCCCAGCATGGCCGCTTCGATCTCGTCGGCGGTCAGCATCAAAGGCGGCATGTCGAAGCCGCCTTCGAGCACGTAGCCGATGCCGGCCTCGCCGCGGATGGGAACCCGGTCGGCCATCAGCTGGGCGATGTCGCGATAGATGGTGCGCGGCGAGGCTTCCAGTTCCTCGGCGATTTCCGCAGCGGTGGCCGGACGCTTCTTGCGCCGCAGCACCTGGATGATGCGGAACAGCCGGTCCGCGCGTCTCATGACGGCCACCTCATGGCTGACATCCTGCTGCCAGACTGCTGACAGCATGCTGTCAGCAGCGGCGGGCTATGACAATCCCCCGTTGGATGGAGAGGCAGATGATCACGCTGTACGGCTCGTTTCCCGCTTTCGGCCTGCCGCAGGCCAGTCCCTTCGTGATGAAGACCGAAGTGCAGCTCAAGATGGCGGAGATCCCCTATCGGCTCGAGCGCGGAAGCCCAGCCGAGGCGCCCAAGCACAAGATCCCCTACATCGTCGAGGCGCACCACAGGATCGGCGATTCCACCTTCATCCGCGAGCACATCGAACGCCAGCACGGCGTCGACCTCGACCGCGGGCTGACGGCGGAAATGCGGGCCCGCGGCTGGGCGGTCGAGCGCATGCTGGAAGACCATCTCTACTGGGCAATCGTCCACGAGCGCTGGATGGTGGACGCGAACTTCGCGCGCGGGCCGGCGCATTTCTTCGACAACCTGCCGTTCGAGGCGCGCGAGGCCGCCAAGGCCGAGGCCCGCCGCAACGTCGCCGCCAATCTTCACGGCCAGGGACTGGGCCGTCACAGCCACGGCGAGGTGGTGGCGCTCGGCTCGCGCAGCGTGGCGGCTCTGTCGGCGCTGATCGGCAACAAGGCCTATCTGATGGGCCCGGCGCCGTCGGCGGCGGATGCCACCGCGTTCGCCATGGTGGCGGCGCTGCTCGCCTCGCTGTTCGATTCGGAACTGCGGCTGTTCGCGGAGGGACTTGCCAATCTGGCGCGCTATCGCGACCGCATGATGGCGGAATTTTACCCCGTCTACGCCCGCAAGGCGGCGTGACCGCCGCCGGCGCAACCGGAACCCGCCTGCCGCAAGAGGCGTTTCCCTTGCAGCACCGCGCGCGGCGCGCGCGGCGCCGGAAACGGGAGGATGCGGATGCGATGGTTCAACTTCGCCGTTGCCGCGGCAACGGCTGCGGCTATTTGCGGCGGCAGCTCATGGGCTTCCAACGCCAGCCAGGAATCGCTGATGGGATCGGCGGTTTCGACCTTGCGCGACATGCGCTACCAAAAGACGTTCGGCCCGTCCCGCGATCTGTTGAGTCGCGCCCGCGCGGTGCTGATCGTTCCCAACCTGGTCAAGGGCGGGTTCGTGTTCGGCGGCGAAGGCGGCGACGGCGTGCTGCTCGAACGTCACGGCGAGCGTTGGAGCGAGCCGGCTTTCTATACGCTTGGCGGCGCCTCGTTCGGCCTGCAGGTGGGCCTGGAAAAGGCGCATCTCATCATGTTCATCATGGATCGCCGGGCGCTGCGTGCGATCGAACGCTCGAAGTTCAAGTTCGGAGCCGGCGCCGGATTGACGGTCGTCACCGTCGGCGCCAACGCCCAGGGTGCCACCGCGCCCGACCTTTCGGGCGACATCATCGTGTGGGCCTCCAGCGAGGGCGCTTACGGCGGGCTCACGCTGTCGGGCTCGGTGCTGGAACCCAAGCGCGATTGGAACGACAACTTCTACGGCCGTCCGGCGCCGGTGCGCGCCATCCTGGCCGATGAAGTCTCGAACCCCGCCGCCGAGCACCTGCGCGATGCGCTGAACGATGTCCGCAACGCCCGCGATGAAGACCACGGCCGCTACCACGCCGGCGACAAATACCGCAACGAGAACGCCGCGGCCTACCGCAGCGAGGACCAGGGCCCGGCGAAGGGCGAGCCCCCGGCCGGGCATTGATCCGGCCGTCCGTCACTTGTCGGCGTCGCCGGCGGCGGGCGCGCCCGCCGCGGATGTTTCTGCGGCCCGTTTGATCTCCCGGCGCGCTTCGGCCAGCGCCCGTTCGATTGCGGGCTTGGCGTCGAGCATGGCCTTGCGCACGGTTTCGGCGACGTGTGCCCGGACCACCGCTTGGCGGACCGCTTGGGCATTCACCCGGCGCGCCTCATCGAGCTGCGCGTCCTTCATCGCCTGCGCCACGGCGTCCTGAATATGGGCCTGCGAAATCGCCCGGCGCACTTCGTCCTGCGCCCGCTTGAAATCGGCCATCGCGCGGCGCATCTCGGCGCCGTGGAGCGTCGTCGCTGCGTGCATGTCGAAGGTCGGCTCGGGCGGCAGCGGCGCAATGGGCGGAACCGGCGGCGGCAGCGTCTCGGCGCTCGGCGGCGCAAGGGGAACTGCGGGCGCGTGGGGAGCGGCAAGCGGCGCGGGCATCGCTTGCGGGGCGGCGTCGGAGGGCTCGGCCGGATCGGAGGCCTCGATCGCCGGATCGGCGCCAACGACCGCTATCGCCGGAGCGGGCGGCCGGGCTGCGACCGGCGTGTTCGCGCCCTGCCGCGCTTCGGCCACGGAAGGCCGCGCCAGCGCCAGCGCCGAAACCACGGCGACGCCCAGCGCCGCCACTTTCAACACATCCATCCTGGTCACTCCTGAACGCGACCCTGCGGCGCCGAGCACGGCCTTGACCCGCGCCTTCAGGGTGGAAGGTTCGGCCATCGAGAGGCTGACGCCCGCAAACGAGGCGTTGGCCCCCGCAAGGCTCAGCAACTGTTCGGCATAAGCCGAGGGGCGCACGCCCGCCGACAGCACCGCATCGTCGGCGGCGATTTCCCCGTCGCAGCGCATGCGGCGCGCCGCAACCCACACCAACGGATTGGGCCAGTAGAGCGCGCAAGCGACCGCGGCGACGATACGGGCGAGGCAGTCGCCGCGGCGCACATGCGCGTATTCGTGCAGCAGCACGGCCTGAAGGCGGTCGCGCGGCCAGCGCACGCTCGTCTTGGGCAAGAGCACGACCGCCTTGAACACACCCCAGGTCATGGCGCCCGCTTCGCCCGGCGCGGTGCGCAGGCGGACCTGCCAGCGCGGGCCGCCCGCGAACTTGGCGACGTCGATGCCTTCGGGGATGTGCGGCACGCTTTTGCGCTTGAGCAGCATCAGCCCGCACCAGCCCGCCGCCAGCTTGAGAAGCAGGAACGCGAGCCCGGCGAACCACACCGCCACAAGCAGCAGGATCGCGTCGGCAATGCCGAAACCTGATGGCGCGGCGGGAGCGGCGGGAGCAGCGGCAAGCTCGAACACCACCTGCGGCGGCACCAGAACGGCGAATACCGGCAGCGCCAGCAGCGCCGCGAACGCGACCGTCCAGACCAAGTGACGCTGGGCGGCGGTGCCGGCGCGGGTGAAAAGGAAACCTGCCGACAGGATGAGCGTGGCGCCGAAGAAGCATTCGCCCGCAGTGAGCAGCGCGCGAAGAATGAAGAGGGCGCTCATCGGCCTTCCTCCCTGGCTTTTTCGATCAGGCGCGCGAGCCGCTCCAGCTCGTCGCGGCTGAGGCGCTTGTCTTCCTGGTTGAGCAGCGCGGCGACGACGCCCTCCACCGAATCGTCGAAGAAGGTCGCCAGCACCGACTTGACCGCCCTCTTCGCCATCAAGGCGCGCGCCACGCGGGGTTCGTAGAGGTAGCGCGTGCCGTCGGAGGCGTGGCGGACGTGGCCCTTGTGCTCGAGGATGGTGAGAAGGGTGCGGACGGCGGTGGTGGAGGGCGGATCGGCGAGCGCGGCCTGGACCTGCGCGGCGCTGGCGCGGCCGAGCCTGTAGAGCGCATCCATGATCTCGCGCTCGCGGCGGGAGAGCGTGGCGGACTTGGCGCCGGATTTTGCGGCGGTCTTCGGGCCGGGTTTCGGGCTGTGCCTGACCATGCCAAAAATTTGGCACCTGGGCCGGCGGCTGTCAATCGCACGAATGCGTGATTACGGATTTCTCATGGGGTAGTGGGTTTCTTGAATAGAGGCGTCATAAGGGCGCAGTGCTTGCCCAGGTATGACGGCTTGCGTTATATAACGCGATGCGTTATAAGAAAGCATGATCCGCAGCTTCGCCGATGCCGAGACGGCGACGATCTGGGAAGGACGGCGCAGCCGCAAGCTGCCGCCCGACATCCAGGCGACGGCATTGCGCAAGCTCATGATGCTCAACCGCTCGCGCACTTTGAACGACTTGCGCGTTCCGCCCGCGAACCGGCTGGAACCGCTCAAGGGCAAGCGCCTGGGGCAATGGAGCATCCGGATCAACCGGCAATGGCGGATTTGTTTTGTGTGGAATGATGGAGACGCAAGCGATGTCGAAATCGTCGACTACCACGACGAATAGACCACGGAAGACGGCAGGATTTCTGCCGCTGGTCACGCCCGGCGAAATCCTGGCGGAAGAGTTCCTCAAGCCGATGGGGCTGAGCCAGAACGCGCTCGCCCGCGCCGTCCGCGTACCGCCGCGCCGCATCAACGAGATCGTGCTCGGCCAGCGCGCCGTCACCGCCGATACGGATTTGCGGCTGACCAAGTACTTCGGTCTGTCGGAAGGCTACTTCCTCGGCTTGCAGACCGATTGCGACTTGCGGGCCAAGAAGCGGGAAATCGCCAAAGAACTTTCGACCATCGCGGTGCGCCAGGCGGCGGAGTGATGGAACATGCGGCAGATTGTGCTCATTGGAACAAGCCATAGCTTTCAGAGACCAGGAAGCAACGAGTCCGCCAGTTTCGGGACTTTTGTTGAAAACATTTGTAGTCAGTTCCGTATTGCAGCGATCGGAGAGGAGATGAGTGAAGATGCTCCGGCGAAAAACGGTGTGACACAATCGGTTTGTCACCAGATCGCGCTATCACGCAGTCTTTCTCATCGATACTGCGATCCAAACATGCGCCAGCGTGCAGAAATTGGTGCCCCGCGAGAGGAAGATATTAGGTTGAAGGCTTGGCAGGAGGTGTGGCCGAAGCGGGGGAGGGAAGAGAGAATTAAGCGCGAACTCAGGGCCTCGCATGCGGCTCGAGAACGTTATTGGCTAGAACGCCTAATAGAACTCGATACGTGGCCCGCTTTGCTCGTATGCGGAGCTGAACATGTTCGGTATTTTTGTGATCTGGCCGAGATAAATGGTATCGAAGTAGTTGTCGCGGCCGACGATTGGGAACCGGATTCCGTAAGCAACGCCGCAGCAAACTAACGCCATCACAAGGCACATTCGGGGCTGCACAAACCGCGAACAGCCCCTATATTGTCACCATGGCGCACAACAACGGCATGGTTCCCAGGGGAGGCATGGAGCTCACCCGCGGCTCGGGCTTCGGCGAGATGACCGGAGCCGAGATCACCGGCTTCGTGCCGCATCGCCCGGCGCGCCCCGAGAAGACCGAAGGCGGCAAGCGCTTCGTGCTGCATTCCGAATACCAGCCCGCCGGCGACCAGCCCACCGCCATCGCCGAGCTGGTGCGCGGCGCCAATTCCAACGAGCGCGACCAGGTGCTGCTCGGCGTCACCGGATCGGGCAAAACCTTCACCATGGCCAAGGTGATCGAGACGGTGCAGCGCCCGGCCCTGATCCTCGCCCCCAACAAGACGCTGGCCGCCCAGCTCTACGCCGAGATGAAGGGGTTTTTCCCCGACAACGCGGTGGAGTATTTCGTTTCGTATTACGACTACTACCAGCCGGAAGCCTATATCCCGCGCACCGACACCTATATCGAGAAGGATTCCTCGATCAACGAGGAGATCGACCGCATGCGCCATTCGGCGACGCGGGCGATTCTGGAGCGCGACGACGTCATCATCGTGGCATCCGTGTCGTGCATCTACGGCATCGGCGCGGTGGAGACCTATTCCGGCACCGCGCTGTCGCTCAAGAAGGGCGGACGCATCGACCGCATGGCGCTGATGCGCGAGCTATCCGCCCTGCAATACCGGCGCAACGACGACGCCTTCGCCCGCGGGGCCTTCCGCGTGCGCGGCGACGTGATCGACATCTTCCCGGCGCACTATGAGGACCGCGCCTGGCGCGTCGAGCTGTTCGGCGACGACGTGGAGCAGATTTCCGAATTCGATCCCCTGACCGGCAAGAGCGCCGGCACGCTGGACGCGATCAAAATCTACGCCAACTCCCACTATGTGACTCCGCGCCCCACGCTGGCCCAGGCGCTGAAAGGCATCAAGGCCGAGCTGATCGTGCGGCTGGAGCAGTTCCGCAAGGACGGCAAGCTCCTGGAAGCGCAGCGGCTCGAACAGCGCACCAATTTCGACCTCGAGATGATCGAGGCCACGGGCAGTTGCGCCGGCATCGAGAACTATTCCCGCTGGCTCACGGGCAGGAAGCCGGGCGAGCCGCCGCCCACCCTGTTCGAATACCTGCCCGACGACGCGCTGGTGTTCGTGGACGAAAGCCACGTGACCGTGCCGCAGATCGGCGCCATGTATCGCGGCGACTATCGCAGGAAGCACACGCTGGCCGAATACGGCTTCCGGCTGCCGAGCTGCGAAGACAACCGCCCGCTCAAGTTCGAGGAATGGGACGCGATGCGGCCGGCCACTGTCTACGTTTCCGCCACGCCGGGCGGCTGGGAACTGGAGCGCACCGGCGGCGTGTTCACCGAGCAAGTGATCCGCCCCACCGGACTGATCGATCCGCCGGTCGAAGTGAGGCCGGTGGAGAGCCAGGTGGACGACCTCATTGCCGAATGCCGCGCGGTCGCCAAGCGCGGCTATCGCGCCCTCGTCACCACCCTGACCAAGAAGATGGCCGAAGACCTCACCGAATACATGCACGAGCAGGGCATCCGCGTGCGCTACATGCATTCGGACGTGGAGACGCTGGAGCGCATCGAGATCATCCGCGATCTGCGCCTGGGCGCGTTCGACGTTCTGGTCGGCATCAACCTGCTGCGCGAGGGCCTCGACATTCCCGAATGCGCCCTGGTGGCGATTTTGGACGCCGACAAGGAAGGCTTCCTGAGGAGCGAGACCAGCCTGATCCAGACCATCGGGCGGGCGGCGCGGAACGTCGACGCGCACGTCATTCTGTATGCGGACCACGTCACCGGCTCGATGGAGCGCGCCATGGCCGAGACGGCGCGCCGGCGCGAGAAGCAGTCGGCCTACAACGCCGCGCGCGGCATCACGCCTGCCTCGATCAAGAAGAACATCGCCGACATCATGGGCTCGATCTACGAGCGCGACCACGTGGTGGTGGGCCAGGGGGAACTGAGCTTCGCCGAGGGCGATGCGCCGGCCATCGGGCACAATCTGCGCGCCCATATCGAGGGATTGGAGAAGCGCATGCGCGAGGCCGCCGCCGATCTCGAATTCGAGGAAGCCGCGCGCCTCAGGGACGAGATCAAGCGGCTGCAGACGGTGGAACTCGCCGTCGCCGACGACCCCTTCGCGCGGCAGTCAAGCGTGGAAGAGGCGGTGGACAAGGCTTTCCTGGAAGCGGTGCGCGACGGGGCGGAGCCCGCGGCGTCAAAATCGAAAGCGGGCAAGCCGGGCGCGCGGACACGCCTCAAGCGCGCGGGACGGCCGAATACGCCGAAGACATTTGGGAGCAGGAGCAGGTAGCGCCATTTAACCTTCCCTTTGCCGGATTGACGCGCGCAGCGCTCCTGGCGGGGCAGGTATACCAGCCAGAAGGCCGAATAGGCTCAAGACACTCGGAAGTCGCTTGCGCCAAGGCGCGATCAGAGTCGCGTGTGCGGCAGTTGAGTAAGTGAAACTGCGGTGCCGTAAGGTGTACCGTTGGTTGACTGAATTCTGATTGGTCATGATTTCGCATGCGATTGGGATTTGAAGAAGAGCAGACGCCCTACGAAAGTCCGACGCAGAGCGCTCGCTTCTGGACTGAAGCTTGGGTTAGAAGCCAAGCGTATTGCCCAAACTGCGGCCGCACCAAAATCGATAAATATGAGAACAACCGGCCCGCGGCAGACTTCCATTGTTCGTCATGTCGCGAGGAATACGAACTCAAGGGACAGAAGACAAAATTCGGTGCGAAAGTACTTGATGGTGCCTTTCGCACGATGTGCGAACGCCTTGCCGCGAGCGACAACCCCAATCTCATGCTGATGAACTACGACCGCTCAAGACTCGCGGTTACGGATTTCTTCGTCGTCCCAAAGCAATTCTTCGTCCGCGGAATGATCGAGGAACGAAAACCGCTCGTTGAGACGACCAAGCGCGCAGGATGGGTCGGCTGCAACATCTTGCTTAGCCGTGTTCCCGACCTGGGCAAAGTGTACCTCGTGAGGGACGGGGTGGTGTTACCGAAGGATGACGTTCTTGAGAAATGGCAGAAAACCCTATTTCTGCGCGACCAAAGCGTCGACGCGCGCGGATGGATGGTTGAAGTAATGAACTGCGTCGAACTGATTGGAAAGCCCGAATTTGAACTTGACGAGGTATACGCGTTTGAATCACGCCTCACCGGCATCTATCCAAACAATCGGCACGTCAGAGAGAAAATCCGACAACAGCTTCAGCTACTCAGGGATAAGGGATATCTCGATTTCATGTCTCGGGGGCGATATCGCTTGAGACTGCTCAGTTGATATCTGCGTCGGCTGGTTCAAACCACTGCCTGCACCGTTGGCCGCGTTCATCAAGATCAGGCAGGTCCTCTTTCTCCCCGTCATAGTCACAAATCCGAATCGGAAACGGATTTCCAATCGTCCATTGCACTTGTCCTCCGTACACACCAACAGTGATGTCTGGATGGGGCCTTGCATTGCGGAACTTCTTGAGCAGGGAGACAGCTTCCGCGGCTTTCTCCGGACTGTGTTGCGCAAGCTCATTCAGGGCCTCATGGAGGAGATTCTGTTCAAACTCAAAGAGAGCAACCCAAATCTGGTCGTCCATCGACTTCCCCAATTCGAAACGATGTCGAGTTCAATGTACCAGAGTCGCGCCAAGTATGGCAGGAGTCACGAGGCCTGCTGAATCAACTGACCGCGACTGGCCATGAAGCGCGTGCTGGTGTGCCAGATCACGCAAGCGATGACCAAGCAGAAGATCACCAAGTCCGACATGGCCAAGCGCATGAAGACGAGCCGCGCGGCGCTGGACCGGCTGCTCGATGCGCAGAACACGTCGGTGACCTTGCGGACCATGGGCCGTGCGGCCGCGGCGCTCGGCAAGGAGCTGTCGATCTCGCTGAAGGATGCGGCGTAGGCGTGTTCTCATCCGCCGTCGGGCCACGGCGGGACAAGGCTTGGCGCCATCCCGCCCACCCTGCCCTCTCCCCCGATGGGGGCCAGCGCGCTCACTCCTTCGGCATCTTGGTGCGGTCGTAGCCGGGGCGGTAGTCGAGGATGAACGCCGGGCCGAGGTCGATCACCTGCGCCGCTGTGGCGAGCTGGAGCTGCGTGCCCACCGCGCCCGCGCCGTAGTCGCGGTCGGCCACCGCCTGCACGAAATGAAGCTTCCATTGCGCTTCGACATGCACCATCGCCGAGCCCAGCGAGTTGTAGGGCGCAGAATCGTTCTGGATGTTGGCGTTGACGTCGATCGCGGCCGCCCCGTCGGGCGTCTTCTCCGTCTTGGCCCAGAACGCCAGCAGCAGCACGTCGCCCGCCTTGAGCGGCTTGGTGAGCGCGATATGGCCGCCGCAATCCCACGGATTGGCGCTCTTGGCCGTGATGGCGAGGCGCGCGGCAACGCCGCCCTGCACCGTCTCGTCCTTGAACAGCTCGGAGGAGGCGCAGGCTCCCGATGCGGCCCAGCCCGCCTTCGGATCGTTCACGAACTTCTGGGCGATGTCGTCGTCGGCCATGGCCGCCACCGCCAGCACGGCGCCGAGCAGCAGCGCGTTCACCAATCCGCCCATCGCGATCCCCCTTGAATGGTGGTTGCCGCGATTTTCCGGCGGCGCCTGCAAAGCGGTCAAGCAACCCTCGGGCGACGGCCGCTCCGCGATGACGCACGGCCTGAGCCGCGGTTCCATTCCGCATCAGAACGGGCCGCAGAAGCGTCGGCGGCCGGTTTCTTGTGCGTCGGGCGTCAGCGATTCCAGTGGCAGTCGTCGCCATCGCGATCGCACACCCAGCGCCGGCCGTCGTAGCGGTCGTGGCGGTAGGCGCCGCTGTCGTAATTCCAATCGCGATGGCGATAGCCGTTGTAGCCGGTGTCGATGCGATAGCGCCGGCAATCGTCGCCGTCGTTGTCGCAGACCACGCGCCAGCAGCGATCGCCGTCGCGGTCGCAGCGCAGGTAGCTTCGATTGGCCAGCGCCGGGCCGCTGCTGGCCCCCAGGAAACCAAGGCTGAACAGCCCGGCCACAGCCGTGGTCTTGAGCGTCTTCGAAAAGTGCATCATCGTCCTTCTCCTCGCGAACGGTTTTGCCCTTCCAGCGACCATTCCGGCGTGTGCCGCATGAACGATCACTGACGAAAACGCACCGAAACGGGCGGGAAGCGGGCAAAGGCGGGCGATTGCTGTGACAAGGACGGGACGCGGGTCAGCGCGCCCTGCGCGGCGGGGTGTAGCAGCTGCGGCAGCGCACCTGGTATTCGCCGGCGTCGCCCACCACGAGCTGCTTTTCGTCGGAAATCAGGCGGTAGGAGATGTAACCGGCGTCGGAGCCGCACTGCATGCACACGCCGGTGAGCTTCTCCACCGAATCGGCGATGGCAAGCAGCCCCGGAATGGGCCCGAACGGCTCTTCCGCGAAATCCATGTCGAGGCCGGCCACGATGATCCGCAAATTGGTGTCGCGCTTCTCGCGCAGCAGGGCGCGGATGGCGCGTCCGAACCAGCCGAGCGAATCGGCTAGCGGCTGATCAAGCGGGAAAAACTGCGCCTCGTCGATCGCCAGCACGTCGAAATCGAACGGCTTGACGATGCGGCGGAAATCCTCCTCGCTGCGCACCATCACGGCGGAGAGACGGTCGGTGACCTCGGTGGTGCCGTCGGGCAGCACCGCGCGCGAGGCGATGAACCCTTGCGTACGCGTGTCGTGCGCGGGCTTGATGATGCGCACCCGCTTCTTGGCGTACTGGGCGCGATGCAGCCTGGCGATCAGCCGTTCGGTCTTGCCCGAGAACATCGGCCCGACGATGACTTCCAAACGCGCCGTCATGGCCGCACGCCTCACAGAAATCGCGGGCGCAATAGAACACGATTCGAGCCGCACCCGCGGCGGCAGCCTGTGGAAAACCCCCGCACGACTGCGCGCGTCAAAATCGGCGCGCGCATCAAATCCGGAGCGTCGCGCCTTGGCGGGTGATCTCTGCTATTGACCGCCGGTCGAAGGACTGGCGGGCGCCGCGGTGCCGTCCGCCGGGGCGGGCGGCGGAGGCGGCGGCTCCGCCGGCTTGCACGGCCACATCGTGGATGCGCCCTGCCATAACGCGTCGTCATAAGGCGCATTGCTGAGGCTGTCGGGACGCTGATCCGAGCGCAGCCACGACAGCAGCGCGCTGGCCGCTTCACCGACGCTCTGATCGGCGGGCCGGCAGATGCTGTGCTGCGTGTCGGCGGCGGTGATGTAATCGCGCATCTTCGCCCGGCAGACGGTGGTGTCGCGCGCGCACTGCATCAGAAACGACGAGAGACTCGGCAAATCCTGGGCCGGCGCCGACCCGGCGAAGACGGCAAGCGCTGTGCATGCCAGCAGGATGTTCTTCATCACAGACCCCCTTTGCGCCGCGCCCCCCGGCTTGCCGCGCATCGCCTGCGGGTGCTTCATCGCGCGCCAGCGCGGCCCAACGCATGGGCCGGCAGTGTAACATAAGATCGCGCGCGGCGACCGCCCGTTTTGTCCCGGCCCAACCCACCGACGGCGCCTTGTTCCCTGCGGTTCCGATCCGCGGGAGCGGCCGCCGCACGCGCAATTGCACCACCCTGCCGGCATCGCTTGCGGCTGGGTGACGCGAAACACGGATTGGCATGACACTGGTTCGCAGAACCGATCAAACCGAGCCTTCCCGCGCGGGTCGCCGCGGCGCGTCGGACCTGCATCGTTTCAGTTGGCAGTGGGCGAGGTGAAGACCAGCACAACCCGCTTCTGGCCTTTCGCGGGCACGGTGAATTTGAGCGAGGCGGTTCCGCCCGGCCCGGGCGCGACCGTCGCCGTCACCACATAGTCGGCGACCGGCAGCTTGAACAGAACCCAGGTGGCCGGACAGAACAGCTGCGCCAGCGCGGTGCCGTCGGACTTGGCCAGGACCACATCGACGTCCGAAACCCACTCGTGACGCTTGTTCGAGAATTCGACGCGAACCGGATAGGCCTTCCAGCGCGGATCGCTTTGCGCGCTGCCGATTCCCGTGCACACCGTTTCGATGCCGGACACCGTGACCGGTTTGTCCACCGCGATGTCGTTGCGTGCGTGGGCGGCCCCTGCGGCGAGCGCCGCAACGGTCAAGATCAAAGCCATCAACCGCATTTCCCCCTCCCCTCGGCGGACTGTCGCCCAGCCGCGCCGCTTGCTAGGATCGCCCCGGCGTTTGCTTTTCAGGAGCGCCGGGGGGATGCCATGAACATCAGAATAGCGCTGGCCTGTGCCCTGTTGCCAGCCGTGGCAGTGCCGTGCGCGGCGGCGGGCGCGCGCGCCTATGCCAACATGGTGGACCTCGACGGCCAACTGATCGGCCGCGCCAAGCTGACCGGCGTTCCGCACGGCGTGCTGATCGAGATCGAGTTGCGCGGCTTGAAACCCGGCGTCCACGCCATCGCGGTGCACGCGGTCGGCGCCTGCGACGGCGCCGCCGGCTTTGCCTCGGCCGGCCCCATCCTCAGCTTCGATGCCGGCCGCGCGCACGGCTATCTTGCCAAGGGCGGTCCGCGCACCGGCGATCTGCCCAACCAATACGCAGCCCCCGACGGCACGCTGCACGCAGCCACTTTCTCCACCGCCTTCACGATCGGCAACGGCGTGAAATCGATTTTCGACAAGGACGGCGCGGCCATCATCGTGCGCGCGAACGGCGACGACTATCTGAGCCAGCCCGAGGGCAGGGCGGGACCGCGCGTGGCCTGCGGCGTCATTCGGCGCGCGAACGAACCCGCGCACGCCCCGCATAGGTGATCCGTCGAGGCCCCCTCTTCGCATCGCGGACGCAACCCATCAGGATGAAGCGCGACCAATCCGGAGCTGACCATGCCGATCCTTCACCAGATGCAGATGAGCGGGAACTGCTACAAGGTGCGGCTGACCGCGCATCAGCTTGGCATTCCGATCACGCTGAAGGACTACGGGCTGATGGACGGCGCCACGCGCAAGCCGGAATTCCTCAAGCTCAATCCCAACGGCCGCGTGCCGCTGCTGGAGTACGAGGACGGGCGCACGCTGCCCGAGTCGGGCGCCATCATTTTCCACCTGAGCGAGGGCACCAGACTGCAGCCGGCCTCCGCCTGGGACCGCGCCCAGATGCTGCAATGGATGTTCTTCGAGCAGTACAGCCATGAGCCCTACATCGCCGTGGCGCGCTTCTGGCTTTCCTACGCCAAGCCCGAGCTGCTGGAGACAAGGCGCCAGCTGATCCCCGAATGGCACGCCAAGGGCAACGCCGCCCTCGCCGTAATGAACACGCACCTGGCGAGGCATGACTGGTTTGCGGGAAACGCCTGCTCGATCGCCGACGTCGCCCTTTTCGCCTACACCCATGCGGCAGGGGAAGGCGGCTTCAACCTCGCCGATTACCCCGCGGTTTTCGCGTGGATTTCCCGAGTCAAGGGGCAACCGGGTCACATTGGCCTTGACGCGCGCTGGTAGAACCGGACTTGCCTAAAAGGAAGGCGTCGCCTATATGGGCTCTCGTCGAGGCCGCGCAAGCCACAGAGACAAGTTTCAAGCGCGCCCATGCGATGCTCCCCGTGGGAGGGTTGGCCTGGAGTGACGACTACGACGCTTTTCCTGAAAAAAAGGTGCGGTTTCGACACGCGTGCGGACGTGGTGTCCGGATGCGTTCTTTCAAATGCTTTCAGGAGAAAGCCGTCATGACCATTGGTCAAGTCAAGTTCTTCAACACGACAAAGGGCTTCGGATTCATCGCGCCGGAAGGCGGCGGCAAGGACGTGTTCGTCCACATGACCGCCGTGCAGGCCGCCGGACTCCGCGGTCTCAACGAAGGCCAGCGCGTGAGCTTCGACGTCGAAGCCGACAAGCGAGGCCCCAAGGCCGTGAACCTCAAGCTCGTCTGAGCCGAGGAACTTGATCGCTTAACGGACCGGCGCGGGAGCAATCCCGCGCCGTTTCGTTTCGGCGGGGCGGTCTTACTGCGCCATCTTGACGATCCCATCGACGAGATAGGGAAACGCCTCGGCGCCGGTCTTGCGGTCGAACAGACCGGTCGCATGATTGGAAATGAAGCCGTTGTCCCAATAGACCGGCACCATGGCGTGCCTGCAGGCCGAGCGCGTGATATAGGTGTCCCAATAGACCCGATAGCGTTCGTGGCCCTCGATCTCGGTGCGCAGAATGGCGCCGTACTCGCCGAGGATCACCGCAACCCCCCGGTCGACGAAGCGGGTCTTCATCTTCGCGAACTGCGCATCGACATAGGCCTGATCGGCCCAGCTTTCCGTCGCCGCGGGATCGGTCGCGATCGCGCCCCACTGCCAGATCCTGCTCTTTTCGTTGAGCGTGAAGTCATAGGGGTCGTAGAAATGCACCTCCACCATCAGCCGGTTCGGGATCGTGTCGGCGGGAATGATCGCATCGGCAACGGTGTGATCGATGTTGGTGTTGTAGCCTTGTATGACGAGATCGCGCCTGGCGTTGTTGCCACCCGTCGCCCGCACGGCATCGACGAAGGTCTGGTTGAAGCTGTTCTGGACGGCCGCATTCTCCGCCGAGGGCGGGCCGTAATTGTCATCGAACTTGACCTCGTTGGTGCCGGCGAACAGCAGATGATCGTCGTAATCTCGGAAGTTCTGCGCGATCTGCGTCCACAACCGCGCCAGCCGCGCGTTGACTTCCACCTTTTTGTCGGCGGTGGGCTGCTGCCAGCCGCCGTCCCAGTGCTCGTTGAGGACGACGTAGAGCCCGGCGTTGCGCGCGTAATCCACCACCTCGGTGACCCGGGCCATCCAATTGCGGCTGATGTTGCCGTCGGAGTCGGCGTGCGCGTTCCACGCCACCGGGATGCGCACGGTCTTGAAGCCCGCCGCCTTGACCGCGTTCATCAGTTCCTGCGTCGCGCGCGGATTGCCCCACGACGTCTCGTCGGGCATGGACTCGAGCGTGTTGCCGAGATTCCATCCCGGCGACATCTGCTTCGACAACTCCACGCTCGTCATGTCGCGCATGGCGCCCGGCGCGTCGGCGGCCGCACCGGCCATGAACGCCAGCGCCACCGCGATCAAAATGCCAAGCCGCGTCATCCCATTCCCCGATGCTGAACGCGACGGCAGTGTACCGGCCGCTATTCGCAAGCCCAAGGTCTTTCGCAGGCGCGGAGCGAACCGCCGCGGCGCAAGAGAGGATCAATTCTCCTGCTGCGGCGGACCGAAGGACGGCGGGGCGTCCTTCAGCGCACCGCCCCAGGCGCTGCCGGCCGCGCTCGACAGCGTGTAGCCGAGCACCCCACCCTTGCGCGCGAAGCTCTCCGGCAGCCACGGCCTGATCCACGGTTTTCCGTCCAGCGTCAACGCCGTGACGAAGGGCGTGTCCATGGCAGCACCAGCAGCCTCGATGACGACGCGCCCGCCCGGCCGCTCGACCACGGTTTTCTCGAACAGCGGGCTGCCGAGCACAAACTCGGCGCGGCCGGGATAAAGCGGATAAAGCCCGAGCGCCGCCCACACGTACCACGACGACATCTCTCCCAGATCGTCGTTTCCGCTGATGCCCTCGGGCGCGTTCTTCCAGATCTGCTTCATGGCGGCGCGCACCAGCTGCTGCGTCTTCCACGGCTGGCCCGCGAAATCGTACAGCCAGGGCGAGGCGATCGACGGTTCGTTGTCGAGTTCGGCGTGCGAATATCCCGCTTTGGTCACGGCGAGGCTGCCGTCGGGCCGGAAGAAGAAGCGGTCGAGCCGCGCCAGCGCCTTTTGCGTGCCGCCCAGCTCCGCGAACAGCCCGGCGGGATCGTACGGCACCATCCAGAGATATTGCGCGGCGGAGCCTTCCACGAAGTCGTCTTCGTTCTCGATGTTGAAGTCGACGGCCTTCCAGCTTCCGTCGGCGTTGCGCGGCTCGATGTAGCCGCCTTCGGGCGATGCGTCGGGATTGAACAGATTGCGCCACCAGCCGGCGCGCGCCAAGAACCGCCGTTCGCCCCCGCGATCGCCAACCGCGCGCGCAAGCTGCGCGACGCCGAAATCGGCGGCGGCAAGCTCGAGCGTATCGGCCGCGCTGCCCCAGCCGGCCGCGCCCACCGGCATGTAGTGCAGCGCGAGCCACCGATCGAGGCCCGGACGCTCGCCCACGCACAGCACCGGACAGCCCTTGCGGCTGAGGTCCTCTTGCGTCGGCACCGTCGCCGCCTTGAGCAGGGACCGGTAGGCGCCCCTGACGTCGAACGAACGGCCGCCGAAGGCGTAGATCGCCGCAATCGAGGGTGCGGAGGGATCGCCGTTCATCACCCCGGTGGCGCCGGTCAGATGCGTCCAGCGGTCCCATGCGCCGCCGTTCTGGTCGGCCTGGTTGAGCAGCGACTGCGCGATGTCCGCGCCCAGCCTGGGGTCGAGCCAGGTCACGAGCTGGAGCTGCGAGCGATAGACGTCCCAGCCGGAGAAATTCGCATACTGCGCCCGCTGGGGACCGCGCACCTTGTGCACCCGGCCGTCGAAGCCGGCATATTCGCCGTTGACATCGCTAAAGAGGTTCGGCTCCAGCAGCGCGTGATAGAGCGCGGTATGGAAGACCGTGCGTTCGTCGCCGGTGCCGCCGGCGATCGCGATCTGCCCGAGGCGGGCGTTCCACGCCTTGCGGCCGGCCGCCGATGTGCTTTCGAGTGTCGCACTTTCCGGGCTTTCGGCCGCCAGATTGGCCCGCGCATTGGCAAGGCTCACATACGAAATGGCGACGCGCATGTTCACTTGCGTGCCGGGCGCAAAGCTGATCCACGCCCCCGATCCCACGCCGTCCGGGGGAAAGCCGCGGTCGCCGTAACCGGTGCCCCCGGAAGCCGCGCGCGCGCCGATGCGCAGCTCCTTGTCGTGCCAGGCGCCGCCCGCGGCGAACGGCTGGTCAAATTTGGCGACGAAGTGCAGCGTGTAATAGCTTGCGCGGCGGTCCGGCGCGAGATAGCCGCAGAAGTTGCCGCTCGTCACCGAACCCGTCACCTCGCGCTTTTCCGGATCGACCGCGACGGTCGCATCGCTCGAACCGACTTCGGAATCCGAGGTGAGAAACAGCAGGTTGGCGGGACTGCCCGGCGGATAGGAAAAGCGCGCGTAACCGGTGCGCAGCGTGGCGCTCAACGCGACGGCGACGCCGTTGTCGAGCTTGACGGAGTAATAGTCGGGCGCGGCGGACTCGTCGGCATGGCGGAACAGGCTCGAATACGTCGTGAAAGGCGCAGCCGATGGCGAAAACTCGAGGGTCCGCGTCACCGGCATGATCGGGATGTCACCGCTGGCGCCGAGGCAGCCGGTGCCCGACAGATGCGTGAGACTGAAGCCGCGGATGCCGTTCGAGCGCCATTCATAGCCGCCGGGGGCGGCGATCGGATACAGCCTGCCGGCAAGCGGGGTTTCTTCGGGGCTGAAGGCCACCATGCCGAAGGGAAGCGTGGCGCCGGGCCAGGTGTTGCCGCCGTTGGTGGTGCCGATGAAAGGGTTGACCTCGCTCGCAGGCTCGGCGGCGGCAAGGGCCGCGAACGCGGCGGTAGCGGCGATCAGACTGCGCATGGTATCCCCCCTGAATGCGTCCACCCGCCGGCCATACCGACAGGCGCGGGCACGTTCGTCTCGGTCTACGCCTTCGGCTGCCACAGCTCGATCTTGGTGCCGTCCGGATCGAGTATCCAGACGAAGCGGCCGTAGTCCTCGTCCTGGCGGCCGAGGATCGCCACCCCCTTGGCCTCGAGCGCCGCAACCATCGCATCGAGGTCATCGACGGCGAAGTTGACCATGAACTCGCGCTGCGACGGTTGATAGTATTTGGTATCGGCGGGAAACGGATTCCACACCACGTATTCGGGGTGACCGGGGGCATCGGTGCGCAGCATCGCCCCACCCCATTCGGACAGCTCGATGCCGAGCACGTCGCGATACCACGCCGACAATGCCTTGGGGTCGGGCGACTTGAAGAAGAGACCGCCGAAACCGGTGACCTTTGCCATTGCTGCCTCCGCATCAAAGCCGGGCTATACTGACAGGCATGAGCGAATTCGTCTTCGTTTATTCCACTTTTCCGGACCGCGGCAGCGCCATGCGGGCGGCCGAGGCATTGGTGACCGCCAAGCTCGCGGCTTGCGTGAACGTTTCCGCCATCGACAGCGTCTACGAGTGGCAGGGCAAGCTGGAGACCGGCCCCGAGGTCGCCGTCTTCGTCAAAACCCGGCGCGCCCTGGTGGACGCGGTGATCGCCGCGGCGCGGCCGCTGCATCCCTACACGGTGCCGTGCTTCCTCACCTTGCCGATCGAAGCGGGCAACGAGGACTACCTCGCCTGGGCGCGGGCGCAGACCATGCCCAAAGACTGAGCAACCCCCCGGCTTGCCTTGGTCGCCAGTGTCGCGCATTCCAATTTCGCAATATCATCGATATCAAGCGCTTAGCGAACCTCATGACCAAAGCGACGCTGGGATTCAAATAAGTTGCTAGTGTCCCTCGATTCCGAAATTCGCCAGAAGCCGATATTGAGATGGGACGAATTTCGGAATCGGGACACCAGCTTGGGCGGATTTCCATGCGCCCGGACCAAAGGATGAGCCTCATTGAGTGCTGTGAAGAAAGCCGCGCGCGCCGCCTCGCTCGACGGCGAGGTGTTGCGCCAAGACCTGGCCGCGCTGGCCGAGCGCATCGTCTCGCGCGAGGAGCTGCGCAAGGAGTCGCTGCCTCTCATCAAGGGCGCCTTCCAGAACGCGCGAGGCCGCGTCAAGGACCAAGTGCTGGCGGGCAAGCTGCACGGACTTGAGGCCGCCCGCGCGCTGTCGGCGATCCAGGACACCGTCATCCAGGTTCTCTACGACTTCGCCGTGGAAGAGTTCCACCGGCCCGCCAAGACGGACGCCTCGGAGCATCTGACCATCGTGGCGACCGGCGGCTACGGCCGCGGCGAGTTGGCGCCGGGTTCCGACGTCGACCTTCTGTTCATCCGCCCCAACAAGCCCACCATCTGGGACGAGAAGGTGATCGAATTCATCCTCTACATGCTGTGGGACCTGGGGCTGAAGGTGGGCCACGCCACGCGCTCGCTGCCGGAATGCGTGCGGCTGGCCAAGCAGGACATCACCATCCGCACTGCGCTCTTGGAAGCCCGCTACATCTGCGGCGACAAGGAGATGTGCGAGGAGCTGCGCAAGAAGTTCTGGAGCGAGATCGCCACCGGATCGGGCCAGGATTTCGTCGAAGCCAAG
>Ga0335085_10000455_pt1 | contig 116603 bp, 119 predicted proteins | sample Lox_Sample_45_FD_206712 | JGI IMG/M metagenome (GOLD analysis project Ga0335085, IMG submission 206712) | Soil microbial communities from Loxahatchee National Wildlife Refuge, Florida, United States - Lox_Sample_4.5 | ecosystem: Environmental > Terrestrial > Soil > Wetlands | place: USA...
ACGGGGGAGGTGCCTCGCGTAGCGAGGCGGAGGGGGTGACTGCGCCCGGGAAATTTCTGCACCAACACCTCACCCCCTCCGTCTCGCTCGCTTACGCTCGTTCGACACCTCCCCCGCTCTCGCGGGGGAGGAAAATCACGCCTTTTTCGTCTGTTCCTTGACCGCCCTGATCTTCTTTTCCAGTTCCGCGGCATCGCCCAGATAGAACGTATCCGCCGCCTTGAAATCGGAATCGAGCTTATACGCCTTCGGCACGCCGGTCGGAATGTTCACATCGGGAATATCGGCGTCGCTGACATTTTCCAGATGCTTGAGCAGCGCGCGCAGCGAATTGCCGTGTGCCGCGATGATGACGCGCTTGCCTGCCTTCAATTGCGGAATAATCACATCGTTCCAGTAAGGCAGCACGCGGATGAGCACATCCTTCAGACATTCTCCGCGCGGCAGATCGGAATCGGCCACGCCCGCATAACGCGGATCGAATTTCGGATAATCGGGAGAATCGAGCGCCACTTGCGGCGGGCGCACGTCATAAGACCTCCGCCACAGATGCACCTGCTGTTCGCCGAATTTCTTGACCGCTTCGATCTTGTCCGAGCCCTGCAGCGCGCCGTAATGACGCTCGTTCAGCCGCCAGTGCTTGATTTCCGGAATCCACATCAGATCCATTTCTGCCAGCGCCAGCCACAGCGTCAGAATCGCGCGCGTCTGAAGCGAGGTGTAGGCGATGTCGAAATTGAAACCTTGCGCCTTCATCAACCGGCCCGCCTCGCGCGCCTCGGCCTCGCCTTGCGCGGTGAGCTTCACATCGCGCCAGCCGGTGAAGAGGTTGAGTTTGTTCCATTCGCTCTCGCCATGGCGGAGGATAACTAACTGACAGTCTTTGGCCGGGGTCACGGGGGCTCTTTCGGTTGAAATCCGGAATCGAGGGCAAAATAGAAAGGGCGTCTGGCCCTGTCCAATCATGCCCGGAAATTCTTGCCGGGAGGCGGCGAACGGCGTTTCCATCGTCCCGTAAGATATTGATATAGCTATATTATTTTATAGAGCCAGACGGCATGGAACTGGCAAGGACCTGCCCGGAAATCATCAGAGCAGAACCAGCTCATGCCCCGCCATGCTTTATTGAATCGCATCCTTGCCGCCGTGGCCGCCGTTTCGCTGGCCGCCTCGCCCGCCTTTGCCTTCTCCCGCGTGAAGGACCTCGTGGACGTGGAAGGCATCCGCGACAACATGCTGGTGGGCTATGGGCTGGTGGTGGGCCTGAACGGCTCGGGCGACTCTTTGCGCAACGCGCCCTTCACCCAGCAGAGCCTGCAGACGATGCTGGAGCGCCTGGGCGTCAACACACGCGGCGAAACCATGCAGACGAAAAACGTCGCCGCCGTGATGGTGACGGCCAATCTTCCGCCCTTTGCCGGCCAAGGCACGCGCATCGACGTTTCGGTGAGTGCGCTGGGCGATGCCAAGAGCCTGCAAGGCGGCACGCTGCTCGTGACGCCGCTGTTCGGCGCCGACGGCCAGATTTATTCGCTGGCGCAAGGCCCCGTGAGCATTTCCGGCTTCACCGCGGGCGGCGAGGGCGCGAGCGTCACGCGCGGCGTTCCCACCGCCGGGCGCATTTCCAACGGCGCCATCGTGGAGCGTGAAATCAGCTTTCAGCTTGCAGACAAGGATTCGTTCAAGCTCTCTTTGCGCAATCCCGACCTCGCCACGGCCACACGCATCGCCGACGCCGTCAACCGTTTCATCGGCACGGACGTCGCGACGACGGACGATCCTTCGACCGTGCAGCTCAAAGTGCCGGCGAGTTATGCGGGCGGCGCGGTCGGCCTGCTCAACGATGTCGAGCAATTGAAGGTCGATCCCGACCAGCCCGCGAAAGTCATCATCGACGAGCAATCCGGCGTGATCGTGATGGGCGCCGATGTGCGCGTGTCCACCGTCGCCATCGCGCAAGGCAATCTCACCATCCGCGTGACCGAAACGCCGGAGGCGAGCCAGCCGCAGCCCTTCTCTCATGGCGGCACGACGCAGGTCCTGCCGCGCACGCAGATCCAGGTCGACGACAGCAAGGGCAACAAGATGGCCGTGATGCCGGAAGGCGTGTCGCTTCAGAAACTGGTCGATGGGCTGAATGCGCTGGGCGTCGGCCCCCGCGACATCATCGCGATCCTGCAGGCGATCAAGGCGGCGGGCGCGCTACAGGCCGATATTCAGGTGATCGGATGAGTGACGCTGCGATCTCGGGCGCGCTCACCATTGCGCAGAGCGCGCAGGCCCAGCCGCCCGCGCCCACTGCGAATGTGGCTGCCGCGCAGAAAGCGGCGAAGTCTTATGAATCGGTCTTCATCTCCGAATTCCTGGGTTCGATGTTTCAGGACATTCCGACCGATGGGCCCTTCGGCGGCGGACAGGGCGAAGAGATGTTCCGCTCGCTGATGCTGGACGAATACGGCAAGCAGATGGAATCGCGCGGCGGCTTCGGCCTCTCCGCCGCCATCACGCGCACGCTGCTTTCGCATCAGGAAGCGCCGTGAGCGAGCCCCGCATCGAGCGCGTGATCGCGATGGCCGAGCGGCTGATCGAGGCGCTCGCCGCCGACATCGCAGCGCTCGAAAAGGGACAGCCGCGCAACATGCGCTCCGTCGAAACCGATTTTCAGCAGCTCGCAGCCCAATACGGCCGCGAGGCGGCGGCCCTCAATGCCGATTTCGTGCGCAAGCATGCGCCGGCCGCGGTCTATGCCAAACTGCGCGCAGTTACCCAGCGCCTGCGCGAGCTTCTGCTTCAGCATGCGCGGCTTCTCACGCGTATCAGGAACGCCAGTGAGGGCATGATCCGCGCCATCGCCGAAGAAGTGGACCGCCGCCGCATCGCCGCGCGTCCTTACGCGCCCAAGGCCGCTTACGCCGCGCAACCGGCGGCGATGATTTATAACAGCGTGGTTTGACGCTGCGTCTCCCAACCCAAAAATTGTCACGGCCCGCAAATGCGGGCCGCCCAGTTGGATTCTGAAAGATCGGCGAAGCTAGAACTGGGTGGCCCGCATTTGCGGGCCATGACACTGAGATTAATTTCGGTCAGGCCAAACCCGACGTGCCAGTCGTTGAACTGCTCGTGCTCAACGCCGTCAACGCAGAAAGCGCCGTCTGATAGCTCGCAAGCTGCGACGTGAGATAGGCGGGCACGGCGCCGGTCGATTGCGTGCTCGCGGTGGATGTCGAACCTGCCGGCGTATTCGTCGTGCGATAAGCATTGCGGATGGAAGACAACACATTGAGAAGCTGCGCGCGTGCGGCCCCTGCATCGGTCGCCGTCGAAATATCGAGCGGCTTGCCGGAAAAGCCCAGCCCGAACACTTGCGAAGCAGCACCTGTGGCCGTGGTGCTGGATGACGAAGAATTCGAATTGCCGGACGCATTCGAAATCGTGCCGGGCGAAATGCCGAGGCGGGCCAGCGCGTCGAAATCGGCTGGCCCTGCGATCAGCGTGGCCGTGATGCCGGGATTGACGGAAATCTTGAGCGCCTTGCCGCCGTTTGCGTAAGTCGCCGTGGCGCTTCCGGCAAAGCCCAGCGCGCTCGAAATCTTCAACGCCAGCGAATCCATGGTTTCGCCGTCGTCGATGGTGATGGTTGTGGTGCGGCTGGCCGCGCCCTGAATTTGTATCTGGAAGGAATCGCCCGTGCGCAGTGTCGTGCTCGACGCGAGATCGACCGACTGGTTGAGATCGAGCGTGCCGCGCGGCAGGCCCAGCGCATCGAGCACGCTTGCGCCCGCGGGATCGATGGCGACGGCCGCACCCGTGGATTGCCCGTCGGCGCCGCCATATTGATGCGTCCATGTCACCGAACCGCCGGCGGCAAGCGCTGCCACAAACGCATTGTTGGTGTTCACGGCGCTGCGCGTCTGGCCTGCGAACGTGCCCTTGGTCGTGCCGGTGAGATAGATCGTGCCGTCGCTTCCCACCGTCACGCCACCGCCCTGATCGGTGGCCGACGTGCCGGCATAACTCACATGATCGGCGCTGACGCTCGCGCCGGAATCGGTCAGCGCGAACACGAACGCATCCGTGCCGCCGCTGCCGCCATTGGCGATGCTCGCAGCGCCGCCCGCATTCAACGCCGCGTTCGAGGTCGTGCCCGACACATAGATATTGCCGCCCGACACGGCAAGCCCGCCGATGGCGCCGCCGTTCTGCAAATCGCCGAGATCGACCTGCCAGACGGGCGCTTGCGTGGCGTCGCCGTTGGCATATTTGGAGAGGATCGCGTGGCCGTTCTCAGTGCTCGCGACCACCAATCCGCCATCGGATGTGGTGGCGGTAGCGGCCACGGAATCCGCGCCGCTCGATCCGGATTGCTGCTCATAGATCACATTGCCGGATGAATCGAGCTTGGCGACATAGGCGTCGCCGCCGCCCTGATTGGTTTGTCCCGCACCGATCGTGCCCGTGACCTGTCCGCCGACATAGATGTTGCCCGATGAATCCACGCTGACCGACGCGGCCTGATTGGCCGACAATGTTTGAATCTGCTTCGTCCAGATTTGATTCCCATCCGCATCGTAGCGCGCGACGAAGCTGTCATTGTTGCCGTCAGCGATGGCCGCACTCGTCAGATCGGCATTCGTCGTGCCCACGACCACCACGCCGCCGTTCGGGTCGAGCGCGAGCGATGCGCCATTCGCGGTGCCCGCGCTGCCCAACAGTTTCGACCATTGCAGATTGCCCGCGGAATCGTATTTCGACAGCACCGCATCCTGCGTGCCCTGATTGAGCTGGTTGCCGAAATCGCCCGTGGCATTGCCCAGCACATAGACATTACCGTTCGAATCCACCACGGTCGATTGCGCGGTGGTGGTGCCCGTGTCGGGATTGGTGTTGGCGTTGAACACGCCGCGCGGATTTGAATCCAGACCGGTCAATTTGACGAGGCGGCCCTGCTGATCGGGCGGCGTGGCCCCGATGGTTGCGCCGTTCACGCCCGCGACGCCGGAGGTGCCCGTCGCCGAACCCGTGTTTCCGGCGAAATAGAGCGCCGGCGTTGCGGCGGCCGACGACAGCGTGATCTGTTCGCTGGGTGCCTGGTTGATCGCGATGCCGTAAGTCGCATTGGCCGGATCGTCGATGGAGCCGGTCGTCATCACGCGCTTGAATCGCGTGCTGAATCCGTCCGCCGAAAGCTGCTGATTCACGTAAGCGACGATATTGTCCATCGTCAGCGGGCCGGTCACCTGCGAAAGATCGATGGGGACATCCGTGGCGACGCCGTTCTTCTTCACCGAAATATCGAAGCTGTCACTCGTGCTCACATTGGCAAGCGGATCGGCGAGTTGGGAATCGGTGGCGATGGTGCCGCCGGCGTAATTCATCGGCGGAAAGGGAATCGCAACCTGGCTGGTGACGGAGGAACTCGGTGCGGTCGCCTGCAGCGTGAAATTGTTGAAGCTTTGGGTTGCGATGAAATTCTGGACCTGCTGCATGCCCTGCTGGAAACGCGTATCGAAGCCCTGAAGCTGGCCCGCCGTCATGCCGTCGCGCTGCGACATGCTCGCCAGATAAGCGAGATTGTTCACCGCCTGATAGAGCGCGAAAAGCTTCTGGTTGTCCTGTTCGGTCTTCTGATCCGCGGTCGAACCCGCGCTCGCCGGCACTTTGGAGAGATCGATGAAATTGGTGAGGGAGAGGACTTGCGCGTCTTCCACCTGCTGCGACGGCGGATTGAAATTTTCCCAAGGTGCGGCGTCGTTCGCCGTTGCGCTGTTCGCGCTTTGCGCAAGCGTACTCGTCTGCTGCGCGGCCGGGGCGACCGGCAGCCGGGAATTGTAATAGCTCAGCAGCAACGACGGATCGAAGCCGGTGATCGGGATGCCTGCGCTGCTCATGGCGAAGGATTTTGCGAGGATCGCCTTAAGGATGCGCTAACCGAGAACGTGCTTAACGCAACCTTAATGGCGCGTGGGCGAGAACGTGCGTCATGAATGCTGCCGCGCATTATCAGGAGGGTTTGAGACTCTCCGCCAAGGGCCGCCACGCCGAGGCGATATCGCGCTTCGAAGCGGCGCTTTCCACCGATCCGGCCAACGCCCGCGTGCTGTTTGCGCTGGGAAATTCCGCGCGCGTTCTGGGCCTGCCCAAAGTGGCCGAGGAATTTTATCGCCGCGTGCTGGCGGCCGAACCGACGCGCATCGAGGCGCTGGTCAATCTGGCGAATGTGCTGCGCGCAAATAGCCAGTTCGGGGCTGCGCGCGCGTTGATCGAACCTGCGCTCGCGCGCAATCCTGATTGCGCTGAATTATGGCTGACGCTGGGTTCGATCCATCGCGAAATGGGAAACGGTTTCGAGGCCAAAGCGCATTACCGCGAAGCGTTGAAATTCAAGCCGGATTATGCGGCCGCACTCGGCAATCTCGCCGATCTTCTGGCCGATGACGGCGAAACGGACGAAGCGTTGTCGCTCTATGACCGCGCGCTGAAACGCGAGCCGGACAATGCACAGGCGCGGCTGAACCGCTCCATTCTGCATCTATCGAATGGAAATCTGAAAGATGGCTGGCGCGATTACGCGGCGCGGCTGAAGATTCCCGGCAAGGCGCCAACGCTCGATCACCGCTTGCCGAAATGGGCCGGGGCCGCGCTGAAACGCACGCAATTGCTCGTGACCGCCGAACAGGGCGTGGGCGACGAGTTGATGTTCGCGAGCATGATCCCCGATCTTGCGGCTCGCGCCGCGCACGAAGGCGGCAGCGTGATTCTGGAATGCGAAAAGCGGCTGGTTTCGTTGTTCGCGCGCTCGTTTGCGAATGTAACGGTGAAACCTTCGCAGATGGAAACCAAAGCGGGAATCACCACATCGCATTATGGCTGGTTGAAAACAGTGGGCGGCGCGAATGCGGCGGTTGAAATCGGAAGTCTGCCACGTTGGCTGCGCGGCGAGATTTCCGCCTTTCCGAATCCGCATGCCTATCTTGTTCCCGATTCCGCGGAACGTGCGCATTGGAAAAGCATTTTCGGTTCGGCCATCGGCATTTGCTGGCGCAGCGGAAAAACGGGCGGTGCGCGCAATCTGCAATATGCGCCGCTGGAAGCCTGGGCCGCGTTCATTCGCGATGTGCCGGGCCATATCGTGAGCGTGCAATATGACGCCAACCCGGATGAAATCGCTACACTGCAAGCACTGAGCGGGCGGGAGATCATCGTGCCGCAGGGAATCGATCAGAAGCAGGAACTGGATCGCGCCTGCGCGCTGCTTTCCGCGCTCGACGTGGTCGTGAGCGCGCCGACCGCGGTTTCGTGGCTCGCGGCGGGCGCGGGCATTCCCACTTACAAAATTCTCTACGACAAAAGCTGGACGAGTTTCGGCGAGGATTACGAGCCTTTTGCGCCGTCCTGCCGGTGCATGATGCCCAAGCGCGCAGGCGATTGGACGGATGTATTTGCGAATACGTTTGCGGCGATCAGACGGCAACGCGCTTCGGCATAGCTTGCACCAAGGCTTGCGAAAGATCGGCGGCGATGCGGGACGCACCTTCGCCATCCACCGTCATCAATCCGGCCGCGCGCATTTCACGGCGGCGCGCGGAATCGGTGAGCAGCGCCCAGACGGCTTGCGAAATATCGCCGGCCTGCGCGCGCGCGGCCAATCCCAGCGACAAACCGATTCCCGCGTCTTCGAACGCGGATGCGGAAAGCGCGTGGTCTTCGTTGAGGCACAAATAAAGCGCGGGCACGCCATAAGCGGCAAGCTCGTAAGCCGTGACACCGAAGGCCGCAAGCGCAAGATCGGCGGAGGCATATTCGGTGGCGAGATCGTCCGCGCCTTCCAGCGTTTCGAAATTGGGCGCGAGCGCCACGACCGCCTTTGCGACTGTCGCCTTGCCGGCGACGCCCGGCCCGATCACGAAGCGCGCGCGGAACACCGGATCGAGCTTGGCAAGCGCGCGCGCGGCCACCAATGTGAGCTGATGCGGATCGCTGCCGCCCATCGCGACCAGCAATGTGGGGCGCGGCGAGATGCGCGCCTGCGGTGGTTTCAATCTGTTTAAGCCCAGCAGTGCCCATTCCCAGCCGATGCGGACTTCACAATGCGAACCCGTCCACTCCAGATGATGGGCCTGCGGCACCGGCGGATAGTAAGCAATGTCAGCCGCGAGCCTGCGATCCGACCCATCGTCGATCACACTGGTCAAATTCACGGATTTGGAAAGCGTCGCGAGTTCGCCGCCTGAAATGCCTTCGCGCATGTCGCAGATCAGAAGATCGGGGCGGTGCGTGGCGATTGCGGATTGGAGTGTGGCGAAATCATTCGCGACACTCGTTTCTATGATTTCAAAGCCTGCCGCGCGAATGGGCTCCTGCGCATCCTTCGTTCCATTGAGCGCGAAGATCGCACCGATTCCTTCGCGGTCGCGAAGCGCGCGTGCCAGCGCCACCATGCGCTTGACATGGCCGTAGCCATATTTGCCGCCACCATCACAGCGGATGAGGGCAAGCGCGCCCGGCTTCGCAATCTGTTTCTGCTGCACATGAGCATTCAGATGGCGCAGATGCGGCTCGCGTTCGAGCAGCAAAAGCAGATCGGCAAGCGACGCTTCGCCCGCCTTCGCCTCCAGCCGCTCGTGCACGGCTTCGACAAAGGCGAGATCGTCGGGCGTGTCGATGGTGAGGCGCCCGCCTTCGCGCGCAAGTGCCGGATATTCCGGCGCGCGCGCGATGTGCACGAAATCGGGATGGAGCTTGAAATAGCCGGTGACATGCTCGCGCGCTGCGGCATCGTTCCGCGCATCCATCATCAGCTTGTCGAGCGCGCGGCGCGTGAACGGATCCACGCCTTCATGCGCCGTGATCGCGCCATCCTCCAGCAACACGTAATCGCCATTTTGCGCGATCATGTGGCTCACGAGATGATCGACGAATCCGGCATCGATGAAGGGCGCATCCGACGACACGCGCACAATGATATCGGCATCGGTGAGTTCGGCGGCGCGCGCGAAACGCGCCAGCACATCGTCTTCCGGCCCGCGCACCACCGTCACGTCGTTGAGCTTGCCGAATTCGGCGATGGCATCGTCGCGCGGATTGGTGGAGGTCGCAATCGCGATTTCCTCGATCAGCTTCGAACGCCGCAAACGATGAACGATATGCCAGAGCAGCGGCTTGCCCGCGATCGGCTTCAGCACTTTCCCGGGCAGGCGCGTCGAGCCCATGCGCGCCTGAATGACGGCGACGATGCGCTTGCCGCTCATGCCGCCGATTCCCATGTTGCGCGGATGTGGCGCAGCGGGCGCATGCCATCGACCGGATCGGCGCGCCAATCGCGGTCGGCCAATTCCGAAGGCTGCGGGCCTTTGAAGCCTTCGCCATCGGCCTTGAAGCTTTCGCGGATGCGCGCGATGACGGGCGCGATTTCCTGCGGCAACCAGCAATGACCGGCGGCATATTCCGCGCCCTTGCCATCGAGATCGAGGTGGAATTCGACCGCGCTTGCGCCCCAGCGATGCACCGCGCGCTCGATGACGCTCGGTTTCCGCGTATGATCGGACCAGCCGACGGCGCAGCCGGTGGCCACGCGGATCGCGGAGATAGCAGAAAGATTGGCTTCTTCCGGCGGCGTGGGATAGGCCGACACGCAATGAAGCAGCGTAATGTCTTGCGCGCCCGCGCGCTTCAGCGTTTCGGCGGCTTGTTTGATCTCCTCCATCGTCGCCATGCCGGTGGAGAGCACGATGGGCTTGCCGGTTTTCGCGCAGGCTTCCAAAAGCGGCGCCACCAGCAATTCATAAGACGCGATCTTGTAGAAATTCACGAAGGGGCGAAGTTCTTCCACCGCTTCCAGATAAAAGGGTGTGCAGGAAAACTGGATGCCGCGCGCGAAGCACCGCTCGGCCAGCGGCTCGAGATGCTCAAGCGGCAATTCCCATTCCCGCCGCGCGCGATGTTTTTCGCTCCTCGACAGGATCTCGGCCGCGAACATGCGGTCGATCTTGAAGAGCTGGAATTTCACGGCGTCGCAGCCCGCATCCGCCGCCGCATCCACGAAGGCGAGCGCGCGCGAAAGATCGCGGGCGTGGTTGCTGGAGGCCTCGGCTATGAAAACAGGGTTCATCGATTCGCGTCCTTAACCGTTTCTAAAGGGCGCATGGCTAAGAGTTGGTTAACGAGAGAACCGGCCGTCAACCCTATGGGCGCGAACACGCAAAGCTTTTTCATCGTCTCCAGCGGCCGTTCGGGCACGGCGATGCTGACCAAGGCGCTTTCCGCCGCCGGTAACATCGAGATGCATCACGAATATATGGTGCACATCGTTCAGAAGCTGGGAGTGCGGCGGTATAGGGGGCTGACGAGGGCGGACGAAATCACCGAAAGCTTGCGCCAAACCCACGCCGCCTCCGTGCATTACAGCGAGGCCGCGCATTGGGGCGATTCCTCCAACAAGCTTTCCTGGCTGATCCCGGAGCTGGCGGCGCTGCTGCCCGAGGCGAAGTTCGTTCATCTGGTTCGCGACGGGCGCAAAGTCGCCGGCTCCTATTTCCGCAAGCTCGCGGACGAATGCTATGACGACCGTTCCGTCGCGGTTTTACAGGCTTTTCTGGACGATCCCACGGCTACGCCAGCCCCGCCGCCGGAGAAGAAATATTGGTGGCCGATTCCGCGCGACCCCGCTTTCCGCAATTACAATCAGTTCGAGCGCATCGCCTGGCATTGGGCCGAGATCAATCGCGTGATCCTGGATTCGCTTGAGCGCCTTCCCGCCTCGCGCAAACATTTCGTGCGGCTGGAGGATCTTTACGCTTCGGCGCATGAGGTGCGCTCGCTTTTCCGATTTCTTAATCTTTCTTACCGCGACGAGATCGGCCAAATGTTCGCGCGGCCGCACAATGTGAACCGCCCGGAGGATCGTTTGCTCGATGCCGCTCAGGCGGACGCGTTCGCGCGCATCGCAGACCCGATGATGGCCGAACTTGGTTATCGGGGCCGCGCCGAGTACGTAGTGAATTATTAACGGCGATTGGCAAAGATGGTTACCGGGGACTTCCGGAACCATCCGATGAGCAACAATTGCGAACTCTGCCGCCACGAATTGGCCGCGGCCGTTTACGAGCCCGAACGCTCCACGCGGCGGTTGAAGGTGCACATCTGCGCCCATTGCGGATTGGTGCAAAGCAGCCCGCGCATCGACCGCGCCGCACGCGCGCCTGCCGCCGTTTCGGGCGGCGCCGATTGGGGCAATGTGCGCTACGGCAAAGGCTTCCGCACCGGCGCCGCGATGGCGGCACTCAAGCGCTATGCCGTTTTGACCGACGAGATTTCGCTGCTCGATGTCGGCTCCAATCGCGGCAGCTTCGCGCGCGCGTTTCTGGAGGCCGCGCCCGAAGCGCGCATCGTGGCCGTCGAGCCCGATGAGCGCGTGGCCGATGCAGCCCGCGATCTGGAGCGCACCGAGCTGATCGTTTCGCGCATCGAACATGCGGCGCTGGAATCCAACCGCTTCGATATCGTGCATTCCTGCCACACCATCGAACATCTGGCCGAGCCGATGCGCACCCTCGCCGATCACTGGCGCGTGCTGAAACCCAATGGATTGCTGGTTCTGGACGCGCCCAACATCGCCATCATCGAATCCGGCGACATCATCGAAGAATGGTTCATCGACAAGCATCTCTATCATTTCTCGGTGCGCACGTTGATGCGCATGGTGACGGCGGCGGGCTTCGACATCGTGTCCGTGCCCGATCCGAAGGACCGCGAAAACCTGCTGATCGTGGCGCGCAAATCGAAAGTGGGCCATGGCGTGCGCGAATCCGATCCACTGGAAGTGAGCGAAGCCGAACGGCTGATGGCGGAATATATATCGGCGCGGGCGCGAAATCTTTCCGCGCTCACCGCGATGGCCGCCGAAATCGCGGCGTTGGCGCCGCGCCGCGTCGCCATGTGGGGCGCGGGCCGGCTGTTCGACACGCTCGTCACCCACGGCCAATTCGCGCCCGAAATGCTGTCGCTTCTGATCGACAAGCATCTGAAGGCCCATGTCGGCACGCGCTATGGCTGCGCGCTGGCGGAACCGGAAGATCTGGCGCATGCCGATCCGGGCGTCGTTGTCGTCATGTCGCGCGGCTTTGCGCAGGAAATCGCGGAAGAAGCCAGGCGCCTTGCGCCCCGCGCCGAAATCATTCTCTACAGCGATCTCTTGAATCGCGCGCGGAAGGCGGCCTGACATGGCATTCGCGCAAACCAAAATCTCCGAAACCTCCGACACACTGGCCGAGGAACTGGCCAAGGCCGCGCGCTTCACGCGCATGCATGCGATTGCCTCGATCTATCATGCGGGCTCGGGCCATCCGGGCGGGGCGATGTCGTCCGCCGATATTCTGGCGTGCCTGTTCGGCGCGGAACTGAATTTCTGGCCCAATGCGATCGACGACCCCGCGCGCGATCGTTTCGTACTGTCCAAGGGCCATGGCGCGCCTGCGCTTTACGCGGTTGGCGCCTATTACGGTTTCTGCGGCAAGCAAAGCGCGCTTGCGCTGCGCAAGATCGGAAGTCCGTTTCAGGGCCATCCCCATATCGGCGATCTGCCGTGGGTCGAAACCAGCACCGGTTCGCTCGGGCAGGGATTTTCCGTGGCGCTCGGCATGGCGATGGGCTTGAAGATTCAGAAGATCGATAACGCGCGCGTCTACACGCTGCTCGGCGACGGCGAATTGCAGGAAGGCGAAGTGTGGGAAGCCGCGATGTGCGCGGCGCATCACAGGCTCGACAATCTTTGCGCCATCATCGACTACAACAAGATGCAAAGCGACGACCGCAACGAGAACATCATGCGGCTGGAGCCGCTGGCCGCGAAATTCCGCGCCTTCGATTGGGCGGTGGCCGAAATCGACGGCCATGACATTCCCGAAATCCTTTCGGCGCTGCGCCGCGCTTCGGCGACGCAAGGCAGGCCGTCGATGCTGATCGCGCACACCGTGAAAGGAAAGGGCGTGCCCTACATGGAAAACATTGCGCACTGGCACGGCAGCGTGAAGCTGACGCGCGCGCAGGCCGAAGAGGCGCTCGTAGCGCTCGGCGCGAGCGCGGACGAAATGACGGAGCTGCTCGATGACCGCTGAAGCACCCTCGCTGATCGGCACCAGCGGCGATTCCTTGCGCGAGGCATTCGGCAAGGCGCTGTCTTCACTTGCTGATGAGTTTCCCAAGCTGGTTGTGCTCGATGCCGACATCGCGGGCGGCACGGGCGTGCATCACTTCCGCAAGTCGCATCCCGAACGCTTCCTGCAATTCGGCATCGCCGAGCAGAACATGATGGCGGCGGCGGGCGGATTGGCCGCGACCGGATTGATTCCGGTGGTGACGACATTCGCGGTGTTCTGCCTACGCGCGGTGGAACAGGCACGATTGTCGCTTGCCTATTGCAAGCGCAACGCGAAGATCGTGGCGAGCCATCCCGGAATCGATGTGGGCCCCGATGGCGGCTCGGCACAGGCGTTGGAAGATCTCGCCGCCTTCCGCGCCATTCCGGGCATGATTGTGATTTCGCCCGCCGATCCGGCCGAGACCGCGGCCGCCACGCGCGCCATTCTGGAATTCGAAGGCCCCGTCTATATGCGCACGGGGCGCAGCCCCGCAAAGCGCCTGTTCGGCGACGATCACACATTCGAAATCGGCAAAGGCCGGATCGTCCGCGATGGCGAGGATTTGACGATTGTCGCTTGCGGCGTGGAAGTGGCGCGCGCGCTGGAAGCCGCCGAAACTCTCGCGAAGGAGAAGATCTCCGCGCGCGTCGTCAACATGGCGACGATCAAGCCCATCGACCGCGAATTGCTGGCGCGCTGCGCGGCCGAAACCGGCGCCATCGTGACGGCCGAGGATCACAATATATATGGAGGGCTCGGAGGTGCTGTGGCGGAAGCCTTGGCCGCGACGCATCCTTGCGCGATCGAATTCGTCGGCCTGAAAGACACATTCGGCGCATCCGGCGAGCCGGAGGAACTGGCCGTGCTGTTCGGCATCGGCGCGGGCGCCATCGCCGAAGCGGCCAGGCGCGTCATCAAACGCAAGAGCAAGAAATGAATCCGCGTTTTTCACTTGCCGGCAAGAACGCTGTTGTCACCGGCGCAAGCCGCGGCATCGGCCGCGCGATTGCGATTGGCCTGGCCGAAGCTGGCGCGAATGTGGCGCTGACTTTCCGCGAACGCCGCGCGGAAGCCGATTCCGTTGTCCGCGAAATCGAAAAACTGGACGTGCGCGCGCTTGCGCTCCAAATGGATGTGACGGATCGCTCGAGCGTAGAAGCCGCGGCGAAAGATGCGCGCGCGCTGGGGCCCATTTCGATTCTCGTCAACAATGCCGGAATCAACAAACCCACCGATTTCGATGCCGTCAGCGATGCGGATTGGGACGATATCCTCGCCACCAATCTCAAAGGCCCGTTCATCGTGGCGCAAATTTTCCTGCCGCTCTTGAAGGAAGCAGGCGGCGGATCGATCGTGCATATCGGCTCGGTGAGCGGACAATATGGCGGCCCGCGCACGGCGCATTATGCGGCATCCAAAGCGGGGCTGATTTCGCTGGCGCAAGTCATCGCGCGGTTTGGTGCGCAATATCATGTGCGTTCCAACACCGTGGCCGCGGGCCTTATCGCGTCCGACATGGCGGCAGCGGGCATGGCCGCGGCGAGCGTTCAGAAAGCGGCAGAAAACATCATCCTCAAACGCATGGGCACCACGCGCGAAGTGGCCGATGCGGTGGCGTTTCTCTCGAGCGATGCGTCGAGCTACATCACGGCGCAGACCTTGAACGTGAATGGCGGGCTATATTTCTGATGCAGAAAACGCTTCTCATCGTTTCGGGCGGGATCGAGGCGGCCGATGCGGCGCGGCGCGCGAAGGAAATGGGGCTTTATGTCGTCGTCTCCGACCGCGATCCCGAAGCGCCCGGTTTTGCGCATGCCGATTCCTGCATCATCGCGGATGTTTATTCGCCCGAAGAAACGCTGGCCGCCGCGCGGCGCTATGCGTTGAAGCTGCGCAAGCTTGACGGCGTGATCTGCGTCGCGGCCGATGCGCCGCTGACGGCGGCGACGGTGGCCCACCATCTGAACCTTCCCGGCATTTCCACCGACAGCGCGAAACTCGCCTCGGATAAGCTCGCGATGAAACAGCGATTTCTCGCGGCCGGTGTTCCCGTGCCGTGGTTTTCGCCGGTGGCGACGCCGCAGGCGTTGCAACGTATGGCAGTGGAGCGCGGGCGCGATCTGGTCGTCAAACCAGTCGACAGCCGCGGCTCCCGCGGCGTGCAGCGCGTGACGCAGGCCGGCGATCTTGCGAAAGCATTCGCGCTGGCGCGCCAGCATTCGCCGACCGAGCGCGCGATGGCGGAGGAATATCTAAGCGGCCCGCAGGTCTCCACCGAATCCATCGTGGTGAACGGCAAGTGCTACACGCCGGGATTTTCCGACCGCAATTACGAATTCCTGGAGCGCTATGCGCCATTCTTCATCGAGAATGGCGGCGACCTGCCGAGCCAACTGCCGCAGGAGATTCAGGACAAAGTGAAAGATGTGGTGGCGCGCGCCGCGGCCGCGCTCGGCATCACCAATGGAACAGTGAAGGGCGATATCGTCGTTCACAATGGCGAGCCTTATGTGATCGAGCTGGCGGCGCGCCTTTCCGGCGGCTTTTTCTGCACACGGGAAATTCCGCTCAACACGGGCGTCGATTTCGTGGGCGCTGCGATCAAGCTTGCGCTCGGCGAGCCGATTGCGCCGGAGGAACTGGAACCGAAGAAATTCACGCCCGTGATCCAGCGCTACGCCTTTCCCAAGCCGGGCCGCGTGACGCGCGTATCGGGCGCGGAAGAAGCGCGCAAGATTTCCGGCATTGCGGACGTGATCGTCACGGCCAAGCCCGGCGACGTGATCCCGCCCGCGGGCGACAAGCGCCCGTCGGCCGCCATGGTTCTGGCGACGGGAAAGACACGCGAAGACGCGCTTGCCGCCGCCAACGATGCGCTGTCGCATATCCGGATCGAAACGGCATGAACGCCCCGCTGAAACGAAGCGAATTGTTTGCGCACGCCGTGGCGCTACATTTATTTGCGTTGTTTCATCTCAATCTGGCGTTTTCCTCGATCGAGGAGGAACAACGCGGTGAGGTTATCAAGCGCTGTTACTGGCCGCTTCTCGAACTCGCCGAAGCACATGGCCCCATCGGCATCGAAGCCACCGGCTTCACGCTGGAAGAAATCGCGCGCCTCGATCCGGCGTGGATCGCGCTAGCCAAATCTCTGATCGAAAACGGCCGCATCGAACTGATCGGTTCGGGCTATGCGCAAATCATCGGGCCGCTGGTGCCATGGCGCGTCACACAAGCCAATCTGAAAATCGGCAATGAGATTTATCGCGAATTGCTCGGCGTCACGCCGAAGCTCGCGCTGGTGAACGAGCAGGCCTATTCGGCGGGACTGGTCGGGCTTTATCTCGACGCGGGCTATCGCGCTATCCTGATGGATTGGGACAATCCCGCAGCACATCATCCCGAATGGGCGGCGGACACGCGCCATCTTCCGCAATATGCGCGTGGCAATGACGGCCGCGAGATCGCGCTTTTGTGGACGAGCACGGTGGCGTTCCAGAAATTGCAGCGCTTCGCGCATGGCGACATCGGACTGGACGATTATCTCGATCATATCCGCGGGCGGTGCAACGGTGAGCCGCGCGCGCTCTGTCTTTACGCCAGCGACGCGGAGATTTTCGATTTCCGCCCGGGGCGCTATCGCACCGAGGAACGCATTCGCGAAAGCGAGTGGGCGCGGCTTGGCGAAGCGTTCGCGCGCGTTGCTGTGGAGCCGGATTGCCGGTTGATTGTACCTTCGCAAGTTCTGTCGTTGCTCGCCTTGCCGCAGGCTGGACAAAAATTGCATCTGGAATCTGCCGCCTGCCCAGTACCGGTGAAGAAACAACGCAAATACAATCTCTCGCGCTGGGCCGTAACGGGGCGCGACGATATCGGCGTGAATGCGGCGTGCCAGCGGATTCATGAAGGGCTGATCGCTTCCGGTGCCGATGACGCGGCGTGGAAAGAGCTCTGTTATTTGTGGTCGAGCGATTTTCGCACGCATATCACGGAGACGCGTTGGACCGGATTTACGAAGCGGCTGAGTGATGCGGAACAAAAACATTCCCCTGCCCCTCATCCGGCTTCGCTCCTTCGGAGTTTCGCTGCGACAAGCCCCGCCCTCTCCCCCAAGGGGGGCGAGGGCTCTCGCTTTATCCTGATCGAGACTCCATCCGTTGCCGCAATACTCGATCGCCGGCGCGGACTCGCAATCGAGAAATTGCAATTCAGGAACAATGCGCAACCGATCATCGGCGGGTTGCCGCACGGGCATTTCGACGACATCGCATTGCAGGCCGATTGGTACACCGGCGATTGCGTGTTCGAAGCGCCCGGCGAACACAAGATCACCGATCTGGAATGGTGCGAGGCGCATGTGACGAAAGAGGCGAATGGCGCTGTGATCGCGTTCGCCACGATTGAAACCCCGCGCGGCCCTATCGAAAAGAGCATGCGGTTCCGCGCGGATGCGCCGCGCGTCGATTTCGATCTCGTATTCCATTGGCAGGATTGGGGACGCGGATCGTTGCGCCTCGGCCACATCACACTGCTGCCCGACGCCTTCGACTGGACGAAGCTTTCGTTAACGACCCACAATGGCGGCAAGGAAGCGGAAACCTTTTTGCTTAAGGACACAGATGTCGAGCATGGCGCGCCGGTTTCGTTTCTCGTTTCGTCGTCCTACGGGCTCGGCATGACCGAAGGCTGGGCGGAATTGGGCGATGCCAAAACGCGCATCCGCGTGACGGTGGATCGCGCAACTGCGCCACTTCTGGGCCTGCTCACGCACAAGCGCATCGGCGGCAGCCTGTTCTGCCAGCTCATGCTTTCGGCGCTCGAACTGGACGAAACGCGCAAGCCGCAGGCCTATACGCGCGGCCCCCGCCGCTTCTGTTTTGGTATCTCGTCCACGCCCGCTTCAATCGATTGTTAAGCACGTTCTGCAACCATAAGGCCGCTTCAAAGGGGCCCTCGCCATGGCGCAACGCGCTGCCAAAATCTATCTGCCGGAAAACGAAAAGCAGGCGACCGTCACGCCGATCAATCCGGGTTTTCGCGATTTCACGCAGCCCTGGCTCGATCTGAACGACAAGGCCGTGCTCGTCACCGGCGGCACGGGCTCGTTCGGCAAGCATTTCGTGAAAACGGTGATCGAGCGCTACAAGCCGCGGCGCCTGGTGATTTTTTCGCGCGACGAACTCAAGCAGTTCGAGATGCAGCAATTGTTCCCGATGGAGAAGCATCCGTTCCTGCGCTTCTTCATCGGCGATGTGCGCGACCGCGACCGGCTCGAGCTTGCCATGCGCGACATCGATTATGTGATCCATGCCGCGGCGCTGAAACAGGTGCCGACCGCCGAATACAATCCCTTCGAATGTATCCGCACCAATGTGTTCGGCGCGGAGAATGTGGTGAGCGCCGCATTGCGCCGCAATGTGCGGAAAGTTATCGCGCTTTCCACCGACAAGGCGGCCAATCCGGTCAATCTTTATGGCGCGTCGAAATTGGCTTCGGACAAGATTTTCGTGGCCGCCAACAATCTCGCCGGCGCGGATGGCACACGCTTTGCCGTTGTGCGTTACGGCAATGTGGTCGGCTCGCGCGGCTCGGTTGTGCCGTTCTTCAAGACGCTCGCCGAAAACGGCGCGGAGGAATTGCCCATCACCGATGAGCGCATGACGCGCTTCTGGATCACGCTGACGCAGGGTGTGAACCTCGTGCTTTCGAGCATGGAAATGTCGCGCGGCGGCGAAATCTTCGTGCCGAAAATCGCTTCCACCACCGTCACCGATCTGGCCTCGCTGATCGCGCCGAAGCTGGGACAGAAGGTCGTTGGTATCCGTCCCGGCGAGAAGCTGCACGAAACCATGATCCCGGCGGATGATTCGCGCTGGACGGTGGAGCTCGACGACCGCTTCGTGATTCTGGCGAGTTTTGCGGCCGCCGCGCGCGAAGCCTATATCAATCGCGGCGCGAAACCGGTGAACGAAGGCTTTTCCTATTCCAGCGACAACAATCCCGAAAAGCTCGATGCACGGGGCCTTCAGGCATTGCTGACGCAGGCCTACGCATGAGCGCGCCCGCGCTGCGGCTGGCGCGGGGCTTTCTGCCTTACGGCCACCAGCTCATCGAGGACGACGACATCGCCGCGGTGACGGATGCGCTCACTGGCGATCTTTTGACCACCGGGCCTTATGTTTCGCGTTTCGAATCCGCACTCGCCAAAACCACGGGCGCGAGCCACGCGGTCGTTTGCGCCAATGGAACGGCCGCGCTGCACATGGCGGCGCGTGCGTTGAGGCTCGGGCCGGGCACGAAGATCATTGTGCCTTCGATCACTTTTCTGGCGACGGCGAGTGCGGCGCATTTGAACGGCGCGGAGATCGTGTTCGCCGATGTCGATCCCGAAACCGGATTGATGCGCCCCGAAGATCTGGAAGGAGCGTTCGCGCGCGCCGGCCGCGCCGATGCGGTGTTCAACGTGCATCTGAACGGGCAATGCGGTGCGCTGGAAGAGATTTGCGAAATCGCACGCGCCCATGACGCGAAGATCGTGGACGATGCCTGCCACGCCATCGGCACATCTTATGTCGCGAAGGGCGGCACCGTCAGCGCCATCGGTTCCAACCGCTTCTGCGATCTCAGCGTGTTTTCGTTTCATCCGGTAAAAACCATTGCCATGGGCGAAGGCGGCGCGGTTACGGCGAACGATGCCGAGCTCGCCAAGCGGCTCGTTCTGGCGCGCAATCACGGCATGATTCGCGATCCGGCGGCTTTCACCAATGTGGGCGATGCGTTCGAAGACGGCGAGCCAAACCCGTGGTATTACGAACTCGCAGAACCCGAATTCAACTGGCGCGCCAACGATATCCAATGCGCGCTGGGGCTTTCGCAGATCGCAAAACTTTCCCGCTTCGTGGCGAAGCGGCGCGCCATTGCCGCGCATTACGATCTTCTGCTGGCGCCGCTGGCGCCCGCGCTTCGCCCGCTCGGCCGCACGCGGCGTTCGCTGCCGGCCTGGCATCTTTATGCCGTGCGGATCGATTTCGAGAAGGTTGGCATCAGCCGCGCCCGATTGATGCGCGCGCTTTCCGCCGAAGGCATCGGCACGCAGGTCCATTATTTCCCGGTGCACCGCCAGCCTTATTATGCGAAGCGATATGGGCAAACCCATCTGCCCGGCGCGGAACGCTATTACGAATGCGTGCTCAGCCTGCCGCTTTCCGCCGCCATGAGCGAAAGCGATGCGGAATATGTGGCCGAAACGCTCGCGCGCATACTGAACGGCTAAAAAAGAACGCAGGCGGAATTTCTCCCGCCTGCGTTTAGATGCCCCTGCCCTTTTAGTGGAACAGTGAAAGCGTGATCTGCGGCGCCTGATTGGCGATCGACAGAGCCTGCACGCCAAGCTGCTGCTTGACCTGCAAGGACTGCAGCATCGCGCTTTCCTGCGCCATATTGGCATCGACCATATTGCCGATACCCGCCGTCAGCGTGTCGGACAATTTCTGGACGAAGTCCGTCTGGATCGAGAACTTCTTCGCACCGCTCGACAGACGCGCCAGCGCGCTGTTGACGTTGGTGAGAGAAGCCTCGACGGTGGAGATCATCGTGGACGCCTTGGCTTGCGTCGAGATGGTTCCGTTCGACGCAACCGTGACGATGCTGCCGCCCAGGTTCAAATTCTCCGCCGAAACCGTCAGGCGGCGCGAGCCGTCGGCGGAAGCCAGAGCCGTGATCTGGGTGGTTGAGCCGTCGATGAGATTATAACCGTTGAACACGGCGTTGTTGACGATGGAGGTGATCTGGTCGCGCAGCGCCGTGAAATCTTCGTTCAGCGCAGAGCGGCTGGCGGTATCCAGCGAAGCATCCGACGCGGCAAGCGCCTTCGACTTCATCTGGATGAGCAGGTCGGAGATCGACTGCCCCGCCGACATCGCGACATCGATGGTGGACGTGCCGCGATTGAGGCTGTCAGTGACCGCCTGATAACCGGCGACGTCACCGCGCATGTTCTGCGCGATGGCGTAGGTGGCGCCGTCATCTTTCGCGGTTGCGACCTTCAGGCCCGTGTTGATGGCGTTCTGGACGGTCTGAAGCTGAGAGTTGGTGGCATTCAGATTCTGGAGCGCGACCATCGCGCCCGTGTTGGTGTTTACGCTAATCATTGAAACCTCCGTTCTGGATTGTGATGGTATGCAGGCGGAAGTTCTTTCCGCCTGCTACGTCTTCTTCTTGAAAACCCACCGCCGAATACCCATGGGACGCCCCAGGGCGTAGCCGGCAAACCGGCTCACGCTGGTCCGAAAGCGGCGGCGGGGCTTTGCACCCCGCCGCCTAAGGCGCTTAACGGAACAACGAGAGCGTGATGGACGGCGCCTGGTTGGCGATCGACAAGGCTTGCACGCCAAGCTGCTGCTTGACCTGCAACGACTGCAACATCGCGCTTTCCTGCGCCATGTTTGCGTCGACGAGATTGCCGATGCCAGCCGTCAGCGTGTCCGACAGCTTCTGCACGAAGTCGGCCTGGATCGAGAACTTCTTCGCACCGCTCGACAGACGCGCAAGAGCGCCGTTGACGTTGGTGAGAGAGCTTTCGATGGTCGAGATCATGGTCGATGCCTTGGCCTGGGTCGAAATCGTACCCGTCGAGGCAATCGTCACGATCGAACCGCCCAGGGTCATCTTCTCTGCTGAAACCGTCAGGCGGCGCGAGCCGTCGGCGGAAGACAGAGCCGTGATCTGGGTGGTCGAACCGTCGACCAGGTTATAGCCGTTGAACACGGCGTTGTTGACGACCGAGGTGATCTGGTCGCGCAGCGCCGTGAAGTCTTCGTTCAACGCCGCACGGCTGGCGGTGTCCAGCGAAGCGTCGGACGCGGCAAGCGCCTTGGACTTCATCTGGATCAGAAGATCGGAGATCGACTGACCGGCCGAGAGCGCAACATCGACCGCGGAGATGCCGCGGTTGAGGCTGTCACCGACCGCCGCATAACCGGCAACGTCGCCGCGCATGTTCTGGGCGATGGCGTAGGTCGCGCCGTCGTCCTTCGCGGAAGAGACCTTCAAACCCGTGTTGATGGCGTTTTGAACGGTCTGCAGCTGAGAGTTGGTGGCATTCAGATTCTGGAGCGCAACCATCGCGCCCACATTGGTATTTACGCTAAGCATACTAGCCTCCATTCTGGCTCGTGATTACGAGCGTTTTGCTCAAGGGGCATTTTGCCCCGCACACGCATGTGCAGTGCCCATGCCGGAGGCGATTCAGATTTGATTAAATATCGATTGGTTGCGCGCGAGCGGAAAATTGCCGGGCAGAAATTTCATGTCTGGCGAATGGGCCGGTAGAATTTACCCAGTTGCGGCAAATTCTGCCGCGTGCGCGCGGGCAATTCTTGCCGCGCCGGTTTCAAAAAAAGAGGCGGCGCGGGAGATTATCCCGCGCCGCTTGCCCCATTGCCCCAATGGTTTCGAAAATCTTATTTGAACAGCGACAGCACGACCTGCGGCGCCTGGTTGGCGATCGACAGAGCCTGCACGCCGAGCTGCTGCTTGACCTGCAGGGACTGCAACATCGCGCTTTCCTGCGCCATGTTCGCGTCGACCAGATTGCCGATGCCCGTGGTCAGGGTGTCGGACAGCTTCTGGACGAAATCGGCCTGGATCGACAGCTTCTTCGAGCCGCTGCCGAGACGGGCCAATGCACTGTTCACGTTGTTGAGCGAAGCCTCGACGGTGGAGATCATCGTGGACGCCTTGGACTGCGTCGAAATCGACGCGGTCGAAGCAACGGTCACGACCGAGCCACCGAGGCTCAGGTTTTCGGCCGCCACCGTGATCTTGCGCGTGCCGTCCGAAGACGCCAGCGCCGTGATCTGGGCGGTCGAACCGTCGACCAGGTTGAAGCCGTTGAAGACCGCATTGTTGACGATCGAGGTGATCTGATCGCGCAAGGCCTGGAAGTCTTCGTTGAGCGCCTGGCGGCTGGCCGTATCCAGAGAAGAATCGGAAGCCGAAAGCGCCTTCTGCTTCATCTGGATCAGAAGATCGGAGATCGACTGACCCGCCGACAGCGCCACATCGACGGCGGAGATGCCGCGATTGAGGCTGTCGCTGACCGACGAATAGCCGGCCACATCGCCACGCATGTCTTGCGCGATGGCGTAGGTGGCGCCGTCGTCCTTGGCGGACGCGACCTTCAGACCCGTGTTGATGGCATTCTGGGTGGTTTGAAGCTGGCTGTTGGTCTGATTGAGGTATTGCAGCGCAATCATCGCGCCGGTGTTGGTGTTGACTGTAAGCATTTTCTTTCTCCGTCACATTCTGTGGACCGACGCGCGTTCTGCCCGTCTGTGAGGCACAACGCCCCGTGGGCATAGTCGCAACGGTTGTGCCAAAAACATGCGGAAATTGGTTCCGCAATATCTTGTTTTTGCTGGATTAAAATTGAATTTTCGACCGCGTGCACAAGGCATTTTTTGCCGCCCGGCAGATCGCGCCATTCGAGCGCGGATCGATATTGCCGGTAAACGAAAACGCCGGCCTTTTCGGGGCCGGCGTTTCGCATTTCATTCGTTCGATTTCTTCAGGCCGCGCCCTGCAAACCCTGCATGATCGTGCGGTTGATTTCGATCAGCGGATCGACGGACGCGCCTTCGCGCGTCACCTGCTTGGAATATTTCGTGATCCACATCGACAGCGAGATGATCTTCGCGCGCACTTCGCGGGGCAATTGGTTGCGGTCGTCCATGCAATCGGCCGCAAGCGTGCGCCACAGCCTGCCGTTCCAATCGAGCGCCTCGGCGAGCGGACCGCCGGTGGCGCCGTTTCTCTGCACGTCGATCAGCGCGCCCGTCACCTGCCCGAACAGACGGTACTCGGTGGCGCGGGGATTTTCAGTAACCCGCTGCGTGTTTTGGTAGGCTTGATGGCTCATAAGACAACCGCTCCCGTTCGAAATCGAAAAGCTTCTTACACAGCATCAGCGCGCGATAATAAGCGCCGCTCATCACGTCGCGGCTGATTTCGATGCAGGCGGCAAGGGCCTGCTTGTCGCGGATGGCGCCCATGAACTCGGTCATGCGCAGCGCGAAATCGTTGTAATGCTCCTCGTTCTCGCCGGGTTCGAGGTACATCATCATGATCGGGAAATAGATGCGCTTGGCCGGCGTGTCGGCCGCATCGGGCTGCATGATGTCTTTTTCGCGCAGGATGCAGGCGCGATTCTGCAAGACCAGGCTTGTGCGCTTGTCGCCGTTCGTCATCACCGCGCCGTTAAGCACGAATTTCTCGCCCGGCTTCAGCGACAGTTTCAGCGGCATCGGCAAAATCCTTTGAAAAACGGGGCGCAGGCATTGAAGGCGCGTGCGATCCGTACATTTTTCACACGGCAAAACTAGCGCGAATTCCTTAACAAAAAGCTTGCGGTAAAAGCGTTACCATTCACTGAAAATTAGGCATAGCGCGGCTTACATAAGGCCCTTCTCGAAGGGGATTTTCCGCACATGACCGCTGTTGCTTTCGCACCCGGACTGGAATCGCAGGCAGGAAGGGGCGCGCAGGCCCAGGCGCTTGCCCGCCTCGAAGCTTCCGACGAAGAACTGGATGCAGCACTCGCGCGGCGCAAATCGAACGGGCTCGTGCGGCGCGCGATCAAGGCCTGGCGGCGCGGCGATATCGTGCGCGCGGCGCAGCTCACGCTGGAAGCGACGAACATCGACGAAACCAACGCGCAAGCCTTTCACGTGCTCGCCATGGCGCTGGAGAGGATGGGCCATCTGCACAAGGCGCTGGTGACATACGAAAAGGCTTTCGCGCTCGATCCCGGCGATCCCGATCTGCTGCTCAATCTGGGGCTGACCGCGTGGAATCTGCGCATGACCGACGGCGCGGCGAAAATGTTTCGCCACTACATCGAGGCGTGCCCGGATTCCCCGCTCGGCTACAACAATCTCGGCACCATCCAGTGCGACATGGGCGATGCCAACACGGCCATCGAGACGCTGCGGGCCGCGATCTATCGCATGCCGAGCGAATCGATGCTGTGGAATTCGCTGGCGACAGTTCTGGCCGAAGACGGCCGCGCGGAAGAAAGCCTCACCTTCTATCATGAGGCGGTGCGGCTCGATCCGGCATTTTCGCGGCCGTGGCATAATCTCGGTTATGCCTATTCGCATCTCGGCCGGTTGAGCGAGGCGCTCGAAGCTTACGATGCGGCGCTCGAACGCGCGGTCGATGAGAAAGACATCATCGAAGGCAAGCATTCGCGCAGCATCTGCCTGATCGGCATGGGGCGGCTGGAAGAAGGTTTCCGCGAATACGAAATCCGCAATTCCGAACGCTTTCGCGCCTATGTGCATTATATGCTGACCGCGCCCAAATGGAACGGCGAGGATTTGCGCGGCAAGCGCATTCTGGTTTCCGGCGAGCAGGGATTGGGCGATGAATTCATGTTCGCCAATGTGCTGCCCGATCTTCAACACGCGGTGGGGCCGGACGGAAAATTGCTGATCGCCGTCGATCCGCGCCTTGTTCCGTTGTTCCAGCGCTCTTTTCCCGAAGCGGAAGTGGGCCCTTACGATGACCGCAAGCTCGCCGATCCCGATGGCGTGAAGGAATTGCGCTTCATCCATTGGGCGCGCGATCTCGATTTCCATGCGCCGATGGGAACCGCGCTGCAATTCTACAGGAAGCGCATCGAAGATTTCCGCGGCGAAGCGTTCCTAGTGGCCGATCCGGCGCGCGTTGCGGAATTCCGCAAACGTCTCGAAGCTTTCGGACCTGGGCCCTATGCCGGCATTTGCTGGCGTTCGATGACGCTCGGCGCCAAGCGCAAGAAATATTACAGCGCGCTCGATATGTGGGGACCGATCCTGAAAACGCCGGGCGTGACGTTCGTCAATGTGCAATATGGCGATTGCAAAGAAGAACTCGCCCGCGCTCGCGAGCAGCACGGCATCGACATCAAGACATTCGACGATCTCGATCTAAAAGACGATATCGATGGGGCTGCCGCGCTTTCCGCTGCGCTCGATCTTGTGATTTCCGCGCCGACGGCTGCGGCGGCAACCGCGGCAAGCGCAGGAACCGAAGTGTGGTTCCTGACGGCCGGCCGCACATGGCCTCAACTCGGCACCGATAGCTACCCCTGGTATCGCGCGAGCCGCGTGTTTGCTCCCGCGAATTTCGGCGACTGGAACGCGCTGATGCCGCAAATCGGCGCGGCGCTCGCCGCGCTCAAGGCGTAGCGGTCAGGAACGCGCGCACATCGGCCGCCGATTGATCGGGCAGATCTTCCTGCAGCACATGGCCCGCATCCGGATAGATAATCAGCTTCGAGCCTTTGATTGCGTTGTTGTACGCGTGCGCCGCTTCGACTGGCACCAGATGATCCTCTGCGCCCCATAGAATCAGCGTCGGCGCCTTGATATCCGCGATGTGGTCGTGGATGGACGTATCCCATGGCAGGTTGAAGCGCTTGAGCGTGGCCTCGCGCGTGCCTTCCATGCGGGCGAAATCCCAATACTCGTCAATCATGAAATCACTGACGAGCTTCTTGTGCACGAAGGCGTCATTCAGACCTTCTTTCACAATCGAGCGCGGCGTGATGTAGAGAAGTAGGAGATTGACCACCGGCGTGCGCCCGAGCCGGAAGGCCAGTGGTACATGATCGCCCATATGCGTTTGCATGCCACCCGCATCGACAAGGATCAGATGCGTGACGCGATCGGGATGTTCTTCGGCGAAGCGCGCGGCCACCGCGCCGCCCATGGAATTGCCGCCGATGTCGAATTGCTTGAGTCCGATTTTGTCCGCGAATTCATCGGTGAACTTGACCATGCCTTCCTGCGAATAATCGTCATCGGGCACGGCGCCCGTCAGCCCATGACCCGGCATATCGACAGTGACGACGCGAAAATCCTTGTCCAGCCGTGAAACCCACGGCTCCCATGTGAAGAGCGATGCGTTCGATCCGTGGATCAGCAGCAGCACCTGTCCGCCGCGCGGTCCCTGATCGCGGAAATGGGCGCGCGCGCCATCCGGCAGCACGACGAATTGCGACGCGCCGGTGGCGTATTTCTTTTCCAGCTCGGCGCGCGGAATGCTGGGCGTGCTCAAAAACCAGAATGCACCCGCAAGGACCGCAACCAGAACCAACAAACCGATAAGAACTTTGCGCATCAGAGTCTTCTCCGCTCGGCAGGTTTCTCGTCGAAATCATGGCCTCCGGGGCCGGGATCGTCCGGCGGACGCGGCCAGACCACGAAGGATTCGTTCTGCAAGGATTTGGGTTTCGCTTTCGGCTTGCGCGCGGCTTCCTCGGCGGCCATTTCTTCCTCGCGGGCCGGCTGCAAGAAAGCTGCGCTCAATTCGGCTTCGGGACCAGCATCGAAGGCTTCTAGCAGCTCTGCGCCGGGCGCAGACCATTCCAGCGTATCGAAGGCGCCGCATTTTTTGCACACGGCATTCCATTCGGGCGAGGCGATCCGGCAATTGGTGCAGCGCCATTTCGCGTCGGCCGGGGCGCGCACGGCACGCGCCAGCCAGGCATGCGCGGCGGCCGCATCGCGATATTGACCCTGCTCGATCTCGGCCATCAGCGCGCAGACGCGCGCGCTTGCGAATCCGCGCGCCAGCGGCGCCAGCACGCGGCGCGCTTCGGCCCATTCGGCGAGGTTGACGGCCTGTTCGGCCTCCAGCATGCGGCTTTCGAAATGATCGCGCTTGAGATGCGCAAGGCCGATGAGGCGTCGCGCGCGCGCATCCGCCGCTTCGTTGGGCTTGATCGCGGCGTAAGCGGCGGCAAGATCGGGATGGGGCGTTTGCGCCCAGGCGGCTTCGATAATGTCCTGCGCGCGCCAGGCCCGCCCCGTCGCGGCCAGTTTGCGCGCGGCGAGCGAAGCGGCAGGCGCAAGCGCGGGCGACAATTCCAGCGCATCGAGCGCAAGTTTCAACGCGCGTTCGCTTTCGCTCCGGCCTTCGGCATCAAGCGCTTCTGCGGCGAGCAGCACGGCGCGTCTCCTGCGTGCAATCGCAGAATCAAGGATGCCAGCGCGCTCGGCATTTTGGAGAACCTCTTTCGCGTCGCTCCATTCATGGCGCGCCGATTTGAGATCGAAGAGTGCATTGGCCGCCCATGCCGCGCGCGGACGAAGCGTGTGTGCGCGTTCGGCAAGATGCATCGCTTCATCGCTATCGTTGTGGCGCATCGCTTTCATGAAGAGGCCGCGAAGTGCCAAGAATTCGGTTTCGGGATGAGTGAGCATCGCCTGATAGGCTTCGTCCTGACCGGTTTCGTCGCCGTCGAGTTGCGCCGCTTGCGCCGTGAGCAGCAGCGACAACGGCGGCGAACCGATCAGCGCCTGCGCCTTCTTCGCAAGCTTGCGTGCTTCGAATGCATCGCCTGCCGCGGCCGCAACAAGCCCGCGCGCGAGCGCTTCGTTGCCGCGGCGCGTGCGGCGAAGCGCGAACCAGCGCCCGAATGCGCCAGGTCCCGAAAGCACCACGGCCGTGACGCGCGTGAGGAATGCGATGAGTGCTGCGAACACAATGGCGATGCCGATGGCCGCGCCTGCGCTGGTGCGAAGCTGATAACCGTCGATCACATAAATGAGTTCGCCCTGGCGGTTCGCGATCCATGCCACCGCCAACGCGATCAAGGCTGCGCCGAGCAGAATGGAGATCAGGCGGATCATTGCGGCGGCGCCAGATTGGCGATGATTCGGGCGGTGAGCGCGTGCGTGTCGCGCGTGATGGCAAGGCGCGCTTTCGCATCCGCGAGCCAGGATTGCGCCGCATCATGCGCCGGGCCCTTCAGCGCCTCGAGTTCGCCCGCGGCACCATCGAGATCGCCCGATTTGAGATCGAACTCCGCGCGCGCCACACGCGCTTCGGTGCCGCTTCCTTTCACATTTCCGACGCGGCGCACGGAAACGAGATTTTCGAAACTTGCCCACAATTTCGAAAGCCAGTCGGTAGCGTGGGCATTGCGTTCGGCGGCCAGTATCGCATCGGCCGCGTTCGGAAAACGGTCAACCAGCATCGCGCGCGTCGGCACGCCGTTCGCGTAATGCGAAAGATCGTCGAGCTCGGGCGCGGGCGTGAGTGCGCGAAGTGCTGCAAGTTCATTTTCGAATGGTGCATCGCTTTCGCTGACGCGCACGAGTTCGGCCAGCGCCAGCACCGACGCCGCGCGCCGCATGGCGACGCTCGTGTCGCGCGACTCGAGCTTGGCCACGCGCGCATCGAGCGCGGTCAGATCGGTTTTCGATGCGCTACCTTGTTCGAGCGAGGCGATGCGCGCACTCGAATCGGTATTGGATTTTTGCTCCGCCGACAAACTCGCACTTAATTGATTCAGCGTCTTTTCATCCGCATCCAAACGCGCGCCAATATCCGGCGAGCCTCCGCCGTTCTTCTCCAGCGCATCCAGCCGCGCCTCATCGGCATCGACGCGCGCTTTCAGCGCGGCAAGATCGCTGCGTTCGGCCTGAAAGACCTCTGCGGCAGCCTTTGGCGCGTGGCCCGCCGCGATCTGGCCTACGCGCGTTTCGAGGGCCGCCACACGATCGTTCATGTCGGACGTATCGGTCGTGTTCGTCATCCACGGCCAATAGACCGCGATCAGCCCGCCCGAGAGCGCGGCCAGAATCAGCAGCACGAAAATCCCGAGTGCCTCGCCCAGCCCGCGGGCGCGGCCGCGCGGCTCGGGCGGCGCATCGTCCTGCGGCTCGGGCTTGGGCAAGGCCGAAAATGGCCGCTGTTCGGAATCGCTCATGGGCTCCTCGGGTCGCGGCAAAACTATAGGCGGGCGGCTTCGGCAACAAGGCGCAACATGGCGTCCTGATCCGGCCGGCCGGCCACGTGAATCGCGCGGAAATTGAGGGGGGAAAGCGCATCGGCCGTGGCTTTGCTGATGCAGAGCGCGGCAAATCCGGAGGTCGTCTGCGCGAGGCCGGCGTTAACGACACATTTGAAGAAGATGCGCGCCGAACGCGGCGAATAGAACATCGCGGCATCCAGCCCGCCCGATTGCAATGCAGCGGCGGCGGCTTGCGGCAGATGCTCGACGGCGGCGGCTTCGTAGAGCACGCTCTCGCGGATTTCGAAGCCGTGCTTCTTGAGCACATCGGCGAGGCCGCCTTTGGTTTCCTTGCCTTGCGCATGAAACAGCGCGCCATCGCCGGGCTTGGCCCAGTTCATCGCAGCTTCGGCGAGTGCCGCGCCATCGCCTTTCGCGTTTTTGATTTGCGTGAAGCCCGCGAGCTTCGCCGCTTCCGCAGTTTGCGGGCCGACCGCGAAGATTGGGATGTCGCGTATTTGCGTCGCGCGTTCGAGCGCGCGCATGCCATTGGCGCTGGTCGCCAATATCGCCTGCACATCGTTCAGATCGATTTCGGCATTATCGAGAAAACGGATTTCCAGAAGCGGCGCGACGATTGGCTCATGGCCCAGCGCGCGCAATTTTGCAGCCGTTGCTTCGGAATCGTCCAGGGGACGCGTGATGAGAATGCGCATCAGAGTTTCAACCATTGTTGTGCGCGCGGACGCAATTCCTCGCCCGCCTCACGGCCGAGACGTGCCGCTTCATCGGCGCCGCCCGCGAGCGGAACATCGAAATCGGTTTCCACAAATCCGCTGCCATCGGGTGCGATCACTTCGCCGCGAAACGCGAGACGCTTGTTTGCGAATGTCGCAAGCCCGCCGATGGGTGTGCGGCAGGAGCCATCGAGCGCAAGCTGGAATGCGCGCTCGCAAGCCAAAGTAATCTCCGTTGCGGGATCGTTCAATGGCGAAACCAGCGATGCGGTTTTGGAATCGCTTTCGCGGATTTCGATTCCGATTGCGCCTTGCGATAGCGCGGGCAGCCAATCCTCAATCGGCATGAAGGATGTGATGTGCGATTCCAAACGGAGCCGTTTCAATCCGGCATAGGCCAGCACAATCGCATCGTATTCGCCGGCATCGAGTTTTTTCAGCCGCGTATCGACATTGCCGCGCAGAAGCGCGATCTCAAGATCGGGCCGCGCGCGCGCTACCAGCGCCTGCCTGCGCACCGAACTTGTGCCGATGCGCGCGCCTTTCGCCAGATCGGCCAATGTCTTCGTTTTGCGGGAAAGAAAGACATCGCGCGGATCCTCGCGCGGGAGAACCGCGCCGATGCTCAAGCCTTGCGGCAGCGCGGCGGGCACATCCTTCATCGAATGCACGGCAAGATCGATGGCGCTGGAATACAGCGCCTCTTCCAGTTCCTTGGTGAAAAGCCCCTTGCCGCCGGCATCGGCGAGCGGGCGGTCCAGAATACGGTCGCCGCTCGTCTTGACGACCACGATCTCGCAAACCGCCCCCTTCGTTTCCAGCGCCTTGGCCACCATATCGCTCTGCACACGGGCAAGCCGCGAGCCGCGCGTTCCGATGCGAGTTGTTTGCGCCATGATAGGGTTCGGGTTAGAGGCAGACGCGAATTTATACAAGTGAGGCGCATTTTGCGCGATTGGACGGTCCTTGGCATCGAGACGAGCTGCGACGAAACCGCGGCCGCGGTGGTGCGCGGGCGCGCTCCCGGCCCGGGCGAGATATTGTCCAATATCGTGCTCAGCCAGTTGGACGAACACGCGCCTTACGGCGGCGTCGTGCCGGAGATCGCCGCGCGCGCCCATGTGGAGGCGGTCGATGCGATCATCGAGCGGGCGCTGGATGAAGCTGGCGTAGCGCTCTGCGATCTTGACGCCATCGCGGCCACCGCCGGCCCCGGCCTGATCGGCGGCGTGATGGTGGGGCTGACGACGGCCAAGGCGCTGGCGCTCGCTGCCGGAAAACCGCTCATCGCGATCAATCATCTCGAAGCACATGCCCTGACCGCACGGCTGACGGAAGGCGCGGAATTTCCGTTCCTGTTGCTGCTCATTTCGGGCGGGCATTGCCAATTGCTCGGCGTGGAAGGCGTGGGCCGCTTCCGGCTTTACGGCACCACCATCGACGATGCGGTGGGCGAAGCCTTCGACAAAACCGCGAAATTGCTGGGCCTGTCTTATCCCGGCGGCCCGAGCGTGGAGGAAGCCGCACGTAGCGGAAACGCCAAACGCTTCGCACTTCCCCGGCCGATGCTGGGGCGCGAAGGCGCGGATTTTTCGTTTTCGGGCCTCAAGACCGCCGTGCGCCAGATCGCGCGCGCGCCCGGTTTTGCCGAAACTGCCCATCTGGCCGCGTCGTTTCAGGCTGCCGTGGTGGAAAGTTTGATCGACCGTGTTCGGGCAGCGATGGCGATGTTCCGCGCCGATTTTCCGAATGCCGATACGCTCGTTGTGGCGGGCGGTGTGGCGTCCAATTCCGCGATCCGCGGCGCGCTGACCGAACTATGCGCTGACCGGGCTTTCCGGATAAAAATACCCCCGCCCGGGCTTTGCACCGACAATGCGGCGATGGTCGCCTGGGCGGGGATAGAGAATGGCCAGCTTGGCTTGTTCGACGGGTTGGGGGTGGCGCCGAGGGCCCGCTGGCCGCTTCAGGACGCGCCGGTTGGGGGGAGCCAAACCGCGGGCGCGTCCAAGAAGCTCTGATGCGGCCTTAGACCGTGGCGAACTGGGCGAGCGACAGAGCCGCCGTCAGCACGATCACCGCCGTCGAGAACAAGGTCACCACGATGTGGTTGAACCGCGAGTTCTGGGTCTGGTGAGAGAAGTGCGTCATGTGAGCCTCCTTCTTCCTTTCAATGCCCCGGCCTTTTGGGCCCTCAGGGCTGGTTTCAAATCCGGTGGACCGTTCCCGGTCTCACAAGGGGAAGATAGGTGATGGCTGAGTGGATTGCAATGAATATTTTCAAAAGAATTCACTATTTATCATTTCTCATGCACTGCAACATGGCTTGCGGAACTCGCTATCTTATTGCTACAAAAGGAAAATTATATAAATGACAAATCGTCATGCGATTTTCGCATAGGAGGAATGCCGGCCTCATGAAGCTCGTGACCTGGAATATCAATTCGGTCCGCCTGCGGCTGGATCTGGTTTTGAAACTCCTCAAGGCCGAAAAACCGGACGTGCTGTGCCTGCAAGAGACCAAGGTGATGAACCCCCTCTTCCCGGCCGAGGCCTTCGCCAAGGCGGGCTATGTCCATCAGGCCATCAACGGCCAGAAGGGCTATCACGGGGTGGCGATCCTCTCGAAGCGGCCCTTCGCCAAGGAGAGCGCCCACAGCTTCTGCGGCAAGGACGACACCCGCCATCTCAGCGTGACCTTCGAGGACGGCATCGAGCTGCACAATTTCTACGTGCCCGCCGGCGGCGACATTCCCGATCCCAAGGCCAACGACAAATTCGCCCACAAGCTCGATTTCCTGCGCGAGATGGCGGACCTCTTCGCAAAGCGCAAAGCCAAAAAGAACGCGCGCGCCATTCTCGTCGGCGATCTCAATGTCGCCCCGCTCGAAAACGATGTCTGGAGCCATAAGCAACTCCTCGATGTCGTCAGCCACACGCCGGTCGAGACCGAACTCCTCGGCGAAGCGAAAGCCGCCTTCGACTGGATCGATGTGACGCGCGAATTCGTGCCGCCCGAAAAGAAAATCTATTCGTGGTGGAGCTATCGCGCCTCGGACTGGGAGGCGTCGGACCGCGGACGCAGGCTCGATCACGTATGGTTGAGCCAGGGGCTCAAGGGTTCCGCGAAAAAACACGCCATCCTCAAGGACGCGCGCAACTGGCCGCAACCTTCCGACCATGTCCCGGTGGTGGTGACACTCGATACATAGTTGCGCGCGCGTTTGCCCGCGCTAGTCTGATGGCGGGTGTACGGAGGAACACATGTTCGTACGGCTGGCGTTTGCGGCGGCTTTGCTTGTTTCGATTCCCGCATGGGCCCAGGATCACCCGCCGCCCGAGGCCTTCGGCGAATTGCCGTTGATCTCGCATCCCCATCTTTCGCCGGACGGCAAACGCTTTGCCGCGATCCAGTCCCTGAACGGCAAGCCGACCGTTGCAATCTACACGGTGGGTGCGCCGCCCGGCACGCTTCCCTTCGTCGTGCCCACCGAAGACGGCGTGATCGAAGACGCGGTGTGGGTGAAGAGCAACCGCCTCGTCATCACGCTCAAGAAAAGCCAGAAGCAATTCCTCGACAACCGCATGCGCACCTGGGTGCGCACGGTTTCGGTGGCCGCCGACGGTTCCGACCCGCATGTTCTTTTGCGCGACAACGTCACCTTCGATTCCAACACCTTCACCGGCGTGATTGCCGATACCGATCTCGACGATCCCACTTATATCTATGTGCCGCTGTTCGTGGGCCGCATCCAGCCGCAGCGCATGCCATACGAAGATCTCAAGCGCTACAACGAAGGCAGCGCCGAATACGACATCGAGAAAGTCGACGTGATGACCGGCGAGGGCCATCAATTCGTGCGCGGCGGGCCTTATACGATCCTTTTCCTGATGGACGGTCACGGCAATGTGCTGGCGCGCGAGGACGAATCCATGCGGCCGCTGCGCGACGATATTTATATTTACGAGAACGGCGATTGGCACATGGAAGCCGATTACGACGCCGATGCCGACAATGGCGCCCATGTCATGGGCATGGCGGAAGACGAAAAAGCTATCGTGCGCGTGGCCGACAATAAAGAGGGCTACCGCGCGCTGGTGCGCATGCCGCTCGAAGCGGGAAAGCCGGAGGAACCTCTCTTTTCCGCACCGAATGCCGATGTGCTGGGCGTGCTGCACGACGAATGGAGCAACGCGATCATCGGCGCGAATTATGCCGATGACAAAATGGAATATGTCTATTTCGATTCCGAGCGCGAGGCGCTGGAGAAGAAACTGCAAAGCCTGTTTCCCGGCCTCACCGTGCATCCGGTTTCCGCCGACGTGGCGCATGACGCATGGATCGTGGAAGTGGAAGGCCCGCGCAATCCGCCTGTCTATTATTACTACACCGGCGGCGATGAACCGGTTGCGATTGCATCCACCTATCCGCAACTGAAAGAAGGCGATCTCGGCGAAGTGAAGCCCTATGCTTACAAAGCGCGCGACGGGCTCGATATTCCCGCCTATCTCACATTGCCGCCGGGCAAGCTCGCAAAAAATCTTCCCGTCGTCGTCATGCCGCATGGCGGGCCCGATGAGCGCGACATGCAACATTTCGACTGGTGGGTGCAGTTCCTCGCCAATCGCGGCTATGCGGTGCTGCAGCCCAATTTCCGCGGCTCCATCGGCTATGGCCGCAAATATACCGATGCGGGACTCCAGCAATGGGGCCTGAAGATGCAGGACGACATTTCCGACGGCGTGAAAAAACTGATCGCCGACGGCATCGCCGATCCCAAACGCATCTGCATCGTGGGTGCGAGTTACGGCGGCTATGCGGCGCTGGCGGGCGCAACCTTCACGCCGGACTTATACGCATGCGCGGCGAGCTTTGCGGGCGTCTCCGATCTGCGCGGGCAATTGCACAACGAAAATCTCGACAACGGGCAGGATTCGAAAACGCTTTCCTTCTGGTATTCGCGCATCGGCTCCATCTTCGATAATCCCGACAAACTCGACAACACCTCGCCCGCCCGCCATGCCGACCAGGTGAAATGCCCGATCCTGCTGATGCACGGCGAAGGCGATACCACCGTGCGCATCGATCAGAGCGAACTCGAAAACGACGCGCTCAAGGCCGCAGGCAAGAACGTGACTTTCGTGCGCTTTCCCGGCGAGGATCATTATCTCAACACCGCAGACACGCGCATCGCGATGCTGAAGGCGCTGGAGAAATTTCTGGCGGCGAATATCGGGACGTAAAAGATGACGGCGCGTAACTAACCCGCCGGTCAGATACGATTCAATTTTTTAGGTCCGTTTTGGACAGACTCCTCCCGTGGTTCATTTCCGCCTTTTTCAAAAAGGCCGACAACTCTCCCGTGCCGGCTTGTTGGCCGGGCGTTGCGATACGCAATGGGAGGGATATAGGCGAAGTGGGGATGCCAGCGTGACGGTTCAAGGGGGCGGCGGAAGTTTATTTTCGCCTCTCTCTTCCGTCATCGCCCGCTTCATGCGGGCGATCCAATTTTCTTATTCCGAAAATGGATCACCCGGATCGCTCGCAAAAAAGCTCACGACCGGGTGATGACGGTGTTGTTGTTGATGAGAGATTTTAACTCCGCCGCCGGTTCGAGCCGAGATCGTATGGCCCGCCTTTTTCGATGGCGCGCTTGTAGGCGGGACGCGCCTGCATCGCGCTCAGATATTTCTTCAACGCTGGATAATCCTTCAACAGTCCGCTCGCATCGGCTGCTTCCAGCACGAACACGATCTGGATATCGGCGCCGGTGAGATCGCGGCCCACGAGGAAATCGCGCCCGCCCAGCCCATCGGAAATGTAAGCCAGGTTGAGCGCAATTTCGGAATCGATGCGGGGCTTGAGCATGGCGCCGGCATCGCCGAGGAATCCGAGATAGAGAAACATCATCAGAGGCAGCATCGCCGAGCCTTCGGCATAATGCATCCATTCGATATATTTGATGTGGTCGTGCGATCCGGCCGCCGGGCGCAATCGGCCCTTGCCGTATTTATCGAGAATGTATTCCACGATCGCGCCGGATTCGGCGATCGTCACATCGCCATCGGTGATAACCGGTGACTTGCCGAGCGGATGCACCGCTTTCAGTTCGGGCGGCGCCAGCGGAATGGGCGACATGCGCTGGTAATGCACGATCTCGTAAGGCGCGCCCAATTCTTCGAGCAGCCAGAGGATGCGCTGCGAGCGGGAATTGTTGAGGTGATGGACTTTCAGCATGGCACGGCTCCGGTTTTTTGCAGGCCGCATCGGAGCAGGGGCGCGGGTTTCGCGCAAGATGCGCGAACTGCCAGATTCAACGAATTGTATCAGCGCGCCTCGCGCCACATCGGCCAGAGAGTCGGGCCATCGGGAACCTTGATCTCGCCCGTCACTTCGAAGCCGAAATTGCGGTAGATGGGAATGTTGCTGGGCTTGCTCGATTCCAGATAAGCGGGCATGTGCGCGGCATCGATGGCCGAAAGCCTGTCGCGCATGATGAGGCTCGCAAAACCCTTGCCCTGTTTCGCCGGATCGGTGCCGATCACCTGAAGATACCAATGCGGCTTTTTCGGATGCTGCTTTTCGACCATGTCCATCGTGTTCATCACGTTGAGCGCATTTGTGCCGAAAATGCCGAGCAGCTCCGGCCCGTTCACGATGTATTGCCGGAAGGGCACGTGCCATTGGCTGGGCGGGCGCCACAGCGTTGCCGCTTCGTAATTGCCCGTGACGTAGCACGCGCCATACGGCCTGCCGAGCTTGAACAGCAGCCTGAACACGCGCGCGAGTTTTTCGTGACGGCCTTCAGGCTTCGGCAAAAAATGCAGCATCACCGGATCGTCGTGGAAGGCGCGCGCCAGCGTCTGCGACAGCGCATAGGCATCGGCGCGCTCCGCCACGCGCACACCGGCTGCGGGCGCGCGCGGGCTGCGTTGTTCCGTGATGGACATGGCTCTTTTCCCGGCAGTTTCCCTGAAATTTAAGCTTGGCGGGCCATGCTGCCCGCCGCAAGGGGTTTGATGCCCGTTAATCCCTTTGACATCGCCACGGCTTGTATTTGCCCCGGCAAGGGCCTATATGAGCGCCAGCGACGGCGTCCGTCACACGAAGCGCACTGTTGTAATTCCGACCCGCATTGTGCGCGCCTGGACGAGACAGCCGAACTTCCGAACCTGATGGTTTCCGGCGCAAGCGGGCGAGAAATGTTTTTCGCGCGTAACCAGACTATCAGGAAAAGACTATGACAATCGGAACAGTGAAGTTCTTCAACACCGCAAAGGGCTTTGGATTCATTTCGCCGGAAGGCGGCGGCAAGGACGTGTTCGTCCATGTCACGGCCGTGGAAGCGGCGGGAATGCGCAGCCTCTCCGAAGGCCAGCGCGTGTCGTTCGACATCCAGCCGGATGCGCGCGGCAGCAAAGCCGTGAATCTCAAGGCGGCCTAACGCCTCACGATCAGGGAGCGGCGGGGGCGAACGCTTCCGCCGTTCTTTTTTCAAGACAAGGTTGCAGAAATTTCCATGAGCCACAGCGCGCACTCCCATCAGTCCGAAATCAAATCCGAGCGGTCGAGGCCCGATCCGGCCTATGTCGCCGATCTGATTAGCGTATTGATGGCGCAGCCCGGCGGCTTGCGCCGCTGGTCGGTGATGCGCGCGATCCGGCAGCATCGCGAAAAGGCGAACTGCCCGGTTCCCCACAAATTCGAGGACAAGGTCGAGCGCGCATTCCGCGGCTTTTGCGCGGGCGATTCGCTGGAAAGCGGCGCCAATGAAAACGCACTGTTCTACCGGCCGAAAGACAAAGCGGGCGAAGTGTGGGCGGTTCATCCCGATCGCGCGCGCGCCTGGCTGAACAGCGAATCCATGAGTGCGCATGTCTGACAGGCGCAAGGCGCTGCGCGAAGCCGTGGCGCCCTATGAAAAACCCAGCCTCGCGCTCGGCGCCTGGCAGATCGCGACATCCATCGGGCTTTATCTGGGCGTGCTGGCGGCGATGTATTGGTCGCTGCACATTTCCTATTGGCTGACGCTGGCGCTGGCGTTGCCGGCAGCGGCGCTTCTGGTGCGCATCTTCATCGTGCAGCACGATTGCGGGCATGGCTCGTTCTTCGCATCGCCACGCGCCAACGACATTCTGGGCCGCATCTGCGGCATCCTCACGCTTGCGCCCTATCAGAACTGGCGCCGCCAACACGCACAGCATCATTCCAACTGGAACAATCTGGACCGGCGCGAGAGCGGCGCGGATATTTATTCCGCCTGCTTGACGGTTGGCGAATATCGCGCGCTGTCGCGCTGGCAGCGATTTCTCTATCGCCTGCCGCGCAACCCGCTGGTGGCCCATTTCGTGCTGCCGCCGCTGGTGTTTCTGCTGCTCTATCGCGTGCCGTTCGACACACCGAAGAATTGGACGCATGAGCACCGCTCGGTATGGTTCACCAATCTGGCGGTGGCGGCGTGCGTGGTTATGCTCGGGCTTCTGCTCGGCTTCGGTGCGGTGGCGCTGGTGCAATTGCCAATCGTGATCGTGAGCAGCATCGTGGGCGTGTGGCTGTTCTCGGTGCAACACCGTTTCGAGACGGCCAAGTGGCTGCGCCAGCACGATTGGAGCTTTCACACCGCGGCGATGGAAGGCTCGTCCTATCTCGAATTGCCCAAACTGCTGCAATGGTTCACCGGCAATATCGGCTTTCACCACATCCATCATCTCACACCGCGCGTGCCCAATTACCGGCTGGAAGCGTGTTACAGGAGCGCGCCCATCCTGAATTCGGAACCGCCGCTGACCTTCACGCGGGCGCTGCGCGGATCCACGCTCACATTGTGGGATGAAGCGGAACAGAAGTTGGTGCGATTCAAAGACGCTTAACGCCAATCAGCGATTAAGTTCCTTCATCGCCTGATCGAGCCCCTGCAACGTCAGCGGGAACATGCGGTTGGAGATGATCTGGTTTATCAATCCGATCGACGGCGTGTATTCCCAGTGCTTGGCCTGCACCGGATTCAGCCACACGACGTGTTCATACACTTGCGCCACGCGGTCGAGCCAGATGGCGCCGGCTTCCTCGTTCCAATGCTCCACCGAACCGCCGGGATAGGTGATCTCATACGGGCTCATGGTCGCATCGCCCACGAAAATCACTTTGTAATCGTGCGGGAATTTGTGCAGCACATCCCAGGTCGCGGTCTTTTCGTTGTGGCGGCGGCGATTGTCCTTCCACACCGCTTCATAGAGGCAATTGTGGAAGTAGAAGAATTCCATGTGCTTGAATTCGGTCTTGGCCGCGCTGAACAATTCCTCGCAGAGCTTGATGTAGGCATCCATCGAGCCGCCGATATCGAAGAAGATCAGCACCTTCACCGTGTTGTGGCGCTCGGGGATCAGCTTGAGATCGAGATAACCCTTGTTCGCGGTGTCCTTGATGGTGCCGGGCAGATCGAGCTCCACCTCCGCGCCCTGACGCGCCCATTTGCGCAAGCGGCGTAGCGCCACCTTGATGTTGCGCGTGCCCAGTTCGACCGAGTCATCCAGGTTTTTATATTCGCGCTTGTCCCACACCTTCACGGCCTTGCCGTGACGGCCCTTGTCCTGCCCGATGCGCACGCCTTCCGGGTTATAGCCGTTGTTGCCGAACGGCGAGGTGCCGCCCGTGCCGATCATCTTGTTGCCGCCTTCGTGGCGCTTTTTCTGTTCTTCCAAGCGCTGCTTGAGCGTTTCCATGAGCTTGTCCCAGCCGCCCATGGCTTCGATCTGTTTCTTTTCCTCTTCGGTGAGGAATTTTTCGGTGAGCGCGCGCAGCCATTCCTCGGGCAGCTGCGCCATCAGCCCCGCATCGACCATTTCCAGCCCCTTGAACACATGGCCGAAGACCTGATCGAATTTGTCGAGGTTGCGCTCGTCCTTCACCAGCGCCGTGCGCGAAAGATAATAGAACTCATCGATCTTCATATCGATGACGTCCTTCGACAGCGCATCCATCAGCGCGAGATATTCCTTCAGCGTGACGGGCACGCGCGCCGAACGAAGCTCATCGAAGAATTGGAAGAACATAGCGTCTCTCGCCTTTGTCCGATCCTAGCGCGCGGGCCTATTTCGCCGCAACGTCGGCTTGCGCGCCCTCATAAACCGCATCGAGAAAGGCTTTCGCCTCGGCATCGTTGCGGGGGCTGGCATATTCGATGGTCGCCTCCACCGCCCAATTCTGCACGGCCGCGCCCGTGAACTCGGCGTAGTAATGCAACTCTTCCAGCGTCGCGGTCTGATAGGTGCGCGAATAAACGGCAACCGGCGCACTTTTGCCGTCCACGGTCACCGTCTTTTCGTCCACCAGCTTGCCGCCGGTTTTTTCCTGTTCCTCGAAATCGGGCTCAAGCGAGGCCTTGGGGTCGTAAGCGGCGGAAAGCGGCGTGAGCTTGACCGTGCCATAGACGCCATCGAGCGCCGAATAGGCGCAGAATGCGGTGCCGGTATCGACATCGGAAACGCCCACCGCATCGCGCTCGAAATCGGCGATCTTGGCGGGGCAGACAAAGCCCGACGCATGAACCTTCGCGCCGTCTGCGCCGTCGCTGAACGGATCGGCCGCGATGCCCTGCGCGAGCGCGGGCAACGCGGCAAACGCGAACAGAAATGTCAGGCTCAATATGCGCATTTCTTTCACGCAGCGATGTGTTTCACCTGGGTGGCCCGCATTTGCGGGCCATGACAATTTTAGTTTCGCGTTTCCCTTCGCGCCAGAAACGCCAGGCGCTCGAAGAGATGCACATCCTGCTCGTTTTTCAGCAACGCGCCGTGGAGCGGCGGGATGAGCTTGGTGGGGTCTTTTTCGCGCAGCATTTCGGGCGAGATGTCTTCGTTCAGAAGCAGCTTCAGCCAGTCCAGCAATTCGGATGTCGACGGCTTCTTCTTCAGCCCCGGCACGTCGCGAATTTGGTAGAAGACGTTCAGCGCCTCGCTCACCAGCTTCTGCTTGATATCCGGGTAATGCACATCGACAATCTGCTGCATCGTCTCGCGATCCGGGAATTTGATGTAATGAAAGAAGCAGCGGCGCAGAAATGCGTCGGGCAATTCCTTCTCATTGTTGGACGTGATCATCACAATCGGCCGCTGCGCCGCCTTGATCGTTTCGCCGGTCTCGTAAACGAAGAATTCCATGCGATCCAATTCCAGCAGCAGATCGTTGGGGAATTCGATATCGGCCTTGTCGATCTCGTCGATCAGAAGCACCGGGCGGCTCCCATTCGTGAATGCCTCCCACAATTTTCCCTGCTTGATGTAATTCTTCACGTCCTTCACGCGCTCGTCGCCCAATTGGGAATCGCGCAGGCGCGTGACGGCGTCATATTCGTACAATCCCTGTTGCGCCTTGGTGGTAGATTTCACATGCCAAGTGATGAGCGGCGCCTTCAGCGCATCGGCCACTTCGTAAGCAAGTTGCGTCTTGCCCGTGCCCGGCTCGCCCTTGATGAGCAGCGGGCGCTCCAGCGTGATGGCGGCGTTAACGGCAATTCGCAGATCGTCGGTCGCGACATATTTCTCGGTACCTTGGAAACGGGCGCTCATGGGTCTCTCTCTAAAGATAGCGGTTCGGCGCAACCTAGGGGGCCGCGCTTTCCCCGGCAAGTCCCGGCAAAAAGCCGCCCCGTCTGCGGCCAATCAACCATAAGGCGGAGAACCCGATTGTAGGATTGCCCGCGGTAAGCGATAAGTTCGCCCGATGATGGAAGCCGCCACCGCCGCACCCGGCAACAAACAGGTGAGGGACCTGCTTCAGGACGCCCTCAACCACCTCAATCGCGCCGATTTCGCCAAGGGCGAGAACGCGCTTCTGTCCACGCTCGACCAGCATCCCAACGAGCCCGACGCGCTGCAATTGCTGGGCGTGCTGCGCCGCGCGCAAGGAAAGATCGCGGAGGCCGAGGATCTGTTCCGCCGCTCGCTGGCCGCGCGGCCCGATCAGCCGCATGTCTGGCACAATCTGGGAAATCTCTTGCGCATCGACGGCCGCATCGATGACGGCATCGAGGCGCTGCGCGAAGCCATCCGCCTGAAACCGAACTACGCCGAAGCGTGGTTCAATCTCGGCATCGCCTTTTTCGCCAAGCGCGCGCTGGAAGATGCGGAGAAGGCTTACCGCCAGGCGCTGAAACTTCAGCCCAATTATGCGATGGCCAAACAGAATCTGGCCGTCGTGCTGAACGACATGATGCGCCCGCGCGAAGCGGAGGCCGTTCTTGTGCAGGCGCTGACGGCGGGCTCGCGTGATCGCAGGCTGGTCGCGGGCTATTATCACAATCTCGCAATCTCATTGAAGCTTCAGCGGCGCTATGAAGAGGCGCTGCGCGTCTTCGAACAGGCGCAAGCCATTCTGCCCGAACTGCCGCAGGTCGATTACAACCGTGGCAATCTTTTGCAGCTTCTGGGACGCGACGAGGACGCGATAGCCGCCTACAATCGCGCGGTGACGATCGAGCCCGCGAATCTTGCGGCGCATCGCGAACTCAATCTCCTGCTCTACAAGCTCGGGCGCGGCGAGGATTATCTGCGCTCCTATGACGGCGCGATCGCCGTTCATCCCGACAAGGCGGCGCTTCATCTTTCCAAAGCGCAGATGCAGCTCATCGAAGGCGATCACGAGGCGGCAGAGGCGAGCATGGCGCCCGCTTACGCGCTCGAACCGCAAAATCCGGGCGTGCGCGATCTGGCCGGACAGATCAAGGCGCGCGCCGGCGCGTTCGAAGAAGCGATTGCCGAGCACGAAGAGGCGATCAAGCTTGCGCCCGGCAATCCGATCGTTCTGGGCAATTACGCTGATACGCTGCTGCGCGCGGGCGACGCCGAAAAGGCCCGCGACCTGGCAGAGCAGGCGCTTCAGCTTTCGCCCGGCAATCAGGGCATGGTCGCGCTGTGGCTGACGGCCTTGCGCAAGCTCGGCGATCCGCGCGAAGCGGCAATGAACGATACGGACAATCTGGTGCAGGTGTTCGAGATTGCCGCACCCGACGGCTATCCCGATGTCGAAAGCTTCAACCGCGATCTCGACGATTATCTGGTGCGGCTGCACAAGGGGACGCGCGAATTTCCCGCCCACCCCATCCGCGGCGGCACGCGCAGCGCCGATTATGTGTTCGGCGCAGGCCACGATCTCGTCGAGCGTTTGCGCGCGCGCCTCGACGAGCCGGTGAACGCCTATATCGCGAGCATGAAAGACGATCCCGAGCACAAATTGTTCGCGCGCAAGGCCGCGGGCTTCCTTTATGGTCCGTCATGGTCGTCGCGCTCCGGCCAGGACGGCCATCATGTGAGCCACATCCATGCCGGCGGCTGGATCAGCGCGGTCTATTTCGTCAGCGGACATGAGGGCGACGAAGGCGCGCTCACCTTCGGCGAGCCGCCATTCGATGCGGGAATCAAGAATGCGCTTTTGCGCAAGGTGCCCGCGAAGGCGGGAACGCTGGTGCTGTTCCCGTCCTATATGTGGCACGGCTCGCTGCCGCTCCAGGCGGCGAATACGCGCGTGACCATCGCCTTCGACGTGGTGCCGCGGATTTAAGACTTCGGCGGCTTCAATCCCGCATCCTTCAGAATAGCGTGCAACGTGCCCTTCGGGATGTCGCGCGAATGCATCGGCAGCACCACGCGCAATTTTTTGACCGGATGCTTGAAGATCGCATGACTGCCGGATTGGCGCGTGAAGACGAACCCGTTCTACTCCAGCAGGCGGCGCAGTTCACGCGGCGTCATGCGACTTTGCGGTTGCGGGCGTGAACGGTTTTGCGGGCGGGCTTCTTCGCGGACGAGCCCGGAAGCAGCGATTCTTCCATCACGTCCTCCAGATAAAGCTGAACCGCATCTTTGAGATTGGCGAGCGCCTCGGCCCGCGTGGCGCCGAACGTGTGGCACCCCGGCAATTCCGGGCTCCAGGCATGGAAGCCGCTTTCGTCTTTCTCGATCTTGAACGTGACCATGCCCCAATGTGGCGCGAGCCGTAGCTCATGTCCATACCGTCGCCGCCGGGTATTGGTTTGTCCCGGCCAATCGGCTTTGCCAAATCTTGCGACAAATGGCGTTGCAAGCCTTGCGCGAACGCGCACAAATGCGGCGCGTTCGGGGAAAGAAATGACAGTCGCCCATATCTATACGGTCGCCTTTCAAGGCATCGAGGCGCGCGAAGTGGACGTGCAGGTCCATATCGGATCGGGCACGCAGGGCATCTTCAGCGTCGTGGGGCTCGGCGACAAGGCGGTGGCCGAAAGCCGCGAGCGCGTGCGCGCAGCCCTTTCCGCCGTGGGCCTCGCGATGCCTTACGAGCGCGTGACGGTGAATCTGGCGCCCGCCGATCTGCCGAAAGAAGGAAGCCATTACGATCTGCCGATTGCGCTGGGGCTGCTGGCGGCGATGGGCGTTCTGCCCGCGAGCGAAATTGCGAATTACGTGGCGCTGGGAGAATTGTCGCTCGATGCGCAGATCACGCCGGTGGCGGGCGTGCTGCCAGCGGCACTCGCCGCTTCCGAAGCGCAACGCGGATTGATCTGCCCCGCCGCCTGTGGACCGGAAGCGGCGTGGGCGGGTGGATTGGAGATTATCGCGGCACCCTCGCTGATCGCCATCGTCAATCACATGAAGGGTGCGCAGGTCTTAAGCCCGCCCGAAGCCAGGATCGCAAGCGACAACCGCGCGGTGCCCGATCTGCGCGACGTGAAGGGACAGGAAACCGCCAAACGCGCCTTGGAGATCGCGGCTGCAGGCGGCCACAACATGCTGATGATCGGTCCGCCCGGCGCCGGCAAATCGATGCTCGCCGCGCGCATTCCGGGGCTTCTTCCGCCGCTCGATGCGCGCGAGGCGCTGGAGATTTCCATGATCCAGAGCCTTGCCGGCGAATTGCGCGACGGCGCGATTTCGCGGGCCAGACCTTTTCGCAATCCGCATCATTCCGCATCGATGGCGGCGTTGGTGGGCGGAGGTTTGCGGGTGAAGCCCGGAGAAGTTTCGCTGGCGCATCTCGGTGTTCTTTTTCTCGATGAATTGCCCGAGTTCCAGCGCGGCGTTCTGGATTCGCTGCGGCAACCGATCGAAACCGGCGATGCTGTCGTCGCCCGCGCCAATGCGCATGTGCGATTTCCCGCGCGTTTCCAACTGGTCGCGGCGATGAACCCGTGCCGCTGCGGATATCTGAGCGAGCCCGCGCAGGCTTGCGGACGCGCGCCCAAATGCGCGCAGGATTATCAATCGCGGATTTCCGGCCCGCTGCTCGACCGCATCGACATTCATGTGGAAGTGCCGGGCGTCTCGGCGCAGGATTTGGCGCTTCCGCCACCCGCGGAAGGCACGGCGCAAGTGGCCGCGCGCGTGGCGCGCGCCCGCGAAATCCAGCGCAAGCGTTATGACGGCAAGAACATCCGCACCAACGCCGAAGCCGAAGGCGAATTGCTGGACGAAGTGGCGGCACCGGAAAAATCCGGCGCGGCACTTCTGGCCGATGCGGCCGAGGCGATGCGGCTCACCGCGCGCGGCTATCACCGCGTCTTGCGCGTGGCGCGCACCATTGCCGATCTCGCTAGCCACGAGATCGTGGCGCGCGCGCACGTGGCCGAAGCGCTATCCTACCGCAGACTTGCGCATCTGGCGTGACCTCAATTTGCGGGATGCGCATCCCGCATTCGGCGTCCTGCAAATAATCGCAATCATTTCCGTTATGGGAATCTCCATACGATCACGACTGTGCCATTTTGATTGCGATCAACTTCGCGCCGCATCGCCGGTGAGAGCGTTTCCGCGCCGAAATGGAACGGGCCGTCATGCCGAGCAAAGTGAAAACAGCGCGACGCAGGGGATTGCTGCATCGCATCGTGCGCGAAGTGAAGATCGCGGCCGCGTTCGTGCTTTCGGCGATGCTGTCCTATTGCGGCGTCGGCGATCTGACGGGCGAGCATCACTCGACATGGATTTCATCGCCATGACCGCGACACAGCTGCCGCCCGAAGCCATCGCGCTCGTCAAACATTTCGAGGGCTGCAAGCTCGACAGCTATACCGACGCGGCGGGCGTGCGCACCATCGGCTACGGACATACGCAACGCGTGCGCCCCGGCGCGAGCATCACCCAGGATCTGGCCGACGATTATTTGCGCCAGGATATCAACTGCGCGCAGGCAGACGTTTTGCGTTGCGTGAAGGTGCCGCTCAACGAGAATGAAAACGCGGCGCTGGTTTCGCTCGCCTTCAACATCGGCAGTAAGGCGTTCGCGCGCTCCACTTGCGTGAAGCTGCTCAATCGCGGCGACAGGAAAGGTGCCGCCGAAGAAATGCAGCGTTTCGTGAAAGCGCATGTGAACGGAAGGCTCGTGACGCTGAAGGGACTGGAATTGCGCCGCAAGGCCGAGCGCGATCTTTTCCTCTGCGCGCCGGGCGAGGAATCCAGCAACGGATTTCTCTTTCTCGCCGATCAGACGATCCCGCTTCAGCCCGCAGCGCCGCCCGAGCCGCCCACGCGCACATTGGACATCGCGCAACTCAAGCCCAGGGCGGCCATCAAGCAGATCGCAGTGGCGGCGGGCATCGGCGGCAGCGTGGGCGCGGTGCCCGCCGTCAACCAGCTCGCGGATGCGTGGAAAAGCGCGGGCGGGCCCGATCTTCATCCCGTCGTGAATGGCTGGACGGACCGGTTCTATCACTCGCTGATGAGCCTTCCTCATGCCGAAGAGGTGCGCGCTTTTGCCGAACGCGCGGGCCAATATCTCAAGGCGCACGAATTGCTGGCGATCGCGCTGACGGCGTTCGGCATTTATCTGTTGCGCCACGCCATCGCGCGGCTGCGCAGCGCCTGAGACGAGGGGGCGCGCGCCGCCGCCGCGCTTGGCCCAAACCTGATAATGCCGTAATCAGATGCGGGCCAAATCAAGGGGGCAGCAATGGGCGGACGTTTCCGTTTCGTGCATCTTCTTCTGATCCTTCCTTTCATCGCGGTGTTGTGGGTGCCGTTCTACGACCGCGCCGAGCCGGCGATTGCGGGCATTCCCTTCTATTACTGGTATCAGATGCTCTGGATATTCCTGGGCGCCGCAATTCTGTGGCCCATCTATCGCGCCGAAGAACGCGACAACAAGAAAAACGGGGAATGAGATGCGCACGGGGCTAGATTGGGTCGCGATCGGCGTTTTCATCGCGCTGTTTTCGTTCGTCACGCTTCTGGGATTTTTCGCGGCGCGCTGGCGCAGAGGCGATCTCACGCAATTGAGCGAATGGGGTTTGGGCGGGCGGCGCTTCGGCACGATCGTCACATGGTTTCTGCTCGGAGGCGATCTTTATACGGCCTACACCTTCGTTGCCGTGCCTGCGCTGATGTTCGGCGCGGGCGCAGTCGGCTTCTTCGCCGTGCCTTACACGATCCTTGTTTATCCGATCCTGTTCGCGGTGTTCCCGCGGCTGTGGTCGGTGTCGCGCAAGCACGGCTATGTGACCGCGGCCGATTTCGTGCGCGGGCGCTTCGGCAGCGGCACGCTGGCGCTGGCAATTGCGATTACCGGGATCGTCGCGACCATGCCCTATATCGCGCTGCAATTGGTGGGCATCGAAGTGGTGATCGCCGGGCTTGGCATTCACGGCGAATTGCCGCTCGTCATCGCGTTCGTGATTCTCGCCGCCTACACCTACACCAGCGGCTTGCGCGCGCCCGCGATGATCGCGGTGGTGAAGGATTTGCTGATCTATGTGACGATCGTCGTGGCCGTGATCGCGATCCCGGCGGAGCTTGGCGGATACGCGAAGATTTTTGCCGGCGTCGATCCGAAGAATTTGCTGCTGCCGGCAGCTACGCCGCAAAATTGGGGCGCGCAGAGCGCCTATGCCACGCTTGCGCTCGGTTCCGCATTGGCATTGTTCCTATATCCCCACGCGGTGACGGGCGTGCTGTCATCCTCCAGCCGCCATGTGATCCGGCGCAACGCGGTGGCGCTGCCCGCCTATTCCGTGGCGCTTGGATTGATCTCATTGCTCGGCTACATGGCCGTGGCGGCGGGCGTGGCGAACAATCCCGCGTTTGCGGACGGCTTCAAGCAATTCCACGCCAATTACGCGGTACCTGCGCTTTTCATGCAGATGTTTCCGGGCTGGTTCGTGGGTGTGGCGTTCGCGGCCATCGCCATCGGCGCGCTGGTGCCTGCCGCCATCATGTCCATCGCCTGCGCCAATCTCTTCACGCGCAATATCTATCGCGAATATCTGGATCGCGACTGCCCGCCCGCTCGCGAGAGCCAGGTGGCGAAGATCGCCTCGCTGGTGGTGAAAGTGGGCGCGCTTCTCTTCATCATCAAATTGCAGAAACAGGCCATCGAACTGCAATTGCTGGGCGGCATCTGGATCATCCAGACGCTGCCCGCTGTCCTGATCGGGCTCTATACGCGCTGGCTGAATCCATGGGCGTTGCTTTGCGGGTGGGCTGCCGGAATCGCCACCGGCACATGGATGGCGGCCGAGCTCGATTTCGCCAAATCGATCTACGCGCTGCACATCTTCGGCTGGACGATCCCGTGTTATGCCGCGCTGTCGTCGTTGATTTTGAACATCGTGGTGAGCGTGGTGCTGAGCGGATTGTTCAACGCGGTAGTGCGCACGCGCGCCGATGAGACGATGGCGGAGGATTATGTTTAGCCGAAGCGGCCCGTAATATATTCTTCCGTCCGCTTGTTCTTGGGCGCGGTGAAGACCTGTTCGGTGGCGCCGAATTCGATCAGCTCGCCGAGGAACATGAAGGCCGTGTAGTCGGACGCGCGGGATGCCTGCTGCATGTTATGCGTGACGATGATGATGGTGTAGTCGTTCGACAATTCGTCGATCAGTTCTTCGATCTTGGCGGTCGAGATCGGATCGAGCGCCGAGCAGGGCTCGTCCAGCAGAATCACTTCCGGCTTCGTCGCCACCGTGCGCGCGATGCAAAGCCGCTGCTGCTGGCCGCCGGAAAGGCTCAAGCCGGAATCTTTCAGCTTGTCCTTCACCTCGCCCCACAGTGCGGCGCGCTGCAGCGCATGTTCCACCCGGTCATCGAGTTCGCTTCTCGGCAGGCGCTCGTAAAGCGATATGCCGAAGGCGATGTTGTCGTAAATCGTCATCGGAAACGGTGTCGGCTTCTGGAACACCATGCCGATCTTGGCGCGCAGCAGATTCACGTCGAGCTTGTTCGACAGAATATTCTCGCCGTCGAACAGCACTTCGCCTTCGGCATGCTGATTGGGATAAAGCTCGTAGATGCGGTTCATCACGCGCAGTAGCGTCGATTTTCCGCAGCCCGACGGCCCGATGAAGGCCGTCACGCGGCGGTCGTGCAGCGGCAGCGAGATGCCCTTCAGCGCTTTGTTCTTGCCGTAGAAGAAGGACAGATCGCGGATCTCGATGCGCACGGTCTGGTCGATGGGCTTCATGTCGTTCATGTCGTACTCCGTTTGCCTTCGAGCATGCGCGCCAGGATGCTGAGCGCAAGCACCGCCGCCGTGATCAGAAGCGCGCCCGCCCAGGCCAGATCGTGCCAATCGTCATAGGGCGACATGGCGAACTGGAAGATGATGGCGGGCAAGCTCGCCATGGGCTGCAAGAGATCGGTGGACCAGAACTGGTTGTTGAGCGCGGTGAACAGGAGCGGCGCCGTCTCGCCCGAAATGCGCGCGACCGCGAGCAGCACGCCCGTGATGATGCCCGCCCGCGCCGCCCGCCAGGTCACGGCCTGAATGGAAATGCTTCGCGGCGCGCCGATGGAGGCGGCCGCCTCGCGCAGCGTGTTGGGAACAAGAAGCAGCATGTTCTCCGTCGTGCGCACCACGACGGGAATCACCAGCACCGCCAGCGCCATCGCGCCCGCGATGCCGGAGAAATGATGCATCGGCACCACCATCAATTCGTAGACGAAAAGGCCGATCAGAATCGAGGGCGCGCTGAGCAGAATGTCGTTGGTGAAACGCACGATGAAGGCGATGCGGCTGTGGCGCCCGTATTCGGCAAGATAGGTGCCGGCCAGAATCCCGATGGGCGTGCCGACCGCCACCGCGATGGCGCTCATGATCAGGCTGCCCATGATCGGATTGGCAAGGCCGCCCGCCTCGCCCGGCGTGGGCGTCATGTCGTAAAAAATCCGCCACGACACCGAATCGATGCCCTTCATCACAAGCGCGGAGAGGATCGCGGCAAGCCAAGCGAGCCCGAAACCCGCCGCCCCCGTGGAGAGCAGGAGGAACATGCGATTGCGAAAGCGCCGGCGCGCATAAAGCAAGCGATTCACGACGAACGCCCTCCCGCGCGCAGTTCGAGGCTGCGCAGCATCAATTGCGCGCTCGCCAGAACGATGAAGGTGATGCCGAACAGGATCAGGCCGATGGCGACGAGCGAGGATTGATAGACATCGCCCACCGCCTCGGTGAATTCATTGGCGATGGCCGCCGAGATCGTCGTGCCCGGCGCCAGCAGCGATTCCGCGATGTGATGGGCGTTTCCGATGACGAAGGTGACGGCCATCGTTTCGCCGAGCGCGCGGCCCAGCGCCAGCATTGCGCCTCCCACCACGCCCGAGCGCGAGAACGGCAGCACCACGCGCCACATCACTTCCCAGGTGGTGCAGCCGAGGCCGTAAGCCGCTTCCTTCAGCATGGACGGCACGGTTTCGAACACATCGCGCGTCACCGCCGATATGAAGGGCAGGATCATGATCGAAAGAATGAGCGAAGCGGTGAAGACGCCGATGCCGTAAGGCGCGCCGCCGAACAAATCTTCCAGAACCGGAATGCCTTCGAAGGTGGCGATGATGTGCGGCTCGATATGTTGCTGGAAATAGGGCGCGAAGATGAAGAGGCCCCACACGCCGTAGATGATGCTCGGGATTCCTGCGAGCAATTCGATGGCGATGCCGATGGGACGTTTGAGCGCGCGCGGGCAGATTTCGGTCAGGAAGATCGCGATGCCGATGCCGGTGGGCACGGCCACCAGCATGGCGAGCGCGGACGTGATGAGCGTGCCGTAGATCGCACCCAGCGCGCCGAACTGCTCGGTCACCGGATTCCAGATCTGCGTGACGAGGAAATTCAGGCCGAACGTCGAAAAGGCGAGCCTCGCGCCCGTCGCCAGCGAGATCATCACGCCCGCGAAGATCAGCACCACCAGGATAGCGGAGGCCCGCGTCAGGCTGCGGAAGCGCGCCTCGCGGCGGCCGAAGCGGCGCAGAGCCGCAACTCTCGTTTCGGAGACGAGTTGTTGGGTCAAGGCGAGATCGACCATGAGGACTGCTGGTCTTCCTTCTAGCGAATTCGGGCGGCCCTCCCAAATTCGCGCGTTTACAGCTCCTCGCCCCGGCTCGCGGGGCGCGGGTATGGGCCCAGGGGCCGATAACGGGCCGGTTCAGTGCAACGTCCATCACAGTTCTACGAAGCTTTTGTGACAGGCGGCGGACGGCGGTGGGGATGGTTTGATAAGATGCTGAAATGACAAAGAAAAAGGCCGCGAGGATGACGCCCCGCGGCCCTTTTGCAACCCGGTCTCAGCGACCGGCGACGATGGAGACCTGATAGGTCTCGTTCTGGTCGTTGGTGACCTGCCAGCTATCGCCGACCTTGTGCTCCTCGAACGGCGAACAGGCGGGCTTTGGCCCGTCCTTCACGTCCGGGGGCAGGGTTGGGGTCAGGCAGATGGTCTTGCCGTCGTCCTTGATCGCCCATGTGCCCTGATACGCGACGGGCTTGCCGTCCTTGTCGGCGCCCTTGGCGGTATAGGTCATGTCCTTGTTGAAGAGCAGAGTGCCTGTGACGCCCGTCGCCACGTTCTTGGTGGTGACGGTGTTGTCGTAGGTGTTCATCATGGGATCTTCGGCCCACGCCACTCCGCCGATCAGCGCAAACACGCCGATCAGCGGCAATATCCGCAAACGCATGTGATCCTCCCTGTTGTTGAAGCTCACCCCATTCGAGTTGCGAGCAGAGCATTTTAACCCTATTTCCGCGCCCTGCGCCAATTCGATTAAACCTTTCTCAAGAGCGCACAAGGCTTAGTTGCACGGAGCAGAACGGAAGAAAGCTGCCCTTGGCGTTGGCGCGTACAGGAACATTGGTCTTCGGGGCCGGCGCATTGGCCGTCGGCGCGGTGTCGCTTGCCGACATCCTCGCGCATGGGCGGCTGACCTATTTCTCGCCCTCGCTGCTTGCGGCCTTCGTGCTTGTGGGCATCGGGCTTCTGTTCCTCGGGCTCATTCGCGAACGCGGCCGCGCGCGCATGCTGCAGGCGACCGCGGTCGAATTGCGCTCGCTGACGGAGAAGCTCGAATCCTCGCTCGCCACCGTTTCGGCGATAAATGCGCGGCTGCACGAAAGCGAGACGCGCTACCGCGGCCTCATCGATTCGCAAGGCGACGCGCTGGTGCGCCGCGGGCCGGACGGCAAGATCACTTTCGCCAATGACGCGTTCTGCGCGCTGTTCGGGCTGACGCAGAAGGATTGCATCGGCAAGGTCTTCGCGCCCGAGCTTCATCCCGATTCGCACGAACGCCAATTCGGAAAACTGGAGGGCCAGACGAACGGGCGCGCGCGCTACGACCAGCATGTGATGACGGCCTCGGGCTGGCGCTGGATTTCGTGGGAGGATTACGCGATCTGCGGCAAGGACGGCCAGCTCATCGAAGTCCAAAGCGTGGGCCGCGACATCACCGACCGCAAGCAATTGGAAGACGCGCTCACCGATGCGCGCGACAAGGCCGAAGCGGCAAGCCGCGCCAAATCGGATTTTCTCGCCACCATGAGCCACGAAATCCGCACGCCCATGAACGGCGTGCTCGGCATGGCGCGGCTCTTGCTCGAGACCGGATTGCATCCCGAACAGAAAAGCTATGTCGAAGCCATCGACCAGTCGGGCCGCTCGCTGCTGTCGCTGATCGACGACATCCTGGATTTCTCCAAGATCGAATCGGGTTTCGTGACGCTCGAGGACGAAGACGTGGAGCTTGTGCCGCTGGTTGCGGGCGTGAGCGAACTTCTGGCCCCGCGCGCCCACAGCAAAGGCATCGAGATCGTGACGGTGATCGCGTCCGGCGTTCCCGAATGCGTGCGCACAGACGGCGACCGCCTGCGCCAGATCCTCACCAATCTCGTCGGCAACGCCGTCAAGTTCACCGAGAAAGGCGGCGTGCGCATCGATGTGCGCGTCACGGAGCCGGGCGCAACGCTGCGCTTCGACGTGCGCGATACGGGCGTGGGCGTGCCGGCCGGCAAGCGCGAGGATATTTTCCGCGAATTCGTGCAGGCCGATTCGAGCCATGCGCGGCGCTTCGGCGGATCGGGGCTGGGCCTTGCGATTTCGCGGCGCCTGGTGAAAGCGATGGGCGGCGAGATCGGCGTGGAAGCGGCGCCCGGCGGCGGCAGCCTCTTCTGGTTCACGCTGCCCATGACGGTCGTGCGCAAAAGCAATGCCCTTCAGCCGCTCAAGGGCGTGAAGGTTTCGCTCGTCTCGCGCAATGCGATCCTGCGCGACGCGCTTACCGCACAAATCCGCGACGCGGGCGGCGAGATCGTCCAGCGCCGCGAATATCCCGACACGATCCTCATCGATGCGGGCGCCGAGGACATTCCCGATCTTCCCACCAAGCCCGATACCGTCATCCGCTCCATCGCGCTCATTACGCCGGGCGCGCGCGGCTGGCTGCCCGAGCTCAAGGCGATGGGCTTTGCGAGCTATCTGGTGAAGCCGGTCAGGCCCTCCTTACTGGGCGCGCGGCTGTTCGAGGATGCGGTCTTCGAGGAGCCGATGCCCGCGCGCGATCTGCCGCCCGCCAAGAGCGCTCATTCGCTCAAGATACTTCTGGCCGAAGACAATCCTATCAATTCGATGCTGACGCGCGAGCTTTTGCGAAGGCGCGGCCATCGCGTACTCGAAGTCTCGTCCGGCCTCGATGCGGTGGCGGCGGCCGCAGCCGAAGATTTCGACCTCGTGCTCACCGACATCCACATGCCGGGGCTGGATGGGGTGGAGGCTGCGCGGCGCATCCGCGAAGACGGCGAAAAAGCGGGCCGGGCGCACATTCCCATCGTGGCGCTGACGGCCGATGCGATGGAAAGCGGCAAACGGGCTTGCCAGGATGCGGGCATGGATGGTTTTCTCACCAAGCCTGTCGATCCCGCCGAGCTTGATATGATCCTTGGACGACTTTTCCCGGCCAGCGGCGCCAATACCTGCGCCGCATGAACAAATTCGCAAGCGCGCTGCGCGGCGGCCGGACAGGCGCGGCGATCAAATCCTATCTGAAGCCGCGCTCAGCCACGATGCTGGTTCTTGGCAGCGCATGCGGGCTGCCGCTGCTCACCATCGCCAATGTGCTGAGCTTGTGGCTTACGGACGCCAGCGTTTCGATGACCGATATCGGCCTGTTCGCCTACACGCTTCTTCCCTATTCGTTCAAGTTCGTGTGGGCGCCGATTTTGGATCAGGTTCGCTTGCCCTTTCTTCACGGTCTTCTAGGCAAGCGCCGTTCATGGATGCTGGTCGCGCAGTTCGGCGTCCTGACAGCCTTCATCGGGCTGTGGCTATCCGATCCGCGAACGGAACTCGTTCAGGTCGCCTTGTTCTCGCTGCTCCTGGGTTTCTCCGGCGCAAGTCAGGATATCTCGGTCGATGCGTGGCGCATCGAAATCGCGCCGCCCGAAGAACAGGGCACAATGCTCGGCGCCTATCAATTGGGATACCGGCTGACTGCTCTGGCAACGGCCGCGCTCGCGCCCTATATCGCGCAATTGATATCGTGGCGCGCCGGGCTCATCTTTCTCGGCTGCCTGATCTTCCTGGGCATGGCCGCCACGCTTGCGGCAGGAAGGCCGCCCGAAGAGGACGCAAGCCGGGACGTTCAAGCCGCCGAAAGAAAACTCCATATACGAGGCCGCATCGGCTCGGCCATCGGCTGGTTTTATGGCGCGGTGATCGCGCCGTTCGTCGATTTCTTCCGCCAGCATCGCTGGATGGGATTGCTCATATTGGCCATGGTCGGAACCTATCGCCTTCCCGATTTCATCATGGGAACGGTCGCGCGGCCGATGTATCGCCAATCGTTCTCTCTCATCGAAATCGGCACGATGTCGGGCTTGATCGGCGTATGGCTGACGATTGCCGGCGCATTGATCGGCGGATTCTTCGTCTTTCGTTTGGGCATCGTGCGATCGCTCTTTATCGGATTGATCGCGGTCATCGCCGGCAATCTCACCTATGCACTGCTCGCGGCCAGCGGTCACAATCTCGCGGTTTTCGCGGTTGCGATAGGCATTGAAAACATCGCCGCGGGTTTCGCGGGCACCGCGCTGCTCGCCTATATGTCGAGCCTGACGAACAAGGCATTCACCGCGACGCAATATGCCTTGTTCAGTTCGTTCTATGCATTGCCGGGCAAAGTGCTCGGCGGCCTTTCGGGCATGCTTGTCGATTGGTTTGCAAGCCAGCGCCATCTGTTCGAGCCGTTGCTACCGGTGCTTGCCTCGCTTCCCGATAAGGTTGTGGGATTTGTGCCCTTTTTTATCACGACCGCTTTGGCGGGCCTGCCGCCGTTGCTGCTGATGATCTTTCTGTTCAGACGGCCCGGTATGTCCCATTTTTCATCTGCGGAGCGGCTATGAGAATGGCTGCATTCCCCCTGATTTTCCTTGTGCTTAGGCGGGACGGCGATGTTCTCCCGGCCAATGGGGCCGCCAAAACAACCTGAGCGCGCCGTTAGCATTTACAGATATGCCCGTTTGCAGGGGCCATGTGCCTTCGGGTAAACTTGCGTCAGTGTTGAATCAAAAGGGCCGCCCCGGCGCCGAGATTTCGGGCGGCCTTCAGAGGAAGCGGACAATCCGGTGGTAAACGTTCACGAGCCTGGCCCATTGGAAGGGCGCCTCGAACAATGGCCCGTTCTTGCGGCCTCGGGCGCGCTGGAAGTCCGCCTTGCCGAAACCGATGCCGAGGTCGAGGCCGCACAGCGCCTGCGCTATCGCGTCTTTTACGAAGAGATGTCCGCGATCCCCAGCCCCGCCATGCGCGAGGCGCGCCGCGACTTCGACAAGTTCGACGAGTTCTGCGACCACATGCTGGTGGTGGACCGCGAGACGCTGGACGATGACGGCCAGCCGCTGGTGGTGGGCACCTACCGGCTGATGCGCGATGTGGATGCGGCGCGCGCCGGCGGTTTCTACACGCAGGGCGAATACGACATCGCCTCCATGCTGGCGCGGGTGAAGACCGGCACGCGGCTTCTGGAATTGGGCCGTTCCTGCGTGCTCGATACGTATCGCAGCCGCGCGGGTTGCGTGCAGCTTCTGTGGAAGGGCGTGATGGTTTATGTCGCGCGCTTTTCCATCGACCTGATGTTCGGCTGCGCCTCCCTGCACGGCACCGATGCGGATGCACTGGCGTTGCCGTTGTCGTATCTGCATCACTTCCACGGCATGCCTGCGGAATCGGCGGTGCGCGCGCAGCCGCATCTTTACGTCAACATGAACCGCATGGCGAAAGAGGCCATCGATCCGAAAGAGGCGCTGCGTTCGCTGCCGCCGCTCATCAAGGGCTATGTGCGCGTGGGCGCATCCATCGGCGACGGCGCGGTGATCGACAGGCAATTCGGCACGACGGACGTTCTGATCGTGGTGGATGTGGACGGGCTCAACGCGCGTTATCGCAACCGGTTCGATTCCAAACTTTAGACCATATCGAACAGCAGAACTTCCGACGGCGCCTTGGCGTGCACCGCGATCATGCCGGAATCGGTGATGCCCGCGGCATCGCCCGCTTTCAGCGTCTGGCCGTTCAAATCCACTTCGCCGCGCGCCACTTGAATCCAGGCACGCCGGCCTTCGTTCAGCGGATGGATCACTTCGACATCGGCATCGATCTTCGCCGCCCAGATCTCCGCATCCTGCACGATGCTGACCTCATTGGGCAGCGGATCGGGCGCGGCGATGCGCGCGAATTTGTTGGCGATCGACGCAGGATCGATGGTCTTCTGCTCGTAGCCGGGCGTGATGCCCTGCTTCGACGGCACAATCCAGATTTGCAACAGATGCGTGGGCCTGTCGCGCGAGGCGTTGAATTCGGCATGCACGATACCGGTGCCCGCGCTCATCTTCTGAATCTCGCCGGGGCGGATCACCGAGCCGTTGCCGAGCGAATCCTTGTGCTGCAACGCGCCGTCGAGAATGTAGGTCACGATCTCCATGTCGCGGTGGGGATGGGGCTGGAAGCCGCCGCCGCCCGCGATGACATCTTCGTTGATGACGCGCAGCGGCCCGAAATTCATGTGTTCGGGATCGCGGTAATCGCCGAAGGAAAATGTGTGGCGGCTGTCGAGCCACGAAATTTTCGTGACCCCGCGTTCGTTGGCCTTGCGAAGCGTGAGCATCTTCATCCTTTCCGGCGGCGTTCGATGGCATCCCAAATCAGCTTGGCGATGTCCGCACCCCCGAAGCGTTTGACTTCCTGGATGCCGGTGGGCGAGGTGACGTTGATCTCGGTGAGAAAGCCGCCGATCACATCGATCCCCGTGAAAACGAGGCCGCGGGCTTTCAGTTCCGGCCCCAGCGCCTCGCAGATTTCGCGCTCGCGCGCAGTGAGCGTGGTGGGCTCCGCCTTTCCGCCGACATGAAGATTGGAGCGCGCTTCGCCATGCGCCGGCACGCGATTGATGGCGCCGGCAAATTCGCCGTCCACCAATATGATGCGCTTGTCGCCCTTGCGCACGTCGGGCACGTAACGCTGCACAATCACCGGCTCGCGATAGAATTGCGTGAACATCTCCAGCATCGAGCCGAGATTCTCGTCGTCTTCCTTGACGCGGAAGATGCCCGCGCCGCCATTGCCGTAAAGCGGCTTCAGGATGATGTCGCGATGCTCGCTGCGGAAACGGGCGATCTCTTCGCGGTCGGACGTAATCAGCGTCGGCGGCATCAGATCGCGGAACAGCGTGACGAAAATCTTTTCCGGCGCGTTCCTGACATGAAACGGATCGTTGACCACCAGCGTGTCCGGTTGCAGCCGTTCGAGGATATGCGTCGCCGTGATATAGGCCATGTCGAAGGGCGGGTCCTGGCGCATCAAGACCACATCGAGTTTCGACAGATCCTGCACGCGCTGCGGCCCGAGCGTGAAGTGATCGCCCTTGATCGCGCGCAACGTCAGCGGGCGCACGCGCGCACTTATCACGCCGTCGCGGAAGGTGAGATCGCGCGGGCCATAATAGAGAAGCGAATGGCCGCGCGCCTGCGCCTCCATGCCGAGCACGAAAGTGGAATCGCCCGCGATGTCGATCCGCTCGACCGGGTCCATCTGGATGGCAACCGAAAGCCCCATGAAAACTCCTTTTTTGTCGCGCAGCCCGGGCGGCGAACCGGTGCCCACTTCGCCTGGCTGCGCTCCTAATTCAACCGCCGCTTGAGGCCATGAAGGCCGAGCGCCGCCTCGTTATGTATGGACGCTCCCGGATTTGCCAATGCCAGGCAGGCCTCATAGGCCTTCTGCGCAGCACCCAAAGCGCCCGCCTGCTCGTTCATCCGGGCGAGATCGAGCCACAATTCGCCCCGTTGCGGCGCGATCAGCACCATGCGCTTGGACACTTCCAGCGTCCGCATGCGATCGCCCGCCTGCAGCACGCGCATCTTCAGATTGTTGGCAAGCCGCAGCAGCACTTCGCTGTCGCTGACGGGCTCGATAAGGCCCGCCTCTTCGCCGGGGCTCGCGCCCATCGCAGGCGGGGCCGCGAGGCGCTCGCGATCGATCGATGCGCCGCTGTTGAACGGATCGATCACCGCATCGCTGCCGCGGCGCGCGATGCGCAACAGGAAATGGCCCGGCGAATTCAAGCCCTCCGCCTCGAAGCCCGCCGCGCGCGCCGCATGGATGTAGAGAATGCCGAGCGCCACGGGCAGCCCGCGCCTTCGATCCATCACCGCGATCAGATCGGCATTGCGCGGATCGTCGTAGGACAGCCGGTCGCCGTCATAGCCGTAGCGGCCAACCATCAGCGCGGCCAGCGCGCGCGCGCCATCATCGGCATAAGGCAGAAGGCTCATCTCCTGTTTGGCGCTTTCCGCGATTTCGGCGAGATGCGTTTCATACGGCTCGAGCGCGCGGCCGGCATGATCGAGCGCGGCCAGCATCAACCCCGCACGCGCGATATCGTGCGGGCCTTCGCCTTGCTCGCCCAATTGGCGCAGATAATCGGCCGGGTCCATGGACATTCAGCTTGCCTCAAACGGCGGCTTTGCGCCAATCGTCGACGCGGAAGGCGTCACGGAAATGACGGGGCAGCGGGCCGCCGACCGCCATGATATCGAAGCGCACGCCCCTTTGTGCCAAAGCTGGCCGCTGCGCCAGATAAAGGCTTGCGGCGCGGGCAATTCTCGCCTGCTGGCGCGGGGCCACGCTTTCGACGGCGGCGCGCGCATCGGCGCGCTGCTTCACTTCGATAAAGCAGACAAGGCCCGAAGGCGCGCGCGCCACCAGATCGATCTCGCCCGCATGGGTGCGCACGCGGCGTCCCAAAATGCGATAGCCCTTGAGCATCAAAAACGCCGCCGCGATGGTTTCGCTGCGCCGGCCGCGGCGTTCGGCCTCTCTGCGGGTATCAGCGTTTGGCATTTTTGCCCTTCATCGCAAGCGCGCGTTCGTAGACCTGACGGCGCGAAAGATCGAGCGCATCGGCCACGAGATCGGCTGCCGCGCGCACCGGCATGAATTCGAGCGCTTTTTCCAGCAGCTCATCCATGCGCGCAAGATCGGGCGCAACCTCGCCGGGCGGGCCGACGAGCAGCGTGATTTCGCCTTTCGGCGGCTCGGCTTTTTCATAATGCGATACGAGGCCGGGAAGAATGCCGCGATTGACTTCCTCGTGCAGCTTGGTCAGTTCGCGCGCCACCACCGCCGGACGCGCGCCGAAAATCTCCGCCATGTCTTTCAGGCTTTCGCCAATGCGCTGCGGCGATTCGAAGAAGATCAGCGTGGCGCGAATATTCTTCAATTCTTCAAGTGCCGTGCGCCGCTCGCCGCGCTTCGACGGCAGAAATCCGGCAAAGAAAAAACGGTCGCTCGGCAAGCCTGCGAGCGTCAGTGCCGTCAATGGCGCGGATGCTCCCGGAATCGCATGCACGGCAATGCCTGCGGCAATCGCCTCGCGCACGAGTTTGTAGCCGGGATCGGAGACGAGCGGCGTGCCCGCATCGCTGACGAGCGCAAGCCGCGCGCCATGCGCCAGCTTCGCCAGAATCTTCGGCCGCTCGCGCTGCGCATTGTGATCGTTATAGGCCGACAGCGGTTTCGATATGCCGTGGATCGTCAGCAATTTCGACGTGACGCGGGTGTCCTCCGCCAAAATGGCGTCGCAATCCTTCAGGATATCGAGCGCCCGAAGCGTGATGTCGCGCGCATTGCCGATGGGCGTGGCGGTCACGTAAAGACCGGGCGCGAGCCCGCTTTGCGATTTTTTGTGGCCCGGCCTAGGCTCGGCCCCCTTCGAGGAAGAGTTTGCGTCCATGATCCCCCGCGTCCGCTACATCATAGCCGCCTTTTCGATAGCAGCTTTGGCCGCCTGCGCCACAGAGCAAGCGCCACCCCCGCCGCCTCCCCCGCCGCCCACGCCCGCCATGCCGCCAGCCGCCCACCCCATGACGGGCGAGGAGCCGGGGTTCATCCGGCTCTCGAACATGTCCCAGAACGTGGTGCCGGTGCGCGTGGGCGTGCTTCTGCCGTTCTCGAACGGCTCGGCCGCGACCCGCGCACTCGCCCAATCCATGCTGAAATCGGCAGAGCTGGCGCTTTTCGACGCGAACAACCCCAACATCCTGCTCATCACCGCCGACGAGGGCTCGACGCCCGACCAGGCCGTGGCTGGCGCCAAATCGCTGCTCGCCAAGGGCGCGGAGATCATCATCGGCCCGCTCTTCGCCCAGTCGGTGACGGCCATCGCGCCCATCGCGCAGGACCGCGGCGTGCCCGTGATCGCGTTTTCCTCGGACCGCACCGTGGTGCAGCCGGGGGTTTATCTTTTGAGCTTCCAGCCGGAGAACGAGGTCAAGCGCATCGTGACCTATGCCGCCTCGCAAGGGCATTCGAGCTTCGCGGCACTGGTTCCGAATAACGCTTATGGCGATCACATCGCCGCCGCATTCCAGAAGGACGTCACCAATCTCGGCGCGCAAGTCGCCGGCATCGCACGCTATGACGTGGCGACCGGCAACGTCACCGATCCGGCCAAGGCGATTGCCGACTCCAAGCCCGACGCCGTTCTGATCGCGCAAGGCGGATCGCTGCTCAAGCAGATGGCGCCGACGCTGACCTTCGACGGCATCGATTCCGGCAAAGTGCAATTGCTGGGCACCGGGCTGTGGGACGATCCCACGATCGAGAGCGAAACGGCACTTTCGGGCGGATGGTTCCCCGCGCCCGCGCCCGCCGCCGACGATGTGTTCAATGAGAAATACAAGACCGATTTCGGCGTCGAGCCGCCGCCGCTGGCAGCGCTTGCCTATGATGCGATGTCACTGGCTGCGCTGCTCGCGCCGGGCGTGCCCTATCACCGCTTCACGCCGGCCGCGATCAGCGATCCCAACGGGTTTGCGGGCGTGGACGGCATCTTCCGCTTCAATCCCGACGGCACGGCCGAGCGCGGCCTTGCGGTGATGGGCGTGAAGCCGGATGGGTTTGTTGTGGTGAGCCCAGCGCCGGTGACGTTCCAGCATCAGGGATCTTAGTTCGCGAGTGCGGCGATCACGCCATTGAGAACGAGCCGTCCTTTTGGTGTTGCGATAAGACGTGCTCCGTTTCGCGTAAGGAATCCGTCGCTCATTAAAACATCGATGCGCGACGAATCCAGTTTCGTATTCCAGCGCGATTCATAAGCGGCAAGATCGAGACCTTCGGCCAGCCGCAGATTCATCAGCAGATGTTCGCGTGCGGCTTCTTCATTCGAGATTTCATTCTGCTCGACAATTCCGTGGCCGTTGCGTTCGACATTCTCGCGCCAGCGCTCGGGAAGCTTTTCGCTGAAGGTCGCAATGCGCTTGCCGTTCACGCCGATGCGCCCATGCGCGCCGGGACCAACGCCAACGTAATCGCCATAGCGCCAATAGAGAAGATTGTGACAGGATTCCGCGCCCGGCTTCGCATGGTTGGAAATCTCGTAAGCCGAACGGCCAGAGGCTTCCGTCAATTCCTGCGTGATTTCATAAAGAGTAGCGGCATCGTCATCCTTGGGAATTTTCAGACTGCCACTGCGCGCCAGCACCGCAAACGGCGTGGCCGGTTCGATGGTGAGCTGATAGAGCGAAAGATGTTCGGTTCCGAAGCTCAACGCTTCCTTCAGTTCCGCGCGCCATTGCTGCGGCGTTTGTTTGGGCCGCGCATAAATCAGATCGAGCGAGACGCGTTCGAAATTGTTCATGGCAATTGAAAGCGCGGATTTCGCTTCGGTCACATTGTGCAGGCGTCCCAAGAATTTCAGATCGGCATCGTTCAGCGCCTGCACACCCAGCGACAAACGATTGACGCCCGCCGCGCGATAGGCGGCAAAGCGGGAGGCATCGGCGCTGGCGGGATTGGCTTCCAAAGTGATTTCGATGTCATTGGTCACGCGCCACAATCGCGCAATCGTATCGAGCACGATTTCGACCGCTTTGCCGCTCATCAGCGACGGCGTGCCGCCGCCGAAGAAAATGCTTTGCACGACGGGCTTTTCCGTGCCCTGCAACGCGGCCATCCATTCCAGTTCGCGGACAATCGCTTTCATCCAGCCCGCTTCGTCGATCTCGGAGCGAACATGGGAATTGAAATCGCAATAGGGGCATTTGGCCGCGCAGAACGGCCAGTGGACGTAAATTCCGAATTCGCTCATGCGAGCGATCTTACCAGCTTTTCGAAGGCGCGCGCGCGGTGGCTGATGGAATGTTTCAGCGCGGGCTCGATTTCGCCGAAAGTCTGGTTCATGCCGTCGGCAACAAAAATCGGATCGTAGCCGAAGCCCCTGGTTCCGCGCGGCGGAAAAACAAGATGGCCCTTCACTTCGCCTTCGAAGATTTGCGTGTCGCCATTGGGCTCGGCCAAAGCCAGCGCGCAAACGAATTTGGCGGAAAAATCTTTCGCGTGCTTCTCTTTCAACTCGCGCTCGACGCGCGCCATGGCGGAAGCGAAATCCTTTTTATCGCCCGCCCAGCGCGCGGAATAGATGCCGGGTGCGCCATCGAGCGCGGTGACGGACAATCCTGAATCATCGGCCAATGACGGAAGCCCGCTTGCTTTCGACGATGCGCGCGCTTTCAGCGCGGCATTTTCGGCGAATGTCTTTCCGGTTTCTTCGGGCTCGGGCAAACCGAGTTCAGCCGCGCCTTTTGTTTCGATGCCGAACGGCTCGAGCAAATGCCTGATCTCGCGCACCTTGCCCGGATTGTGGCTGGCGACGACCAGAACGGGTCCAAGCTTCACGCCAGCGCCTTCTTCTGCAATTCGACCAGTTCGCTGATGCCCTTGCGCGCGAGTTTCACAAGTGCGGCCAATTCCTCTTCGCTGAACGGTGCGCCTTCGGCCGTGCCCTGAATCTCCACCAATCCGCCCGCGCCGGTGAGCACGAAATTCGCATCCGTCTCGGCGGAGGAATCCTCGGCGTAATCGAGATCGAGCACCGGCGTTCCCTGCCAGATGCCGCACGACACCGCCGCCACATGATCCTTGATGGCGGGCTTGGTCACCATGCCGGTCTTTTTCATAAACGCGATGCATTGCGACAGCGCCACGAAGCCGCCGGTGATCGAAGCCGTGCGCGTGCCGCCATCGGCCTGGATCACATCGCAATCGATGACGATCTGCCGTTCGCCGAGTGCGGCAAGATCGGTGACGGCACGAAGCGAGCGCCCCACCAACCTCTGAATCTCCTGTGTGCGGCCGGATTGCTTGCCTTGCGCCGCCTCGCGCCGCGACCGCTCGTGGGTGGCGCGCGGCAGCATGCCGTATTCCGCCGTTACCCAGCCCTTGCCCGTGCCCTTCAGGAACGGCGGCGCGGTTTCCTGCAAAGACGCCGTCACGAACACATGGGTGTCGCCGAATTTCACGAGGCAGGAGCCTTCGGCATGTTTGGCCACGCCCGGCTCCAGGCTGACAATACGCATTTGATCGGCGGCGCGCTGACTTGGGCGCATGTATGATCCCTTGAAGTTCGCGTTGTGGGCCGTTACCTAGCCTTGGCTGGCCGGACGCGCAACGCGGCGCTCGGCAGGTGCGGAACACTCAATCGTTCCAATGAGTTAAGGACAGGCATGAACACGGTCCCGCTCGATCAGACGAATGCAAAGCTCCTGGCCGGCGAGCTGGGCGAGCGGCCGCGCGAAATCTTCCGCCATCTGGTGGATGCTTATCTGACGAGCGGCGAGCCGGTGGGCTCGCGCACGCTTTCCCAACGCCTGCCGCTGTCGCTCTCGCCCGCCTCGATCCGCAATGTGATGGCGGACCTCGAAGCCATGGGGCTTCTCTATGCGCCGCATACGAGTGCCGGCCGCGTGCCGACCGAAAAAGGTTTGCGGCTGTTTGTCGATGGGTTGCTCGAAATCGGCGAGCTTGCGCCGGGCGAACGCGCCTCCATCGAATCGCGCATCACCGGAACCGGGCGGCGCATCGAGGATGTGCTGACGCAGGCGACGCTGATGCTGTCGGGCCTGTCGCGCTGCGCAGGGCTGGTCGTCGCCGCCAAGCAGGACGCGATCCTCAAGCATGTGGAATTTGTCGGCGTGGCGCCGGGCAAGGCTTTGGTCGTGATCGTGGGCGAGGACGGGCAGGTGGAAAATCGCTTGATCGACACGCCTGTCGGGTTGCCGGTGTCGGCGCTGAGCGAAGCGGCCAATTACATCAATGCGCGGCTGCGCGGGCGCACGCTCGATGCGGCGCGCGCGGAAATCACCAAGGAACTCGAAGGCGAACGCGCCCAGCTCGACACACTCACCGCCAAGATCGTGGCCGAAGGATTGGCGACGCTGGCCGCTCCCGCAGGCGCAGCGCCCAGCGAAGAGAAAGTGCTGATCGTGCGCGGCCAATCGCATCTGCTCGATACGGTGGAAGCGCAGGCCGATCTCGAACGTATCCGCACGCTGTTCGACGATATCGAACGCAAGAACGATCTGATCCGGCTCTTGGAACTTGCCATGCAGGGCGATGGCGTGCGCATTTTCATCGGCTCGGAGAACCGGCTGTTTTCATTGTCCGGTTCTTCGATCGTGGCGGCACCTTACGCCGACGCACAGGGAAAGATCGTGGGCGTGATCGGCGTTTTGGGACCCACACGGCTCAATTACGGGCGCATCATTCCGATGGTGGATCATACCGCGAAAGTCGTGGGCCGGCTGCTTGCGTGATAGGATGAGATTATGAGTGGCGAAGAAGACGATTATGTTCCCGAATCCAATGGCGGCGGTGGCGACGAACTCGCCGCGCTGCGCGCCGAAGCGGCCGAATTCAAGGACCGCATGCTGCGCGCGCTGGCGGACGCGGAGAACACGCGCCGCCGCGCCGAACGCGACAAGCAGGACGCCTCCCAATACGCCATCACCAAATTCGCCCGCGATGTTCTGTCGGTCGCCGATAATTTCCAGCGCGCCATCGAGGCGCTTCCCGCCGATGCGCGCGCGAACTTGAGCCCGCAGGCCAAAAGCGTGATCGAAGGCGTGGAAGCGACCGAGCGGCAATTGCTCGCCACGCTGGAGCGCCATGGCGTCAAGCCCATCGACACCTCCGACGGCCGCTTCGATCCCAATCTGCATCAGGCCATCGCCGAAGTGCCGGGCGAAGGCAAACCGCCGGGCAGCATCGTAAGCGTGGTGCAGGTGGGCTATCAGATCGGCGACAGGCTGCTTCGCCCCGCCATGGTGACGGTGGCGCGCAAGGACGACGCGGGCGGTGTGGACACCAAAGCCTGACCACTCGACAGGCGCGCGCGGTCAGCGCAATCCTTGGGCCCATGGGCGACTCGAAACCCTCCGACGATGACGCGTATCTGGAACAGCGCATCTTCATCGTCTCGCCGTTCGGCACATGGACGACGGCGCTGATCCTCTACGTCTTGGGGGTGGCGAGTTATATAGGCGTTGCAGCGCTTTCGGGCGTGGCGCTTTTGCCCATGGAGCATTTCCTTTTCGATCCGCAGACCCGCCTCGCCAGCGTGCTGCTGCTTATTCTTTGCGTATCGATCGCCATGCAACGATTCACGCGCCTGAAGGAACAAGCGGATTTCGATGCTTTCGCGATGGTGCTGCGGGGCGGTGCTGCCGATGCCGCCGTTATGACCAGCCTGATGCCGCGCGGCGCGCGGCTTTGGCCGTCCACGCTTGCGGGGCTTGGGGCCGGGCTCGCGCTGGGCATCGTTTTCTTTGCGCGTAATCCCGGCACGGACCTGGCCACGCATCCGGCGCTCTTCTGCTGGTTTATAACCGCCACGACGCTGCTCGCACTGGCGTTTGCGCGCGGCGTGGCGCTGACGCGCGCAACCACGAAAGCCGAGCGCGAAATCGTCGAGAACCGCCTTCTCGTCGATCTTCTGCACATCGAACGGCTTTATGTGTGGGGACGAGCCGCGGCGCGCGTGGCGCTCATCTGGTTTTCGGTGAGTGCGGCCGCGTGCCTTCTCTTCGTCAGCGGCGAAATCACGGTTCTGACGGTTCTGATACTCGGCGGCTGCGCCGCAATGGGCCTGTGGGTTTTCGTCGCCACGATGGAGCTCATCCGCCGGAAAATCCGCGCCGCCAAGGCCGAGGAACTGGAAAAGCTGCGCGGCGAGATAGCCGAACTGCGCGTGCAGGTTCATCAAGACGCCCATGCGGCGGCGAAACTGCACGGCCTGCTGGCCTATGAAACGCGAATAGCAGCCGTTCACGAATGGCCGTTCGACCAGACGACCTTGATGCGGGTGGGTGCTTCTGCGCTTATTCTCACCGTGCCCTGGTTCGGGCAAGCCATCACGCAATATTTCGTCGAGCAATTCGCCAGAACGCCGGGTTAGGATCGCGCCATGAACAGAATCGCAGTGGTGATTGCAGGGGCTGGCGGGCGCATGGGGCGCACGCTGATCGAGGCGGTCGCGCAATCGGACGATTTTGCGCTGGTGGGCGCACTGGAATCCGCCAAGCATCCCGACCTCGGGTCGGATGTCGCGCCGGGCGTGATGCTGACCGGCGATCCGTTGCCGGTGATCGCCAAGGCTCAGGCCCTGATCGATTTCTCGAAGCCCGAAGTTTCGGTGGAGCTTGCAGCACTCGCAGCGCAGGCGCGCATCGTGCATGTCATCGGCACGACGGGGATCGATGCGGCGGGCGAAGAAAAGATCCGCGCCGCCGCGCGCCACGCCGTGATCGTCAAGTCGGGCAATATGAGCCTGGGCGTGAATTTGCTGGCGGCTCTTGTGAAACAGGCGGCGAAGGCACTTCCCGATTTCGATATCGAAATCGTGGAGATGCATCACCGCCTGAAAGTGGATGCGCCGTCGGGCACCGCGCTGTTGCTCGGCAAAGCGGCGGCGGACGGACGTGACGTTTCGCTCGACAAGAAATCGGTCCGCGTGCGCGACGGCCATACCGGCGCGCGCGAAATGGGCACAATCGGCTTTGCCACTTTGCGCGGCGGCACGGTGGTGGGCGAGCACAAGGTGATACTCGCCGGCGCCCATGAGCGCGTGGAATTGAGCCATGTGGCCGAGGACCGCTCGATCTTCGCCAATGGTGCGCTCACGGCCGCGCGCTGGGGACAGGGCAAGAAGCCCGGCCTTTATTCGATGGCGGATGTTCTAGGAATTTAAGCGCGAAATTCGCGCGCGTCGCGCAACGCGCTCTTCAACACATCGGCAAAAGACAATCTTTCGTTCGGCCCCAGAAACGCGCCGACCTGCACGCTCTTGCCGTGGCTCGTGAGCGTCAGGCGCGGCTGCGGCTCGTTCTCCACATGCACGCGCACCCAATAGGGATTGAACTCGACCGCACTGTCCGCGCCCTTCACCGGATGATGGACGATTGCCAAGCGCGACGGCGTGAGCGTGACGCGCTCATAGCGGCGCGCCGCGCGCCGGGCCGACGTCAGCGCCCAGCCGAGCAGCGCCACATCCGCACCCATGAACGGCGCAATCGGCCACGCCCCGCGCAACAGGAAATTGAACGCGAAAGCGAGGTTCACGATCAGCACGCCAACGAACACGATCTTGAGCGCACGCGGGCTCATGGGCGGGCTGGGCCTGAGCACGGTATCGAGCAGGAGCGGACCTTCGGACATGGGCCAAGCATGACGGCTGCGCGAAACGGGCGCAAGACGGCCGCGCCCGCCCTATGCAGCCCATTCAATCGCGATCATGGCCGCAGCGGCGCTCATAGGCCTCGCGTCCGCCATGCCTGCGCCAATAAGGCGTGCCGAGATCGAGATCGCACGGATCGCTCAGCGCGCCGATGGCCGCGCCCGCGATGCCGCCGATCAATGCGCCCTTGCCGGCGCTGCCCGCGACCGAGCCGATGGCGGCGCCTGCGCCCGCGCCCAGCAATCCGCCCGATACGGCGCGGTCGCCCGGCGTCGTGCCGCAACCGGCGATAATCAGCGCCGAAGCCATCGCCGTTCCGATTACGAAATTCCTGATGGTCATCGCTGCCTCCTGGGTTGTGCAGCAATCAGATAACGGGCAAGCATTGCGGGCGTTCCCCCTTTCATCATTCGGACATTTCCATGGCAAAGCCGTTTTCCAAAAGTGAAGCGCGGAAATTCTTTGCGCGATTGAAAGCGCGGGAACCGGAACCGAAAACGGAATTGTCTTATGTCAATCCGTATACGTTGCTCGTAGCCGTGGTGCTGTCGGCGCAGGCGACCGACAAGGGCGTGAACAAGGCGACCGCGCCGCTCTTCGCCAAAATCGATTCGCCGGAAAAGATGGTGAAGCTCGGCGAAGCGGGATTGATCGAATACATCAAGACCATCGGGCTATTCCGCAACAAGGCGAAGAACGTGATCGCGCTGTCGAGGGCGCTGATTGAACATCATCATGGCAAAGTGCCGAAGGATCGCGAGGCCCTCGAAGCACTGCCGGGGGTCGGCCGCAAGACGGCGAATGTGGTTTTGAATGTTGCGTTCGGCGAGCCGGCGATTGCTGTGGATACCCATATCTTCCGCGTTTCCAATCGCACGGGGCTGGCACCCGGAAAGACGCCTTACGATGTGGAAATGGCGCTGGAAAAAATCGTGCCCGCGGAATTCAAGCAGCACGCCCATCACTGGCTGATCCTGCACGGGCGTTATGTGTGTGTCGCGCGCAAACCCTTATGCCCCGTTTGCGTCGTGCGCGATCTGTGCCGCTATCCCGACAAGACCAAAGAGCCCGTCACGAAAGCGGCACGCGCAAGGACTTGAGACAGGCGGGATCGGCCGCTTCGTCCGCGCTGCGCGGAACCGTTTCCACATGGCGCACGGTAAGATCGCCGCCATCGGGATAAAGAAAGAAGAACGCCTTGCAGGATTGGCCGTCATAGCGCCACATCTGCATCGCGCCGTCCTTGCGGACGAAGGCGGGCGCGCCGAATGCTACGCGCAATTGCGATTCCACCATGCCGGCGATGTCGTTGGGCTCGCCCTTGGGCGGGGCGGCCGGGATAGCGTTGATCGTCGGCGATGGCGGCGGCGTGGCGCAAGCCGCCATCAGCAACAGCGGCGCGAATACCGCCGATTTCCGCGACAAACCGGATATTGTACTGCCGAACATCATCTGCGCCTTGCGATCATGGAGCCTCTCCTTTATCGGGACTTTGAACGCAACGCCGCCCGGGAGCAAGCATGTCTGAGACCTATGACGTAGCAGGGCTGGGCAACGCCATCGTGGATGTGATCGCGGCCACCGGCGATGAATTCCTGCTCGAACACAACATCGCAAAAAGCGTGATGACGCTGATCGACGAATTCCGCGCCCATCAGCTTTTATCGGTGCTGCCGCAGGCGCAGGAGATCGCGGGCGGATCGGCGGCCAACACCATGGCGGGGCTTGCCTCGCTCGGCGGGCGCGGAATTTTCATCGGCAAAGTGAAGGAAGATCGCCTGGGCGAAAGCTTCGCCGAAAGCCTCGCGTCCATCGGCGTCGATTACAAGACGCCCAAGGCGAAAGACGGCGCGCCCACCGGCTGCTGCCTGATCGCGGTGACGCCCGACGGCCATCGTAGCATGAACACTTATCTCGGCGCTGCGCGCGAGATCGCGCCGCACGACATCGACGAGAAAGCGATTGCCGCTTCGTCCATTCTCTACATCGAAGGCTATTTGTGGGATCAGCCCGAAGCCAAGGCCGCGATCACCAAGGCGATGGCGATTGCGCGCCAATCCGGGCGCAAGGTTGCGTTCACGTTGTCCGATCCGTTCTGCGTATCGCGCTGGCGCACGGAATTCCGCGAATTGCTGAAAGACAAGATCGATATCCTGTTCGCGAACGAGGAAGAGGCCAAGGCGCTGTTCGAGGTCGATGCCTTCGACGAAATCCTGCAAGCGACGCTGCACTGGCATGGAACCGCCGCACTGACGCGCTCGGAAAAAGGCTGCGTGATCGCGCGCCGCCACGAAGTGCATGTGCTCGATGCCGAGCCGGTGGAACGCGTGGTCGATACGACGGGCGCGGGCGATCAGTTTGCCGCGGGATTTCTTTACGGTCTCACGCACGGCATGGATTTGCGCGAGAGCGGGCGGCTCGGCGCCATCGCCGCCGCCGAAGTGATCTCGCATTACGGCGCGCGGCCCGAAACGGATCTGAAAACGCTGGCCGCTGCGGCCGGGCTTATCTGAATCCCTCCACCGTCATCACCCGCGAATGCGGGTGATCCAATTTTCTCTTTTTGGAAAAAAATGGATGGCCCGGACGAGCCGGGCCATGACGGAATGTGTTGTTGATGTTTAAGAGTTACGTGGTTTTCGTAAGTACACATAAAGCGCGCCCGCGCCGCCATGTTTGCGGTGGGCGATACGAACATCGGCGACGAAGCGCGAAAGTTCGGGCTCGGCAAGCCAGCGCGGCGTCATTTCCTTCAACACGCCGCGGCGTTCGTAATTCATCGTGAAAGGTTCGTCGGGAGCAGTGGTTTTCTTGCCCTTGCCGGTGACGATGGTGACGAGGCGAAGCTTTCGCGCGGCGGCATCGCGAATGAACCGTGTCAAGGCGCGATGGGCGGCATCTTCCGTGAGGCCATGCAGATCGAGGCTTGCCTGCGGCTCCAGCAAGCCTTTGCGCAAGCGTTCCTGCGTGTTGCCGTCGAGGCCGGCGGTTTCGGAAACGGCTTTTTTGGTTTTCGGCTTGAGCGCGGCCTTCGGCGAATAGAGATTGGGATTCTTCGCCGCCTCCTCAAACAGCGCGCGTTCCTCGTCGCTGGGCTTGCGGCTCATGACGGAAAATCCTTGTGCGAGCCGAGACGCGCGGCCAGCGGCTTCGGGAGCAAAACAAAAAGCTTTCCATGCGCCTTCATTTTTCCGGCAATGCCTTCGGCCCTTTTGCCGAAGCCCCAGAACACATCGCCGCGCACGGGGCCGATGATGGCGCCGCCGGAATCCTGCGCGATCAGCAAGCGGTCGCCGGGCTCGGTTTCGTCGCTTGCGATGAAGAACGGCGCGCCCAGCGGATGCAGGCGCATATCCACGGCAAAGCTTGCGCCCGGCGTGAGCGCAACGCTTTCGCTTCCGGGGCTTCCGAGTTTGGCATCGCCAATCGGTTGCTCACGGAAAAACACATACGATGCATTCGTCTCCATCACCTCGCGCGCTTTGTCGGGGTGCGATTTCAGCCAGGCGCGAATGGTTTGCAACGAGACACCTTCTTTCGCGAGCGCACCGCGGTTTATCAGCGTGCGGCCGATAGCGGTGTAGGGATGGCCGTTCTGCCCGGCATACGCCACGCGCAACACCGAACCGTTATCCAGCACGACGCGGCCCGAGCCCTGTATCTGCAAAAAGAAAACGGCGATTGCGTCGCTCGCATAAAACAGAACCGGTGCATTGGTGGCCCCGCGCGCATCGATTTCGGCGCGGGTGTCATAAGGCACCAGCGTTTGCCCCACGACGCGGCCCGCGATGCGCTCGCCCTTCATCTCGGGACGGAATTGCCCAAGATCGACGCTGACGAGATCGCTGGGCAAGCCATAAACCGGCGTCTGGAATGCGCCGTGGCGCATGCGGCTGCCGCGCAATTCGGGCTCGTAATAGCCGGTGAACAATCCGTCGCGCATACGGCCCGCGCTGACTTCGACGGGCTGAAAATCGTTCTGGAAAAATGTGCGCGCATCGCTCGCGTTCTGCGCATCCGCGCAAACTTTTTTCCAGTCGCCGATGACGCCCGCGTAACCTGCGCCACCCATCGGCGTATCGGCTTGTTTGGTCTTCATCGCAGTACAGGATCGTTTGAATGCCGCAAACGCCGCGTCGAAATCGCTGTTCTTCCATCCGGGAAGATCGTCAAAACCAACCGGCGTGAGCTGCAACGGTCCGGGTGTCACCGGCGCAAACAGCCACCACGCCGCGACAATTGCCAGCGCAAGAACAATCGGAATGAGGAACGTAGGGCGCCCGGTTATTCGCGCCATTACCCGCTCAGGCTTCGCCGTGGGTGGCCACCACCGACCAGTTGGGATCGCTCGCGCGCGTGTCGCGGGCAAACGTCCAAAGATCGGTCACGTTGCGCACGGTCTTGGGATCGCCATCGATCACCTTGCCGTCCGCATCGCTTGTGGCGGAAATGAATTGCGACTGGAACGACATGGTGATCTCCGCCACACGGCCCTTCATTTCGGCGGCGGCGATGGAAAGCTCCTTGAAGCCGACGAAGGTGAAGCTCACCTTCTCGTGGCGTTCCTCGCGGCCCTTTATCACGCCGTCGAACGCGGTAAACACTTCGCCCGCCAGAAGCGGCTTCAGCGTTGCGCGGTCGCCCGCGGCAAAGGCCGTGACGATCATCTCATAGGCCTGGCGCGCGCCGGAGACGAAGTGATTTTGATCGAAATTGCGGTCGGCCGCGCGGATCGCGGCGAGCCCGCGCGAGACGGGATCGGAGGCTTGCGCCTCGATCGCGCGCGGGGGCGCGGGCAGCGGCACGACATTATCGGGGCCTTGCGTCTTTCCCGGGCCGCCCGGCAGGCGGAATTCCTGCGGCGGACGCTCATGGCCCGTGCGCCGCCCCAGCACAGAATAAAGCCGGAACAGGATCACGCCCGCCACCATGGCGATCACGACAAGGAAGAGAAGCTGCGAATTCATCAATCCAGTGGCCCTTTTCGAGCCCCTTCGGTCTTCTGGCGTTCGTGCGATGGACCACCCTAGCCTTCGGCCGGTTGTGGGTCCAGTCCGCACGAGGGTTAACTCAAGATATAGGCACTTCCGCGGCAGTCATACCAGCGCGGCGACGCTTCTGCTTGTCACGATTGGCTGATCCATGGTAGCCCCGCGCACCTTTTGAGCAGGCGAAGAGCGATTATGAGCTACGAAAATACCGGCGATCACAGCGAGGGAAACGGCAACGGCAATGGCGCGGCCGCGCCCGCGGGCGCTCCCGAAGGAACGCAAGGCGCGCGCCTTCAGGTCGTGGGCCAGTATGTGAAGGATCTCTCCTTCGAAAATCCCGGTGCCGGGCTTTCCGACATCAAGTCGCGGCCGCAAATCGACCTCGGCGTCGATTTGCAGGCAGGCCGGGTGGAAGGCGACCGCTTCGAGGTGGAACTCAAGCTGCGCGTCTCGGCCAAGGCCGACGAGCGGGCGATCTTCCTTCTGGAACTCATCTATTGCGGCGTGTTCATGGTCGAGAACGTGCCCGAGGAAGTGCTGCAACAGGTGCTGCTGATCGAGGGGCCGCATCTTCTGTTCCCGTTTGCGCGGCGCGTCGTAGCCGATGTCATCCGCGACGGCGGCATGCCGCCCCTGATGATCGAGCCCATCGATTTCAGCGCGCTCTATCAGGCCAAGGCCGCCGAAGCGGCGGGCCAGCGCGTCACCGCCGGCAAAGTGGACTAACCGCGGTTCCAGACCGCATCGGTTCCCAATTCCTTCGCCACGAAGGCGGCATGGGCCTTGCGCTCGGCCTCGGTCAGCCGGGGCGCGAGCGGTGCGACACGCTGCCGCGAGGGCCGCGCTCCCGCCTGACCGGCTTCGGTTTCCGCATCGAGCGGCGCGAGCTTGAGCCACGTCTGCCGCCCGCCGACGAGTTCCAAATAAACCCGCGCCGTCAATTCCGCATCGAGCAACGCGCCATGCTTGGTGCGCACCGACAGATCGATGTTGAAGCGCTTGCAAAGTTCATCCAGCGAATAACGCGCGCCGGGGATTTTCGCCTTCGCGATCTCGATGGTGTCGATGGCGCGCGCAAAGGGAATCGGCGGGCGCGTGATGCGGTGGAATTCCGAATTGAGGAATTTGAGATCGAAGCCCGCATTGTGAATCACAAGCGGCGCATCGCCGAGGAATTCCATCAGCTCGTCGGCAATCGTGGCGAACAGCGGTTTGTCCGAAAGAAATTCGTCGGTGATGCCGTGCACGCGCTGGGCTTCGATGGGGATGGCGCGTTCGGGATTGAGATAGACCTGATAATTCTTGCCCGTGGGCAGGTGGTCCATCAATTCGATGCAACCGATTTCGATGATGCGGTGGCCGTCGGCCGGATCGAGGCCGGTGGTTTCGGTATCGAGAACGATCTCACGCATTGCTATTCTTGCGCTCCTTCAGCGCCGCCACGACCGTCTTCACCTGTTCGAAAGCGTGATCCAGGCCTTGATCGGTGACAATCACGAAATGGGCTTTTGCACGCTTTTCTGCATCGGGCATCTGGCGCGACAAAATTGAATCGAGCTTTTCTTCCGTCATACCCGGGCGCGTCAGCACGCGCGCGCGCTGGACATGAGACGGCGCGGAAACCACCACCACCGCGTCCATGCGGCTGTGCCCGCCGGTTTCGAACAGAAGCGGAATATCGAGCACGACCATATCCGCGCTTGCATTCGCTTGCAAAAATTCCATCTGCCCGCGCGCCACCAGCGGATGGACGATTTCCTCGAGACGCTTGAACGCCGCTTTGTCGGCGGTGACGATGGATGTGAGTTTGGCGCGATCGACCGCGCCATCCACGACCGTAGCCGGAAACGCCTTTTCGATTTCGGGCACCGCCGCGCCGCCTTTTTCATAAAGGCGATGAACGGCGGCATCGGAATCATAGACCGGCACGCCGAGGCGCTGAAATATTTTCGCCGTCTCGGTTTTCCCCATGCCGATGGAGCCGGTGAGCCCGACGAGCAAAGGCCGGTTCATGCGAGCGCCTTTTCCAGTTCGGCGCGCAAGGCCGGCATGACTTTCGGCGTGACGCCATAAAACGCGGCGAATGCCGGAACCGCCTGATGCATCAGCATGCCGAGGCCATCGATAGCGCGAAGGCCGCGCGCGCGAGCCTGTTTCAACAGCGGCGTTTCGAGCGGGTTGTAAACAATGTCGCAGACCGAAGCCGATTTCGGCAGAGCATCGAGCGCAATATCCAAAGCCGGCGCGCCGCTCATGCCGGCGCTGGTGGCGTTGATCGCGAGCGCAGCGGAGCCCGCGACTTTTCCCCAATCGCTCAACATAGCGGGTGTAAGCTGTGCAGAAATTTTTCCGTCCAGCGAACGCGCCAGCGATTCCGCACGCGCGGCATTGCGATTGAGTATGGAAATCTTCTTTGCGCCGAGATTGCTTAGTGCCAGAACGCAAGCGCGTGCCGCACCGCCCGCGCCGAGCAACACGGTGTCCTTGCCTTTAAGTGCATCCTTCCCCAATTGCTCCACAAGGCTCGCGGCCAAGCCGCTCGCATCCGTGTTGCGGCCTTCGATGCGCTCGCCCTTGAACACCAGCAAATTCACCGCGCCCGCGATTTGGGCTGCATCGTCAAGCTCATGCGAAATCGCGAACGCGGCTTCTTTGTGCGGCACGGTCACGCTCAGGCCCGCAAAACCAAGCTTGCGAAGACTGTTGACGATCTGTGCAAAATCCTCGCGCTTGGCCGGCAGCGGCACGAACACACCATCGATCTTGTGTTCGCGCAGCCAGAATCCATGCAGCCGCGGCGACAGCGAATGCGCCACGGGAAAGCCGATCACGCCTGCGAGTTTCGTGCTCATACGGTGAGAATACCAAGTTCGCGCAAGCCCGCCATCAGCGGCAGAAGCGGCAGGCCGAGGATGGCGAAATAATCCCCTTCGATATGCTCGAAAAGCTGCGCGCCCCGCCCTTCCAGCCGGTAGCAGCCGACGCCCGCAAGCAGGCCTTCGCCTTCCTCGGCCAGATAGATTTTCAGGAACTCATCGCTGAATTCGCGCATATAAAGCGTGGATGTTTCCACATGCCGCCAGACAGGCTTGCCGCCCTGCGCCAGCACCGCCGCGGTGACGAGCCGGTGGCTTTTGCCCCGCAGACGGCGCAGCAGATCGGCAGCTTCATCCATGCTTTTGCTCTTGCTGACGATCTCGCCTTCGAATTCCAGAATCTGGTCGGCGCCCAGCACCAGCGCATTGGGATGTTTTGTGGACAGCGCCTTCAATTCAGCCAGCGCATCGGCGATCACGTGCGCGGGCGATCCCGCCATGGAATTCTTGACCGTATCTTCATCCACATGCGCGGGTACGATCTCGAATTCCACGCCCGCGCGGCGCAGCATGTCCGCACGGCTGCGGCTAGATGAGGCGAGGATCAGTTTCATGCCGGCATCTTGCCGCGCTCGGCCAGAAGATTAAGAACGGCCGCTGCGGTTTCCTCTACCGAGCGGCGTGAAACATCGATGGCCGGCCAGCCCTGCGTCTCGAACAATTGGCGCGTGGCGGTGATTTCGGCGCGCACGCTTTCGACATCCACATAAGTCGTGTCGCGCACTTCGCCCAGCGTGTTCAACCGGTTGCGGCGCACTTGCACCAGCCGATCCGGAGATGCCCACAATCCGACCACAAGCGGGTCTTTCGCTGCCAGCAATTGCGGCGGCAGCACCAGCGACGGCACGATGGGAACATTCGCCGCGCGCACGCCGCGGATGGCGAGATAAACGCAAGTGGGTGTTTTCGAGGTGCGGCTCGCGCCCGCCAGCACTACATCGGCTTCGTTGATGCTGTCGAGCGCCTGGCCGTCATCATGGGCGATTGTGAAGTTCAGTGCTTCGATGCGCTGGAGATAACGCTGGTCGACTTCATGCTGGCCGCCGGGGCGGTGGCTTTCGGCAGCGCCCAGAAACTGCTTCATCATGGCGATGGGTCCGTCGAGCACCGCCTGACACGCCACACCGATCTGCGCGCATTGCGCTTCCAGCTCGTGGCGCAAATCCGGGTTCACCAGCGTGAAATAGACAAGCCCAGGCTCGCGGCGAATATTCTCCACAACCCGCTCCAATTGCCGTTTGCTCCGTACCAGCGCATAAAAATGCTGATGCACAGTCACACCTTCGAACTGCGCGCATACCGCCTTGGCGATTGCGTTCAGCGTTTCGCCCGTGGCATCGGAAACCAAATGCAGATGGAAATCCCTGCTCACGATTCATGCACTCCTATGCACATCCATTCCCGCTTCCGCACGATACTCACAAGCCCAGACCATCCGCTGCAACGCACCGCTTCACGACTCTTGGCCCTATGTGGATCGCTTGCCTGCCTTGCCCTTTCCAGACTCCCCTTGAGTCAGAAGCGCTTGCAGCCTACAGAAACACCCATTCACATGATCGTCCACAAATCACAGGCCCAACATCATCTTCATTCCTAGGAGTCCTTTAATTGAAGGAAGATGAGAAGAACAGATTGGTGAGCGTCTTTGAGGGCAAAGCCGCATGGCCGCCGCCGGTTTGGCTCATGCGGCAGGCAGGCCGCTATCTGCCGGAATATCGGGCGCTGCGGGCGAAGGCGGGATCGTTCTGGGCGATGTGCATGGATCCGGCGATGGCCGCAGAGGTAACGCTGCAGCCGATCCAGCGGTTCGGTCTGGATGCGGCGATCCTGTTTTCGGACATACTGGTGGTGCCGTTCGCGCTGGGGCGGAAGGTCGAGTTCGAAGACGGCATCGGTCCATCGATGGAGCCAGTGTCGAGCGCGGATAGATTGGAACGGCGCGAAGAGATTTGGGGAGAGAGGCTTGCGCCTGTGTATGAATCTTTGCGGCGGGTGTGCAAGGGTTTGAGCGCGCAAACCGCATTGCTGGGCTTTGCCGGCGCTCCGTGGACGCTTGCGACCTATATGGCCGAGGGGCGCGGTTCGACCGATCAACAGGCGGCCAAGCGCTGGGCCTATCGCAATCCCGAAAATTTCGGGCAGTTGATCGATCTCCTGGCCGATTGCGTGAGCCTTCATCTGATCCGTCAGCTCGAGGCGGGCGCGGATGCCGTGCAGATTTTCGATAGCTGGGCGGGCGGCTTGCCGGAGCGCGAATTTGCCCGCTGGGTGATTAAGCCCACGAAACGGATTGTGGAGCGTGTGCGCGCGGCAAAGCCGGATGCAAAGATCATCGGGTTCCCACGTGCGGCGACTTTGGCCGGTTACGAACTTTATGCGCGAGAGACCGGCGTGAACGCGATCTCTGTGGATACAGCGGCCCCGCTCACATTCATGCGGCGAATGGCGGACAGCGTGGCCGTTCAGGGCAATCTCGATCCGCAGGTGCTGGTGGCGGGCGGAGCCGCGCTGGATGACAGCATCGATGCGATCCTCGCTGCCATGAAGGGCGCGCCGTTCATCTTCAATCTCGGACACGGCGTGTTGCAGGAAACGCCGCCCGAGCATGTCGCTCAATTGGTCGCACGCGTGAGGGCGCAGTGAAACTGGCCGTGGTGTTGTTCAACCTCGGCGGGCCGGATAGCCCGGACGCGGTCGAGCCGTTTCTGCGCAATCTTTTTTCCGATCCCGCGATCATCGCCCTGCCCGCTCTGCTCCGCATTCCGCTGGCGCGTTTCATCGCGAGGCGCCGCGCGCCGATTGCCCGCGAGATCTACGCCAAGATCGGTGGATGTTCGCCGATTGTGGAGGAAACACAGGCGCAGGCCGCTGCATTGGAGCGCGCACTTGCCGCGCATGGACATGACGCGCGGGCCTTCATCGCCATGCGTTACTGGAAACCGTTCAGCGGCGAAGCAGCGCGCGCGGTGAAGGCGTGGGCGCCCGATCGCATCGTTCTGCTGCCGCTCTATCCCCAATATTCCACGACCACCACAGCCTCATCTCTGGCCGCCTGGAAGGACGCGGCGAAACAGGCCGGTCTCGATGCGGCCACATCGCGCGTTTGCTGTTATCCGCGTGAGAAGGGTTTCATCGAAGCCGAGGCGGCGTTGATCCGCGAAGCCTTCACACGCGCCAAGCCGGGCATTTCGTATCGCCTGTTGCTCTCGGCGCATGGACTTCCCAAGCGCACGGTGGCGCGCGGCGATCCTTATCAATGGCAAGTGGAGCAATCCGCCGCGGCGATTGTGGATGCTTTGGGAATGCCCGGCCTCGATCACATCGTCTGCTATCAGAGCCGCGTCGGTCCGCTCGAATGGATCGGGCCTGCCACCGATGCGGAAATCCGCCGCGCCGGCGGGGAAGGCAAAGGCGTGATCGTCGCCCCTATCGCCTTCGTCTCAGAACATTCCGAAACGCTGGTCGAACTCGACATCGAATATGCCCATCTGGCGAAAGAAGCGGGCGTGCTCGACTATCTCCGCGTGCCCACGGCCGGCACGCAACCCCTGTTCATTGAAGGCCTCGCGGGCCTTGTCGAAAAGGCGCTGAGCAATCAGATTGCGAATTGCGGCGCGGGGCGGATTTGCCCCACGGGGCTCTGCGGATGGCAAACATGATCGCGTTTCTTTCCAATTACATTCTCTGGATCAAAGCGTTCCATGTCATCGCCGTGATCGCCTGGATGAGCGGGATGCTCTATCTGCCGCGGCTGTTCGTCTATCATTGTGACGTGGCGAAGGGCTCGGCCGAATCCGAACGCTTCAAAATGATGGAACGCCGGCTTCTCAAGGCCATCGTCAACCCGTCGATGATTGCGGTGTGGATTCTCGGCCTGACGCTGATGATGCTGACGGGCGTCTATCAAGACACCTGGTTCCAGATGAAATTCGTGCTGGTTCTCGCCATGAGCGGGCTGCACGGCTATTTCGCGGCGTGCGTGCGCCGTTTCGCCAATGACGCCAACACGCGCCCCGCCCGGTTTTACCGGATCCTTAACGAGATCCCCACGCTGCTCATGATCGGCATCGTAATTCTTGTCATCGTCCAGCCCTTTTCCTCTTGACGCCCCGGCACCAAATAGGGGTATAAGACGTTCAGTTCCCCATAACGCCGAAGGAAACCCGCGCGGACCAGCGCGGCCCCGTCGAGCGGCTGGCCCGGCCAATTCCCAAAGACGTCAGTGGCGGTTTGCCGCCGCGTCCGGGCGACTTTCCCCTCCCTCCCTTTGTTCCAGGTGTTTCCATGACTGTCCAAGAAGGCCTGCAGGCGATGAAGCTGCAGGAGCTCAAATCGAAAAGCCCCACCGATCTTCTGTCCTTCGCCGAGGAGCTGGAGATCGAAAACGCATCCTCCATGCGCAAGCAGGACATGCTGTTCGCCATCCTCAAGGAACTGGCCGAGCGCAATGTGGAGATCACAGGCCAGGGCGTGGTCGAAATCCTGCAGGACGGTTTCGGCTTCCTGCGCTCGCCGGAATCCAATTACCTCGCGGGGCCCGACGATATTTACGTGAGCCCCTCGCAAATCCGCCGCTTCGGCCTGCGCACCGGCGATACGGTGGAAGGCCCCATCCGTTCGCCCAAGGATGGCGAGCGTTATTTCGCGTTGCTCAAGGTTTCCAGCATCAATTTCGAGGACCCCGAAGCGATCAAGCATAAGGTCCATTTCGACAATCTGACGCCGCTTTATCCGACGCGCTGGCTGAAGATGGAGCTGGACGATCCGACGATCAAAGACAAGACCGGCCGCGTGATCGATATCGTGGCGCCGCAGGGCATGGGCCAGCGCGCGCTCATCACAGCACCGCCGCGCACCGGCAAGACGGTGATCCTGCAGAACATCGCCAAGGCGATCGCGGCGAACCATCCCGAATGCTATCTGATCGTGCTTCTGATCGACGAGCGCCCGGAAGAAGTGACCGACATGCAGCGCACGGTGAAGGGCGAAGTGATTTCCTCGACCTTCGACGAACCGGCGACGCGCCATGTGCAGGTCGCCGAAATGGTGATCGAGAAGGCCAAGCGCCTGGTCGAACACAAGCGCGATGTCATCATCCTGCTCGATTCCATCACGCGGCTGGGCCGCGCTTACAATACGGTGGTTCCTTCATCGGGCAAGGTGCTGACGGGCGGCGTGGACGCCAACGCGCTCCAGCGCCCCAAGCGCTTCTTCGGCGCCGCGCGCAATATCGAGGAAGGCGGCTCACTCACCATCATCGCGACCGCGCTGATCGATACCGGCAGCCGCATGGACGAAGTGATCTTCGAAGAGTTCAAGGGCACCGGCAATTCCGAAATCATCCTCGACCGCAAAGTGGCCGACAAGCGCGTGTTCCCCGCCATCGACATCCTCAAATCCGGCACCCGCAAGGACGAGCTTCTGGTCGACAAGGGCACGCTTGCGAAAACCTACGTGCTGCGCCGGATTCTCTCGCCGATGGGCACGGTGGACGCCATCGAATTCCTGCTCGACAAGCTGCGTTCTTCAAAGAACAACAGCGATTTCTTCGAGAGCATGAATACGTAAGCGGAAGTCATCCAAACCCCTTCACCAGCAGCACCACGGCATCGGCGCCGGCTTTGCGGTCCTTCGCGATCTCCCGATAGGCGGGCGAATCCGCCCATGCGCGGAACGCGGCTTCGTCGGGGAAGGACAGCAGGACCACTTTCTCGCGATCCCAATTTCCTTCTTCGACGGACGGATTTTCATCGGACGCAAGCACGCGGCCATTGAAGCGCTTGAACACGTCCATGAAACGCGCCTGATAGCGGCCGTAAGCCGCGCGGTCGTGGATCTTCAATTGCGCGATGGCATAAACCGTCATGGGATCAGCACCGTAGCCCCGGTTGTTTTGCGCGAGTGGAGCGCTTCGTGGGCGGCGCGCGCTTCGCTCAGTTTGAAATGCTGGTTGACCTGCACCTTCACGACACCGGAAGCCAGCACGGCGAAAAGATCATCCGCAGTTTGCTGCAATTCCTCGCGCGTGCGCGTGTAGTGCATCAGCGTGGGGCGCGTGAGATAAAGCGAGCCCTTGGCGGAGAGAATACCCGGCGCGAAATCGGGCACCGCGCCGCTCGAATTTCCGAAACTCACCATGAGCCCGCGCACCGCCAGGCAATCGAGCGAGCGATCCCACGTATCCTTGCCGACGGAATCGTACACCACCGGCACGCCCTCGCCGTTCGTCAGTTCGCGCACGCGCTTTACCCAATCTTGTTTTTCGGTGTTGATGACATGAGCGCAGCCGTTTTCCTTTGCGAGTGCGATCTTGGAATCGCTTCCGACCGTGCCGATCACATTCACGCCCAGATGCTTGGCCCATTGGCAGGCGATGAGGCCCACGCCTCCGGCCGCCGAATAGAACAGGATCGTTTGCCCGCGCTGCACGGGGAATGTTCGCTTCAGGAGATATTGCGCCGTCATGCCCTTCAACAGCGCCGCGGCGGCGATTTCGTCGGCAACATTCGCGGGTAATTTTACCAGCCGGTCGGCCGGGACATTGTTGGCTTCGGCATAGGCGCCGAGCGGGCCGGAGCAATAGGCAACGCGATCGCCGGTTTTCACATTCGTGACGTTCTCGCCCACCGATTCCACTATGCCGGCCGCTTCCAGCCCGATGCCCGTGGGCAAGGGCGCAGGATAAAGACCGGAGCGGTGATAGGTGTCGATGAAATTCACACCGATCACGGTGTGGCGCACGCGCGCTTGCGCCGGGTCGGGCGGAGAAAGCTCGATGTCCTGCAGTTCCAGAACCTCGGGCCCGCCGGTCTTTTGGATGCGGATGGCTTTCATGGCTCCTCCCTCGCTCAGCCGAGCGTCTGCTTGGCGGTGGCCGCGGGCTTGGCCACACGCTCCACATTGAAACGGATGCGCCCGATGGTGCGGTCGTCCATTGTGTCCACATCCACGCGCCATTCGCCGGGCTCGATATCGTGATGGATCGTGTAGCCGCGATAGCCGCCGTCGCGCCCGCCATGGATGGAATAGGTCACCTTCGACACGGTTTGCCATTCGCCGCGCGCAGGATTGTAGCGCTGCCAGCGATGGGTGATGCGGGTGGAAAGGCTGATCGGCGCGAAGACGGCGCTATAGACCGAAAGGCCTTCGCCGGGTGCGACATGCAATACGGGCGTGAGGCCAAGGCGCGTTTTCCAGCTCTGCGGTTCGGCCACGGCGACATAGCCCTGGCTCGTTTTCTTCACGACGTGATAGACGCCGCCGCTCGCAAGCGCGAGCGGAAGCGGCGGAAGAATATCCGTGAAATAGAAAAGGTTGAGCACGCCGAAAACACCGGCCGTGCCCAGCGCAATCCACCGGCGCGTTTCCATCCATTGCTCGCGGCCGATTGCGCGCAACAGCCCTGCGAACAGCGAAAACAGCAGAAGGGCTGCGATGCCGCTTGCGATGAACGTCAACATGCCGATGGTGCCGGTGAGGATCGGCAGCGTCACGATGGCGTAGGAATAAAGCGCGAAGAAAAACAGGATCGAGGTGAAGGCCAGCCGCGAATAATATTCCTTGAAGATCTCGTTGCCGATCAGGATCGCGGCCAGCACCAGAAGGAACGGCCACGACGCGGTAAGCACGCTGCCGCGCGTATAAAAGACAAGAAACGCGCTCCACAATCCGCCGAGCGCGAATTGCGCGGCGATGGGTAACAGCGAATGCCAGCGCGGCATCGGCTGGCCGTCCCGCGCGCGCCGCGAGAAAAAATGCAGCAGCGCAATCGAGGACGCCGACATCAAGAGATATAGGATGAACAATATCTGCGTGTTCGGCAGATCGATGCGGCGGTAGGTGAGATTGTCGAAGCCGAAGCCCGTGACCATGCCGAGCGCGGAAAGCGGGCGCTCATGCAGGCTGATCCAGCCCCACGCCGTTTTGCCGTGCGCGAGCGTGGCTTGATGGAACTGCAGAAACGGATTCGGCCGCCGCGCCGCAACCGGCGCCGCGGCCATGGCCGTTTGTTCGCCCGCTTCGGGAACCGTAGCGCCTTCCACAAGCGCAGGGCCGCCCGCTTGCGGCGGCAACATGGATTCAGGGCAAGGATCGTTCTCGGTCATTGCCGTAATCGGCTGCGGGTTTCTAACGACCAGACTAGCTCAAATGTTGGCGGAAGAATGTCGCCGTGCGCCCATTGGCGAGTTCCGCGCAGGCGTGATCGTAATGTGCGCCGCCTTCGCGGGCGAAAGCGTGATCCATCTCGGGATAGTGATAGATCGTGACGAGCGGATTGTCTTTGAGCGCGTCCATCACCTGCTTCTGCGCGGCCGGCGGCACGAACTGGTCCTTGCCCGCGATATGCAGCATCAGCGGCTTCTTGATGTTCTTCGCTTCGCCGAGCATCTGGTGAATGTTCACGCCGTAATAACCCACGCTCGCATCGCTGTCCGTGCGGCAGGCGGTGAGATAGGCGAGCAATCCGCCGAGGCAATAGCCCACCGCGCCCACTTTGCCCGTGCAGTTCGGCATCCGGCGCAAATGCGTGATGGTGGATTGAATGTCCTTCACGCCGGTATCGGCATTGAACTTTCCCATCAGCGCGAAGGCGCGCTTCCATTCGGCATCGGTCTTGTCGGTGATCTGCACACCGGGCTCGATGCGCCAGAAAAGATCGGGGCAGAGCGCGAAATAGCCCCGCGCGGCGAGAGTGTCGGCAATGCCGCGCATCACGGCATTGACGCCGAAAATTTCCTGAATGACGACCACGCCCGGACCCTTGCCCGATGCCGGCGAGGCCAGATAGGCGGAAAATTCGCCGTCTTCGCCCCTGATGGCGATGTCTTGTCCCGGCATGGCGCTCTCCCGGAAGATTTTCAGGAAGAACTTAGCCAGTCACGCCGGGTTCGTCACGCCCGTCCCTGCACGCGTGGGGGAAGCTGCAGCACCTGCGACAGCGTCACCGGATTGGTGATCGGCGCCGAACAGGTCATGCGCTGGCAGACATAGGCCGTGGCCATGCCGGCTTCCATGCGCTTGCCATGGGCGGGATGTTCGGGCGGCAGTTCCTGGCCCGGCTCGATCACCATCAGCGTCTTGTTGGGCAGGCTGCGGCCGAGAATGGCGGCGATCAGCTCGTGCGTCTTGGGGCTGTTGCGCGGGCCCATGATGACGATCTGAAGCCCGGTGAGCAGCGTCTCGATCCCGTTGAGATAGGAGCTCATGGAGAGGAAAGCGCGGGGCAGCTCGCCCGCGAAAGCCTGCACCAGCGCATTGGCCTGATCGCGATAGGCGGGTTCGGCGGTTGCGGCATGAAGCTTGGCGAGCACGGAGACCATCACGCCGTTTGCGCAAGGCATCGACTGGTCGAAGATCATCCGCGGACGGACAATCAGCGGCTCCGCATCGTCCGGCGTGTGGAAATAGCCGCCGTTCTGCATATCCCAGAAATGATCGTTGAGCGTGCGCACCCACACATTCGCCTGTTCGAGGAAGCGTTTTTCGTAAGTCGCTTCCCAGAGCGCGAGTGCGGCGCGCGCCATGTGCGCGTAATCGTCGGAGAAGCCGGTGTGCTGGCGCTTGCCCGCGCGCCAGGAATGATAGAGCCGGCCGCCCTCGCCCAGCGCGTCGGTGACGAAGTCGAAGGCGCGGATGGCAGCCGCCGTCCAGTCCGGATTGCGGAACACCGCACCCGCATTGGCCAGCGCCGCGATCATCATGCCGTTCCAGTCGGCCAGCACTTTGTCGTCGCGCAGCGGCGGCGTGCGGCGCTGGCGTGCGGCGAGCAGCAATTCGCGCTGCTTTTTCAGCAGCGCTTCATCGGCATCCGAAAGCGGATAGCCCAGCGTTCCATGCACGCGATGAAGGATGTTGCGGCCCTGATAATTGCCTTCGCGGCGCACGGAATAAACATCCTTGAAACGCTGCACATAAGTTCCCATCAGCGCTGCGTCGATCTCCGCTTCGCTCCAGAGATAATATTTTCCTTCCTCGCCTTCGCTATCGGCATCGAGGCTGGAGGCGAAGCCATGCTCCACCATCATCTCGCGCATAACCCAGCCGATGGCCTCCTCCACGCGCTCGCGATATAGCCGCGAGCGATTGTGCTGATAGACGAGCGACATCACGTCGACGATCAGCGCGTTGTCGTAGAGCATTTTCTCGAAATGCGGCACGAGCCAGCGTTCGTCGGTCGAATAGCGCGAATAGCCGCCGCCGATGTGATCGTAGATGCCGCCGATGCTCATGGAAGTGAGCGAGGTGATCGCAAGCTGGTTGAACTGCTCCGCGCCCGTGCGCAGATAACCGCGCCACAGAAGCTCGACAATATGGGCGGAGGGAAATTTCGGCGCGCCCAACAGGCCGCCATAGAAAATATCGAAACGCTGGGCGATCTTGACCGCCGCCTGATCGATCAGCGCGGGATCGAGGGGCCCGCGCATATCGCGGCTCCACAGATTGGCGAAGTTCTGCTGCACGCGCGCGATCATGTTGGCCACGGGCTCGGGCTGCTCGCGATAGATGCGCGCGACCTCCTCGAGCACTTTCTTGAATGCCGGCTGGCCGAAGCGGTCTTCGTTCGGGAAATAGGCGCCGGCGTAATAGGGCTCGCCCCGTGGCGTGAGGAACATCGTCAGCGGCCAGCCGCCCTGATGGCCCATCGAGTTTGCCGCTGTCTGATAGACTTGGTCGATGTCCGGGCGTTCTTCGCGATCGACCTTGATGTTCACGAACAGATTGTTCATCAGCGCCGCGGTTTCCCCATCCGCGAAGCTTTCGTGATTCATCACATGGCACCAATGGCACGCCGTATAACCGATGGAGAGCAGGATCGGCTTGTTCGACGCTTCCGCCTCGGCAAAGGCTTCCGCTCCCCAGGGCCGCCAATGCACCGGGTTACGCTGATGAAGCAGAAGATAGGGGCTTGTTTCCTCGGCGAGCAGATTGCGGCTCATGTTGTTTCCTGAGTTTGGGCTGAATGCGGGCCTGATGTTGCGGCGGCCCTTTGTTGGTTCTAGCTTTCCTTAGCGTGGGCGCGCGGCTTTTCACAAGCGCGGCAGAACAAAGCGGTAAAGACGATGAAGGTCCATATCGAGATCGACATGACGCCGGAAGAGGCAAGAGCCTTCATGGGCTTGCCCGATGTGAAGCCGCTTCAGGAAAAGATGATGGCCGAGCTGGAGCGCCGCATGAAGGCCGCGATGGATACGTCCGATCCCGAGGCCATGATGCGGGCCTGGATGCCGGTTCAGGGCTTCGAACAATTCCAGCAATTCATGTGGGATGCGGCGCGCACGGCGGCGGGCGGCGGCACGGCGCGAAAGACCGCAGCAAAACGCTGATGGACACGATCTATGCGCTCTCTACGGCGCCAGGACGCGCCGGGCTGGCGGTCGTGCGCGTGTCGGGGCCGCTGGCGTTGGATGTCCTTAAGCGGTTGACAGGAAAAGATGATTTCACGCCGCGGCGCGCCACGCTGGCGCGCTTTTTCGATCACGATGGCAACGAGATCGATAATGGGCTCGTGCTGTGGTTCCCCGGCCCCGCAAGCTTCACTGGCGAGGATGTGGCCGAGTTCCACATCCACGGCGGGCCCGCGATTGCTGCAGCCATGCTGCGCAGCATAGGTGCAGCAAAAGGCGCGCGCCCCGCCGAACCGGGCGAGTTCACGCGCCGCGCGGTCGAGAATGGCAAGTTCGATCTGACCCGCGCCGAGGCGCTGGCCGATTTGATCGACGCCGAAACCGAGGCCCAGAGGAAGCAGGCGCTGCGCCAATATGAAGGCGCACTGGAGAATTTGTATGAGGGCTGGCGGACGCGGCTGATCCGGGCGAGCGCCTGGGCCGAGGCGTCCATCGACTTCGCCGACGAGGAAATCCCCGAGGATGCCATGGCGGTTTCGCGGGCGGCGGCGTTTGAAATTCTAAAGGAAATTCAGGAACATCTGAACGATTCCCATCGCGGCGAGATTCTTCGGAACGGTGTTCAGTTAACAGTGATCGGAAAACCGAACGCTGGTAAAAGTTGCCTCGTCAACGCGTTGGCCCGCCGCGACGTCGCCATTGTCTCCGAAACCGCCGGAACCACCCGTGACGTGATTGAGGTCCATCTGGACCTCGGCGGCTATCCGGTGATCCTGGCTGACACCGCAGGCCTGCGCGAGACAGTCGAGGCCATCGAGTCCGAAGGTGTGCGCCGCGCGCTGGCCCGCGCCGAAGCAAGCGACCTCACTCTGCTCCTGCTGGACGGCACGGACGCCGATCCCTTCGCCGGACTACCCGAAGCCGATCTGACCGTCTGGAACAAGACCGACCTGCCCTGGCCCAAACCACGCGACGGATTGAAGATTTCAGCCCGGACCGGCGAGGGCCTGCCCGAACTGATCGAAGCCCTGACCAGGCTGGTTGCCGACCGCTTTCAGCAAAACTCCGCCAACCCACCCCTCACCCGCGCCCGCCACCGTCACGCGCTCGAACAAGCCGCGGCCGCCCTCACCCGCGCGCTCGCGGCCACCGAATCCGAGCTGATGGCCGAAGACCTGCGCCTCGCACTCCGCTCCCTCGGCCGCATCACGGGCCGGGTCGATATCGAGGAATTGCTGGACGTGGTTTTCCGAGATTTTTGCGTAGGCAAATAAGCCTCGTGCCTAAGCTCTAAAACCCTTTCGTACCCAACGGACCGTCCAAAGACCCAAATATGCGGCCATCCAACCAATCAAAATTGGTCCAATTGCTACTATTGCGACATTGCCCCAACTACCTTCAAGATCAAGCGCAAACATTTTCGAAAATTCAGCAGAACACGGCTCATACCCCAAGTGTTTAAGGTCCTGACTTTCTTCGCAAACTTTCATAGCAAAGCCGGCAGAATTACTTGCTCTATCTACATCAGCGGAGCGCTGATAGACGGCTCCTCCCATGCCCCAAATAACGGAAAGAACTACGCCTATTCGCTGCCAACCATTTAGCCGCATTGCTTTTCCCTCTCTAAATTCGTCCATCAAAATATCCGCAGTTAAATGAAGATAAAGGATCTGTTTGTCGAGTGGCTGTTTCACGTGAAACATAAACCCTCTTGCCCCTTGCCGCGCGCGCCTCTATTGGGGCGCGGATGAGCTACGACGTCGTCGTGATAGGGGGAGGGCATGCTGGCTGCGAGGCCGCGGCAGCTTCGGCGCGCGCCGGCGCCAGGACCCTGTTGCTCACTCACAAGCACTCGACCATCGGCGAAATGTCCTGCAACCCGGCCATCGGCGGACTGGGCAAGGGTCATCTGGTCCGGGAGATCGACGCTATGGATGGCGTCATGGGACGTGTGGCGGATGCTGCCGGAATCCAGTTCCGGCTGCTGAACCGCCGCAAGGGCCCGGCCGTGCGCGGACCCCGCGCGCAAGCCGACCGGAAGCTCTATCGCCTCGCCATGCAGAAGGCGCTGGCCGAGACGGCGAACCTCGAAATCCGCGAGGCGGCGGCGGAGGATTTGATTATCCACGATGGCCGGGTGGCGGGGGTCGTCACGGCGGACGGTTCCGAAATCCGCTGCCGCGCTGTGGTTCTGACGACCGGCACATTCCTGCGCGGCCTCATCCACATCGGCGAGCGGAAGATCGCGGCGGGCAGGGTGGGGGAAGAACCCTCCATCGGCCTGTCCAAAACCCTCTACGGCCTTGGCCTTCGCATGGGCCGCCTCAAGACCGGCACGCCGCCGCGTCTGGATGGTTCGACCATTGATTGGGCCTCGTTGGAGCGGCAGGAGGGCGACGATCCGCCGGTGCCATTTTCCTTCCTGACCAAGAAGATCGCCACGCCCCAGATCGCCTGCCACATCACCCGCACGACGCTCGCGACCCATGAGATCATCCGGGCAAACCTGCATCGTGCGCCGATGTATTCCGGCCAGATCGAAAGCACCGGCCCGCGCTATTGCCCGTCGATCGAGGACAAGGTGGTGCGCTTCGCCGCCCGCGAGACGCACCAGATCTTCCTCGAACCCGAGGGGCTGGACGATGACACGGTCTATCCCAATGGGATCTCAACCTCGCTGCCGGAGGAGGTTCAGCTCGCGCTCCTGAAGACCATTCCGGGGCTCGAAAACACCGCCATGCACCGGCCGGGCTATGCCATCGAATACGATTATGTGGACCCGCGCGAGCTTCATCCCTCGCTCGAAACCAAGCGAGTGCCGGGCCTTTATCTCGCCGGCCAGATCAACGGCACGACCGGCTATGAGGAAGCCGCGGCCCAGGGCCTGATGGCCGGGCTGAATGCGGCGCGCGGCAGCGATCCCATCATCCTCGACCGGGCGTCGGCCTATATCGGCGTGCTGATTGACGACCTCGTGACCAAAGGCGTGAGCGAGCCCTATCGCATGTTCACCAGCCGCGCCGAATACCGGCTTTCGCTTCGCGCCGACAATGCCGATCAGCGCCTGACACCCATCGGCGAACGGGCAGGGTGTGTGGGCCCCGAACGCTCGGCGGCGTTTGCGGAAAAGATGCAGCGGGTGGAAGCGGCGAGGGCGCGGATGCGCGAGCTGAACCTCACGCCCAATGAAGCGCGCAAGCGCGGGATCGCTATCCGGCTGGATGGTGTGCGGCGCAATGCCAGCGAACTTTTGAGCCTGCCGGGCGTGGAATTTTCGACGCTTGCCGCCATCTGGCCTGAGCTTGGCGGCTTCGCGCCCGATGCCATCGAGCAGCTCGAAATCGACGCCCAATATGCCGGTTATCTAGACCGGCAGGAGGCCGACATTATCGCGTTTAGACGGGACGAAACGCTGCGGCTTCCGGCTAATCTCGACTTCGGCACCATCGCCGGGCTTTCGACGGAAGCGCGGTTGAAGCTGGAGAGCATACGCCCGGCCACGCTCGGCCAGGCGGCGCGGATCGATGGCGTCACGCCCGCGGCGCTGACTCTGGTGCTCGCCCATGTCCGCAATCGCGCAGCCCGCCGTGCCGCATCCTGATTTCGGTCCCGACGACTTCGCCAACGAGGCCGGTGTTTCACGTGAAACACTGGCGCGGCTCAAAGCCTATATTGGGCTGCTGGAGGATTGGAACGCGCGGCACAATCTCGTCTCGGCCGCCTCGATGGCCGATGTCTGGCGGCGGCATGTCTGGGACTCGGCCCAGCTTGCGCAATTCATTCCGGCCGAGGCCAAAAGCCTTGTCGATCTGGGCAGCGGCGCGGGATTTCCGGGGCTTGTGCTGGCAGCGCTAAGGCCGGATTTGCGGATGGTTCTGTACGAATCCACCGCCAAAAAGTGCCGCTTTCTGGAGGCAGCCTCGGAGCGGATGGGCCTCAAGGTCGAAATTCGTAACGCACGGATCGAGGACGCCAAAAAGGAATCCTTCGACGTCGTGACGGCGCGGGCCTGCACTCCGCTCGACAAGCTTCTTGGCTATGCACAGCAATTTCAGGGCAAAGCCACGGTCAACCTGTTCCTCAAGGGACAATCGGTAGATGCCGAATTGACCGAAGCCCATAAATCTTGGAGGATGAAGCTCTTGCGGCATCAAAGCCGCTCGGACCCATCCGGCGTGATCCTGGAAATTCGGGAGCTGGCGCATGTCAAACCCTAAAGGCCCGCGCATCCTTGTCGTTGCCAACCAGAAGGGCGGCGTGGGCAAGACGACCACGGCCATAAACCTGGGAACGGCGTTGGCTGCGGTGGGCGAGCCGACGCTGGTGATCGACATCGACCCGCAGGGCAATGCTTCCACGGGCCTTGGAATCCATCGGCCCGACCGCAAGGTCACGACCTACGACGTGCTGATGGGCGAGGCCAAGATCGCCGACGCCGTGACGCCCACCAAAATCCCCGGCCTGTCGCTGGTACCTTCGACCGTGGACCTTTCCGGCGCCGAACTGGAGCTGATCGACCGGCCCCGCCGCAATGCTATCCTCAAGGACGCGCTGGCCGAATTCGCCGCCGCCGAGCCCGGCCGCTTCTCCTATGTGCTGATCGATTGCCCGCCGTCGCTGACGCTTCTGACAGTGAATGCAATGGTCGCGGCCGATGCCGTGGTCGTGCCATTGCAATGCGAATTCTTCGCGCTGGAAGGCCTGTCCCAATTGCTCAAAACCATCGAACTGGTCCGCGCCAATCTCAACCCGACGCTGGAGATTCAGGGTATCGTACTGACTATGTTCGACAAGCGAAATCGCCTGTCGGATCAAGTGGCTGCGGATGTGCGCGCGAACCTCGGCGACGTCGTCTACAAGACCATCATTCCGCGCAATGTGCGGATTTCGGAGGCGCCGAGCCACGGTCTTCCGGCGCTGGTTTATGACCTGCGCTGCCCCGGCAGCCAGGCCTATATCAAGCTCGCCGGCGAGTTGATCCAGCGTGAGCGCGGGCGGATCGCGGCATGACACCGGAAGAACGCCACCGCGGGCTGGGGCGCGGGCTTTCGGCGCTAATCGGCGATGAGGCCGCGCCCACGCGCGGCGAGATTCAGGCCAAGGGCGCGCGCACTCTGCCGATTGCGTTCCTCAAGCCTAACCGCTTCCAGCCGCGAAAGAATTTCGCGCCCGAAGACCTGAACGATCTGGCCAATTCGATCCGCGAGAAGGGCGTGTTGCAGCCCATTCTTGTGCGGCCCGTTGCAGGTGAGGCCAACAGCTTCGAGATCGTGGCGGGCGAACGGCGCTGGCGCGCGGCGCAGATGGCCAAGCTCCATGACGTGCCGGTGGTGGTGCGCGAGTTGAGCGATGGCGAGTCGCTCGAGATCGCGATCATCGAAAACGTCCAGCGCGCCGATCTGAACGCGGTGGAAGAAGCGGCCGCCTATCAGGAGCTTATCGACAAGTTCGGCTATACGCAGGACAGGCTTTCGCAGGAAGTCGGCAAGAGCCGCAGCCATGTGGCAAACACGCTGCGCCTTCTGAAACTGCCCGATAGCGTCAAGGCCATGATCCGCGACGGCAAGCTGACCGCCGGGCACGCGCGCACGCTGATCGGTCTGGCCGATCCGGAGGCACGCGCGAAGGAGATCGTGGCCGGCGCGCTGAATGTTCGTCAGGCCGAACAGCGTTCGAAGAAGAAGCCCGCCAAGCCGCATCCGAAAGACGCGGATACGAAATCATTGGAATCAAATTTATCCAATATGTTAGGGCTCAAAGTTGAGATCATGCACAAAGGAGCCACAGGCGGCGAGCTGCGGATTTTCTATAAGACGCTGGAACAGCTTGATGATCTCATCCGCCGTCTCAACAACGCGCGGTAAGCCATTTTATCCACAGAATATTAACAACGATCCGGCGAGAGGTTAACGCGCGGCTTTCGCCAGCGCCGCTTTCGGATCGATCCGGCCATCATAGAGCGCACGCCCGATCACCACGCCCGCGATTTTCGGTTCGGCGGCGAGCGCCTCGATGTCGTCTATGCCTGCAACGCCGCCCGACGCGATCACCGGAATGGAGGTGGAGGCGGCGAGCGCTGCGGTCGCGGCCACGTTCACGCCCTGCAACATGCCGTCGCGCGCGATGTCGGTGAAGATGATCGCGGCAACGCTCGCGTCTTCGAAGCGTAGCGCGAGTTCGCCCGCCATGAGTTCGGATGTTTTCGCCCAGCCTTCGACGGCGACCTTGCCGTCTTTCGCATCAATGCCGACGGCGATGCGGTTTGGATGCGCGCGTGCCGCTTCTTTCACCAGCGCCGGATTTTTGAGCGCCGCGGTGCCCAGGATCACGCGTGTAATGCCGGCGTCGAGCCAACTCTCGATTGCGGCACGGTCGCGAATACCACCACCCAATTGAATGGGAAGATTTATCGCGGCGCGGATTTTCCTGATCGCATCGCTGTTCGCGCTGCGCCCTTCGAATGCGCCGTTCAGATCCACGCAATGCAGCCATTGAAATCCGGCGTCGGCAAATGCGCGCGCTTGTGTGGCGGGATCGGTGTTGAAGATCGTCGCCTGATCCATCTCGCCGCGTTTCAGCCGCACACAAGCGCCGTCTTTCAAATCGATGGCGGGATAAAGGATCATGGCTTCCACTTCAGGAAATTTTGCAGCAGCCGCAATCCCACGGCCTGGCTTTTTTCGGGGTGGAATTGCGTGCCCACGATATTGCCGCGCCCGAGAACGGCGGCGATTTCACCGTCGTAATCTGTGGTGGCGAGAATATCGCTCTCGTTCTTCGCGACGAATTTGTAGGAGTGCACGAAATAGGCGTTCGCGCCCTTCGGAATTCCGTCGAGCAAAGGATGCGCGCGCAAGACCGTGAGCTCGTTCCAGCCCATATGCGGTACTTTGATTTCCGGCTTCGACGGCTTGATGATGACCACCTCGCCATCGATCCAGCCGAGCCCCGGATGGTCGCCGAATTCGCGCCCGACAGTGGCGAGCAATTGCATGCCGACGCAGATGCCAAGAAACGGCACGCCGCGTTTCCTCACCGCTTCTTCCAGCGCCGCCACCATGCCGGGCACGGATTTGAGGCCGTTCATGCAATCGGCAAACGCGCCTACGCCCGGCAGCACGATGCGCTCGGCTTTGGCCGCCACATCTGGGTTATCCGTGACGACGATCTCATGCCCCGTGCCGCCCTCGCGCGCGGCGCGCGCCAGCGCCTTCTCGGCGGAACGCAAATTCCCCGAGCCGTAATCGATGAGGGCGACGGTTTTCGTCACGACACTAATCCGCATCCATCTTCAGCGCGGCGATGAAGGCTTCCTGGGGAATGTCCACCTTGCCGAACTGGCGCATCTTCTTCTTGCCCTCTTTCTGCTTGTCCAGCAGCTTGCGCTTGCGGGTGATGTCGCCGCCATAGCATTTGGCGGTCACGTCCTTGCGCATGGCGCTGATGGTTTCGCGCGCGATGATCTTGCCGCCGATGGCCGCCTGGATGGGAATGACGAAGAGGTGGCGCGGAATCAGTTCCTTGAGCTTCTCGCACATGGCGCGCCCGCGGCCTTCGGCGCGGCTGCGGTTGACGATCATCGACAACGCATCGACCGGATCGCCATTGACGAGGATCGACATTTTGACGAGATCGCCTTCCTCATAGCCTTCGATGTGATAATCGAAGCTCGCGTAACCGCGCGACACCGATTTCAAACGGTCGTAGAAATCGAACACCACTTCGTTGAGCGGCAATTTATAGACCACCATCGCGCGCGCGCCGGCGTAAGTGAGTTCGACCTGCCGTCCGCGCCGGTCTTCGCAGAGTTTCAGCACCGCGCCCAGATGTTCGTCGGGCACGAAGATCGTCGCCTTGATCCACGGCTCTTCGATGAAAGCGATCTTCACCACATCGGGCATGTCGGCGGGATTGTGCAGTTCCTTCATCGAGCCGTCGGTCATGTGGATGCGATAGATCACGCTCGGCGCGGTGGCGATCAGATCGAGATTGAATTCGCGCTCCAGCCGCTCGCGAATGATTTCGAGATGCAAGAGGCCCAGAAATCCGCAGCGGAATCCGAAGCCCAAAGCGGCCGAGGATTCTGTTTCATAGGTGAAGCTCGCATCGTTGAGATGCAGCTTGGAGAGCGCATCGCGCAAATCCTCGAACTGCGCCGCATCGACCGGAAACAATCCGCAGAACACGACCTGTTGCGCCGGCTTGAAGCCCGGCAGCGGCGTGTCGGTGCCCTTGCGCTCGTCGGTGATGGTGTCGCCGACTTGCGTGTCGGCCACCTGCTTGATAGCGGCGGTGAGGAATCCCACTTCGCCGGGCCCCAATGAATCCACCAGCACCTGCTTGGGTGTGAAGACGCCCACCCGCTCTACCTGATAGACGGCGTCGGGCGCCATCATGCGGATCTTCAGGCCCTTCTTGAGTTCGCCGTCGACGATGCGCACCAGCACCACGACGCCGAGATAGGAATCGTACCAGCTATCCACCAGCAACGCCTTCAGCGGCGCATCGGCATCGCCTTTCGGCGGTGGCAGGCGATGCACGATCGCTTCGAGCACTTCGCCGATGTTCTCGCCGGTCTTGGCCGAAATCGGAATCGCGTCCGACGCATCGATGCCGATCACGTCCTCGATCTGCTGGCGCACGCGCTCGGGCTCGGCGGCGGGAAGATCGACCTTGTTCAGCACCGGCACGATCTCGAGCCCGGCATCGATCGCCTGATAGACATTGGCGAGCGTCTGCGCCTCCACGCCTTGCGAAGCATCGACCACCAGAAGCGCGCCCTCGCAGGCGGCCAGGCAGCGGCTCACCTCATAGGCGAAGTCCACATGGCCAGGCGTATCCATCAGGTTGAGCACATAGGCCTCGCCGTTCTTCGCCTTGTAATCGAGGCGCACGGTCTGGGCCTTGATGGTGATGCCGCGCTCGCGCTCGATCTCCATGGAATCGAGGACCTGATCCTTCATCTCGCGCGTGGAAAGCCCGCCGGTCGTCTGGATCAGACGGTCGGCCAGTGTCGATTTCCCATGGTCGATATGGGCGACAATGGAGAAATTCCGGATATGGGCCAGGTCAGTCATTTGTCTCTTTATCGGCCTGTTGCATCGCATCGTGGGGCCGGGGGCGCTTGATAGCGGCGCCCGCCCGCCCCGTCCAGCCGTCGCAATCCCGCCTCAAATTAAGGAGTATGCTACCCCGTCCTGCCGGGGCGAGAGGGGGCCTGCTGCCGGACAATCCGGAGGTCTCCATGCAACTTGCTCAAACTATCCGGCGAGGCAGGGTGTTTCTCGCCGCGCTCGCAGGACTTGTCGTGACCGCGCTCGCCTTCAGCCAGCCGGCGATGGCGGGCCTGTCCGATTTCAACGGCCACTGGCAAAACGTCGATCACCATACCGACAATCTCACGCGCGTGGATATCGATGTGGGAATGTTGTTCCACATTCGCGTCCATGCCTTCGGCCAATGCCATCCCACCGACTGCGATTGGGGTACGGTGACGGGCTCGTTCGAGTCCGGCATGGGCGGAACGGTGAAGGCGAAATTCAATTCCGGTTTCTCGATCACCAAACTCGAGCTTCATAACGCGCCGGGCGATCGACTGAGCTACGACATGCATGTGAGATTCACCGACAGCTCGGGCCGTGCGCCTTATGACGTTCACGGCATGCTCGAACGTGCAGGCTCGATGGGTGGCGGACCTGGGCCTGGACCTGGTCCCGGACCCGGACCTGGACCTGGGCCCGGCGGCTTTCATGGCGGCGGAATGATGGGCAGCGAAGATTGCCTGCCGGAAGATTGGCATTCGCTGGCGGTTTCCCATGTGGGCGGCGCGTGGAAGATCGTGAACGGTTCGGAATGGGTGCTCGATTTCGGCGGCAACAAGCCGGCCGCGGATCGCTCGCTCGACATCATCCAGCACTATCGCTTCGACCAGATCTGCTATGTGCAGCGTCCGAACGCGGCGATGGTCTATTGGAAGCGCAACGGCCATGTGCCGAGCGGCGATATGGCGGGACAGGATTGCATCGCCTTCAATCCGCATACCGCCTCGGTTTCGCATGTGGGCGGCGCGTGGAAAGTGGTCGATGGCAGCATGTGGCTGCTTGATTACGGCTCGAACAAACCGGCGGCGGATCAGGCGCTGGCGGTTATCCAGAACTATAATCTGAACCGGCAATGTTTCGTCGCGCGGCCCAATCCGCCGATGCAGTATTATCTGTCCGAATGAATGGACTGGAAGCGGCGGCCCTTCGGGGCCGCCGTTTTATTTTGCGCGAATGACGGCGGCCAACGGCACGATTGCCGCAAGCTGGGCTGCCACGGCCGCGATCACCAGAGCCGGCAGCGAGATATCGTAGAGCACGCCGAGCACGGAACTGCCCGCAAACCACGCGATGCCGAACACGGCGGAGAAAATGCCGTAAGCGCGTGCGCGCGACTCTCTGGGTACAAGAAGAGCGATGCCCGCCGTCATCACCGAAGTCTGGATGCCAAGCGCCACGCCCCAGCAAATCACGCCCGCAATCGCATCGGCGGAATTGCCGAGGAAGACGAGCGGCGGAATGGCCGCCGCAATCAGCACCGTGGGCAGAAGCACGGAAAATCCGCGCGCGTCGAACAGGCGCCCGAACACCAGCGCACCCACGCCTTCCGCGCCCATCGCGACCGCGTAAAGGATCGGCACCATGGTGCGCGAAACGGTTTGGGCTTTGGCGAAATGAAAGGCGACGAGCGGCCAGTCGGCGAAACCGAAGGCGATCAGCGCCGCGCTTGCGGCAAGCAACCAATATTCGCGCGAAAGGCCCGCGGACATTCCGCCGTCCGTGGCATGCGCAATGCGGCCCGCGAAGGGAAATCCGAACGCAAGGCCGATCACGGTCAAAACCGTGAGCGTCGCGGGAATGCCCAGCCAGAGAAACGCATCGGTATATTGTCCGTGATGGGCGAGCACGAGGGCCGCGATCAACGGACCGCACAGCGCGCCCGTCTGGTCCATCGCTTCGTGCAGGCCGAAGGCCCAGCCCTGACCGATCTCCTCGCCGGCATGGCTCATCATGGTGTTGGCGGCGGGATTGCGCATCGCCTTGCCGCTGCGCTCGATCACGATCAGCGCCGCGGCCAGCCACCATGTGCCCGCGAATGCCATCAGCGGCACCGCCGCCATCTGCACCGCATATCCGCCGATGGTGATAGCCCAATAAAGACCGGTGCGCTCGGCGAGCCGTCCCGATGCGAGGCGGAGCAGATAGCCGAAGAGCTCGCCGGTCCCTGCGATGATGCCGACCGCAGTGCCGCTTGCGCCGAGCAGCGCCAGATACGGCCCCGAAATGCCGCGCATGCCTTCATACGCCGCATCGGCAAACAGGCTGACGAAGCCGAAGGCGACGATGAAGGCGAGGGCGGAGCGTTTGTCGAAATGTCTCTCGGTCATGTCCGCAGCGTGCCGCCTGTCGCTTTGGTCACCGCAGCCACAATTTTCTGCGCAATCGCTTCGATTTCGGGGTCGGTGAGAGTCTTGTCCTTCGGCTGGAGGCGCACCGATATGGCGAGCGATTTCTTGCCTTCGGGGACGCCTTTGCCTTCATAGACATCGAACACCGACACGGAATCGATCAGTGCGCGCTCGGCCGATTTTGCGGCTTTGATGATTTCGTCGGCCGTGACCTTGGAATCGACGACGAAGGCGAAATCGCGCTCCACCGCCTGGAATTGCGAGGGTGCGAAAGCGGGCCGCGCTTTGCCTTTGGCTTTCGATTCCGGAATCGCGTCGAGGAAAATTTCGAATGCGGCGGCGGGATATTTGAGATCGAAGGCTGCGGCGATTTTCGGATGAAGCTCGCCGAAATAAGCAAGCGTCTTGGGGCCAAGCGCGAGCGTGCCCGAGCGTCCGGGATGATACCACGCAGCCGCGCCCGCTTTCACCGGCGCGGTCATCGCGCCGCCCATCGCGGCTTCGATTGCGGCAAGCATGTCGGCTTTCGCATCGAAGGCGTCTGCCGCGTGCGTCGATTTCGTCCAGCTTCGCGCGGCGTTGCCCATGCGGATAGCGGCGGCGACGGTTTTCTGCGCGCCCGGCATGCCGCTGTCGAATTGCGCGCCGATTTCGAATAGCATTAATTCGTTTGCTCCGCGAGCCTGATTGCGTGCGGCAGCGGCAAGCAGCGATGGCAATAGGCTCGGACGTAGAGCATCGAGATCGGCGGCAATCGGATTTTCGATTTGGCGGGCGGCATCGCCGCCGCCGAACAGCTTGGCCTGTTCGCAGGCGATGAAGGAAAAGGAGATCGTCTCGTTAAAACCGCGCGATGCCAGCGTGCGGCGGATGATGCGCGCGCGCCGCTGCGCCGGCGTCAGCACGGCCCGCGCAATCACATTGGGCCGCGGCATCGGCACGCTCGGCACCTTGTCGAGCCCATGAATGCGCACGATCTCCTCGACCAGATCGGCGGAACCGTCAATATCGCTGCGCCACGAAGGTGGCGTGACCTGCAACGGCTCACCCTGCTCCACCGTGAAGCCGAGATTGGTGAGGATCGCGAACATTTCCGGTTTGGCGAGTTCGAGCCCTGCCAGCCGCTTCACCGCGTCCGGCGAGAACGCGATTTTGCGCTGCCATTGCGGAACTTTTCCGCCCGCCACGATTTCCGACGGCTCGCCGCCGCAGAATTCGAGAATGAGTTTGGTCGCGAGTTCGAGTCCGGGCACGACGAATTCCGGATCGACGCCGCGCTCGAAGCGATAGCGCGCGTCCGAAATGATTCCGAGCTTGCGGCCCGTGCTGGCGATGCGCGCGGGATCGAAATAGGCGGATTCGATGAACACGTTGGTGGTGGGTTCGGTGCAGCCCGTATCCTCGCCGCCCATGACGCCGGCGATGCCGCGCGCGGCTTTATCATCGGCAACCACGCACATGGAGGAATCGAGAGTGTAGGTTTTGCCGTCGAGTGCTACGATTTGTTCGCCGTCATTCGCGAGCCGCGCCTGCATGTCGCCGGAAAGCTTGTCGGCATCGAACACATGCAGCGGACGGCCGCGATCGACAGAGATCAGATTGGTCACATCAACCAGCGCCGAAATCGGGCGCAATCCGATGGCGCGCAAACGATCCTGCAGCCATTTGGGCGAAGGGCCGTTCTTCACATTGCGGATCAGGCGGCCGGCGAAGATCGGACATGCGCTTGCGGTGTCGGGCGTGAAGTCGAGATGGATTTTCTTCGGGCTCGGGAATTTTCCCGGCACGCTCGCAACCGTGCCGCTTTTCAAACGTCCGATACCCGCCGCCGCCAGATCGCGCGCGATGCCATAGACGCTGGTGCAATCGCCGCGATTGGGCGTGATGGACACGTCGATCACCGGATCGTTGAGACCGAGCGCTTGGGCTGCGGGCGCGCCCACTTTCGCATCGGCGGGAAGCTCGAGGATGCCGGTATGTTCTTCGGACAGAAGCAGCTCGCGCTCAGAACACAACATGCCGCGGGATTCGACGCCGCGGATGGTGCCGATCTTCAGCACTTCGTTGCTTGCGGGAATCACGACACCGGCGCGCGCGAAAACGCCTTTCATGCCGGTGTGTGCGTTCGGCGCGCCGCAGACGACCTGCACGGTTTCGCTTCCCGTATCGACCATGCAGAGTTTCAGTTTGTCGGCGTTGGGATGTTTCTCAGCCGAAACGACATAACCGACGATGAAATCTTTCAGCGCGGCGGCCTTGTCTTCGACCGATTCCACTTCGAGGCCTATATTGGTCAGCGCATCGGCGATGGTGGCTGCATCGGCTTCGGTTTCGAGATGTTCCTTGAGCCAGGAGAGCGTGAATTTCATCGCGACAGCCCTCCGTCGAGAGAGGGAATGTCGAGCGCCGCGAAACCATAGTGGCGCAGCCAGCGCAGATCGGATTCGAACATGGGCCTGAGATCGGCGATGCCGTATTTCAGCATGGCGAGGCGGTCCAATCCGCCGCCGAAGGCGAAGCCCTGATAACGCGCGGGATCTATGCCGCACATTTCCAGCACGCGCGGATGCACCATGCCGGAGCCTGCGAATTCCAGCCAGTCATTGCCGGAACCGAATTTGATCTGCCCGCCGGAGCGGTCGCAACGTATGTCGAATTCCACGCTCGGTTCGGTGAAGGGAAAGAAGCTCGGCCGCGCGCGCATCTCCACCGCGTCCACTTCGAAGAAGGCTTTGCAGAATTCTTCCATCACCCATTTCAAATGGCCGAGATGCGTCACCTCGTCGATCACCAATCCTTCGAACTGGTGGAACATGGGCGAATGGGTCGCGTCGGAATCGACGCGATAGGTGCGCCCCGGCGCGATAATGCGGATGGGCGGCTTTTGCGCCAGCATCGTGCGCACCTGAACCGGCGATGTATGCGTGCGCAAAACATGGCGCGAGCCATCGCTTATTTGATGGCCTACCGCTTCGCTACTTGAGGCCGGTTGCGGCGCCACATAAAACGTGTCGTGCATCTGACGCGCGGGATGATCGGGCGGGATGTTCAGCTTGGTGAAATTGTAATCGTCGAATTCCACATCCGGGCCTTCGGCGATGGCAAAGCCCAGATCGGCGAAGATCGCGATCACTTCGTCCAGCACTTGCGAAACCGGATGGATCGTGCCTTGTGGTTCGGGCCGCGCGGGCAGCGTCACGTCGATGCGCTCGAAGGCAAGGCGCGCATTCAGCGCCTCGTCGGCGAGTGCGGATTTGCGCGCGGCGATGGCCTCGCTCACCCGATCGCGCAGGCCGTTGAATTGCGGGCCGCGTTCCTTGCGTTCGTCAGGCGACATGCCGCCGAGCGTTTTCAGCAATTCGCTGATCGTGCCCTTCTTGCCGAGCGCGGACACGCGAACGGCTTCCAATGCCGCCTCATCGGAGGCGTTGGCGATGGAAGCGAGGATTTGGGATTCGAGTGCGGCGAGATCGGACATTGATTCCCCCTTTGCCTCTTTTACTCCGTCATCACCCGGCTTGTCCGGGTGATCCAATTAAATTGGATCGCCCGCATGAAGCGGGCGATGACGGATGGGGACTGAAACAGGAAGGCAAGCGTTACGCGCTAGCCTTTGCCACCAGAGCCTTGAAGGCGTCGGGCTCGTGAATGGCGAGGTCGGAGAGCACCTTGCGGTCGATCTCAATGCCCGCCTTGGCGAGCCCGCTGATAAATCGGCTGTAGGTGAGGCCGTGCTCGCGGCAGGCGGCATTGATCCGCTGGATCCACAGCGCGCGGAAATTGCGCTTTTTCAGCTTGCGGCCAACATAATTGTGCTGCAGCGAGCGGTCGGCGGCGGCATTGGCCGAGGTGATGGTGTTCTTGCGGCGGCCATAGAAGCCCTTGACCTGCTTGAAGACCTTCTTGCGGCGGGCGTGGCTCGGTACGGCGCGGGGGGCGCGGGACATGGTCGTTCCTCCTCAGCCGTAGGGCATCCAGCGCTTGATGCGCTGGGTTTCGGAGGCGCTCATCACCTCGGTCCCGCGAAGCTCGCGGATCTGCTCGTTGGAGCGCTTTATCATGCCGTGGCGCTTGCCGGCCTGGCCGTGCTTGATCTTGCCATTGGCCGTGAATTTGAAGCGCTTTTTGGCGCTCGATTTGGTCTTCATCTTGGGCATTTCGGTCTCCCTCGGGGATAGCCCCGGATTTCCATTTGCGGGCGGCCACGGCATGCCCTTTCGCCGGGCGGCCCCAAAGAGGCGGCGTCTTAGGGGGAACGGGACCAATTTGCAAGCGCCCCGGCCGGGGGATTAGCGTGCCCCTCGCGACGCCCAAGGGAGCCCTGACCTTGCTCGAAGAATTCAAGAAATTCGCCATGCGCGGAAGCGTGATCGACCTCGCGGTCGGCGTCATCGTGGGGGCGTCCTTCACGGGCATCGTCAACTCGCTGGTCAAGGATATCGTCATGCCGCCCATTGGCCTCGTTCTGGGGGGCATCGATTTCTCCAATTTCTTCTTCGAGCTGAAGGGTCCGCCCGCCGCCACGCTTGCCGAAGCCCAGAAGCTGGGCGCCGTCACCATGAATTATGGGCTGTTCCTGAATGCGATCATCAATTTCCTGATCGTGGCGGCTGTGCTGTTTCTGGTTGTGCGCCAGATCAATCGCCTGACCACGCCGAAGAACGCGCCTCCTGCCGCCACGCCGGAAGATATTCAGTTGTTGCGCGAAATCCGCGATGCGTTGAAGGCGAAGGCATGAGCTTCGCGCGCGCCCTCCGCCTTTCGCTTCTGCTGCTGCCGCTCGCGACATCGGGCTGCGCCGCCGATGAAGCGGACATGGCCGGGGTGACGAAGGATTTCTACACCGCCTATATGAGCGCGCCGCATGACGGCATTCCCGATGAAGCCGCGCGCGCCAAGCTTTCGCCCTTTATCACCGTCCAGCTCGACCAGTTGCTGGCGGCGGGCGATGAGGCCGAAGCACGCTATGCCAAGGCCACGCACAATGAATCGCCGCCGATCATCGAGGGCGACCTGTTCACTTCGCTGTTCGAAGGCGCCACCGCCTTCAAGATCGGCGCCTGCAAGGCCGACGGCGATCGCGGCCGATGTGCTGTGTTCCTTACCTATGACGATCACAGCGGCAAGCCCGTGAACTGGACCGATACCGCCATGCTCGCACGCACCAAGGATGGCTGGCGCATCGACGACATCGCCTATGGCGGCAATTGGAGCTTTGGCAATAAGGGTACGTTAACCGGCACGCTCAAATTCGCGCTGAAGGCCGCAGCCGAACCGCAACAATGATGTTGTAACGGTCAGGTGCGGCGGAGCGAATTATGGCCATGAGCGCAAATTTTCCCGTGACCAAGACCGACGAAGAATGGCGCGCGAGCCTTTCGCCCGAGGCCTATCGCGTGCTGCGTCACCACGGCACCGAGCGCGCGGGCACCAGCCCGCTCAATCTGGAAAAGCGCGAAGGCGAATTCGTCTGCGCGGGCTGCGCCGCGCCGCTCTATGATTCCACCACCAAATACGAAAGCGGCACCGGCTGGCCGAGCTTCTTCCGGCCCAAGGAAGCCGCGGTCGAAACCTCCATCGACAAAAGCTTCTTCACCACCCGGACCGAGGTCCATTGCGCGCGCTGCGGCGGCCATCTGGGCCATGTTTTCCCCGACGGGCCCGCGCCCACCGGCCTTCGCTATTGCATGAACGGCGCGGCCATGAAATTCATGCCGAAGGAATAGCGTCGAAGGATCGGCATGCCCGGCGGGCTTACGGGGCAATTGTGGCAGATCGCCATTGTCGCAATCCCCATCATCATCGCGATCACCTTTCACGAGGCCGCGCACGGCTTTGTCGCCAAGCAGTTCGGCGACGACACCGCGGCGCGGCTGGGGCGCGTGACCTTCAATCCGCTGAAGCACATCGATCCGTTCGGCACTGTGATCCTGCCCGCGTTTCTGCTTCTGATGCATGCGGGCTTCGTGTTCGGCTATGCCAAGCCCGTGCCGGTGAATTTCAACCGCTTGCACAATCCCAAGCGCGACATGATCTGGGTGGCGGCGGCGGGACCCGGCATCAATCTATTGCTCGCGCTCGCATCGGTGGCGCTGATGTGGCTGACGCTGCACACGGGGCTTGCCGCGAACGCGATCACCGAGAATTTCCTGCTCGGCTCGGTGCAGATCAATCTGGTGCTGGCCGTGCTCAACATGCTGCCGCTTCCGCCGCTCGATGGCGGGCGCGTGGTGACGGGACTTCTACCGCACAATCTGTCGGTGCCGTTCGGCCGCATCGAGCGTTACGGCATGCTCATCATCATTCTCGCGTTGTTCCTGTTGCCGCTGATCGGCGAGAAGCTGGGCGTCGATCTCGATATTTTCGAATTTCTGATCGCGCGGCCCGTGAACTGGATGTTGCACGGGATCATGGCGCTCGTCTGATCGCCAAATCAGGCGGCGGGCAGCGCGGGCATCGCGGATCGCAGCGGCGCATTCGGCAAATGATGCGAAGGAATTTTCAGCACGCCCGTGAGGAAGAGCCGCCTGTCGGTAATCGCGCCGTCCAGCGTTGCGACCGAAACGATGCGATCGACGCGAAACGATCTCGGCTTCATGCCGGACGGCAGATAATATCCGCGCAGAAAGACGTAGCCGCCGGGCGTATGGAACGATCTTGCGATCTTCACGTGCAGCCTGTGCGTTTCGCCTTTCGCGTTGCGGTATTCCAGCATGGCCTTGATGGCCGGGTTGTATTGTTCGATGAGAACGACGCTGCCGCGCTTGGTCCGCGCCGGGATTTCCTCGCCGCCGCCAATTTCATAGATCACCCACACCGCGCCAAAGACGAGGATGAAAGCGGCAATCTCGATGAGGTTTGCAGACATGCTCCACCCGCAGGCTAAGCATCACGCCCGCAAGATAGCGCTACGGAGTAAGCCAATCGTAAAAACGGACAAGCGAATTTGAACGTCCGCCTATTCGGCAGCGCCCCTCAGCGCCACATTATCCCGGAAAACGAAGTCGGCCGGGTTCGGCGCGCGCGTGGCCTGCCAGTAATCGACCAGCGGGAACGGCCAGTTCTGCGATACGCGGCCCTTATCATTTTTATACCAGCTCGAAACCTGCGGCGCGCCCCAGGCCATTTGCGCATTGGCAGCATCGACCTTCTGGTTGAACGCGTCATGCACATCCTTCTTCGGCTCCATCGCGGCGTGATGCGATTTCAGGAGCAGCTCGATACAGCCCATGATGTAGCGCATCTCGCATTCCGAAAAGAAGATGATCGAGCCGTTCACCACGATGTTGGTGTTGGGGCCGTACATCACAAAGAGATTGGGGAAGTTCGGGATCGTGATGCCGAGATAGGCCCGCGCGTCGCCGTTCCACATTTCATGCAGATCGATGCCGCCGCGGCCTTTGAACTTCATCGGCTCGAGGAAATGGCTCGCCTGGAAACCGGTGCCATAGATGATGACATCGACGGCGTATTCTTTCCCGTCCTTCGTCTTCAATCCGGTGGGCGTGATTTCGGAGATCGGATCGGTGACGAGTTTCACATTGTCCCGCTTGAGTGCGGCGATCCACACGCCATTGTCGCGCACGCTGCGCTTGCCGCCCGGCGGATAGGTGGGGATCACGGCTTTCAGAAGATCGGGGCGGCCGGTCATCTGCGCGCTCATGGTCTGCGTCAGCATTTCGCGCAGCATATCGTTCATGGGACTGACGGAATCCTTGCGCGCATTCCATTCGGGATCGGCCTTGACGAATTCGTAGATGCCGTCGGTCAGCATCCAGAACAGCCAGAAGCGATACCATTTGGCGTAATAGGGCACGTGCTTCAGCAGCCACTTCATGCCTTCGCCGACATTGTCGTGATAATTGGGCGTCGGCCCCAGCCAGGGCGCGGTGCGCTGGAACACGAACATCTCTTTCACATCCGGCGCAATCGCCGGCACGAACTGGAAGGCCGATGCGCCCGTGCCGATCACGGCGACGCGCTTTCCTTTGAGATCCATCGAATGATCCCATTCCGCCGAATGGAACGATGCGCCCTTGAATGTTTCGCGGCCCTCGATGGCCGGGAATTTCGGACGGTTGAGCTGGCCGACCGCGGTGATGATCGCATTGGCTTCGATAGTTTCGATTTTGCCGTTATGGCTAAGCCGCGCTTTCCAGATCGCGTGGGCCTCGTCGTAAACCGCTTCTTCGAGCCCGGTTTCAAAGCGCACCAATTTGCGGATGCCGTATTTATCGGCCACGCGCCGGAAATAGGAATCCAGCACCGGCTGCGTCGAATAATGCTGCGGCCAGTCGTGATTGGGTTCGAAGGAATAGGAATAAAGGTGATTGGGATTGTCCACGCGGCAGCCGGGATAGGTGTTCACATGCCATGTGCCGCCGACGTCCTTGTTCTTGTCGATAATGGTGAAGGCAATGCCCGCCTGCTTCAGCCGGATCGCCGCGAGAATGCCGCTCATCCCTGCGCCCACGATCAGCACATGGAAATTCTTCTTCGCGGCATCGGGAATGTCTTGGCCGGTGAACGCGGCCTTCACGTCGGTTCCTTCCAGCGCCAGTTCTTCCATGAGGAACGGCACATAGCGATCCGGAATCTCCGCGCCCGCCACGAAATTCATCATGCCTCGGATGGTTGCTTCCGAAAGCGGTGCGGCGAGCTTTCCCGTGTCGCGATATTTCGAGATCGCGGCGAGCGCATCCTTCTTCACGCGCGCGCGTTGCTCGTCGTTCAATCCGCCTTGTCCGTCGCCGAAGAATTCGTAGAGCGGCTTGATGTCGCCCTTGAGCGGCGCATCATTGCCCGTCAGATGCACCATCGCCGCCATCAGCGACGGCAGATGCGCTTCTTCCAGCGCGCGCGCGATGAATGCATCGTCCTCCGCGATGGGCGAAACAGCGCCCGGTAACTGAGCCATGTCACTCTCCCGTTTTCGAATATCGTTTGTTTAAGGCTAGGACATTCGCAAGGCCTTCGCGAGAGGGCTTTGCTTTCGGTCAAACACCGCGGATTCCTTGGACCAATTGTGAAATTTTGGAGGCACGGGAAGAAAAACGCGGTTTCGCCGTTCTCTCCACGGCACCGCCTCCGTGCCGGTCGTTCAGAGGAGAAGAAAATGAAACGCATGATATGTCTTGCGCCGGCGGCGCTTGCACTGGCTTTTGCGTCGCCCGCATTGGCGTCGCCCGATGGCGTGAAGGTCGGCATTCTCACCTGCCAGGTGGAAAGCGGCTGGGGCTATGTGATCGGCTCGTCGAAGAACATCGACTGCAATTATCGCCCCAATCACGGCGAGGCCGACCACTACACCGGCTCGATTTCCAAACTCGGCGTCGACATCGGCTACACCGATCACGGCGTGATCGTGTGGGATGTGGTCGCGCCTACTTCCGACACGCGTGCCGGCGCGCTTGAAGGCGGCTATGCGGGTGCGACCGCGAGCGCAACAGTGGGCGCCGGCGTCGGCGCCAATGTGCTGCTCGGCGGCTTCGACAAATCCATCGCGTTGCAGCCGGTGAGCGTGGAAGGCAATACCGGTCTCGATGTTTCGGCGGGCATCGGCGCGATGCGGCTCAGAAGCGCGCCGCGCATGATTCCGGCATCGATGCAGCAGAGCGAGGAAACCCCTGCTCCGGCTCCGGCCGTCGAAACGCACCATACGGTGAAGCATATTCACCACGTGGCCTATCGCCATCACGCCACAACGCATTGCACCTGCAAGGACAACAGCAGGTAAGGCAAACCGGCGGCGTGAAAACGCCGCCGGACCGCCTGAAAAATGCCGAGGCGCGGCGGAAGAAAGATCACGATCCGCTCGTTCTATTTCCGAAGAGAGGGAGACAGCCATGACCAGATATTCCAGATTTACGGGCGTTTTTCTGGCCGCGATGATGGCCGCCGGTGCCGCGAACGCCGCGCCCAAACTCTCGCCCGAGCTTCAGAAACAGGCCATCGCCATGCGCGTGGTTCGGTGTCTGTCGAAGGAGGCAGCCCGCCACGACGACGGCGTATCCGGCCCGGATACGATCGCCGCGCGCATCGTGCCGCTCTGCGAGACCGATTTCGTGCGCGAGGAAACCGCGTTCGGCGCAGGCCTCTCGCCGTCGGACGAAGACCAATATCGCGCGATAATGGCCCGCGACCGCGTCACGCTCGCCGCGCAAGTCGTGACGGAGGAACGCAACGCGCGCAAAGCGCATCGCCGCATGGCGCTGTCGGATTGAGTTAAGCCGGCGCCTTCTTCTTCCGCGCCGCTTTGGCGGCCGCCTGGGTTTCGGCCTTTTCGGCGGCGAGGCGGTCGGCCTCGACCTTCTCGCTTGCTTCTTTCGCAAGGCGCAGCGCGCGCAATTTCGCCGTCTTGGCGGCGATTGCCGCGCGCTCTTTTTCGATTTCCTGCTTGATCGCGTTGTCGCGCTGCTCGGAGGAGGCGAACTGGGCGTTCGCTTTCCGGCGGGCGGCGTCTCTGTTTTCTGAATTGCTCATGGCCAAATCCTTTGGGCCGTGTCCTTTGGCCGTCCAAACGAATCCTATCACGCCCCGGCGCGTGCGGGAGAAATATCCTCGCGCGGCAGGGTTGCGGCGGCCGGGTGGGCCGAACTTAACTAATTGATATATAAAGGCTTTTTAGAGGTACTCTGATCGCACGAATTACTTCGCGGATATAACGGCTGAATCCGGCCGAATGGACGGTATAGAATCGCGAAAAATCACCCCGAGTCGGGCAGGGAGGAAACGGCCATGATCTCGCGCATTGTGATCTTTCTCTACAGCATCGTGTGTTACGCGGCGGGTTTCGTCGCGCTGGTGTACGCCATCGGTTTCGTCGGCGATTACGTCGTGCCCAAGACCATCGACAGCGGAATGCCTGCGAGTTTGCAGACCGCGCTGCTCTACGATCTGCCGCTGCTTGCGCTGTTCGCGGTTCAGCACAGCCTGATGGCGCGGCAGGGCTTCAAGCGCTGGTGGACGATGGTGGTGCCCAAACCGGCCGAGCGCGCGACATACGTGCTGTTTTCGGCGCTGGTCCTGTTTCTGCTCTACTGGCAATGGAAACCGCTGCCGGCAACCGTGTGGCAAGTCACCAATGCCGGCGCGGCGATGACGCTCACCGTTCTTTATTTCATCGGCTGGGGCACGGTGTTTCTGTCGTCCTTCCTCATCAATCATTTCGAGCTGTTCGGCTTGCAGCAGGGTTTTGCGAATCTGAACGGCAAGGAGCCCGCGCCGCCGGCATTCAAAACCCCGTTCCTCTATCGCATGGTGCGCCATCCCATCTATCTGGGATTGCTGCTTGCCTTCTGGTGCACGCCCTTGATGAGCCAGGGCCATCTTTTGTTTGCAATCGCGACGACCGGTTACATCTTCATCGGTATCTGGTTCGAGGAACGCGATCTCACCTCGTTCTTCGGCGATGCCTATCGCGATTACCGCGCGCGCGTGCCGATGGTGATCCCGCTGTTGCGTCTGGGTGGACGCAAATAGCGCGACACTTGATGACGGATTGACGCGCCAACAGGCAGATTGCCGTTCTTTCTTTCGCCGCCCGCCCGCGGCATTGTGTGCACACGCGCGCTTGTCACGCGAGCGTCGTACTTTGGAAATGAAAGCATCACCCTCGCGTGCAAATTTGGGCGCAGGTTTTGCGGGGGCAATTACCGTCAGAATTGATGTTGCGAGAACGTCCGTGACCGGCGCTTCCCTCTGACCATCCGTCCGCAACGACGGATCAGAACAATTCGATTTTTGGGCGCTGGAACGCCGTTCCCGCGAATGGAGAGGGTTTGCCGAAATGACGAAGAACAGATTGATGCGTTCCGCCGCCGTGCTGGCGCTGGCCGCCGCGGGTTTTTGCGCCTCGGCCGCTTACGCCGGCGATGCGGCCGCGCCCGACAATCCGGAAGTCGAAATCGTCGTCGTCACGGCGACCAAGGGCACGGCCGCCGATATCGCGCCCTCCAAATCCTCGCTCGACACCTTCGAGCCCCAATCGATCATGACGCGCACCTATATCGAGGATTCGATTCCCGATGTTTCGGACTACACCGCCATCGCCACGATCTCGCCCAGCGTCTCCGGCGGCATCGACAGCAACGGCCCGGGCCTCAGCGAAAAGGATGCGGTGATCCGCGGCTTCGGCGACGGCCAATATAACGTGCGCTATGACGGCATTCCCTTCGGCGACACCAACGATCCCTCGCACCATTCCACGTCCTATTTCCCGGCATCGACCGTCGGCGCGATGGAGATCGATCGCGGCCCCGGCGAGGCCGGCGATCTCGGCCAGGCTTCGCTCGGCGGCTCGATGAACATGTTCTCGCGCACGCTGACCGACGATCCTTACGCGCAGCAGAAATTGACGTTCGGAAGCTGGGACACGCGCAGCGCCGTCACCACGCTGCAAAGCGGCACGCTCGACTGGCTGAACGGCGCGCGCGCCACCGCCAATTTCCAGGAACTGCAATCCGACGGCTATCTGACCTACGCGCACGTCAAGGAATATAACCAGTTCGCCAAGATGGAGATCCCGCTCGACTCCAACTGGACGGTGACGCTGATGGGCACGCACAACAGCGGCCAGGTTCACACGCCCGACAATGACGGCATCACGCTCGCCCAGGCCGCGGCCTATGGCAAGAATTTCTCGATGTCGGACAATCCCAACGATCCGACGTTCTTCGGCTACAACACCGTGCGCAAACACACCGATTTCGAATATGCGCGGCTGACGGGCGACATTGCGCAGGGTTTCACGCTCGACAACACCACCTATATGTATGGCTACATCAACCACACCTATTCGGCCAACGACACATGGCGCACGGGCGCGGAAATCCTCGCCGGCACCTATCCGAGCGATGCGGTCGGCACCAAGGCCGGCCCCTCGGGCAATCACGATGTGCGCGGCTATGACAAGCTCAACGCCTATCGCGTCTATGGCGACATCTTCCGTCTCGCCAAGGATTTCGCGTTCGGCGACATAACGGGGCAGGTGCGCACCGGATTGTGGTACGAGGTCTCCGACACGCATCGCCATCGCTACGACCGCGACTGGACGCTGGGCTTTATTCCCGACCCAGAAGAAAAGGCGCCGAGTTGCGCCAAATCCATGCCGCCGACCTGCGCCACGCCCGATGCGTCCATCCAGTTCCTCGAGGAATCGAAATGGACTCAGTATCAACCTTTCATCGATGTCGAAATCCATCCGATGGAAGGGCTGACGGTGACGCCCGGTTTCAAGTACATGAGCTTCACGCGCAAGATCAACGCGCCGATCAATTCGAAGACGCGCGCTCCGGAATACGATTCGACGAACTATACGGCGGAACTTCCATACCTCAGCGCGAACTACAAAATCACCAGCGAGTGGTCCGCTTACGCGCAATATGCCAAAGGCTTCCTGGTTCCGCCGCTCAAGGCCTTCTACGTCAATGATTCCTCGGCGAATGAACTTGCGCCCGAGAAATCGACCAACTATCAGCTCGGCACTGTTTACAACGTGGACAATCTGAATCTCGACGCCGACATCTATTACGTGCGCGCCAGCGGCGCTTTCCAGAAGGAAAGTGGCATCTACGTCAATGACGGAACGGTGCGTTTCAAGGGCGTCGAAGCCGAAGGCACCTACGCGTTCAACGACGGCGCGCTCGAAGGCCTTGCGATCTTCGCCAACGGCTCGCTCAACCAGGCGCTCAAGCTCGATCCCGGCAATGCCGACAACAACAAGCAGATCGGAAGCGTGCCGAAATGGACGGCCGCCTTCGGCGTGATCTACAAGCAGAACGGCGTCAGCGTTTCGCTCATCAACAAGTTCATGGGCGAGCAATGGGGCCAGGATGGCGAAGAGCCGGATTACAAGATCGGCTCCTACAACGTGACCAACTTTGTGGCCGGTTACGATTTCGGAATGGTGAAACTGCAGGCCGGTATCTACAATCTGTTCGATCACCAAAACATCACCGACATCAATGTAAGCGGCGATGGCCTGGCGCTGGACAATCCGAATTCGACCAGTTCGGTCTATTTCCTGCCCGAGCGCAGCTATCAGCTCACTTTGCGCGTGACGCTGGATTAAGGGAGGCGGCGATGCGGCGCGCGCTTCTGGTGGCGGTATCGGTTCTGGCGATGGGGATGCCGCAATCGCTGGCGGGCTCGGTGTTCCTGTCCAATGCCTATTACGAGCCGCAATCGCTTCTGCCGCCGCCGCCGCGCGACGGCTCGGCCCAGCAGCGCGCGGAGATGGACGAGCTGCATAACATCGAGAATACGCGCACGCCTGCCCGCTTCGACCGCGCCATGAAGGACGAAGTGACCGAAAGCGTGCTTGCCTTTGCGGACGTCATGGGCCCGCGCTTCGATCTCGACCGCCTGCCCAAGACGAAGCAATTGTTCGATGATGTGCGTGCGGAAGAAAAAGCCGCGGGCAAGCTCGCCAAGAATTATTTCCGGCGCAACCGGCCGTGGGTCGCCGATCCCAAGCTCAAGACCTGCGCGCGCGATGACCCGCCGCAAACGTCCTATCCATCCGGCCATTCCACGATGGGTTATGCGATGGCGGTGGTGCTGGCAAAACTCGCGCCCGAAAAGGCGAAAGCCATCATGCAGCGCGCCGAGGATTACGCCTATAACCGGCTCGTCTGCTCCATGCATTACCGCAGCGATATCGTGGCGGGTCAGGTGCTGGGCACCACGGTCGCCGCCGAAATGTTCACGACGCAAGGCTTCCACGAGGAATTCGCCGCCGCGCGCGCGGAACTGATTGCGGCGCATGTGATCGCGCATTAGGCGAAGCTCGCGCGACGCGTAGGGTGGCTTGCCAAGGCGAAGCCGCGCGATCCAAAGCCCGGCTTCGTTCGCTAAAGCGAACTTCGCCGTGGCAGTCTCCGCCGCTGCGCGGCGAAGACTGGCGCACCGGCATGAGGAAAGATGCGAACTGGGTGGTGAGTGTTGCGCGCCCTCTAGTTCGCAGCTTTATCCAGCGAGACAACCAGAACAAGTAAGCTTATTCAATGTGTTAGACGTGGCGCATCGGACAGGGCAAGAGGGGGAGCTGCCAATCTATAATTCCGCCCAGCGATACAATTGTGCGAAAATGCTCAAAATCGCGATGAAATCGGCCTAGTGGATCAAAGCGCCGCGAATTGACGAACGCTATATGCCGGAGCAGCGCGCGCGACAAAATTTGTACCATATTGGGATTCTCAAAACGTCAGTTTGTTGGACAAGAATTCATTTGGAGTGGGCAGACAAAAATCACTTAACGGAAAAGTCATATCCCAGAGAACATGCTTTCAGACGTTCTTTTGTGGCAGCGCAAAAATGGTCGGCGACTGGTATTACGCGAGAAACGGCAGCTTTGAGGGACCAGAAACGGCCTCTCGTTTGCTCGAACTGCTCAATTCCGGGCATATCGACAAACAAACGCCTATTTGGCGGCACGGCGCTTTGGACTGGGAACCGTTACATTCAGCACTACGACTCGCCGACGGCACTCCCCCTCCAATCCCCGGAGGTTGGAAACCTGCTTTCCCACAAACCGCAGCGAACGAAGCCCAACTTGGGGAACAAACGGCTGGCAACACCAAACATGCCACACAGACAGTGGTGAAAGGTAAGAAGAAAAGTCGTGGGCACTGGCTATTGTGGTGGAAGGTAGATCAAGTTGAATTAGATAAGCAAGTTTCACAATACGATAGTTTGGGGATTTTGCACTCAGCGCGAGGGATGTCTGTCCTCTGTTTAGCGTTCAGTAGCGCCATAACGCTTGTACTTGTTGCCGTGAGCTCCTTTGGTATCGACTCATCAGCATATGTGGATGTGACACTGTTCGCTTTTCTCGCACTGTTTATCTATCTCGGCCACCGATGGGCAATGATTGCTGCGATGATTTTTTGGACTCTAGAGAAGGGACTAATCATCGTGCAAGGCTTAGGGCCAGTTCATACGAGCGCAGGAATCGCGCTAGGCCAACTTCTCTGGTGGTCGATCTATATGCACGCGTTCTATTTTGCCCTTCGTGTCGAACAACAAAAACGCAAAAATGGAATTACGGCGAATGCAAATGTCCTAAAAAGAGTCCGGTAACAATTGCGTACAAACGCGCGCGTGTTGGTGGGATATGTCCAAATTCCGGGAAAATCGCACGTATCAAGTCACGCGTGGTAATCAGACGTGGCTTGGAAGCGCGCTCCTGATTATAGGCTGTGCTATTGCGGCAGCGGTAGGTACGGCACTTTTTTCCCCTGCACCCATTGATGTTGCTCCAAACCAATTCGCATCGCAGCCAGCAAATGGCCGCACGGTCATCACGCAAACACTTCGACCTGTGAATGCCAGTGGCGACTCAGGAGTGACAAAAAAGGCAACGCCGCCAGCTCAAATGACGTTTCAATATCGTCCCACTTCAAAGTTAGAAGCCGCGATGGATTTCGATTTTCGCTTCATTTATGCGAATGGCTATATCACTCAGGGCACGGCAGTTCGCTTTGCAAATTTCTTGAAAGTCCACTCAATTTCTCCCGGGGCAATTGTAATATTCAATTCGCCGGGAGGCTCAGTGTCCGAAGCGATAGATCTAGGGACGATAATCAGAGAGGCCGGTCTCTCGACTAGCGTTAAGGAGGTTAGGCTGGATAAGAGTGGAAAAATCATCGGACCAATAAATGGTTGCTTTAGTTCTTGTACATTGGCTTTTCTGGGCGGCGTTGAGCGTACCGTACCCGACGACGCGCTATTTGGCGTTCATCAGGTTTCACTGGACACCGCAATAAGTCCCACGGAAGCACTTGAGCTTGGGCAAGTGGCTATGGGAGCAATAGCTGAATATGCATCAGCCATGGGGGTAAAGGCCCAGTTTGTTACCGAGTTGACGCGCGCAACTCCTGACGGGATCAACCTTTTGTCGGCTAGTAAGCTAGCTGAACTAGACGTTACCACGCCTGATTTTCAAACCAGTTGGCAAATTGAATCATTTAACGGCCAATTCTATCTGTTGGCTACCA